>Ga0210144_1000486_pt1 | contig 21043 bp, 20 predicted proteins | sample Muzzi_PWA_D2_FD_185532 | JGI IMG/M metagenome (GOLD analysis project Ga0210144, IMG submission 185532) | Wetland microbial communities from San Francisco Bay, California, USA, that impact long-term carbon sequestration - Muzzi_PWA_D2 (SPAdes) | ecosystem: Environmental > Aquatic > Marine >...
GGCATCGCCCGCGCCATCGCGGCGGCCCGGCCGAGGCCGAGCACGCCGCCGGCGCAGCCCAGGCCGAAGACCGGCAGGCGCTGCACGTCGCGCCGGAACGGCATGCGCTCCATGAGGCGGGCATCGAGGCTCGGCGTGGCGATGCCGCTGGTGCAGACGGTGACCAGGCAGTCGATCTCGAACGGCATCACGCCCGCCTTGGCGAGGCAGGACTCGGCCGCCCTGTGCAGCAGAGGCACGGCGTTGTCGAGGAACACCCGGTTGCGCTCCTTGTAGCCGCCGGCGCTCGAGTACCAGTCGAGCGGCACGCAGGAATAGCGCGTGGCGATCCCCGCATTGTCGTAGACCGGCATGAGGTGGGCGATGTTCCCGCCGTGCGCGGCGAACAGCGCCCGGGCCCGCGGCGCCACCTCGTCCTGTCGCAGTACGAAGGGCGGTACGGCCGTGCTCAGGCCGACGAGGCGGACGGGGGCGGTCATCGGTTGGGGGCGGTCATCGGTTGGGGGCGGTCATCGGGCGTATGCGTCCATGGGCCGGTGGGCTCGCGCCGGCACTTCATTAATACTCTTGGGGCGGCGCGACGCGATCCCGGGCGCGATCACTTTTTGGTGTGCGCCGCGGCCCGCGTCGTCCCGGCCGGGCGCGCAGCCGCTCGCGGGACCCGGGCTATGGCCGGCTGGCGCTGAGGCCGGTCATTCCCATATATTGGGCCCCTAAATTGGGCCGCACCCGCCCCAGCGCAGGCGAGAGGGAATGACGGATCAGGACAGCGCGCGGGAGACCCCTCCCGAGCAGCCAAAACTGAAGGGCCGCGGGCGGGGGCGCGTGGCGACCCGGCTGCGCAACTATCTGCTGGCCGGCATCCTGGTGACCGCGCCGATCAGCATCACCTTCTGGCTGGCCTGGAAGGTGATCACCTTCATCGACAACCGGGTCACGCCGCTGCTTCCCGTGGAGTGGCATCCGGGAACCTACCTGCCGTTTTCCATTCCCGGCCTCGGGCTGATCGTCGCCGTCCTTTTCTTGACCATTCTCGGGTTCTTCGCCACGGGCTATGCCGGGCGCGCCGTCACCAGGCTGGCCGATCGCCTGATGGCGCGGGTTCCGGTGGCGCGGAGCGTCTACAGCTGGACCAAGCAGGTCTTCGAAACGGTGCTGTCGGAGAAGGCCGGCGCCTTCGACGAGGTGGTGCTGGTCGAGTATCCCTGCCGCGGCGTCTGGGCCATCGGCTTCATCACCGGGCAGACCGAGGGCGAGGTGCAGGACCTGACCCAGGAGACGGTCTACAACGTCTTCATTCCGGCGACCCCGAACCCGACGACCGGCTTCCTGCTGTTCATTCCCGAACGCGACGTGCACCCCCTCGACCTGACCGTCGAGGAGGGCATCAAGCTGGTCATCTCCGGCGGCATCGTCACGCCGGCCAAGCGGCCACCGAAGACCGCGGCCGAGCTGGCCGCGCGCCGCGCCGCCAGGCAGGAGGTTCAGGAGGGCGGCGGAAAGCTCAGCTTCATGCGCAAGCTGCGCAACTACTTCTTCGCCGGCATCCTCATCACGGCGCCGGTCGGCATCACGGCTTGGCTGGCCTGGGAGTTCGTCAGCTACGTCGACGACCGCGTGAACAACGTGATTCCCTATACCTGGAATCCGGAGACCTACCTGCCGTTCTCGATTCCGGGGCTTGGCGTCGTCCTGGTGATCGTCGCACTCATGGTGATCGGCTTCTTCGCCGCCGGCCTGATCGGGCGCACCATGGTCGGCCTCGGCGAGCGTTTGCTCGACCGCATGCCGGTGATCCGGCGCATCTACGCCGCGGTCAAGCAGCTCATCGAGACGATCCTCAAGGAGCAGTCGCAGGCCTTCCGCGAGGTCGTGCTGATCCAGTACCCACGCGAGGAGAGCTGGGCGATCGGCTTCATCACCGGCGAGACCGAACATCACGTCCAGGGCAAAACGCCCGAGGGGGTGGTCAACGTCTTTCTGCCGACTACGCCGAACCCGACCTCCGGCTTTCTCCTCTTCGTGCCGCGGCACGAGATCCAGCTCCTGACCATGACGGTCGAGGAAGGCATCAAGATGGTCGTCTCCGGCGGCATCGTCACCCCGCCGGATCGTCGCGCAGCGGAGGTGAAGCGCGCGGCGGCGGCATCGCGCCTGGCCGGCGCCGCGAAATAGCGGCGGCCCCGCACGCTCAACCCGAGCGCAGAAAGCGCACGGCGGCGTCCCGCTCGAAGAGGTAGAGCAAGACCCGAAGGGCCTGCCCGCGCGGCGAATCCAGCCCCCCGTCGCGCTCCATTATCAAACGCACGTCGTCGCGCGCCGTCGCCAGCAGCTCTTCGTGAACGGCGATGTCGGCCAGGCGGAACTCGGGAAAGCCGCTTTGCCGCGTGCCGAGCAGCTCGCCGGCGCCGCGCAGCCGAAGGTCCTCCTCGGCGATACGAAAGCCGTCGTCGGTCTCGCGCAGGATGCGCAGGCGCGCGCGTGCGGTCTCGCCGAGCGGCCCCTGATAGAGCAGCAGGCAGGTCGACTTTCCGGTACCGCGGCCGATGCGCCCGCGCAGCTGGTGCAGCTGGGCGAGCCCGAAGCGTTCCGCATGCTCGATCACCATGACCGTCGCGCTCGGCACGTCGATCCCGACCTCGATCACCGTGGTCGCCACCAGCAGGTCGACGTCGCCTTCGGCGAAGGCCAGCATGGCGGCGTCCTTGTCCTTGCCCTTGAGGCGCCCGTGCACCAGGCCGACGCGCGGGCCGAAGCGGCCGGCGAGGTCCTTGTAGCGCGCCTCCGCCGCCGCCATGTCGCTGACCTCCGACTCCTCGACCAGCGGACAGACCCAATAGACCTTGGCGCCTCGCTGCAAGGCGCGCGCCACCGCGGCGACGACCTCCTCGGCACGGTCGAGCGGCACGGCGCGGGTGTCGATCGGCTGGCGCCCGCCGGGCTTTCCGTGAATGCGCGAGACCTCCATGTCGCCGTAGGAGGTGAGCAGCAGGGTGCGCGGAATCGGCGTGGCCGTCATCACCAGGACGTCGGGGGCCCGGCCCTTGCCGGTCAGCGTCAGGCGCTGGTGCACGCCGAAGCGGTGCTGCTCGTCGATGACGACGAGCCCCAGGTCGCGAAACCCGACGTCCTCCTGGAACAGGGCGTGGGTGCCGATGGCGATCGCGGTCTCGCCGCTCTGCAGGCGCTCGAGCAGGGCGGCGCGCGGTCGGCCCTTCTCGCGCCCGGTCAGCAGGTCGCAGCGCAGGCCGACGGCCTCGACCAGCGGCGCCAGAGTCTGGTGGTGCTGGCGTGCCAGAATCTCGGTCGGCACCATCAGGGCGGCCTGGCAGCCGGCCTCGACGGCGGCCAGCATGGCGAGCAGCGCGACCACGGTCTTGCCGCTGCCGACGTCGCCCTGCAGCAGGCGCAGCATGCGCGTCTCGCCCGCCATGTCGGCGAGGATCTCGTCGAGCGCCGCGCCCTGCGACGGCGTGAGCGCGAAGGGCAGGGCGGCCAGCACCTTGTCGCGCAGCCGTCCGTCGCCCTTGAGCGCCCGGCCGCGCTGCGCCCGCTGATGCCGGCGAACCAGGGCGAGCGCGAGCTGATTGGCCAGCAGCTCGTCGTAGGCCAGGCGGGAGCGCGCCGGCGTCGCCGGCGCGAGCGCGGCCTCGTCTTCCGGCCCGTGCGCCGCCAGCAGGGCCGCGCGCCAGGCCGGCCAGTCCTGCCGTTCGCGATAGGCCGGGTCGAGCCATTCCGGCAGCTCGGGAGCGCGCTCGAGGGCGGCGCGCACCGCCTTGCCGACCGTCTTGAGGGTCAGGCCGGCGGTCAGCGGGTAGACCGGCTCCACCGTCTTGAGGCTGGCGAGGTCCTCCAGCCGGCCGATATGGTCCGGGTGGGTCATCTGCAGGCGACCGCCGTAGAGCTCCACCTTGCCGCTGACCACGCGCACCTCGCCCTCGGGCAGCGCCTTGGTCAGGTAGTCGCCGTGGGCGTGGAAGAACACCAGGTCAATCTCGCCGCTTTCGTCCCGGGCGGCGATGCGGTACGGCTGGCGCGGCGCGCGGGGCGGCCGGTGCGGGCCGATCCTGAGCGTCAGGGTGGCGATCCGGCCGGGCTCGGCGGCGCCGAGCTTGGGCGCGTAGCGCCGGTCGATCAGGCCGCTCGGCAGGTGCCAGCAGAGATCGACGACGTGCGGGCCGGCCAGGGCCTCGAACAGCTTGGCGTTGCGCGGCCCGATGCCGGGCAACGAGGTCAGGGGCGCAAACAGCGGAAAGAGGATTTCGGGTCGCAAGACGGACCTTTTGGCGGGCGGGCGCTGACAGGCGGCGCGAGAGTCTCTATATCCTACCCGGCATCCCGCCGCCCAGGGCAAGCCTTCCCCGCAGACCCACAGGACCCATGCCGGAAAGCCTGGAGATCCGCCGCAAGAGGCTGAAGTTCCGCAGCGCCCACCGCGGCATCAAGGAGCTCGACCTTCTGCTCGGCGGCTTCGCGTCGGCGCACCTCGATTCGCTCGATGCGGGACAGCTCGACCGTTTCGAGGCCCTGCTCGACGTGCCCGAGCCGCTGCTCTACGCCTGGCTGTGCGGGCGCGAGGCGCCGGCGCCGGACCACGATCACGACGTCATGGCCATGCTGCGCGATTTCCGTTTCGCGCCGCGGGCCTCGTAGCGGGTGATGAACGACACGGCGGAGATTGCGCGCGAGCGCGCCGAAGTGACGCTGCCCGGACAGGGGCGGCGCCTGATCGCCAACGCGCCGGAAGGACTCGACGCCTGGATCCTGGTCCGCCTGGCGGCGCGGGATCCCGACCGGCCGATGCTGCACGTGGCGCGCGACGACGCCCGGCTGTCCCGTCTGGTCGAGGCGCTGCGCTTCTTCGCGCCGGCGGCCGCGGTGCTGGACTTCCCGGCCTGGGATTGCCTGCCCTACGACCGCGTCGGGCCGCATCGCGATATCGTGGCCCGGCGCATCGACACGCTGACGCGCCTGATCGACCCGCCGCCGGCACCGGCCGGGCGCGTCGTCGTCACCACGGTCAACGCGCTGCTGCAGCGCGTGCCGCCGCCCGAGGCCTTCGCCGGGCGCGTGCTCAGTGCCGCGCGCGGCAGCGAGCTGCCGCTCGATCGCCTGACCGCGTATTTCACCGACAACGGCTACCTGCGCGCCGAGACGGTCGGCGAGCCGGGCGAGTTCGCCCTGCGCGGCGGCATCGTCGACGTCTTTCCGCCGGGCGAGGCGCAGCCGCTGCGGCTCGACTTCTTCGGCGACGAGCTCGATTCGATCCGCGTCTTCGATCCGCTGACCCAGCGCACCACGGGGCAGGCGGAGCGCCTGGCGCTCAAGCCGGTCAGCGAGGTCGTCCTGGAACCCGCCACCATCGAGCGCTTTCGGCGCGGCTATATCGCGTGCTTCGGCGCGGTGCGCGGCGACGACCCGCTCTACGAGGCGATCAGCGCCGGGCGTCTGCACCCGGGCATGGAGCATTGGCTGCCGCTGTTCTACGACTCGCTGTCGACACTGCTCGACTATCTGCCGCGGGCGGCGGTCGGGCTCGACCATCAGGCGGTCGAGGCGCGCGACGCCCGGCTCGAGACCATCGCCGACTATTATCAGGCGCGCCACGACATCGCCGCCGCCAAGGCCGACGAGACGGTCTACAAGCCGCTGCCGCCGGATCGCCTCTATCTCGCCGCGGCGGAATGGGACGACGCGCTCGCGGCGTGCGCCGTGGCGCAATTCTCGCCTTTCGCCGCACCCGAGCATCAGGACGACGCGATCGATGCCGGCGGCCGGCGCGGCCGCGACTTCGCCGAGGCCCGCGCCCAGCCCGAGGTGAACGTCTTCGACGTCGTCGACCGCCATATCGCCGCCGAGCAGGCGGCGGGCCGGCGGGTCCTGGTCGCCGGCTACAGCGCCGGCGCGCGCGACCGGCTGGGCGCGCTGCTGCGCGAGCACGGACTGGCGCCGCCGACGCCGGTGGATACCTGGCCCGAGGCCGCGGCGCTGCCGCCGGCGACGGTCGGCCTGGCGACGCTCGGCATCGAGGCCGGCTTCGCCACCGCCGAGCTCAGCCTGATCACCGAGCAGGACATCCTCGGCGAGCGCATCGCCCGGCCGCAGGCGCGCCGCCGCCGGCCGGAAAACTTCCTGACCGAGGTTTCGACCCTGCAGGAGGGCGACTACGTCGTCCACGTCGACCACGGCATCGGACAATACCGCGGGCTGGAGGCGCTCGAAGTCGGCGGCGCGCCGCACGACTGTCTCAAGGTGATCTATTACGGCGGCGACCGTCTCTTCGTGCCGGTCGAGAACATCGAGGTGCTGTCGCGTTTCGGCGCCGAGGACGCCGAGGTCGAGCTCGACCGCCTCGGCGGCGCCGGCTGGCAGGCGCGCAAGGCGCGGGTCAAGGCACGCATCCGCGAGATCGCCGGGCGGCTCATCGCCATCGCCGCAAAGCGGGCGATGAGCGAGGCCGAGCCGCTGCAGCCGCCGGCCGGGCTCTACGACGAGTTCGCGGCGCGCTTTCCCTATCCCGAGACCGAGGACCAGCTGCGCGCCATCGAGGACACGCTGGAGGACCTCGCGGCCGGGCGGCCGATGGACCGGCTGATCTGCGGCGACGTCGGCTTCGGCAAGACCGAGGTCGCCCTGCGCGCCGCCTTCGTCGCGGTGATGAGCGGGCGCCAGGTCGCCCTGGTCGTGCCCACGACGCTGCTGGCGCGCCAGCACCTCCGCACCTTCGTCGACCGCTTCGCCGGATTGCCGGTGCGCGTCGCGCAGCTCTCGCGCCTGGTGGCCGCGCGCGAAGCGGCGCAGACCCGCGCCGAGCTCGCCGAGGGCAAGATCGACATCGTCATCGGCACGCATGCCCTGCTCGGCAAATCGGTCCGCTTCCGGGACCTCGGCTTGCTGATCGTCGACGAGGAGCAGCATTTCGGCGTCAAGCAGAAGGAGCGCCTGAAGGATCTGCGCGAAAGCGTGCACGTCCTGACACTCAGCGCCACGCCGATTCCGCGCACGTTGCAGATGGCGATGTCCGGCGTGAAGGAGATGAGCCTGATCGCGACGCCGCCGATCGATCGCCTGGCGGTGCGCACCTTCGTGCTGCCCTACGATCCGGTCGTCGTGCGCGAGGCGATCCTGCGCGAACGCTTCCGCGGCGGCCAGGTGTTCTACGTCTGCCCGCGCATCGAGGACCTGCCCGGCCTGAGCGAGCGCCTCGCCAAGCTGGTGCCCGAGGTCAAGGTCGTGGTCGCGCACGGCCGCATGGCGCCGAGCGAGCTGGAGAAGGCCATGACCGCCTTCTACGACCACCAGTACGACGTGCTGCTCTCGACCCACATCATCGAATCGGGCCTCGACATCCCCTCGGCCAACACCATCGTCGTGCACCGGGCCGACATGTTCGGGCTGGCGCAGCTCTATCAGCTGCGCGGACGCATCGGGCGCTCCAAGGTGCGCGGTTACGCCTACCTGACGCTGCCGCCCGGCCGCCTGCTTAGCCCGGCGGCCGAGAAGCGCCTCAACGTCATGCAAACGCTCGACACCCTGGGCGCCGGCTTCACCCTGGCCAGCCACGACCTCGACATCCGCGGCGCCGGCAACCTGCTCGGCGAGGAGCAGTCGGGGCACATCCGCGAGGTCGGCATCGAGCTCTACCAGCAGATGCTCGAAGAGGCCGTGGCGGCGGCGCGCAGCGGCGGCGCCGAGGCGCCGGAGGCGGCCGAGGCCTTCACCCCGCAGATCAGCATCGGCACGCCGGTGATGATTCCCGAGGCCTACGTCGCTGACCTCAACGTGCGCCTCGGGCTCTACCGGCGGCTCTCGACGCTGGTCGACCGCAGCGAGATCGAAAGTTTCGCGGCCGAGCTGATCGACCGTTTCGGGCCGCTGCCGGACGAGGTCGAGAACCTGCTGCAGATCGTTGCCATCAAGCGGCTGTGCCGCGACGCCGGGGTCGACAAGGTCGATGCCGGACCCAAGGGCGCGGTGGTATCGTTCTACAAGGACCGCTTCGCGCGGCCGGAGAGCCTGGTGCAGTTCATCTCGCGCCGGTCGAACCGGATCAAGCTGCGCCCCGACCACAAACTGGTCTATCAGCAGGCGTGGCACGACCCGGCCGCGCGTGTGCGCGGCGTGCGCCAGCTGATGGACGAGCTCGCCAAGCTGGCGGCGTAGCGCACGCCGGTCGCGCGCCAATCGGAAGGAGGAGGCCATGCATCTCGACGGTTCCTGCTATTGCGGCGCGGTGCGCTTCTCGGTCGAGGCCTATGCGCCGGTGCCCTATCTGCGCTGCTACTGCTCGATCTGCCGCAAGACGGCCGGGGGCGGCGGCTACGCCATCAACCTCGGCGCCAAGGCCGACACGCTGAAGGTCACCGGCAAGAAGCACATCCGGAAGTTCCACGCCGTGATCGACGGCGCCGAGAGCGCGGGCGAGCGGCGCTTCTGCGGCCGCTGCGGCTCGGCGCTCTGGGCCTGGGACGCGACCTGGCCGGACCTCGTCCACCCCTTCGCCAGCGCGATCGACACGCCGCTGCCGGCGGCGCCTGAGCAGGTCCACATGATGCTCGGCTCGAAGGCCAACTGGGTGCGCGTCGATGCGCGCGCGGGCGAGGCGCGGCTCGACCGCTATCCCGAGGAGTCGCTCGAGGCCTGGCACCGGGCGCACGGGCTGCTCGACGACTCCTGATTCGGACGCGGAAGGGAGCGAGACGCTGTCCTGGGGCCTTGCACGGGCGATCCTCATCCTGCCGGGGACCGCGCTGGTCTATGTCCCGGCGCTGATCCTCTGGGCGACGGCGGGCACGGACTATGCGGCGGCGCCGCTCGGCCCGGATCGGGCCATCTTCTGGCTCGCGCTCGTCCTGGCCGTCGCCGGCGTGGCCTTGGCGGCCTGGACGATGCGGCTGTTCCTGACCGTCGGGGCGGGCACGCCGGCGCCCTGGGACCCGCCGCGCAGGCTGGTGGTGCGCGGGCCCTACCGCCACGTGCGCAATCCCATGATCACCAGCGTGCTCGTCCTGCTGGCGGCGGAGGCGCTGTTGTTCCGCTCCTGGCCGCTGGCGGGCTGGATGCTGGTCTTCTTCGCGGCCAACGCGGTCTATTTCCCGCTCGTGGAGGAAAAGGGACTGGAGCGCCGCTTCGGCGAGGCCTACGCGCGCTACAAGCGGAACGTGCCGCGCTGGCTGCCGCGCCCGACGCCCTGGGATCAGCCCTGAGGCCTTGGCCGGCGGGTCGATGCCGCCGCCCGGCGCTCCGAGCGCCGCTGCCGCAGCCGGCGCCAGCCGGCACGCCGCCACAGGGTCGGCCGGCCGAGGCGCCGCTCGCGGTGCAGCACGTAGAGGCCGGCGCCGGCCACGACGGCGATGCCGAGCCAGGTGCCGCTGCGCGGCAGCTGGCCCCAGATCAGCCAGCCGTAGAGCACGCCCCAGATAAGCGCGGTGTACTCGAAGGAGGCGACGACGTTGGCGTGCGCCATGCGGTAGGCCTGGGTCAGCAGCGTCAGCCCGACCGCGGCCACCACGCCGCAGGACATCATCAGCAACAAATCCCAGGCGCCCGGTACGGACCACCCGCGCATCAGGAAGGCGAGGCTCGGGTGACTCTCGTCGGCGAGGGCGCCGTTGCCGAACAGGCCGGCCAGGGCCACCCCGGCGACGAGGAACAGCGCGTTGCCGTAGAACGCCATGACCGTCGAGCGTTCGGTCTCGCCAAGCCGCCGCGCGATGATCTGCGAGGTGCCGTAGGCGAGGCCGGAAACCACGGGCAGCAGGGCAGCCCAGTCGAACAGCTCGCTGCCGGGGCGGACCATGATCAGCATCCCGGCAAAGCCGACCAGGACGGCGGCCCAGCGCCGCGGCCCGACCGTTTCGCCCAGGGCGAAGACCGAGAGCACCGTGATGAACAGCGGCGCGGTGAAGTAGAGCGCGACGCAGGTCGCCAGCGGCAGGGCCGCCAGGGCCAGGTAGTAGCAGGTGTAGGCGACGCACATGACGGCGCCGCGCAGGACCAGCAGCCGCCAGCGCCGCGAGCGCAACCCGGCCAGCCCGCCGTCGACGGCGACCAGCACGAGCAGCAGCGGCAGCGCGGTGACGCTGCGGATGGTCAGGGCTTCCGACAGGGGATAGGCGCCGCTGACCAGCTTGATGACCAGGTCTTGCAGGGAGAACACGGCGATGCCGAGGACCAGGAAGACCGCGCCCTGGACGGGTTCGTGACGCGCGCCGACGGCGACCGGCGGCGCGGGCGGCGCATCCACTGCAATGACAACAGCCTGCGGCGCCCCGTCGGCCATGGAGCGATCTCGATATGCGGTTTTCCGACGGGAGAGTGCGCCGGAATTTTCCGGCTGTCATCAGGATTCGCAAGGTGCACAGGGCGCCGGAGGCGTCAGGCGCTCGCGGTTTCCGCCTCTTCCTGTCTGACCAAGTCGAAGAGCTGGAACAGCACCTCCGGCGGATGGGCGCCGGCCAGGGCGTGGCGGCCATTGAACACGAAGCAGGGCACGCCGTTGATGCCGGCTCGGCGCGCCGCCATGTCCTCGGCGCGGACCGCCTCGGCTTCGTCGTCGCCCGTGAGGAAGGCGCGGACCGCGTCGGGCGCGAGGCCGGCGGCGCTTGCGGCCGCGACCAGCACCTCGCGGTCGCCGATGTCCTCGCCGCGCAGGAAGTATGCCTCGAACAGCGCCTGCACGACCGCCTCCTCGCGCGCCTGCTTGAAGGCGAAGCGGATCAGGCGATGCGATTCGATGGTGTTCGGCGTGCGCCGCAGGCGGTCGAAGGCGAAGGCGATCCCTTCCTGGCGGCCGGCCGCCTCGATCTGCGCATAGACGTTCCGGGCGTTGAGCGCGCCGCCGAACTTGAGCTCGAGATAGCGGCTTCGCGCCATGCCGCCGGGCGGCATGTCCGGGTTGAGCTGGAAGGCGCGCCAGCGCAGCGTGAGGTCGCGCTGCGGGCGCTCGCGCAGGGCGCGCTCCAGCCGGCGCTTGCCGATGAAGCACCAGGGGCAGATCGTGTCCGAGAAGATGTCGATATGCATGGGCGCTCCTCGCCGGGCCGGCCCCTTCCGGCGCGTCGGACTTGACCGAGGCGGCCGGGCGACCAACCATGTCCCACCATACCCCAGCCCCCGGCCCGTGCTCAAACGCAGGGCCGCCGCCCCGAGGGCGGCCGGGGACAACGGGGGGCGGGCCGGGGAGGGACGGAGATGCCGGACGACAGCAGCGGGGCGGCCTCGATCTACGAAGTCGGGCTTGAGCGGACCGCGGCCAACACCGCGCCGCTGACGCCGCTGACCTTCCTGCGGCGCGCCGCCGCGGTCTATCCCGACAAGACGGCGGTGATCCACGGCAAATGGCGCTGCGATTACCGGACGCTGTACGAGCGCTGCTGTCGTCTGGCCAGCGCCCTGACGGCGCGCGGCATCGGGCGCGGCGATACCGTCGCCATCCTGGCCCCCAACATCCCCGCCATGCTGGAGGCGCATTACGGGGTGCCGATGGCCGGCGCCGTGCTCAATTCGCTCAACTTCCGCCTCGACGCGGCGAGCATCGCCTTCATTCTGGGCCACGGCGAGGCCAAGGCGGTGCTGGTCGACCGCGAACTCGCCGGCACCATGGCGGCGGCGCTGGACAAGCTCGAGCGCCGGCCGCTGGTGATCGACATCGACGACGCGCTGGCCCAATCGGGCGAGCGGATCGGCGACATCGAATACGAGGCGCTGCTGGCGGAGGGCGATCCCGCCGCCGACGCCGGCGAGCCGGGCGACGAATGGCAGTCGATCAGCCTGCTCTATACCTCCGGCACCACCGGCAACCCGAAGGGCGTGGTCTACCACCACCGCGGCGCGCACCTGAACGCGGTCGGCAACATGATCACCATGGGGCTGACGCGGCAGTCGGTCTATCTCTGGACGCTGCCGATGTTCCACTGCGACGGCTGGACCTTCACCTGGGGCGTGACCGCCGCCAATGCGACCCACGTCTGCCTACGCAAGGTCGAGCCGGCGGCGATCTTCGCCGCCGTCGCCGAGCACGGCGTCACCCACATGTGCGGCGCGCCGATCGTACTCAACATGCTGTCGCACGCGCCGGAGACGGCGAAGCGGCGCTTCCCGCAGCGGGTCGAGGTCGCGACCGGCGGGGCCGCTCCGCCCGGCGCCGTGATCGAGGCCATGGAGCGGGACGGCTTCCACGTCACGCACCTCTACGGCCTGACCGAGACCTACGGCCCGGCCACAGTTTGCGCCTGGCAGCCCGAGTGGGGCGCGCTGCCGCGCGCCGAGCAGTCGGCCAAGACGATCCGCCAGGGCGTGCGCTACCTGACCCTCGAAGACGTCCTGGTCGCCGACCCCGACACGCTCGCGCCGGTGCCGCGCGACGGCGCGACCATCGGAGAGGTCCTGCTGCGCGGCAACACCGTCATGAAGGGCTATCTGAAGAACCCGGCCGCGACCGAGGCGGCCTTCCGCGGCGGCTGGTTCCACAGCGGCGATCTGGCGGTGTGCCACCCGGACGGCTACATCGAGATCAAGGACCGGGCGAAGGACATCATCATCTCGGGCGGCGAGAGTATCTCCAGCCTGGAAGTCGAGGAGGCGCTCTATCGCCATCCCAAGGTGCTGGAAGCGGCCGTCGTCGCGCGCCCCGACGAGACCTGGGGCGAGACGCCCTGCGCCTTCGTCACCTTGAAGGACGGCGCCTCGGCGGACGCGGCGGAGATCGTCGCCTACTGCCGGGACGTGCTGGCCCACTTCAAGGTGCCCAAGGCCGTGGTCTTCGGGCCGCTGCCCAAGACCTCGACGGGCAAGATCCAGAAATTCGTTCTGCGGCAACAGGCGAAGGAGCTCTAGCCGCCATGACCCTTCCGGAGGCGGCATGACGAACGCGGCCGCGACCTTCGACGTGACCGGCCAGGTCGCCGTGGTGACCGGGGCGTCGAGCGGCCTGGGACGGCAGTTCGCCGTGACGCTGGCGCGCGCCGGCGCCAAGGTCGCGCTGGCGGCGCGCCGGCTCGACCGGCTCGAGGAAGTGGTGCGCCAGATCGAAGCCTTCGACGGCCGCGCCATTCCGGTGGCGCTCGACGTGACCGACTCGGCCTCGGTGCGGGCCTGCGTCGCCGCGGCGGAGACCGAACTGGGCGCGATCCGGATCCTGGTCAACAACGCCGGCGTGACCGGACGCCAGCCCGCCCTCGACATGACCGAAGCGGACTGGGACTGGGTCGTCGACACCAACCTGAAGGGCGCCTGGCTGATGGCGCAGGAGGTGGCGCGCCACATGGTCCGCCTGGGCCACGGCGGCGCCATTGTCAACGTCGGTTCGATCCTCGGCCTCGGCGGGAGCCCGGGCGTGGCGGCCTACTGCGCCTCCAAGGCCGGCGTGGTCAACCTGACCAAAGCGCTCGCGGTGGAGCTCGCGCGCCACGACATCCGGGTCAATGCGCTCGCCCCCGGCTACATCGAAACGGACATGAACCGAGAATTCCTGAACAGCGAGGCCGGCCAGGCCATGATCCGCGAACGCGTTCCGCAGCGCCGCACCGGGCGGCTGGAGGACCTCGACGGCGCGCTACTGCTGTTGGCCTCGCCGGCCTCGCGCTTCATGACCGGCGGGGTGATCGTAGTCGACGGCGGGCAGGCGGCAAGAATATAAAAATCAATATCCTGAATGAACTTTCCGATCATGCGTCTTAAGAAATTTCACGGCCCGGCGGCGCCGCTCCGGGATCCCCTGGCATGAGCGACGCGGCCATCGCCGAGCGGCGCCTGGCGGAGGCGCGGCCCGCGCTGCAGGCCTTCCTGGCCCGCGCGGCCGGGGCCCGCGGTGCCGCGCTGGACGAGGCGCGACCGCTCTCCGGCGGGGCGATCCAGGAGAACTGGCTGCTGACGGTCGCGTTCGATGGCGGCGCGCTGCCGGGCCGGCAGGCGCTGGTGTTGCGCAGCGACGCCTCCTCGGGGGTGGCGGTGAGCCTGAGCCGCGCGCAGGAATTCGCCGTGCTGCGCGCCGCCCGGGCGGCCGGCGTGACCGTGCCGGAGCCGCTGTGGCTCTGCGAGGACCCCGCCGTCCTGGGGCGGCCGTTCTACGTCATGCGGCGCCTCGAGGGCGTCGCCGCCGGCCACCGGATCGTCAAGGACCGGACACTCGGCGGCGACCGCGACGCCTTGGCGGAGCGCCTCGGCCGCGAACTCGCGCGCATTCACACGATCGTCCCGCCGCGCACCGACCTGGCCTTTCTGGCGCCGCCCGGCGCGGATCCGGCCCGGACGGCCGTGCAGCGCTACCGCGCCTACCTCGATGCCCTGAGGCGCCCCTGGCCGGGCCTGGAATGGGGCCTGCGCTGGTGCGAACTGCACGCCCCGCCGCCCGGCGAGGTCGTTCTGCTGCACCAGGATTTCCGCACCGGCAACTACCTGCTCGACGAGCACGGCCTGACCGGCATCCTCGACTGGGAGTTCTGCGGCTGGGGCGACCCGATGAGCGACATCGGCTGGTTCTGCGCGCACTGCTGGCGCTTCGGGCAGGACGAGCTCGAGGCCGGCGGCATCGCCCCGCGCGCGCCCTTCTACCGCGGCTACGAAGCGGAGTCCGGACGCCGCGTCGATGCCCGGCGCGTTGCCTATTGGGAGGTCATGGCCCACCTGCGCTGGGCGGTCATCGCCCTGCAGCAGGGCGCGCGGACGCTGGACGGCGGCGAAGCTTCGCTCGAGCTGGCGCTCACCGGCCGGGTCTATCCGCCGGAGCTGGAGCTCGCGGTGCTTGCCATGACGCCGCCGCCGGCCTGGGTGGCGCGTTGATGCACGACCTGCCCGACGGTCCCGTCCTGCTGCACCTGGCGCGCGCCCTGCTGCTCGACGACGTTCTGCCGCAGCTGCCCGAGGAGCGGCGCTACGAGGCGCGGCTGATCGCCAACGCCATGGCCATCGCGGCCCGCGAAGCGACCGCCGGAGACCGCGACAAGGAGGCCTTCCGACAGGGCCTGGCCGCGCTTTACGACGACGTCGGTCCGCGGCCGCAGGGCCGCCCGGCGGCGGAGACGCTCGACGAGGCCAACGAGCGGTTGAGCTGGCGTCTGGCGGCGGACCTGCGCGGCGGGCAGCGCGATGCGGACCCCGAGGTCTTCGCGGTGCTGCGGCGCGCGGCGGCGGCGCGCCTCGCCGCGGTCAATCCGAAGGCGCTGGCCCAATACGAGGCCGAAGAGGCGGACGGCGACGGCGACGGTCAGTAGACGGCGCGGCCGCCGGACAGATCGAACACGGCGCCGGTCGAGAAGCTGCAGTCCTCCGAGGCGAGCCAGGCGATCATGGCGGCCGCTTCCTCCGGCTGGCCGAGCCGCCCGATCGGCATCTTCGCCAGCACGGTCTTTTCCAGGTATTCCTGCGTCACGTCGCCGAGCAGCTCGGTCTCGATGCCCGAGGGCGTCACGCAGTTCACGATGACGCCGCTTTGCGCGAGCTCCTTGCCGAGCGCCTTGGTGAAGCCGATGGCGCCGGCCTTGGCGGCGCTGTAGGCGGCATTGCGCGGCGCGCCCTCCATGCCGGCGATCGACGACACCACGACGATGCGGCCGTACTTGCGCTCGACCATCTGCGGAACGACGGCCCGGCAACAGAGAAACACGCTGGTCAGGTCGACGCGCAGCAGGCGGTGCCATTCCTCGAGCGTGTAGTCCCAGGCATCCTTGATGATGCCGGCGATGCCGGCGTTGGCGACCAGGATGTCGACGACCGGGTGGGCGTCGCGCGTCGCCTCCATCGCCGCGGCCACGGCGCCGGCATCGCCGACGTCGACGACCAGGCCGGTGACCTCGCCCCGTTCGGAAAGCGCCTCGGTGGCGCGCGCCAGGCGGCGCTCGTCGAGGTCCCAGAGGCAGACGCCGGCGCCGCCGTCGAGCAGGCGCTCGGCGGTCGAGAAGCCGATCCCCTTGGCGCCGCCGGTGACGATCGCCGTCCGGCCGGAGAAATCGAGTCGGTTCATGATGCCTCCCGCAAGTCGGTTCCGCGTGCCGGGCGAGGGTAACGCGATCGGCCGACGCACGGAAACCGCAGCGCGGGGGACGGAGGCTGAGGGGGAGGCGAAGCCCGGACGCCTGAGGCGCGGGCGGGGCGCGCTACTCGCTGCGCGGCTGTCCGGCCGAGGCCGCCACCAGCCCGGCGACGAAATCGGCGATATGGGGATGCAGGGCGAAGGAGATGCCGACCGTGCCGGTCTCGCCGGTCCACTCCCGCTGGCCGTAGACGTAGCCCAGGCCCGGCGCCTCCAGGCGCAGTTCCTGGTTGTGCGGCGGCAGGCCGCCGAGCCGCAGGCGCGCCCCGCCCAGGGAGACCTCGACGACCTCGCAGACGTGGACGTCGCCGTCGGCGGTGAGGTAGGCGGGCAGCGGCCGCCCGAGGCGGTAGCGCGGCCAGCGCCGGCGGTGCTTGGGATTTTCGCAGGAGAGGTCGTTGTGCGGCTCGGGCGCTGCGGCCAGGGCGGGAGGCATGGTGTCGGGACCATCCGTGTGCGGTCAGATATCACGGAAATGCTACGGCACCGCGGTTAAGGAAGGTTTGAGACCGCGGGGGAATCGGCGGGGTGATTAGCAGTCTCTTATGCCTCGTCGCGGATAATGGCCGGACGGTGCCATCGGCTCGCCCCGGCGGGCCGGCAAAGCGGGCCAGCGGTGATGCGCGACGACGATCGCTACGAGATGGACTTCGATCTGGAGGCGGAACCCGTCGGGACCGGGCTGCTCGGCCAGACCCTGCGCAACGTCGCGGGTCTCGTCTTCCTCGGGCTGCTGGTGGCCGGGGGCGCCATGACCTTCGGCGATGCGACGCCTGGGCGCCGCGCGGAGCAGCCAACGGAGCCGGCAAGCCCGGCGGCCCGGCAGGTCGCGGCGACACCGACGGCGGGCCCCCAGGCCTACGAGATCGCCGTGGAGAGCGGCTCCGGCGGCCATTTCTGGCTCGATGCCGAGGTCAACGGCGCGCCCGTTCGATTCATCGTCGACACCGGGGCCTCCGCCGTGGTGCTGACCCGGGCCGACGCGAGGCGCCTGGGTATCTTCGTCAACGGGCAGGACTTCACCGCTCGGTTCCAGACCGCCAACGGCGAAATCGCCGCCGCGCCGGTGCGGCTCGACCGCATCCGCGTCGGCGACCTCATCGTGGACGACGTGGACGGCGCCGTCGTGGACGCGCCGCTCGAGACCTCGCTGCTCGGCATGACCTTCCTCGACCGGCTGGCCGGCTACGAGGTGGAAGATGGCCGGCTGCTTTTGCGATGGTAAAGACGATTCAAAAAAAGTAATATAACTCAATAATTAATATTAAATATCAAATGTTGTGCTTTAACGGCTCGTTATGGCCGGGCTTGTTATCATGTATCCGTGCAAAACGGCCAAAGGGCCAATACATGATAACCCTTGGGATCTGCTTCCTTTATTACGCCGTGGCGCTTTTCGGGTACCAGGTCTACCTCTGGATCTCCGAAGGGCATTGGACGGCCTTTCCGATCTCTCGGGGCTGGCATGCGCTCTTCGGCACGCCGCACTTCGAGTGGGCCTTCCTGGACGGCCTCGTGCAGGGCCTGCTCGCCCTGCCGCTGGCGCTGTTCTTCCTGGTCGGCGGCCTCACGTTGCTGGGTTCGGTATTCGCCGCGCGCCATTTCACGGTGCTCTACAAGAAGCGCCTGCGCCGCCGCTGGGTGCTGCAGCAATGCGGCAAGCTGGGTTTCTATCCCTGGAGCATTCCGGCGGTCCTGAGCAAGCTGGACGACGAGGAGCGCCGGGCCGCGGCCGCAGCCAAGGAAAACCGCGCACGACCGGTAAGTTACCGGGCCCGGTGACAAAGCTGTGACTTGCCGGAGGGGTGGGGAAGACTGGCGCCGTCGCCCCGTAGTACTCCGCAAGTCTGACCGCGACGCTTGGATGGCAGAGGAGTTCAGCCATGTATGCCAGTGAGACCCGAGATCGACAGCGTTCGGCGGCCCCTTCGCGGCCGCTGCGCCTGGGCGCCGCCCTGCTGGCCGCCGCCTGTCTCTTCGCCTGGACGGCGCCGGTCGCCGCCGATCCGCCGGACTGGGCGCCGGCATGGGGCTATCGCGCAAAGCACGAGTACAAGCACGAGCGCAAGGGGCGGCACGAGCGCGAGCACGAGTACGAACACGCGCGGCGACACGCCTGGTACCGCGACCAGCGTGCCGAGGCGCCGTCCGACATCGGCATCGGGCACTGCAACCGGCAGCTCATCGGCGGGCTGCTCGGCGCCGCCGGGGGCGGCCTGGCCGGCGCGCAGATCGGCAACGGCCGCGGCCAGCTGGCCGCCGTCGCGGCCGGCACCGTGCTCGGCTACCTGCTGGGCAGCAACGTCGGGCGCAGCATGGATCAGACCGATGCCGCCTGCGTCGAGCGCGCCCTGGAGCACGCCGACGACGGCCAGGACATCGTGTGGGACAACCCGGACCGGCACGCGCGCTACGAGGTGACCCCGACCAAGACCTACCAGCAGAACGACGGCCGCTACTGCCGGGAGTACACCAGCAGCGCGATCGTCAACGGACGCGAGCAAACCGTATACGGGACCGCCTGCCGCCAGCCCGACGGCAGCTGGGAGCTGCAGAGCTAGCTCCGTTTCGCCCGCCTTTACCGTGTTCTTCCCTCCGGTCTAAGGTGCACCGCAAGGCGCATCGAAACGGACCGGACGGGGAGGCACGGCGGGCATGGCCACGGACAAGCTGGAACTTTTCGACGGCCACGCGCTGCCCGGGGACCTGGCGTTCTCGGCGGCGGTCAAGGTCGGCGATCTTCTCTTCCTCTCGGGCAACCTCGGCAACCCGCCGGGTGAGGTCGAGATGGTGCCGGGCGGCATCGGCGCCGAGACGCGGCAGGCGATCGGCAACATGCGCCGCACCCTGGAAGCGCACGGCAGCGGCCTGGGCCGGGTCATCAAGACCACCGTCTTCATCGTCGATATCGACGAATTCGCCGACTTCAACGCGGCCTACGTCGAGGCCTTCGCCGGCCACAAGCCGACGCGCTCGACCGTCGTGGTCAAGACCCTCGGCCTGGGCGCGCGGGTCGAGATCGAGTGCATCGCACTGGCCGGCTGACCACGGGGTGCCGGCATGGCGGAGATCGAGAACCTGGCGCCCGAGATATACCGGCAGCGCCTGCTGATCGAAGGCTATTTCACGCGCAGGGTCGACGAGGGCGCGATCCGCGAATACCTGCTCGACCTCGCGGCGGCGCTCGACCTGCGGACCTACGGCGAGCCGGTCGTCTTCGCGCCCGCCAGCGGCATGGGCAAGGCGGAGAACGCCGGCTTCGATGCCTTCGTCCCCCTGATCGACAGCGGCATATCGCTCTACGTCTGGTCGGGGCCGCGGTTTCTCTCCGCCTTGCTCTACACCTGCAAAGGCTTCGACGAGGCGCGCGCGATCGAGTTCACGCGGGACTACTTCGGCATCGAGGGCGACGTCGCGACGCACGGCTTTTGACCGATGATCAGGGCCGGTAGACCGGATTCCAGCTGGCCAATTTTTCTGGCCGATCGCGCGACGAAGCGCCGGTGCGTACGATACGGAAGACGTCATCGAACGACTGCCTGTGGTTCGTTGGTGGATGGCTCTTTCGGAGACCGTTGTTCCCTACAAAAGTCTCGAAAAATGACCACTTTCGCCACTCATCAATCCGGGAATCGATTTCGGCTCCTTCCAGGAGGTCGTCTTGAATCACACAGGGCTTCCTAGCAAAAGCTTACGTCCTGGAATACTCATGGCGGGAACTCATACAGCACTCTAAGGTTTCCCGATGAACGAGTTGGACTACATCAAACTTCCGCCGTTTTTCGACAAGATCATGGAGGACACCAAAGCTATAGACTTTTCTATGGCATCGGAGCCGCGAACCGGTGCACTTCTACGTGTGCTTGCCGCGTCGAAACCTGGTGGAAGCCTTCTCGAGCTCGGTACCGGTACGGGGATCTCGACGGCATGGTTGCTGGACGGAATGAACGCCGACTCACGTTTGACGACCGTCGACAACGACATGAGAATGCAATCGGTGGCCAGAAACGCTCTAGGACATGACCCGCGTTTGAATGTCGTGACCGAGGATGGGATCGATTTCTTGCGGCGTCAGGCACCGGAATCGTTTGATTTGATATTTGCCGACGCTGTGCCTGGAAAATACGATGGGCTTGACTATGCGCTGGCGCTGCTGCGGAGAGGCGGCATGTATATTATCGACGACATGCTTCCGCAGCCGAATTGGCCCGAAGGACATGGCTCCAAGGTTCCTATTCTTACGGAGAACCTCTTTGCGAGAAATGAGCTCAGGGCTGTGAGCTTGGCATGGGGCAGCGGCCTTGTGATTCTCGCCAAGAGCGCCTGATCCGAGCCAACTCCTTAATCACCGGAACCCAGCCTCAGGAGCCGCGCATCGTGACTCGGACCTTCAAGCGCATCCTGGTCATCACCGGGGACCACGCCCGGCCGGACCCGACCAAGCGCGACGCGCGCTACAACGAGGAGGATTTCGCCACCCACGACGCGATGCGGGCGGCCTTCGAGAGCCTGCCGGATTACGACTTCGGGTTCTGCAGCGATCATTCGCAGCTGCTCGACCGCTTGCGCTTCGACCCGCCCGACCTGGTGGTGAACTTCTGCGACACCGGGTTCTACAACGTGCCGACGCAGGAGCTGCACCTGCCCGCCTTCATGGAGCTCTTCGGCGTGCCCTATACGGGGGCGCCGCCCTCGGCCATGGTGCTGTGCTACGACAAGGCGATCGTGCGCCTCGTGGCGCAGGCCCACGGCATCGCCGTGCCCTGGGAGCATTACGTCTTCGCCGAGGCATCGCCCGACGACGTGCCGGACCGCTTTCCGGCGCTCATCAAGCCGAACGCGGCCGACGGCAGCGTCGGCATCACCAAGGACGCCGTCGTGCGCTCCCGCGCCGAGAAGCGCGACTACCTCGACTGGCTCCGCGCGACCCTGCCGGGGCGCGACGCGCTCGTTCAGGAGTACCTGCCGGGCGCCGAATACGGCCTCGGCCTGATCGGCAACCCGGAAACGGGC
>Ga0210144_1000489_pt1 | contig 20974 bp, 19 predicted proteins | sample Muzzi_PWA_D2_FD_185532 | JGI IMG/M metagenome (GOLD analysis project Ga0210144, IMG submission 185532) | Wetland microbial communities from San Francisco Bay, California, USA, that impact long-term carbon sequestration - Muzzi_PWA_D2 (SPAdes) | ecosystem: Environmental > Aquatic > Marine >...
CGTCGCCGCCCTCCCCACCGCCACCGTCCTCCGCGCCCCCGCCCGGCGACGCGGCCCCGGCCTCCAGCCCTCCGCCGGCCGCTCCCGCGGCTAGGACCGCCCCGCCTCCCTCCGCCCCTCCGCCCGTTCAAACCCCCGGGGCCTAGCGGATGGCCTCCGCGACCACCTTCGCCTTCCGGGCGATGGACGTGGCCGGCGCGGCGAGCGCCGGCGAGGTCGAAGCCGAGTCCAAGGCGCAGGTCACCGAGCAGCTGCGCCAGCGCGGCCTGATCGTCCTCGACGTCAACGAGAAGAGCGAGCCGTTCGCGCTCGAGAACCTGTTCAGGCGCTGGAAGGGCGTCGACGTGCGCGAGCTGGCGATCTTCTCGCGCCAGTTCGCGACCCTGATCGCCTCGGGGATGCCGATGCTGCGCACCCTGCACACGCTGGAAGAGCAGACCGAGGACGAGCGGATCCGCGAGGCGGTCGCCGGGGTGCGGGCCGACGTCGAGGCGGGCAGCACCCTGGAGCAGGCGATGGAGCGCCACCCGGAGGTGTTCGATCGCCTCTACCGGGCGATGGTCCGCTCCGGCGAGCAATCGGGTCGGCTGGAAGACGCGCTGGAGCGGATCGCCTACCAGGTCGAGAAGACCGACGCGCTGCGGCGGCAAGTCAAATCGGCGCTGACCTATCCGGTCCTCGTGTTCGGCTTCGCGACCCTGGCGCTGCTCGGCGTGGTCGCCTTCATCATCCCAGTCTTCGCCGGCATCTTCGAAGAACTGGCCGAAGAACACCCCGGCGAAAGCGCGGCGCTGCCGCTGCCGACCCAGGTCTGCGTATCCGCCTCCGACGCGATCACCGGCTACTGGTTCGTCATCATCCCGGCGCTGGTCCTCGCCGCCGTCGGCTTCTTCCGGTGGAAGCGGACCGACCGCGGCAAGGAGGTCTGGGACCGCTTCAAGCTGCGCATCCCCTTCAAGATCGGCGACGTGATCCAGAAGGTCGCGCTGGCCCGCTGGTCGCGCACCTTCTCCGGCTCGGTCTCCGCGGGCGTGCCGATGCTCCAGGCGATCAAACTGACCGGCGAGACGGCCGGCAACGTGGTCATCGAGCAGGCGATGGACGACCTCTACGCGACGGCCAAGCGGGGCGGCTCGCTGGCCGGGCCGATCGAGCGCAACCCGATCTTCCCGCCGATGGTCGGCCAGATGGTCGCAGTCGGCGAGGAGACCGGAAAACTCGAGCACATGCTGGCCAAGATCGCCGACTTCTACGAGACCGAGGTGGACGCCAAGGTCAAGGCCCTCACCTCGCTGATCGAGCCGCTGATGATCGTCTTCGTCGGCGGCGTGGTCGGCTTCATCGTGATCTCCATGTACCTGCCGATCTTCAGCCTGTACGAAAAGATTCGCTAGAACCCCGCCGATGGGCCGAAATGTCAACTCCGGTCCCACATATCGGCCCGCCGGCGTCGTAGGGGCGCAAGCTTTAGAGGCCGGCATCTAGCTTAAAGGTTAATGCTGTAACCTTTAAGCATGACCGAGACGCGTAAAGGCTCTACCGACGCGGAGAGGCGCGGACGCGGGATCTACGAGAGCCGCACATGGGTCCCGCGCTTTGGCACGCCTCGTGGTGGGGGCAAGCCCGCCAGGTACCGCGCCTTCGTACCCGATCCGGTTGGCGACTACCTGCCGGAGCTGAGCGCGGCGACTTCCGCTTCGTCGGAGCGCGCGGGCGCCGCTGTGCGTGAGTTGAACGCGTCGGGTGGGGCGCTGCGCTCGCTCGAGGGGCTGGCGCGTCAGCTGCTGCGGTCCGAGGCACTGGCTTCGTCGGCGATCGAGGAGTTGCCGATATCGCACCGGAAGCTCGCCAGGGCCGAGGCCGGGGCGGGGGGGAGTGACCACAGGGCGCGAGAGGTGCTCGGCAACGTACGAGCAATGGAGCGCGCGGTCGAGATCGGGGGCGGAGCGGGCGACTTCACGGTCGACGACATCCTGTCGATTCACGGAGAGATCGCGATCGTCTCACCCCTCGACCAGATCGCCGGGAAGCTCGGGGAAGAGCAGGGCTGGATCGGCGGCTGGTCTCCACCTGGCGCCGCATTCGTGCCGGCGCCACCGGAGTACGTGCCGGAGTTGGTGCACGACCTCTGCGAGTTCATGAACCGCGACGACGTCTCGCCGGTCGCCCAGGCGGCGATCGCGCATGCGCAGTTCGAGACGATTCACCCGTTCGGCGATGGCAACGGGAGGATGGGACGATGCTTGATCCACACGCTCCTACGTCGCAGGGGGGTGGCGCCGACGTACGTGCCGCCCCTGTCCCTGGTCTTGGCGACCGACAAGAACGCCTATGTCGCCGGCCTCGAAGATTTTCGCCTGGACGAGATCGATCGCTGGGTGGCGCAGTTCGCCGAGGCGGTTGAGGATTCCGCGGAGATCGCGCTGAACCTCTCGAGACGGCTCGCGGAGCTGAAGGCGGAGTGGGTCGCGCGGGCAGAGCCGATGCGCGCCGACTCGACCGCCCGCGCGATCCTCGACCAGCTCCCGTCGTTCCCGATCATCACCGCGGCGATCGCCGCGGAGCTGACCGGGCGCTCGCGGGTGGCCGCGATCAACGGCCTCGATCACCTGGGTCAGGCCGGCATCCTCACCCGCCACCGCAATCAGAAGAAGGGCGACAGCTGGGAGGCGAAGGAGGTCTTGGCGATCCTCAGCGATTTCGAGACGAGCTTTCGCGGCGGACCCACCCAGAGCGCTTGACGCGAGACTCGCAAAACGCTCTGTTTATTTCTTGACATAGAAAGCCCTGAGTAAGTAGGTTCGTTGTCCTTACTTCAAGCTGCGGACTGGGGAGGCCGCGTTATGGGTGGGGAGACAGGTCCGAATCGTCCGGAAGACGCCGAGGAGTTGGTGCTGGGTGACGCTCTGATGGGGGCCGGGCTCCCATGAACGGCCTGCTCAAGACGGCGCGCGACACCGTCGTTCCCGTGATCGTCTCGGCTGTCATCTCGGTCGGCTTCGTTGCGTTTGCGGGGAAGGTCGTGCTGTGGGTCCGCTTCCGGGCGTTGGAAGTCCCGCAGGACCAGGTCGTCGCGGCGGTGCCGCAGTCAGAGGCGGTGGCGGTGGGCGCGTCGATCCTGCTGATCTTCGGCTTTTTTGGTGCGCTTGCGACCCTTGGCGCCTACCTGGTCGACCGCGGCGGTCGGGCGACGCCCGGAATGGTTCGGGCCCTGCTTGCGCTCGCAACGCTCGAGAGCGTAGTGGCGGTCGTCATGGTCACCGGTGCGAGCCCAGGGGACCGGGTGCTCGCGGCGCTACTCGTGGTCATCACTGGCTGCGCGGCGTTTGCCGTGACGTTCAAGCGCGGCAAGCGCGGCTTCGTTCGCTTCGAGGACACCAATCGCAGCCGCAAGGGGGAGGAGCTGAGGCCCAGGCTTGGCGGGGGCGTCGAGCTGGGCCCCGACGGCAGGCCCCGGGTGTCGGGAAGGCGCTTGCTTGCGATCGGTGCACCCACGATCGCAGCTGTTGCCATTGCCGTCGCCCTCCTGGTCTTCGACCTCTCGACCCTGATCGTGCTCATTGGAATCGTGGTGATCTTGGCGCTTATGGCTGCTGTCTGGGTCAGCGCGGGCGATGCGCGCGTCGCGATCGAAAAAGGCATGGACAAAGGCGTGGACCGGGAAGAATCCGACTTCGACAATTGGGAAGCCCAGAGGGGCAGGGAAGCTGACCAGAAGGATAAAGACGAGGCCCGGGTGGAGTCGGAGCGGCTCAAGAGGCGCAGGCCGTACCGGCTGAAGTTCAACCTCCGAGGCACGGTGGTGCTCAGTCTGCTGGCGCTGGCCGGCGTGTTGCTCCCCTCGCTGGCGCTCGGGAGCGCGTGGTTGGCGGTGATGCTCGGATCGGTGGCGGTGATCGGGTTCGGCTTGTGGAGGATCGCCGGCCTCTCGAAGCCGGGGTTCGTGTGGTTCGGGCTCGCGATGCTCCTCTCGGTGCCGCTCTTCGGCATGCTCACGCTGATGTTTCGCGACCTCTCCGATCCTCAGGTCCAACCGATGGCCTTGATCCGCAACACCGACGGGCCTGACCAAGCCATTCAGGGGCTCTACGTGACTGAAACCGACGGTCGGGTGTACTTCGCCAATGTCGCCACTGAAGGTTGCAGCAAGTCGATCCAATCGCAGAGCGGCCGGCTGCTGTGGGTCCCGAAGGACGAAGTGGTCGCGATCTCGATCGGGCCGCTGCAGGACGTCGAGGACGCGGGCAATTCGGCCCTCGAAATGTCGTATGCCCTGACGCCGTCGGTTGAGACCCCGGCCGCCGGCGCGATCAGTCTTACGACGCCCGAGAAACGCTCCAAGAAGGTCGAGGAAGCGGAAGAAGCGCGAGAAGTGAAGGAAGCCGAAGAACGTGCCCCGCACTTGGACCAGCGGCTGGACAATCCGGGGCCGGCCGTGCGGCCCGACTTCGGCACGGGCTTGAAGCTGGTGCCTGAAGTTGCGTCTCCGGGGGAGGAAGTGGAGCTCCGGCTGAGGGTGGCGAATCTCAGGGTCAACGGATTCGGGGCTAGACCGAACGGGCACGCCCTGCGTCTGAACGGGACTCCGCTCAGCGTTCTCAGAGAGTGGACGAGATACGCAGATCGCGCCGAATACGTCAAGACGGAGGAGAACAAGCTTCTCAGCCTCGACAAGAAGGGCGTCTACGGGCTCGACGAAGAGGGAAAGCCGTATGTGCTGGGTCACGACGAGAACCAAGACTATGAAGGCCGGCGCTTCGTCAAGCTGGACGAAGGCTCGGGGTTCGCGATCCATGGCAGTGGTGGTCTCAAAGGCTCGCCGCGGTATTTGCAGGTGCATGGGGATAGGAAAGCGGCACGGCTCGTCGGCAAGCCGATCGTGCAGTTGGAGGATGGCCACGAAGTCGGCTTGCGACCCGGCCTGCTCCGCCAGGCGTGGGAAAACGATGCGATCCGATTCCGCGTTCCCGAAAACGCCTCATCCGGTGTGGTCACCGTTGAGTGCGAGCAGCTTGCCGGCCAGCCGCTGCTGCGCGTCTCGCGGGCGCCGACGGCGCGGATTGGCGTTCAGATGCGAGCGGGCTCGGGCCGGATCACCTTCAACAGCGATCGCTCCAGCGACGAAGACGGCGATATCCAGTCTCGCCGCTGGCGGATCGGTGGCCTCCGTCGCGGGCACAAGGCGAATGCCTCAGTCGGTCTTCCTTCTCGATTCGGCGTCTACTCGGTTGAGCTGACGGTCACCGATGACGAAGGCTGGACCGATACCGCGAAGCTGCAGGTGATGCGCGTGCCGAGTTCGCGGTTCGCGCGCGGCAAGACGAAGTCCGACGACAAGACGATCAAAGCCGTTCGCCGAGCGCTGACGAAGGCCGCGAAGGGTGAAGCGATCGAGATCGAGCTACACGGGCACGCCAGCAGTCTGAATCGCTCACTCAAGCGGGACGAAGAACTGCTGAGCCTGCTATCGGCCTCCGAGCCGAAGGCGGCCAAGGCGTCGACGACGACGAGCGGTCCGGCGATGCCGGCCTTGGACCGGGGAGTGCAGGTGAAGGAGCTGGCCTACGGCGATAGCTGCCCGATCGATCCGCGGCCAGGCAGTCCCGGCCGCAGCCACCGTGTCGACATCTTTGTCCTCTCTCAAGGGGTGACGGTCAAGCTCGCCAAGGGATGCCACGTCGGCCGCGTGAAGGCCAACCGCTGGCGCCTCCCGTCGCCGAAGGAAGGCGAAAGCGCATCCGGGGACGAACCGGGGAAGGGCGCGAACGGCTCGGCCTCGCCCTGACTGCCGTCGCCACTCGGCGAACGAGGTGCTACCATGACGCACATGGATGCGGTCGGCGTGCGTGAGCTGCGACAGAACCTCTCTCGCTACCTGGCGCAGGTGAAGGAGGGGGAGAGCTTCGTCGTCACCGAGCGGGGGAGGGAGGTCGCGCGGCTGACGCCGTCCGGCCCGGCCGACTCGCCGATCGCGCGCCTGGTCGCGGAGCGGGGCGCGACGATGCCCCGCGGAGATCTGCTGGCGCGCGTCGCGGGCTCGACGCTCCCGGCGGCCAAGGGCCCGCCCGTCGAGCAGGTGCTCGACGAGTTGCGCGAGGAGCGGCTGTAGCGTCCCGGCGCCTGGCATATCTCGACAGCTCGGCCTACGCCAAGCTCGTGCTCGAGCAGAGCGGCCACGTCGAGCTGCGGCTGGAGCTGGCCGAGTGGCCGGGCTACGTGTCCAGCGCCCTGCTCTCCGTGGAGGCGCAACGTGCGTGCGCCCGCTACGGGGACGCGTACGGGCGCGAAGCGCGTGCTTGGCTGGAGGGCGTCGCGCTGCTCCCGCTGGACGACTCGGTCCTCGACGGGGCGGCATCGCTGGAGCCCCCCGCCCTGCGAAGCCTCGACGCCTTGCACCTCGCCACCGCGCTCAGCGTGCGCGACAAGATCGGCGCCCTCTTCACCTACGACGAGCGCTTGGGAGTCGCCGCTGCGAATGCGGGCCTGAACGTCGCCCGGCCGGGAGGGATTCGACAATCCAAATGAGCATGAGCTGGACCATCGAGACGACTGACGATATGTCACCATCGGCGGATTCGGTGCATATTATTGTGAGGTAAATTGCTATATTCACTCGGGTGAGCGATGCAGCAGCAACCCATCGAACCACGATCGAGATCGAGGTTGCGGCGTTCGAGCGGGCGCGCGACGTGCTCGGAACCAGCGGCTACAAGGAGACCGTCAACGAGGCGCTGCGCATCGTCAGCCGCGGCGAGCTGCTGCGCCGGGGAGCGGCGCAGATCCGCGCGGGCGGCCTCGGCCTGATCACGCCGGAGCAGCTGGAGGAGCAGCGCAGGGCCAGGGCCTAGCGTTGTCGCGCTACCTCGCCGACACCTCGATCTGGGCCTGGTCTCAGAAATCCGAGCGCGACGACATCCGCGAGAAGCTCGCCGCTCGCTACGAGCTGGGGGAGATAGTCACCTGCGTCCCGGTGGTGCTCGAGGCGATGCGCCGGCCGGACAGCGGCGATCGCTACAGGGAGCGCTTCGACGGCCTGTTCGCGCCGCTCGACCGGCTGCCATTGGAGAACGTGAGCGTCGAGCGCGCGCTCGATGTCCAGCGCGAGCTTGCGCGGAAATCGGACGGGAGCCACCGCCGTCCCGCGATCGACTTCCTGATCGCCGCTGCGGCCGAGGCGGCAGGCGATGAGGTCACGCTCTGGTGCTTCGACCGGGACCTCCGGGTGATCTGCGAGCACACCGGGCAGCCCTGCGAGGTGGAGGTCTCGGCCGGGCCGGGGTGCTGAGCGATGCGCTCTACCGGGCAAGTTCGTACCGGGTTGGCTCCAACCCGATCGCCGTGCGCTCGAGTGGGACTTTGACCCCCCATAACGGGGGTAAAAGTCCCAGTCGGCCGAATCGGAGCCTCAGCCCGCCGCGTCGCTGCTTCGATCGGAGGCGACCTCCCAGGCGGAGCCGGGGTGGCCTGGAGCTGACCCGGTGCGCAGACCGGGCAAGTTCGCGGCCCAGCTCGGCCGAGTCGACCAAGCGGATCTCCACGTGTGTACGGACTTTCTCGTAGGCCGTCGGTCCGCAACTGGACCCGACGCTGACTTTTCGCTGCATGAAGCCCCAATTTCGGGGATCAAGGGATCGCGGGTGCGGTCGATTAGGGCCTGGTGATGAATCTGCCAGCGCCTCGGTGCAAAAGGCAAACCCGTCGTGAGGCGGGGGCGCAAAGCCGTCGGGACTTCCACTGGGGAGTCTGCCGGGCTACCACCGGGGTCGACAGACACCACGTGGCTTCACGCGGGGCTCTGGCGCAAACGATTAGGACCACGGGAGGTACCTGATGTTTCTCCAGAATCTCCGGGCCAAGATAGGCGCCCGGCTCAACGGCGAAGGGGAGGCCGGCTTCACGCTGATCGAGCTCCTCGTCGTGATGCTCATCCTCGGCATCCTCGCCGCAATCGCAATCCCCGCCTTCTTCAACCAGCGGGAAAAGGCGACCGATGCCCAGGCCAAGTCCGCGGCGCGAACCGCTGAGACCGCGATCGAGACGTACGCGACCGAAAATGAAGGTAAATACACGGGCGCAGATCCAGCTGCCCTGGCTGCGATCGAGTCGACCCTGGTCACGAAAGCAGGCGACCCCAACGTGATCACGGTTCCAACGGCCGAAGCAACGAAATTCAAAGTCACCTCCACTTCGGGCAAGGGCCACGCGTTCAGCATCGAACGCGATGGTGGAACGGTGACCTTCGAATGCGCTCCTGTCGGTGGTGGATGCCCGCCTGGAGAAGACTGGAGTAAATAGTCGCGTCGCGTAATCCAAGGCTGGCTAACACGATGGCTGGCAAGAGACGAAGGGCGGGCCCGTCGGGCCCGCCCTTTGTCGTGGGCGACGGCACGGCGTCCGGGGGACACCGCGATCATGCGGCACCCCGGCGTCCGGGGAGCACCGCGACCGAGCGGCGCCGCAGCCCGGCCGACTCGGCGCCGGGGCCGACACGACGCCCGAGCGCGAACGGCGTCCAGCGCCCACTGGACGCCGCCTAAGTCAAACGTCCAATCCACCGGCGCTTTCCCGCTTTAGCGGCCGCATCGCGATGCCGATAGCGAGTAGGTGCGCCGCCACACGAAGCACACGGAGAGCGAGCGGGGCAGCGTCCTGATCGAGGTGCTGGTCAGCGCGATCATGCTGGTGATCACCGCGGTCGGCGTCTTCGGCGCCTTCGAGGCGGGGACGCGGTCGACCGCCGAGGAGCGCCACCGGGCACAGGCGGAGGGCCTGGCGCAAGCGGATGTCACGCGGATGCGGACGATGCGGATCTCCGATCTCGCCAACCTGCACGAAACGAAGACGGCAACGGTCGACGGGTCTCTTTATACGGTCGAGTCGGAAGCCAACTTCGCGACCGACTCGACCGGCACCGCCTCCTGCGCGGCGGGGACCGCCTCGGCCGACTACATCAAGATCAGCTCGATCGTCACCTGGCCCACGATCGGCAGCCGCGACCCGGTCGAACAGGAGAGCCTGGTGGCGCCGCCGAACGGATCGATCTCACCCGAAAGCGGCTCGTTGGCGATCCAAATCGAAGACGCCGAAAGCGAAGGCGTCCAGGGGGTGGGGCTGATCGGGACGGGCGCCGGGACGTTCTCCGGCGTGACCGGCCCGAACGGGTGCGCGGTCTTCGGCGACCTGCCGGCCGGCAACTACACGCTGATCCTCTCCGGCCCCTCGCTGGTCGACAAAAACGGCGAAGCGCCGCAGCCGAAGAGCACCAGCGTGGTCGAAGAGAGCACCAACACGCTGACCCTCCTGTACGACGAACCGGGCGAAATCGCGGTCGGCTTCGAAACCAGGATCGGGGGGGAACTGGTGCCCTCCGAAGCCGACTCGGTCGTCGCATTCAACAGCGGCATGTCGGTGGCGAAAGCGTTCGGCGCCCTGGGCACGCCGTCCCCCGAAGTGGCGGCGACGCCGCTCTTTCCCTTCACCTCCAGCTACTCGGTCTACGCCGGGACCTGCGAAGCGGACCACCCCAGCGCCGGGGAATCGAGCGCGCCGGCGGTCGCCGAAGCGTTCGTCTCGCCCGGCGGCGGAACGCCGGTGACGATCGAGCTGCCGGCGCTGCACCTGACGGTGTGGAGCGGGAGCGGGAGCGAACCGGGCGAACCGGTCGCGGCCGCCGAAGTGAAGCTCGCCGACACCGAGTGCGAAGCGGAACTGGAAGAACCGCAGGTGCGCGCCTTCACCACCGATTCCCAGGGGGGGCTCCCCGACCCCGGCCTGCCGTTCAGCACCTACGACCTCTGCGTCTCCGACGGAGCCAGGCGCTTCACCGTGCCCGAGCTGGCGGTGCCCGCCGATCCCGAAGACATGGCGGCGGGGACGACGACGGACGTCTACCTCGACTCGCCCGAAGCGGAAACGGGTGAATGCCCGTGAGCGACGAGCGCGGCTACACGCTGGTCGAGCTGCTGGTCGGCGCGGTGGTCTCACTGGTCGTGCTGGGGGCGATCCTGGCGATGGTCCAGGTCGCCACCGGCGATCAGAACCGGGTGGCGGAGCGCGTCTACGCCAACCAGCGGGGGCGGCCGGTGATGAACCGGCTGATCGACCGCCTGCACGCCGCCTGCGTCTCGCCCGGCCTGGCGCCGGTCCTGGCCGGCAGCGACGGCAGCTCGATCACCTTCTATTCGAAGAGCGGCTCCGCCGTCAGCCCGGTCCCGGACAAATACGTCTACAGCCTCTCCTCCGAAGGGGTGCTGAGCGAAACGGTCTACCCGGGCACCGGCGGCGAACCGGAAGAATGGACCTTCGGCTCGCCGACCGAACCCAGGCAGGTCATCGACGGGATGGGCGCCGCCGAAGTCGGCGAAACGCCGGAAGCCGTTCCGCTGTTCCGCTACTTCGCCTACGAAGGCGGCCAGGTTGCGGCGACGCCGCTGGCAACCCCGCTCGAAGAAGAAGACGCGGCGAGGACCGTCCAGGTCGACATCGCCTTCACCGTGTCGCCCCGTGCCGGCGGCTCGGCCGACCCGGGCGCCCCGGTCACTCTGACCGACTCGGCGACGCTGCGGATCGAACCGGCCAGCGAGGACAGCGCGGAGGTGAACCTGCCATGCGTGTGAGCGCTCGCCTCGCAGCGCTGCGCACCCGCGCGGCGAGCAACCGCCTCGCCGCCGAGGACGGCTACACGATGATCGCCGTGGTCGGGGCGATCTCGCTGGTCTCGATGCTGGCCGCGGCGACGCTGGCGGCGACCAACGGCGACCTCAACCTTACCCAGCGCGACCTCGACTACAAGCGCGCCCACGCCGCGGCGGAGGCGGGGGTCGCCAGCTACTCCTTCCACCTCAACAACGACAACAGCTACTGGGCGCGCTGCACCGAAGTGCCGGAACCGAACGCGGTTAACCAGCAGGGCTCGACCGCGAAGCGACGCGTCGTGCCGGGCTCTGGGAGCGCCGCCGAATACGCAATCGAACTGCTGCCGGCGAGCGGCCAGGAAGAATGCGATCCCGTCAGCCCGGTCGAATCGATGCTCGAGCGGAGCGGGCCGAACACCGGCTCCTTCCGCATCCGCTCGACCGGCTACGCGGGCAAGACGAAGGCCTCGATCGTCGCCACCTACAAACGCGCCAGCCTGCTCGACTACGTCTACTTCACCCAGCTGGAGACGCTCGACCCGGTGACCTACTGGACCCAGACGATGATCAACGGCGCCTACGAACAGTGCACCAAGTTCCGCCGCGAAGGGCGCGAAGACGATCCGATCCCTGGCACGTCGCAGCACTGCATCGAGATCAACTTCGTCAGCGGCGACGAAATCAACGGCCCGCTGCACACGAACGACAACCTGCTGATCTGCGGCAAGCCCACCTTCGGCCGCGATGCGTCCGACGTGATCGAGGTCAGCGCGCCGAAATCGCAGGGCTGGCAGGGGAACCCCAACTGCTCGGGCAACGAACCGAACTTCATCGGCCCGTTCACCACCACGGCGCCGGTCCTCACCCCGCCGGCGACCAACAGCAGGCTGAAGGACATCGCGGGCGAAAAATACACCTACTCCTGTCAGACGACGATCGAACTGGACGGGGCGCAGATGAACGTGACGACGGACGCCGGCACGGAACCCGGCGTGCCGTTCCCGGAAAGCGGCGTCGTCTACGTCCAGAACGGCTCCTGCCCGGGCGAAGCCTGGCCTTCCTGCTCCTCCGCCTACTCCCCCTACACCGCGACCTACCCCTCTGGCTCGGACTGCGGCACGGTGCGGGTCAAGGGCGAATACTCGGGCGAACTGACGATCGCCGCCGAGAACGACATCGTGATCGAAGGCGACCTCGTCCGCAACGGCGAAGGCCAGAGCCTGCTCGGCCTGATCGCCAACAACTTCGTCCGCATCAAGCACCCGTTCTGCCGCGAATCGTCGTCGGGTGCGCCGGAAGGCTGCCCGACCGGCTGGAGGCCCGCCCAGACCGGCAAGAACGATTGCCACGGAGGCAGCAACGCCCCGGGCTCGCTGACCGACCCGCAGATCGAAGCCGCGATCCTCGCGATCGACCACTCGTTCATCGTCGATCACTATGACTGCGGCAACGATCTGGGCTCGCTGAACGTGATGGGGGCGATCTCGCAGAAATTCCGCGGCACGGTCGGGACGACCGCCCCCCACGGCTACCTGAAGAACTACGTCTACGACGACCGTCTGCGCTACATCGAGCCGCCGAACTTCCTCGACCCGGTCGAGCCGGCCTGGCACATCCAGCGCGAGACGCTCGACTTCCCTGGATAGCCGCGGCGCCGCCCGTCCGCCGCGCCCGCCGCGCCGGCCGACATCCCGCCGACGGGCCGATTCCGGTCGATATAGGATCTGTTTTCGGCCCGTCGGCCGGACGATCCCGGTCGATATACGACCTGTTTTCGTCCCGCCGGCGGGGGGTTTGCGCGGCACGCGGCCACCGCCGTTCAAGGAACGGGGCGCCGGTGTCGAACCTCCCGTGCAGATGGCGGCGACCGCGACACTGGCCTTCCTCGGCGGGGCGATCGCCGGCAGCTTCGCCAGCGTCGTCGCCTACCGGGTGCCGCGCGGCGAGTCGATCGTCGGGCCGCGTTCGCGCTGTCCGGCCTGCGGGGCGCAGATCGCCGCCTACGACAACGTCCCGGTCGTCTCCTGGCTGGCGCTGCGGGGGCGGGCGCGCTGCTGCGGCGCCCCGATCTCGCCCCGCTACCCGCTGGTCGAGCTGGCGCTCGGCGCCCTCTACGCGGCCACCGTGCTGGTGCTCTGGGACGAGCCGGGGGAGGTGGCGCTGGGGTTGGTCTTCGCGACCGCCCTGGCGGCGGTCACGTTGACCGACCTGGAACGGCGGGTGATCCCCAACAAGATCCTGCTCGCCGCCGCCCTCGCCGGCCTGGCGATCGTCACCGCGACCGATCCCGCCAGCCTGCCCGAGCGGGCGATCGCCGCCGCCGCGGCCGGCGGCCTGCTGCTCGCGGCGGCGCTCGCCTACCCGCGCGGGATGGGGCTCGGCGACGTCAAGCTGGCGGCGACGATGGGCCTCTTCCTGGGGCGCGACGTCGCCCCGGCGCTGCTCGTCGCGCTGCTCGCCGGTTCGCTGGTCGGCCTGGCGATGATCGCCCGCCACGGCGCCGCGGCGCGCAAGCGGGCGATCCCCTTCGGCCCCTTCCTCGCCCTGGGCGGCGTGGTCGGCCTGCTGGCCGGCGAAGCGCTGGTCGACTGGTACCTGGGCGCGTTCTGACGTGCCGGTGATTGTGTGCCCACACGGGTATCTAACTCCCGGCACGTCTGGAAATGGGCGGCGGCGGGTCGGCGTCGGCCTCGTCCGTTCGTCCAGGTTCGCCAATAACTGGGTAGTTGCAGGGCGAAAGGTTGGGGGCATTCCTGTCGATTGAGGAAGGGCCCGCGCGCCCATCGCGCCGGCCGACCCGATGCGCTTCCAACTCACGCACAAGCAGACCGGCAACCTCGTCGGCCTCGAGATCGAGGCGGGCAGCATCGCCGCGACCGAGGTCTCGGTCAACGGGTCGGCGCAGGTGGCCGCCTCGGCGATCGGCCCGCTCGACCCCGGCGCCTTCCACGAGGGGGAGGTCCTCGACCCGGAGCGGATGGCGGGGGCGCTGAAGTCGCTCTTCGCCGAGCACAAGCTCGCGAAGCGGGTGAGGCTCGGGGTCGGCAACCAGCGGGTCGTGGCCCGCACCGTGCGCCTGCCGGCGATCGAGGACCCGAAGGAGATGGAGGCGGCGGTTCGCTTCCAGGCGCAGGAGCAGGTGCCGATGCCGCTCGACCAGGCGGTGCTCGAGCACCAGGTGGTCGGCGGCGTCCCAGCCGAGGAGGGCGCCACCGCTCAGGTCGACGTCGTCGTCGTCGCCGCCCGCCGCGACATGGTCGCCTCCTTCGTCGAGCCGATCCGCAGCGCCGGCCTCGATTTGATCGGCGTCGACCTCACCGCCTTCGGCATGATCCGCGCCCTGAACGCGGTCGGCGAGGCGGCGGCCGGCGGCGGGGAGGAGGCCGCCGGGAACGACGCCGAGCCGGCGGCCCGCCCGCCCGGCGCCGTCCTCTACTGCAGCTTCGGCGACGTCACCAACCTCGCCGTCGCGCGCCGCAACACCTGCCTGTTCACCCGCGTCTCCTACGCCGGCCTGGAGTCGATCTCGGCCCGCCTCGCGAGCACCCGCGGCCTGCGGCCCGAGCACGCGACCCAGTGGCTCTCGCACGTCGGGCTGGAGAGCCCCGTGGAGCAGCTCGAGGGGGACGCCGAGACGGTGGCCGAGGCGCGCCGCGCCCTGGAGGAGGGCGTCACCTCGCTGATCGACGAGCTGCGCCTCTCGCTCGACTACTACGGCGCCCAGGAGGGGGCGCTGCCGGTCGAGCGGATCGTCCTCTGCGGCCCCGGCAGCTCCATCCCCGGCCTCGGGCCGCGGATGGAGGTCGGCCTCGGCCTGCCGATCGCCGTCTCCCGACCGGCCGCCCTGGCCGGCTTCGAGGAGCCCGCCGCGGCGCGACTGACCCTTCCCTTCGGCCTCGCCCTGGAGGACTGAGCCGTGCGCCCGGTCAACCTGATCCCGCCCGAGGAACGCCGCGGCGAGCAGGCGCCGCTGCGCAGCGGCCCGCTCGCCTACATCGTGCTCGGCGCCCTGGTCGCGGTGCTGGTCGGCGTCGTCGCCCTGGTCCTCACCGACAACCAGATCTCCGAACGCAAGGACGAGGTCGCGAAGCTGAAGCGCGAAGACGCCGCGGCGACGGCCAGGGCGACCCGCCTCGCCTCCTACACCCAGTTCCGCAGCCTCAGCGAACAGCGGGTGGCGACGGTCCAGAGCCTCGCCGACAGCCGCTTCGACTGGGAGCGGGTGATGCGCGAACTGTCGCTGGTGCTGCCCGACGACGTCTGGCTGGTCAACCTCACCGCGTCGGCGACGCCGGACACCAACGTCAGCGGCGGGTCGGGCGGCGCCTCCGGGTCGGACGTGCGGTCCTCGGTCCCGGGGCCGGCGCTGGAACTGGTCGGCTGCACGACCGGCCAGGAAGCGGTGGCGGGCTTCGTGACCGCGCTGGAGGACATCGACGGCGTCACCCGGGTGGGCGTGCAGTCCTCGGAACTCGGCGAGAGGGAAGACGATGAAGGGAGCAGCGGCGCAGCCACCAGCTCGGGCTCCGCCGACGGCGGGACGAGCGAGGAATGCCGCACCCGCGCGTTCATCGCCAAGTTCGAAATCGTCGTCGCCTTCGACGCCGCGCCGATCCCGACGACCGGCTCCGCGGAAGGCGAAGCGACGCCCTCGGCGACCGAAAAGGCGCAGTCGGCGTCGAGCGAAACCTCGGCGAGCGCCGCCGCGTCCGGCGAAGCCGCCGAATCCTCGACCACGAGCGCGGAAGGCGGCTGAGATGAAGCTGCGGACCAGCTGGACCAACGCGATCGTCGCCGGGATGCTGGCCGTCGCCGCCCTCGCGGTCGCCTTCTGGCTGCTCGCGCTGGGGCCGAAGCGCGACGAAGCGAGCAAGCTCGGCGACCAGGCGAAGGAGCTGAAGACCTCGCTCGCCGGACACCGCTCGGAAGTCGCCGCGGCGCTGGCGGCGCGCAGGCAGTTCCCGCGCGACTACCAGAAGCTGGTCGTGCTCGGCAAGGCGGTGCCCCGCGACTCCGAAACCGCGTCCCTGCTGGTTCAGGTGAACCGGATCTCCGGGCAGGCGGGGGTGAGGTTCGACCATCTCGAACTGGAAGCCGGCTCCGGCAGCGGCGAAGAAGAAGAAGCCGCGGCGCCGTCGAGCGCCGGCGGCGAAGGCGCTTCGGTGTCGGCGACCGAGGCGGCCGCCTCGCTGCTGCCGCTGGGGGCGACGATCGGACCGGCGGGCCTCGCGGTGATGCCCTACACGCTCACCTTCGAGGGCAGCTTCTTCCAGATCGCCGACTTCATCAAGGGGCTGGACGGGCTGGTCAACACCAACAAGGAAAGGGTCTCGGTCGACGGGCGCCTGCTGACGATCGACGGCTTCTCCCTGACGGGCGACCCGAAAGCCGGCTTCCCGACGCTCGAAGCGATCTTCTCCGTCACCACCTACCTGACCCCGCCGAGCGAGGGCCAGACCGGTGGCGCCGGCTCGCAGGGCCCGGGGACGAGCGAAGCGACCCCGACCGCGGCGACGATCGGAGCGGCGCGATGAACCTGAAGGGGCCGGATCTGAGGCGGCCGCAGCTGAAGGCGCCCGTCTTCCTCGCCGATCTCTACTACGACCTGCGCGACCGCCGCCTGCTGCCGCTGATCGCCCTGGTGCTGGTGGCGATCGCCGCCGTGCCCTTCCTGCTCGGCGACGACCGGGAAGAGACGCTGGCGCCGCCGGCCGGCGGCGGCGCCTCCGCGGGGGTCGCGGCGGTGGGGGTGACGGGATCGAGCCTCACCGTGGTCCAGGCCGAGCCCGGGTTGCGCGACTACCGCAAGCGACTCAAGGGCCGGTCGCCGTCCGACCCCTTCGAACAGCAGTTCACCGGCCCGCCGCCGGGCAGCGGCTCGGGAACCTCGGGAGGAGGCGGCTCGTCCTCGTCTTCCGGCGAAGGGTCGTCCACGAGCGGAGGCTCGACCACCACGGTCGAAACCGGCGGCGGCTCCTCCGGCTCCGGGGGAGGCGGCGACGGCTCCGGGGGAGGCGGCTCCGGAGGCGGCGGCTCGGGAGGCGGCGGCTCGGGAGGCGGCGCCCCCAACAACCCGCAGAACTCGGGCGTCCATCTGTTCGAATTCGTCTTCGACGTGCAGATCTCCCACGCGGAACCGACCGCCGACGGAGGCCGGAAGATGAGCGAGCCGCAGGTCCGCCACCGGGTCAAGACGCTGGCCCAGCTGCCGGGCGAGAAGAGGCCGGTGGTCACCCTGGGCGGGGTCAACCTGCACAACGGCAAGGTCTTCTTCCTCGTCTCCCACGAGGTGCGTTCGCTGGACGGCGACTTCAACTGCGTCACCCGGGCGCCCGGCGGGCTCTGCGAACTGCTCGAAATCGAACCGGGCTTCCCGCTCGAACTCGCCTACGGCGCGGACAGGGTCGCCTACCGGATCAAGGTGACCAGGATCGACACGGTCTCGGCCGGCCAGGCGGGCGACAAGCGCTCGCCTCGGGCGCGCTTCAGCGGGCCGGCGCTCGGGCCTCCGCCGAGGCGATAGCTTCAGTCGCTCGGGCCTCCGTCGAGGCCATAGCTTCAGTAAGTGAAGCGTTGGCGCTAAACTCGCTTTGCCGAGCCGATCGGAGACAACCCGGTTCGGAGCGATGCGCTGAAAGATGAGTGCCGAGAGCAACTCCCGATGTCCCGTCTGCCGCACGGCAGACGTGGTCTGCGGCAAGTGGACGCTGCTGGTGATCCGCGACCTGGCCGACGACCGTCGGCGCTTCTGCGAGCTGGAGCGCTCGCTGGAGGGGATCAGCCCGCGCACCCTGTCGCTGCGCCTGCGGGCGCTCGAAGAAGAGGGGGTCATCGCCCGTCACACCTTCCCCGAGGTGCCGCCGCGGGTCGAGTACGCGCTGACCGAGAAAGGCGAGGCGCTCGTCCCGCTGATCGAGGACATGCGCCGCTACGGCGCCCGCTGGTTGCTCGAGGAGGAATCGACCGAAGCCGTCCCCGCCTGACGACGGCCTCGTATAGGTCGGCCCCGGGCTTCCGGCCCCGGGCTTCCGGCCCCAGGCGTCCGGCCCCGGCCTTCCGGCCCCAGGCTTCCGGCAGGGTTTTGGACGCTGGGGTGCCCACAATCCTTCATCATGCGGCTGCAGACTGCCGGGTGGCGCGCGTATGGGCACTGAATCGACGGCGCGTCCTGCAAGGCGGCGTGCAGGCGCAGGAGCGCCTCCGGTGGGAGGGAAGCGGGGGACGTGCGCGACCCCCTGCTCAACGAGGCGCTGCGGCGGCTGGCCGCCGAGGCGGCGACCCGCTTCGCCACCCTGGTCGCCAGCGGCGACCAGATCCCCTTCGACGTCGCCGAGCAGGCCGGCCCCGACGAGGCCTTCTTCCATAGCTACGTCCCCCTGACCGGGCGCTACGTGCGCGAGCGCGAGGCCGAGCTGCGCTCGCTGCCGAGCTTCGAGCCGGCCAGGGACGCGGTCGCGGACGCGGGCGTCGCCGCCGACTACCTGGAGCAGCGCGGCGAGACGGTCCCGACCGACCCCGGCAAGCGCGCCGCCCACCTGCTGACCGTCTTCGTCGCCTCGCTGTGGGACGGCTGCACCGAGTTCTCGCTCGACCGCGAGCGCCTCGACGCCGCCCTTGCGGCGCTCGACGCCCAGGCCGGCGGGGCCGACGACGCCGACCTGCTGGTCGCGCCGATCGCCGGCCTGCGGCTGCCCGTGCCGCGGCTGCAGCTGCCGGACGGGGCGCAGATCGTCCGGGCCGACGGCTTCGAGGCGCCGATCGAGGCGAAGCGCAGCGAGGGGATGGGCCGCGCCGCCTGGGAACCGCAGTTCCTGGCGATCGCCGAGCAGGGCGAGGATCCGGACAGCGCCGCCGCCGCGCTGCGCCAGTTGCGCGAGCTGGTCACCGTGATGCGCCTCTTCAAGCCCGGCGGCGTCGGCCTCGGGCCCTACGCCTTCGCACCGGCCGACGAGGGGAGCTGGCGCCGCATCGCCACCGGCGCCCCGGCGCCGCGCCCCGGCGGCTACCGGCTCGACGAGCGGGAGGCCGCCGAACTGGCCGAGCTGGCGAGCACCCTGGAGGCCCGCCCCGACCCCTCCGGCCCGCTCGCCTGGGCGGTGCAGCGCTTCGAGCTGGGCTGCGAGCGCGAGACTGCCCTGGAAGGGCTCAGCGACCACCTGCTGGCGCTGCGCGCGGTGCTCGACGGCCACGGGCCGGTGGGCGCCTCGCTGCCGATGCGGGCCGCGGCGCTGGTCGCCGACGGGTCGGTCGACCGGCTCGGCGTCCGCGAGCGGATCGAAGCGGCGCTGGAGCTGGAGCGAGGGCTGATGAGCGGCGCCCGCGTGGACGGAGCCGCGGAGCTGGCCGGCTGGATCGAGGAGAGCGTTCGCCGCATCCTCCATGAAGCGGCGCTCGGCCAGCTGGGAGCCGACCTGAACGAGGCCGCCGACGAGTCCCTGATCGCCACCGGGCTCGACAGCGGCGACGCCGAGATCGCCGTCGCACCCGAACCCGCATCCGCTTCCGACCTCGCCCCCGAAAACTCCGATGCCGCCCCCGAACCACAGCCCACCGCGCCCGCGGCTGAACGCTTTGCCCCCGAATCCGTGGGCAAAAAGTCCACTGGAGCGAGCGGAGAGCCGACCCCGATCGACGAGGAGGAGCACGACATGGACCAGGACACCCGCATCCTCGAGCCGGTCCCGGCCGAGGACGAGATCCGGATCACCGCGAGGGACTGGCTGGAGGAGGTCGAGGTCGAGCAGCGCGCGCTCGAGGAGAGCACGCTCGACTTCCCCGCGGTCGAGGGCGACGTCGAGCGCCGCGAGCGGATCGACACGCCCCGCGTCCGTCACCTCTTCCCGGTCCCCGAGGACGCGGACTGGGAGGTCCGCGAGCTGAAGTACGACCACTACGAGCGCCGCGCTGGGTGAGCGCGGCGCGGCGCATCGAGCGACCGAAGGGAGCGGTGCGAGCGCGAAGCGCGAGTTCCTCGGTCGCTCGCGTGCGGAGCACGCCGCGCTCCAGCGCCGTAGGCGCGTGCGAGCGCGAAGCGCGAGATCCTTGATCTGCTTGGCCACGCTCGCCCAGCGAGGTGGTTGACCAAATTACGCCCGCCCGGCGGCCAGCGCCAGCCGCTCCTCGCTGCTGGCGAACAGGTAGCGGTTGATCTCGGCGAGGCCGTCTAGGTCGTGGACGTCCTCGTCCAGATAGGGGACGCGGATCACACCCTGGGTCCGCAGCTCCGCCGCGAGGTGCTCGATGTTGCCCGCGTCGCGCTCGGCCAGCGCCTGGTAGTCGGCGAAGTTCTCGGCGACGCGGCGGGCCAGATCCTCGTCGCCCAGCTTCGCGGCCAGCGCGGCGCCGAGGTCGCCGCCGTCGCCGCGCAGCCGCTCGGCCGGGTAGTGGACCTTGTTGACGATCACGCCGCCGAACGGCAGCTTCGCCTCGACCAGCTTGCGGTGGAAGTAGACGGCCTCGCGGACCGGCTCGCCCTGCGGGCCGCAGACGACGAGGAAGCGGGTGTGGGGGTCGGCGAGCAGGCCGTTGACGCGCTTGGCGCGGGCCTGGAAGCCGTCGACCATGCCGCTGAAGGCGTTGAAGAACTCGGCCAGGTCGGCGAGCAGGTCGAAGCCGACGATCCTCTTCAGCACGCCGAGCGCCACGGTCGCGCCGCGGCCGGCGACCCGGGCGGCCAGCCCGGTCGGCTTCATGAAGACGCGCAGCGAGCGGCCTTCGATGAACTGGGTGAGGCGGCGCGGCGCGTCGAGGAAGTCCAGCGCGTTGCGGGTCGGCGGCGTGTCGAGCACGAGCAGATCGAAGCGGCCCCCGGTGTGCAGCTCGAACAGCTTCTCCATCGCCATGTACTCCTGGGAGCCGGCGAGCGCGTTGGAGACCTGCTGGTAGATGCGGTTGCCGAGCACCCGGTCGCGCGACTCCTCGTCGGGCGCCTGGCGGGCGACCAGCTCGTCGAAGGTCGCTTTGGCGTCGAGCATCATCGCCCACAGCTCGCCCTTCATCTCAATTCCGTGGTGCTCGAACAGCGCCGGGTCGACCCGCTTCGCCTCGTTGCCCAGCTCGCGTAGCCCGAGCGAGTCGGCAAGCCGTTTCGCCGGGTCGATCGTCAGCACGCAGACCTTCAGCCCGCGCGCCGCCATGCCGGTGGCGATCGCCGCCGCGGTGGTCGTCTTGCCGACTCCGCCGGAGCCGGCGCAGATGCAGATGTCCTTGCCGGCGAGGATCTCGTCGACGGCGGGCATCAGTGCAGCCTCCCTGCCAGCTTGCGGGCCGACTCGACTCCCAGCTCGGGCTCGAAGAGGAAGGGCAGCGTCCTCACCGGGGTCTCGACCCGGCGGCGCAGG
>Ga0210144_1000490_pt1 | contig 20962 bp, 14 predicted proteins | sample Muzzi_PWA_D2_FD_185532 | JGI IMG/M metagenome (GOLD analysis project Ga0210144, IMG submission 185532) | Wetland microbial communities from San Francisco Bay, California, USA, that impact long-term carbon sequestration - Muzzi_PWA_D2 (SPAdes) | ecosystem: Environmental > Aquatic > Marine >...
GCGGGTGCAGCGCGTTGGGGACGGCGTGCCGCATCACCACCGTCGACTCCGGCAGGCCCTTGGCGCGGGCGGTCTCGACGTACTGGGCGTTGAGCACGTCGAGGAGGTTGGAGCGAACCACCCGCATGTTGTAGGCGAGGCCGCCGAAGGTGGCGATGAAGATTACCGGCCAGATATGCTGAAGCAGGTTGACGAACTTGTCCCAGCTCCACGGCGCGCCGCCATATTTGGCCGAGAAGAAGCTGCCGATCTCCTGGACGTTCAGTTTGAAGACAAGGACGTAGAGGATGATGATCGCCATCAGGAAGCGCGGGATCGTCATGCCGAGGAAGGCGAAGAACGAGAAGACCGTGTCGATGACGCTGTACTGGCGGGTGGCGGCGATGATGCCCATGCCGATCCCGAGCAGCGAGGCGAGGATATGGCAGGTGAGCGCCAGCATCAGCGTGCGCGGCAACCGTTCGGCAATCACGTCACCAACGGGCTTGTTGTAGACGAGGCTTTGGCCGAAATCGAAGCGGGTGACGATGCCGCCGATCCAGCGCAGGTACTGGACCGGCAACGGATCGTCGAGGCCGTGCGTCTTGCGGTAGGCCTGTGCCTGGGCGTCTGCTGCCTCGAAACTGGCGCCACCCTGGTTCATCAGGGTCGAGCGAATATAGTCCGAATAGTCGCCGGGGTGGGCCTTGATGATCCCGAACGTGACGACGCTCAGGATGAACAGAACCGGAATCGCCGCCAGAATTCGGAAGAAGATGTAACGAAGCATCGTGCTGGCCGTTCCCGCCTGCCTCCCCTTTCCGGGATGGTCAGGGGAAGGATCCCCCTGACCGATTTGAGGCGGCTAGTATAGCCTACTTGACCGGACCGTCGCCGCCCGGCTCGCCCGGCAGCGTCTGCGGATACAGCTCATAGTTCTGCTGCAGGTCCTCCGGCACATACATGCGCTCGCGGATGGCCGAGTCTTCCGCCCACTGGAAGGCGAGGATCGGCGTGCCGCTCGACACATTGCGGATGCGCTTGTTGATGATGAGGGCACCCGGATAGTTCGTCAGACCGGCTTCATAGACGTTGGTCGTGAAGATCTTCTGGTAATCCTTCATCAGCTGGGCGCGTTCGGCGTTGTCGCTCGAGTTGATGAACTTGTTGACGATGTCGACAAGCTCCTGCTCGAACGGCAACAGGTCGAGCTTCCCGGAGCTGCCTGCCTTGTGCCAGGGACTGGTCAACGGACCGACCGGCGCGAGCTGGTAGGTCTGCTGGACGACGGTGATCAGCTCCTTGTCGCCGCGACGGACGGTCCAGTCATACTCGCCGCCACGCCACAGATTGTTCCAGCGGTTGCCGTCGGCGAAGTCCGGGATGACGCGTAGGCCGATCTCTCCCATCATCGCCACCACCGCCTCGCCGAGATTGTGATCGGTGGCGTAGTCGGTGTTGGCCATCAGGGTGATCTCGACGTTCTTGCCGCCCATCACGTCCGCCGGGTAGTTGACGAAGCCGTCCCCATCCGTGTCCTTGAGGCCGGCTTTCTCGAGATACGCCTTCGCCGTCTCGACTGAGTGCGGATAGTAGACGGTCGAATCGGCGTCGCCGAAGCTGGTGCCGATGTAGATGCCCCCCGGATAAATGGCGGTGAACGGACCCTTCACCAGCGAGTCGCCGAGGCGCTGCCGGTCGAGGCCGTAGGTGACCGCCTTGCGGAAGTCGAGATTGCGGTTGAGCTCGCGCACCGCCTCCCCGCGTTCGTCCGGGTTGCCCCAGCCCTCGTCCGACATGTTGAAGTCGAGCGAGTAGCCGATGATGCGCGGGCCGAATTCCAGGCGCGCCGGCGCCTTTGGATCGGCGGAGCGCTTGAGCGCCTCGACGTAGCTTTCCGCCTGTTCGAGGTTCGACCAGTCGCCTGAGCCGGCCACCGCCTGGACGTCGCGATCGGCCCAGGTGGACAACTTGTACTGGACCTCGTCGAAATAGGGCAGCTGGTTGCCCTGTTCGTCGACCTTCCAGTAGTAGGGATTGCGCCGGGTGACGATGATGTCGTCAGGCCGGTAGGCGACCGGCACCCAGGCGCCCATCGTCGGGAAGTTGAGCATGTCCGGCGGGAAGGCGTTCACATACTGGTCGTATGTGTTGTCGGAGTATTTCGGGTGCTGCGGCTTCATGATGTGAGCCGGCCCCGGGCAGAACGACCCGAACGCCATGGCGTAGAGGTACTGCTTGGGGAAGGCGTCCTTGAACGTCCACAGCACAGTGTAGTCGTCGATCTTCTTCAACGTGGTGCCCTCGCCGAAGGCCTCCGGCGTCGCGCCGCCCTGCGGGGCGACGTTCGGGTCGAGGACGTTATCCTCCCAGAAGAACATGACGTCGTCGGCGTTGAACGGCGCGCCGTCCGACCACTTGGCGCCCTCGATGAGGTGCATGGTCAGCTGATGGCCGTCGTCGGACCACTCCCAGCTCCTGGCGAGGTTAGGCAGTGGCTCGAGCTCGTCGGCCTTCACGTGGAAGAGCGGGCCGGTGCGGGTCAGGCATTCCCACATCGCGTAGGAGACGCCGCCCCATCCCTGCACCTGGCCAGCGATCCAGTTCCAGCCTTGCGGGCGGCCGCCGATGACATGGCGAAGCGTGCCGCCATATTGGCCGACCCCGTCGGGCATATCGCCGGTCTTGAAGACGAGCGGTTCCTTCGGCAGCCGTTCCGCGACCGGCGGCAGCTTGCCGGTGTCGACGAAGTTCTTGGTCACCCAGTCCGGCTCGTGATAGGCGGGCAGCGCCTTGAACTCTTCGATGTCGTCGCGGCCGACGAAGGTGATCTTGCCTTGGGCGGCGAAGGTGGGTGGAGGCGGCACTGCGGTCGGTTCCACCATCTGCGCCTGCAGGGCGATCGTCGATGCGCCGAACAGGAGAGCCGCGCCGCCAAGGGCGATAAGATGTCTGGGCATTGTTCCTCCCTCGTTCTGGAGGCCGGCGCAACAAGCCCGGCCCCGAGCTTCTCAATCCTTCAACCAGTTGCGCGTCGCCGCCTGTTTGCCGATCGCGGTCCGCCGCGATCGGTGCAAATCATGACGCAACGTGCCTTTGCGCCTCTTGGCGGGCGCTCGATTGCCGACGGACAGATTGTTCCGGTCGTTCCTCGCGGCGGGCGGCGCCCCGCCAGTCACGGGTCGCGACGGTCGTTCGGGTAAGACGTTGTCGCGCGCCCTCAACGGCGCCCGCGTATTGCGGCAGCCATTCAGCCTGAGCCACAAGCATCTCGTCCACCATCTGCCAGACTTCGTCCGGCGAGCAGATCGCGCCGACCAGCGGGTCGTGCAGCACCGCCAGCTTCAGGAGATCGACGTCGCCGGCGATCGCCGCATGCACCGCCATCCGCTGCACGTTGATCGAGGCGACGCAGGTCGCCGCGCACGCTTCGGGCAATGTGATGCCGGCGACCATGTTGAGGCCGAACTGGTCGACGAAGCAGGGTGTCTCGACGATGGCGTCGGACGGCAGGTTGGTGATGAGACCGCGGTTCTTGACGTTGAAGTGGCCGCGATAGGGTCGACCGGTCTCCAGTGCCTCGATGATGTGGCTGGCGTGCTCGTTGGAACGGTTGCGCAGATCGATCGGCGTTCCTGCTTCCTCGAGCAGCGCCGGGAAATCGGCTTCGAAGCTGTCGTTGCGCTCCCGGCAGTGGCGGAGATATCCGCCGGTCTCGCCGTGGATCCAGTCGGACATGTCGATCCAGCCGGCGATCTCCTCCGGCCGCTTGCGGTACCAGGGCAGGTATTCCGACAGATGTCCGTTGCTCTCGGTCGAGTAGTAGCCGAAGCGCTTCAGGACATCGATCCGAACCTTCTCCTGGCGCGAGTGGACCGGATGCCGCTCGAAGGCGGCGACCAGTTCGTCCTTGCCGACCTTTCGGCCGCGCACACGGACATCGATGTACCAGGTCTGATGGTTGATGCCGGAACAGACGTATTCCAGCTCGCCGGGCTCGGTCGCCCCGAGCACTTCGGCGATCTGCTCGGCGCCATGCTGGACGCCGTGACAAAGGCCGATGGTGTCGATCTGGCCGTATTCGATCGCCGCCCAGGTGTTCATCGCCATCGGGTTGGCGTAGTTGAGGAAGCGGGCGCCGCTCTCGGCGACTTCGCGGATGTCCTTGCAGAAGTCGAGGATGACCGGGATGTTGCGTTGGCCGTAGAGGATGCCGCCGGCACAGATGGTGTCGCCGACGCACTGGTCGACGCCGTATTTTAGCGGAATCTCGATGTCGTGCCGATAGGCCTCGATGCCGCCGATGCGGGAGCAGTTGATGATGTAACGCGCTCCCTCGAGGGCTGCGCGGCGCTCGGTCGTGGCGGTGATCCGTGTCGGCAGGCCGCTCGCTGTGACGGTCCGCTCGATCATCTGGCGCACCATCGCAAGATTGTGCTCGCTGATGTCGGTCAGCGCGAACTCGACATCCTGCAGTTCGGCGACGCTGAGAATGTCAGCCACCAGCTTGCGCGTAAAGCCGATGCTGCCCGCCCCGATGATGGCGATCTTCAAGGTCGGTCCTGCTCCTCTCGGCGCCCGCCTTTTCCGGCACCTGCTTTCTGCCGCTGGTTTTCAGCAGTGCGGGTGAATTTGACTCCCCTTGTGATGCCGTTGGTGCTTAGTATGAGCGGCTCAGGCACGGGGAACAGAGAGATTTTGTGCTAACATGGGTAATTCTGTGCTTACCCAACTGGCTGCGCATGCTCCGGTGATGAAAACGGTTTCATTGCCGCGCGGCCGCTACCGGCTGCATACGATGCCGACCAGTGTCGGTTACGAGATCCGTCACGACGAGGTCTATGACTGGCACGGTCGCCGTCGCGGCCAGACGCCGTTCACCGTGCTGCAGCATACCGTCTCCGGCGTCGGCAATCTGCTCTACGAGCGGCGCCGCTACCGGCTGCGGGCAGGCGACACCATGCTGGTCATCGTGCCGCACAACCATCGCTACTGGCTCGAACCCGGAGACCGGTGGGAGTATTTCTGGATTTCCATGAGCGGCCAGGAAGCCGTCCGCATTCATCGGGCGATCCAGGCAACGACCGGTCCGGTGTTGCGGTTGCGGCCGGAGACTCTGGAGCACCTCGCCCGGTGCTGCCTTCGTCTGATCGAGGGTGAGGGCGAGACGCCTGGCGCGGCGTCGGCCATCGCTTATGAGGCGGCGGCCGCCGTGTACGACGGCGTGTTCGGCTCGCAGAGCCTTTCCGCCCTCGAGAAGGATCACGCCGGCATGAGCCGGGTGGTCGACTATATTCGGGCCAATCTCGGCAAGCCCCTCAGCGTCAGCCAGCTCGCCGAGATCGCCGGCTTCAGCCGCGCTCACTTCTCCCGCGCCTTCGCCGCCAGCGAGGGCATGCCGCCGGCGGAATTCGTCCTGCAGGCGCGCATGCGCTACGCTGCGCGTTTGCTCACCGGCCACGCCCTGTTGCCGGTCAAGGAGATTGCGCTGCTTTGCGGCTTCGATGACCCGAACTACTTCGCCAAGGTCTTTCGGCGCTTCTTCGGCACCAGCCCTACCGAGTTCCGCACCACCGGGATGTATTCGACGGTCGGCGCCGAGAAGCTGGTCGGTCTTGGCCGTGGCAGTGGGGAAGAGCACCGGGCGGGTGCACGCCCATGACAGGGCCGATCCGGCATCTGGTGATCGTCGGCGGCGGCACGGCCGGCTGGCTCGCCGCGTTGATGCTGGGCAAGACGGCGCGTGATCACCGGCACGATCTCAAGATCACGGTCGTCGAGTCGAGCAGCATTCCCACCATCGGGGTCGGCGAGGGCACGACCGCCGTATTCAAGACGGTGCTGGATCACCTCGGCGTTGCCGAGGCCGACTTCCTGCGTGAGACCCGCGGCACGATCAAATACGGCATCCGCCACAGGGACTGGCGGAAGGTCGGTGTCACCTATGACGGGCCCATCGACGACCCCCACGTTCTGGTCAAAGGTGCTGACGGATCGGAATTCCTCAACGTTTTTTCGGTCGCGGCAGGCCGGCCGGTCTCGCGGCTTCACCTCTTCGGCTTCCTGATGAAGGGCGACCTCAGCCCCTACGGCCGGGACGGGGCGGGCAAGCTGATCCCGGTCGGACCGTTCCAGTATGCCTATCACATCGACAACGCGGCGGTCGGTCGCTTCCTCCGCGCCCATGCCAAAGGCGTCGATGTCGTCGACGCTCTGGTCGCAGGCACTGTCAGGGGCCCGGAGACCGGAGCGATCGAATCCTTGCGGTTCGATAACGGCGAAACCCTCGCCGGCGATTTCTTCATCGATTGCACCGGCTTCCGTCGTCAGCTCATCGGCAAGGAGATGGAAGGCGGCTGGATCTCCTATGCGGAGGAACTGCCGGTCAACCGGGCGATGCCGTTCTGGCTCGATCATGACCCGGCTAAGGACATCCCCACCTGCACGCTTGCCTGGGCGCGCAACGCCGGATGGGTGTGGCAGATTCCGACCCAGGATCGCCTCGGCTGCGGCTACGTCTATTCCGACCGGTTCCTTTCATCGGACGAGGCGCGGGCCGAGATCGAGGAGGCGCTCGGTCATCCGATCGAGCCGCGCGCCGACATCAGGATGTCGGTCGGCCGCGTCGCGCGGCCATGGGTGAAGAATTGCCTGGCGCTTGGGCTGTCTGCCGGTTTCCTCGAGCCGCTGGAGGCGACCTCGATCCATGGCACGGTGGTTCAGTTGCTGGTCTTTGCCGAGGACTACATGAAGCCGCCCTTCATGCCGGCCGATGCTGCGGCTGATGCCTACAATCAGCGGATCGGGCGTCAGATCGACGACTTCCGCACCTTCATCAACACCCACTACGTGACCGAACGCGACGACACGCCGTTCTGGCGCCATGTTCGCGACAACTGCATCCATCCCGAAACACGCGGGCGGCTGGCCGCGTGGCGGGACCATATGCCGAAGGGCGCGGATTTCGATCGGTATCTGTCCGGTTTTCCGCACGTCGAGGCGCAGCTCTACTATCCCGTGCTCGACGGTCTCGGCCTGCTCGATCGCGCAGTTGCCAAACGGGAGACAGCCGCGTCACCGGCGCTCCGCAAGCAGGCGCGGGAGATCGCCGATTCCCTTGGCAGGCAATTCGCGCAGGCTGCTGGCCGGGCGATTGGTCACCGGGAGTACCTCACCAGCCTTTGAGAGCGGCGGAGTTGCCGGTATCGCGGGCGCGCATGAGGAACTATCGTCGCATCATCCGCCAGATTCGAGTCGGCTTGCATCACGATGCCAGGGACGGTTCTGCGGCGAAGGCGGCCGCTTGGGGAGAAGGATGGAATGACCCAGATTGCTCGCGTCGATCTCACCCGCTTCGGCTTCGAGGTCGAAGGGCTTGGCCTGCCGGCGCACGGGGCGGCCGGGGTCGGCAACCTGATTGCCGTCAAGGGGGGGCGGCTTGCCGCCCAGCGCTGGGCGGTCCGCATCGAGACCGACGACGGCGCCCGCGGCGAGTACGTGACGCACTGGGTGGGCACGCCGGGCTCGTTCGCCCAGGCCGCCATGCTGGCGCCGCATCTCATCGGCCGCGATCCGGATCGCCGCGAGGAGATCTGGCAGGACCTGCGGCGCGAAGTGCGGGCCTACGATCACATGGGCCACGGGCCGATCGACATCGCGCTGTGGGACCTGCAGGCCAAGCGCCTCGGCACCTCGGTCGTCGCGCTGCTCGGCGCCTTCCGTACGCGCCTGCCGGCCTATGCCAGCACCTATCACGGCCAGGACGAGCCGGGCGGCCTCGACAGCCCGGAGGCCTTCGCCAACTATGCGGTCGCCTGCAAGGAGAAGGGCTTTGCCGGTTTCAAGATCCACGGCTGGCATGGCGGCGACGCGCGGCGCGAGGCGAGGAACCTGCTTGGGGTGCGGGCGGCGGTGGGGGACGACTGGCCGCTGATGATCGATCCTGCCTCGCAGCTGAGGACGTGGCTCGACGCGCTCTATGTCGGGCAGGCCTGCGACGAGGCGAACTACCTCTGGTACGAGGACCCCTACCGGGACACCGGCGGCGCGGTGGAGGGCCACAAACGCTTGCGCGAGCGGCTGAAGACGCCGCTCCTCGTCTGCGAGCACGTGCGCGGGCTGGAGGCGAAGGCGGCCTTCCTGCTTGCCGGCGGCGGCGACATCATCCACGCCGATCCTGAGTACGACATGGGGATTACCGGGGCGCTGAAGATCGCCCATTTCTGCCAGGCGCTGGGGCTGGACGTGCAGTACCACGCCTGCGGCCCCGCCCATCGCGTGGTGATGGCGGCGACGCCGAATACGCGGCTCTACGAGCTGGCGCTTGTCGGCCCCGACATGCCGAACTGCGTTCCGCCGGTCTATACCGACGGCTATTCCGACCAGCCGGACGCGGTGGGCGCGGACGGCTGCGTTCCGGTTCCGGACGGCCCCGGCCTCGGCGTCGCCTACGACTGGGATTTCATCGACAGGAACCGCACCGAAACCCTCACCTTCGGTTGAGGCGAACGGAAGACAGGACGATATCACCCGTCGAGAATCCGCGCCGGCCAGGCGGCATCGAACGGCAGGCCGGCCTGACGGTTTGCGATGCGGACCTCCTCGGCGTCGGGCGCCGCGTAGAGACAGAGCATCCGGCGGCCGTCCAGCGAGAAATAGGTGCGTAGAAACGCGATCCGGCGCATGTCGAAGCAGGATCGTCCGGCGTCCTCGATCGCCTGCACGTCGCTGAAGACCACCGGCTCGGGAAAGCTCCGCTCGACGACGACAAGGGAGTACCCCGGCTCGGTCAGCCTCGGCGCGCTATTGGCGTCGCGGTCGCGTCCGAGCATGACGGTGGCCGTCCAGAGATGTTTGGGAGAGTCTATTCCGGCTGTCCGCCCGAGGTTGCGCACCGCCTCGGCATCCGGTCCCTCGAAAATGCACGCGACCCGGCTTCCATCGATGGCGAAGTAGTGGAGGCGCGGCTTTACGCCGTACCGGCCCATGCACCATTCCGCCGAGCGCGCGAGTCGGTTCAATTCGGCGTCGTCATAGCGGCGGTCGAACTCTCTTTCGACGACGATCGAGGCCATGGTCAATCCTCCCGCAAACTATCTGCGGTTTTGTCAGGCTGCTGACGTCTTCATGACCACGAGCTTCGCTCGGGACGGGTTCTTATCGGCCTGCAGCGATTGCGCCAGCGTTCGGGCGTGGCTCGACACCGGCCGGGCAAGGTCATGCTTCAGGGCAGCCATGTGCTCACCACGGGCGGCGCGGTTCTCATTACGGTCGGCCGCCTCGATCAGCACGATGCGCGCCAAGGCAATATCGCTCGGGCGATCGAGCAGCTTAGCGAGGCGAAGGGATTCCTCCGCCCGGAGCCATGCGCGCTCCGTACGGCCCTGATCGAGATCGACTTTGGCGGCGGACCGGAGGCAGAGCGCCAGGCGGCGCTTGGCGTCGGCGTTGGCCAGATCGACCAGCGCCGACGCAAGCTCCGAATCGGCTCGCGGGTCGTCCAACGCCAGCCGGCAAAGCGCGGCGAGCGCGTGCGCGAATGGGCCTTCGCTCCCGGCCGACAGCTTGTCGGCCAGGCGCACGAGTTCGTCGGCGAGCCGCGCGGCCTCTTGGAACGCCCCCCGCGACAGCTCGAGCTCGACCAGATGCTCCAGCGCGAAGAACTCGCTGGTTCGCTCGGCATCCCGTTGCGCCAGCACGCGGGCGCGACGGAATGCCGTGGCGGCCTCGTCGATCTTGCCCTGATGAAAGCGCAACATGCCAGTCGCGTCGGGGATCGCATTCGGCTCGATGTCGAGACGGCGGGCAAGGGCGGTGCCTTCGAGAAGCAGGGCCTCGGCCTGGTCGAGATCGCGCTCCAGCATCGCCAGGCAACGCGCGGTCTCCGCCATCGCGGTCACCCGCTGGCCACCGTCGGCCGCGCGGCTGACCAGCTCGGCCCGCAAGGTGTCGTGTTCCGCGTCGCGCCACATGCCCCGCTCCCAGCGAAGGAAGCTGAGCAGCTGGAAGACCATGCGGGCATGCTCGAGACAATCGTGATCGAGAGCGGTTTCGGCGAGCGCTTCAAGCCTCTTTGCCAGCTCCTCGATCTCGCGGGGGCGGTCGGCGAGCACTTCAATCTCCATCGCCTCGATTGTCCGCATCACGCGGTCGGGCTGGGGCAGCGACTCGGCATGCCGCGCGCCGCGCCGGGCGAAAGCGATCGCTTCGGCATTGGCGTAGAGCCGCAGGCAACGCCGCCCCGCCTCGACGCAGGCCTTGGCTGCCATCCCGCTGTCGCCGCCGAGCACCGCATGATGGGCAATCTCCTCAGCGAGGGTTTCGACGCCACGGCCCTGGTCCCCAAGCATACGAGCGACTTTCAGGTGCATCAGCCGCCGGCGCGGTTCGGACAGCGCGGTATAGATCGCGCGGTGGATGAGATCGTGGCCGAACTGATACGCGACGCTCTCGCTCGCTGCGTCCTCGCGGATGAGCGCATGCCGCTCGAGGGTCTCGAGCACGTCGGTCAGCGCGCCGATCTCGATGCCGACGAGTGCGTCGAGCCGGTCGGCCGAGAAGGTCGGTCCGAGCACGCTCGCCCAGCGGATGATGTCGGCGGCGGGTTCGGGCAGGCGATCGACGCGATCGCGCACGAGTTCCTCCAGCGAGACCGGCAGGCTGTCGGAGTGGTCGCGGACGCTGCGACCCAGTTCTATTGCGAACAAGGGGTTGCCGCCCGACTCGGCAGCGATGCGCGTCGCGTCCGTTTCCGGCGCGACGGCACGGATAAGCGCTTCGGCATCGGTAGCGCCGAGAGGCGAAAGCACGATCTCGTCGAGCATCCGGTCATGGCGCAGGGTTCGCAGGACTCGCTGCATCCCCGGATTGTCGGGAAGCTCCCCGTGACGCGCCATAAGAAGAATGACCACCGGCTTACCTCCGGCGGCGCGGATGACGAAATGCAGAAGATCGGCCGACGCTTCATCACACCAGTGCACGTCATCGAAGGCGAGCAGGATCGGAGCATCCGGCTCCGCGGAGCTGAAGATACGGTCAGCGACCGCCGTGAACAGCCGCTGTCTCGCGCGGTCCGCATCCTCGCCGGCGGGACTTCCTGCCTCGCCGGATTCGGCCGGTGGAACCAGAACGTCGTCGATCGCCGCACCCCACATGGCGTAGGGCCGGTTTCGCTCGATTTCATAGGCGCGGCCGGACCACGTCGCGATCCCGCGGTCGTTGGCGACAGCCAGAAGCTCCTCCGCAATGCGTGTCTTGCCGAGCCCGGGGTCGCCCGCAACCAGTGCAATCTGGGGTCGGCGCGTTGCAGTTGCCGCAGACAGCATGTCGACCAGCCGACCGATCTCGGCGTCGCGCCCGATGACCGGCAGAGCCTCACCGCGAGAGGCGATCTCGCTCAACCTCTCTTGCGCGTCCACGCTCAGCGACAGGGCACGTGCCGGAAGCTCGCCCGCGGGCGTCACGGCGGCACGCGTTCCCCGGTGAAGCTCGCGCCACGTTTTTAGGAGGGCGGTTTCGGCTCCGTCGCCGACTTCCTTCAGAATACGCACCCCGGCTTCGAAGTGCTGCTCGGCTTCGGACTTCCGCCCGAGCGCGATCAGATGGCGGAGCAGGGTCGATCGGGCCGCAGCATTGTAGGGGTCGATCTGCACGAGCTGCCGAACGTGCGGCAGGGCGCGTTCCGACACGGCGTCGAGCCGTTCGGCGATCGCGGTCAGAAGGCGGGACTGAAGGCGGCGAACATCCTCGCGTTCGGCGAGGCACCAGGCCTGGAAGTCGTAGAGATCGGGAAGGTCGACGCCCTCGAGGAATTCGCCGCGGAACCAGCCTGCCATCTCGACCAGCTCGTCGGTGGAAAGACTGGTGATGTCTTTCGCCCGCTCCCTGAGCCGGACGAGGTCGATGTCCGCACCGATCGGCCGGAAGCCGACTGCTTCCCGGTCTGCGACGATGCGTTCGCTTCCCGGCTCGTTGACGAGACTCCGCACGCGGCTCAGGCTCCAGCGAAGCGCTCCGCGCGGATCGTCGGGAATCTCCCAGAACAGTGAGCAGAGCCGCTCGCGCCGGTGCTGGCGCCCGCTGGCGATCAGATAGGCGAGCAATGCCCGGGTCTTGCGCGAGGGCGGAAGCGTCAGCACGGCGCCGTCGCGCACGATCTCGATGTCGCCGAGAAGCTTGATAGTCAGCACGAGGTCCCCTCCACATCGCGCCCCGAGCCGCACTCAGATTCGGATTTCGGCGGTTTTCGGTGCCAGGTCTCAGTCCTGCCGGGGGGCGCGTACCGATGCCTCACAACGAACCCGATCGGCCGAAATCCGGTCATAGGACCGGGAGCGTGTTCATAACCGATGCGCTCTCCGCGCACTGTGAACGAGGACACACCCCCTAGCGCTGGCGGAGGGTAGTTCACACGGTCCGCGGGCGCCACCGATTGTCAGCCGGTTCCGGTCGGATACGGCGGCAATCGTTGCCGTTATCGCCTTCATGCGCTCCAGCGGAGACATCATCCGGACCTTGCGCGATGGCGCTGACGCGCCGGCCGTCTCCTGCCCGGAACACACACGAATTTCGACGCTCGCTCAAACGCACGGCAACACGATCGCCTCCTACTCAGGTGCCATCGCGACGCACGAGGCGCCGCAGTCGAAAACAGGAGAAACGACGATGTCTGCAATTGCCACCGAATGGGTCGCCCCGGCGCCCGAAACGCGTGCCGCGAAGGCCGAGGGCGTCTTCCGCATGGTCGCCAACCGGATCAAGCGGCAGATCGCCGTCCGGCGCAACCGGCGGATCCTCCGCGACCTGCCCGACTTCATGCTTGAGGATATCGGGATCTCGCGGTCGCAGATCGACTGGATCGTTGCCGAGCGCATCGACCATGCCGGCAACCCCAAGGGCCCCTATCCCTTTTGAGCGCAACAGGTCGGTTCACGCGCCCCGTCTCCCGAACAGGGAAAGCGGGCGCGTGACCGACAGCGAAGGAGAATCACGATGAACATCCGCGAAAGCTACCGGCGCTGGCAGCGCTACCGCACGATGGTTCGCGAACTGCGCGACTACTCGCATCACGAGCTCACCGAGCTTGGTGTCGCCAGAGCCGATATCAACCGCATCGCCTTCGATGCGGTCTACCACCCCCAATCCAGATGAAGGGACTGGCCGTCGGACCTCATGCGTCCGGCGGTCGCCCGACAACGAGAACGAGACAAGCCATGTCTTTCCCGTTGATCGCACTCGCCATCGCCTCGTTTGGCATCGGCACGACCGAATTCGTTGTCATGGGACTCCTGCCCGGCGTGGCGGACGACCTCGGCGTCAGCATCCCCGACGCCGGGCTCGTCGTCACCGCTTATGCCGCAGGGGTCGTGATCGGCGCGCCGCTCATGGCGATCGTCACCAACCGATTCCCGCGCAAGGCATCGCTGCTCGGCCTGATGGGCATCTTCATCGCCGGCAACGTATTTTGCGCACTCGCTCCGGGTTACGCGCTGCTCATCGCCGCGCGTGTTGTCACGGCATTCTGCCATGGCGCATTCTTTGGCATCGCCGCGGTCGTCGCGGCAGAACTCGTGGCACCCAACCGCCGCGCCCAGGCCGTAGCGCTCGTCTTCGCGGGGCTGACCGTAGCCAACATCATGGGTGTTCCCGGCGGCACAGCGCTCGGACAGGAATTCGGCTGGCGGGCAACCTTCTGGGCGGTGGCTGCCATCGGGGTTCTCTCGATCGCTGCGATCGCGGTCTGGCTTCCGGCCGGAATCAAGGCGCCGCACGGGAACCTCGGGCGCGAGTTCAAGGTGCTTGGCCGCCCGCAGGTCCTGCTTGCCATGTCGATCACGGTGCTCACTTCCGCCAGTCTGTTCGTCGTCTTCACCTTCATCGCGCCGTTCCTGGGGACGGTGACCGGTCTCTCCGACACGGCCGTCACCGGCGCGCTCCTCCTCTTCGGCGTCGGCATGACAGCCGGCAGCTTTGTCGGTGGCCGCCTCGCCGACCGCAAGGTGATGCCGGCGATCATCGGCGTCACCGCCGCGCTGATTGGCGTGCTGGCGACGCTTGCATTCGTCGCTGGAAGCGCGCTCCTGACTCTGACCACGATGTTCGTCTGGGGCCTCGTCATCTTTTCGCTGGCGCCGGCCCTGCAGATTCGCGTGGTCGATGCGGCGAGCGACGCGCCGAATGTCGCCTCGACGCTGAATCAGGCGGCCTTCAATCTGGGCAATGCAGGCGGCGCCTGGATCGGTTCGGCGGCACTGATTCTGGGGCTCGACTATGGCGGTCTGCCCTGGGTCGGCGTCCTCATTGCCGCAGTCGCCCTGGCTGCTGCCTTGCTTTCATGGCGCCTCGATCGCGGCCCGGCCCGGGCACCGGATGCCACTGCTACTGCCGCCTGACGAGACGTCCCATCTGCCGCGATCGCGGCCTGATCACATGCTGCTGGTCAGGCCGCCATCGATGTAGAGGACCTGGCCGGTGATGAAGTCGGACGCGTCGGAGGCAAAGAACACCACTGCGCCCTTCAGCTCGTCCAGCTCTCCCCACCGTGCGGCCGGCGTGCGGGCACAGACCCAGGCGTTGAACTCCGGATTCTCGATCAGCGCACGGTTGAGCTCGGTCTTCATGTAGCCGGGACCGATGCCGTTGACCTGGATTCCGTAGGGAGCGAGGTCGATGCACATCGCCTTGGTCAGCATCTTCACGGCGCCCTTCGAGGCCGTGTAGGGCGCGATCGTCTTGCGGCCGATCTCGCTGTTCAGCGAGCAGGTGTTGATGATCTTGCCTCGCCCGCGCGGGATCATGTGCCGCGCCACAGCCTGTCCGACGAAGAACACGTGGTCGAGGTTGGTGGCCATCAGCTCGCGATACGTCTCCGGGTCGAAATCGACGAACGGAGCCCGGCGCTGGATTCCGGCGTTGCTGACCAGGATGTCGATCGGCCCGATTCGCGCCTCGATCATCTCGACCGCGGCGATCATCGCCTCGCGATCCGTGACATCGAAGGCGAGGGCGTGGGCCTTGTAGCCGGCCGCAGCCAACATCGTACGGGCATCCTCGAGCTCTTCCGCCTCGTTCGAGTTGATGACCACCTCGGCGCCGGCGGCGGCCAGCCCCTCGGCAAAGGCGAGGCCGATGCCCCGGCTCGATCCGGTGATCAGCGCGACGCGGCCGGTCAGACTGAAGCTTGGTTGCGGCATGGCGTCCCCCTCAGCCGACGAAGCGGCGCAACTCGTCGAGGAACCGCTGAAAGGCTGGCTCATCGGCAAGCAGGATATGGTTGCGGCTGTCGAGCGCCACGAAGCGGGCGTCCGGGATGCCGATCGCCAGTTCGCGCCCAAGGTCGAAGGGAACCAGTGCATCGCCCACCGAATGCAGAACCAGCGTCGGCGTCGCGACCTTCTCGAGGAGATGCGTGACCTCGGTATCGCCGGAATGCTCGTGGAGCCGGGCGGCGTTTTCCGGCGACACCGTTCTGCGCTGCAGTTCGTTGTACCAGTCCGTCTGCTCCGGCGTGGCGTCCGGGATGAACAGCGACGTGAACATCTGGCGGAACGCCGGATTGTCCTGTCCCCAGCCGGCGCGGATGAGGGTAACCATCGCGGCGCGTCTGGCCTGATCCACCGGCGTGCCGGAGTGCTTCCACCCTCTCGGGCGGCCGCCGTAGAGGATCAGGTGCGAGACCCGTTCCGGATGGCGCACCGCATAGGCGATGGAAAGGGCCGCACCGCTGGAAATGCCGAGAAGCGCAAACCGCTCCAAGCGCGCCGCATCGGCGACCGTTTCAAGATCGTTGAGCTGGGCGTCGAAGGACAGGTCTTCAGCGTCACGGTCGGACAGCCCGTTGCAGCGCTGGTCGTAGCGAACGAGGCGGTTCCGCTCCGACAGGCTCGCGATCCAGTGCCGCCAGACGGAGCTGTCCCAGTCGTACTGGAGGTCCGACATCCAGTTGGCGCATTTGAGGAGCGGGTAGCCTTCTCCGGTAATCGCATAGGCGAGCTGGGTTCCATCCGCCGCCCGGCAATAGCGAATCTCCTGCGGCATCGGCGGCGGCGCCGGCTTCGCCGGTTCGACAGCCGGTGCAGACGGAGCCGTCGTCTGGGCCAGGGCATTCTGACGCGACCTTGCCGACAACTCCTTGACCTCGGCCGCCAGGGCACTGTCGCCCGGATTCATCAGTTCGAGGGCGCGGGCATGGACGAGGGCGCGCGCCGGATCGTCGGCGAGCCGGTCGACCAGCGCACGGAGGATGCGGATTTGCCCGAGCTCGGCCTCGTTCGCGTGGGCGGTCCGCCATGCCTCGAAATCGGGGCAGCGGGGGAGCGACAGGTCGTCGAGGAAGGGACCTCGAAACAGGCCGGCCACCGCCTCCAGCTCGTCGATATCGACCGTCGCGAGGTCGGCCGCCAGGGCTTTGCGCAGTCGGTCGTAGTCGAGGGCGATTGCCTCACGGCGTAGAGCAACCGTGTCGCGGCTGGTCTCCAGCGCATCTCCCACCGCGTGCCTCAGCCGCGACAGGCTCCATCGCAACGCCGCCCGCGGATCGTCCGGGATTTCCCAGAACATTTCGCAAAGCCGCTCACGCCGCTGGGGACGTTCGACCACGGCAAGATAGGCAACCAGTGCGCGCGTCTTCCGGGAGGCCGGCAGTGGTGCTTCGGCACCGCCGCGGCTGACCGACAGGCCGCCGAGCACCCGGATCTCCACTGTCGGAGCGAGATCCGGCTCAGCAACGAGTTCCGCGGTTGTGGTCGCCATCGCATCCTCGGAGCCCTGATCGGGATGAGGATTGTGATGCCAACCCGCGCCCCCCGCAAGCGGTAGTGCGAGGCGCCACCAAGGATCGCCGGGGTCTGGCTGCCGCACGTGGCGGTGCGGATACCTTCAAAATCGAGGAAATTCGCTGGTTTGCAGCGTTCCCACGCCGCCTCACACGGTCGGTCACACCGACCACCTCCATTCATTCGATCGACAACGCCGGCTCCCGAGCCGGCTCATTTTTCGAATGGAGCAGGTCAATGAACACGAACGCTTGGAATGCTGCGCGGTCGCCGCGACAAAGAGCGGTTGGTCGCCGCCGGGTGTGGCGCGAGACGATTGGCCTCGGTCGCACGGCCATTCCCATCGCGGCGGTCGGGCTCGTCAATCTGGCGATGACGATCACCGACATGTTGATGATGGCGCATCTCGACCCGCGCGCCCTCGCGGCCGGCGCGATCGTCGGCGACCTCTATTCGGTCGTTATCCAGTTCTGCGCTGGCGCGCTGGGCGCGATCGCCGCGCCTGTGGCAGCCGCCTGTGCCCTCAAGGCCGAGGCGGACGCCGGGCGGACGATCGCCGAGGGCATGCGCTGGGCGGCGATCCTCGGGATCGGCGGCGCGATGCTGATTGCGTCCGCGCCGCACGGACTTCGCACAGTTGGCGTCGCGCTGCCATTGCCGGACGTGGCTGCGACATATGCTCTCTACATGGCCGGGGCGCTGGTCCTGATGATGGTCGTCGCGCTGTCGCGGAGCGTCCTGCCGGCGGTCGGCCTGGGCTCGGTTCCGCTGTATGTGATGGCCGCGGCCGTGCCGCTCAATGCGTTCGCCGATGCGGCCTTCATGTATGGCTGGCTGGGTCTGCCTGCCATGGGCCTGGTCGGCGCTGGCGCTGCGTCGCTGGTCGTTGCGGCCGGCATGGCCGGAACCTTGGTGGCCTGCCTGATCTTCGCTCCGGCGATGCGGAGCTTTCAGGTCGCCCGGCAGCTGCTTGCGGCGAAATTGACCGGCGGCCTGGCGAAAGCCGGTGCGTTGACCGGGGCGGTCGCCCTTTGCGAGACCGGCGTCTACCTGTCGTCCACCGCGGTTGTCGGCTTTTTCGCCATTGACGCGGTGCCGGCGCATGTTGCCGTGTTCCGGTCGGTCGCCATGACCTACGTCCTGGGAACCGGCTTCGCTCAGGCAATTACCATCCACGCGGCGCGGGGAATCGCCGTCTCCGGCCGGATGCACAATCTGGTGCGTGCCGCCCACCTGTTGGTGATCATCCTCGGCCCGGCATTCTTCGCCTTCCTGATGGTCGCACCCAACCTGATCGGCGCCGCCATGGAGGTCGACGGCAGCGAGATCCGGGCGCTGACGCCCTGGGCGGGGCTCGCCGTGTGCAGTCTGGTGCCGACGGTCGTTTCTTTCGGCTTCCTGCGGGCACGGGTGGACGTGGTCGTTCCGGCGGTCATCAGCCTCTTCGGCTACTGGGGCGTCGGCTTCACGACCATGATCGTGCTCGCCGGGCCGGCCGGGCTGGGGGCCGAGGGCATCTGGATCGGCCTTGCCGCCGGAACGGGCGCCACGGCGCTGGCCTCCTGGACCTACCTGAAGCGGCAGGAGCGCGGGGGCCGGCCCGACCTGCCGAGCGGCCTCGCACTCTCCCACGGCTGACAGGCACGCAGTCCCCAAGGTGGGGCCGCTCTCCGGGTCCGGAGAGCGGCCCCACGCTTCTTGTGCTGTGAAAGCGGAGGATCAGGCTGTTCCGTCAAAGCGGAGGGTCAAAGCGCCGCCCGCGGCCATCGGCGTTGTGGCCGCGGACGAGTTTTCTCTCTTGATCAGGCGGCGATGGTCTGTTCGGGAGCGTCGAAGCTAACGATCGTCGCAACCTCGCGCTTCATCGCCTCGTTGAGCTGCCGATGCAGCGGTCGGATGGTCTCGAGGTCCCAGTCGAAGGCGGCGATCGCATCGGTCGCCTCGAACAGTTCGGCCGATAGCCGATTGCGCTCGACCTGATAATTCCGCATGGCGTCTGGCGCAGCGGACGTGACTGCACGTGCGAGCAGGTCGGCGTCGCGGAATGCGTCAGTAATGCCATGCGCCGTCAGGGGATCCTTGAAATAGGCGGCGTCGCCGACCAGCGCCCAGCCGGGACCGAACGATTGCCGCATGAAGCCCGGAACCCCGGCGAACGCCCGCAGCGGACCGACCCGGCGCGCTCCGGCCATGGTCGCGGCAAGGTGTGGAGACACCTCCGCAACCGCGCGGTGGAAGCCGGCATGGACGTTGAGACGCGTCTCCCGCGCGAACCGCTTCGACGGGACCTGGATGATCACGCAGGCGGCGCCGTCATTCGTCGGGATCATCGACGCTGCAACCGCGTCGCCGTAGTACCAGCGATAGCGGTCGCGCTCGAGGCCCTCGAAATAGCCGTAGACAGCGCCGGTGGCATGGGCGCCCTGACGATGGATCTCGGCACCCGTGAGACGGGCGATCGTCGACCGCAGGCCGTCGGCGCCGACCACCAGGCCGGCGCGGATTTCTTCGGTGGCACCCGTCGTCGATCGTGCGACAACGCCAGCAACGCGACCGTCGTCAGACCGGAGCAGGTCGACGACCGTCCAGCCGTAGCGCACTTCGACACCTGCCTCGCGCGCCGCATCGACCAGCAGGCGGTCGAGTACCGTACGGCGAGGTGCGTACAGCGCGTCGACGCCGCCGCCCGGCTTGATCGCGATGACGACCTCTTCTCTGCCATAGTGAAAGGTGGTGGCCGTGATCGGCGGCGTGCCGGCCGCGGCGACGGCCGACAGAATCCCCCAGCGGCTGAGCTGGATGACCCCGCCACGCATCAGGGCGTGGGTGGAGAGCGTATCGGCCCCGTAGTCGTGACGGTCGAGGACCAGTACGCGCAGGCCCTGCCGGGCCAGCAGCATCGCCGTTGCGGCGCCCGCGCAGCGGGCGCCGACGACGACCACGTCGTAGTCGTATGAGTGTTTCGGACGGGATGTCATGGCCGGCGTCCTCAGGCGGCCAGCCGATCGGTGGCGAGCGCTGCGACGAGATGCTCGGCAAGAGCCCGTGCATCGTGGCCGACGCCGTCGATGAAGTTGGAGTTCCGACGGCGCAGGAAGCGCAGTCCGAGGACATAGAGCCCCGGCGCCGGCGTCACCCCGCCGTCGTGGCGGATCTCGCCGTGTTCGTCGAAGACCGGCACGTTCAACCACGGATACCGGCGGATATAGCCGGTCGCCCACACCACCGTCGCGATCCCCGACGATTCGAGGTCGATGCTCGTCGGCGACGGACCGAAGGAATGCCGGACGATGGGCTCTGCGTCCCCGGCCGCCAGTTGCGGGTGCTCGACAATGAAGGCTTCGATGCGCGCCAGGATGCGGCTCAGCTTGGTGTCGGCGGCTTCGGTCGTCTGGTCGAGATTGTCGGCGAAGCGTGCCTCGGTGTTGGCGATGTCAGAGAGATGACCAACGAGGCGCACGCCGCTGTCGCGCAGGACGCCGAGGTCCAGCGAGCTACCGTCGGCACGGCCGGCGAGCTGCAATGATGGCTGGCGGCGCGCCGCCTCGAGATCCGGGACGTCCTCGGCCCGCTCTTCGAGAATGCCGATGCGATCCATCCACCACAGGATGTCGCGGCCGCGATAGCGGCGCGGGAGACGGGTGTGGCGACCGACTGACAGCGTCACCTGACGGCCGGAACGCTGGATTTCCTCGGCGAGTTGCACCCCCGTCGCCGAGGCGCCGACGATCAGTACCCCGCCCTCCGGCAGTTCTCCGGGATTGCGGTAGGTCATCGGCGCCACCTGCTTGATGGCCGGCGACAGGCGGTGGGCGAATGAGGGCAGGAAAGGCGCCTGCGCATGGCCGGTGGCGATCACCACGGATGCCGCCAGCCACTCTCCCTGGGTGGTCGTCACCCGATAGGCGCCGTTGATGCGCTTGAGATCAAGCACGGCGACGCCGGTGCGCACCGGCGCCTGGAAGGAGCGGGCATACCCGTCGAAATGATCGGCCACCTCGGTGGCCGTCATGAAACCGTCGGGATCGGGCCCGCGATAGGTCCAGCCGGGCAGACGGCTTTGCCAGTTCGGCGTCAGCAGCCGCAAGGAATCCCAGCGCTCGCTCCGCCAGCTCTCGGCGATCCGGCCGCGTTCCAGGACGACATGATCGACGCCGCGCTCGGTGAGGCAGCGGCTCATGGCAAGACCGGCCTGACCGGCGCCGATGATG
>Ga0210144_1000492_pt1 | contig 20880 bp, 33 predicted proteins | sample Muzzi_PWA_D2_FD_185532 | JGI IMG/M metagenome (GOLD analysis project Ga0210144, IMG submission 185532) | Wetland microbial communities from San Francisco Bay, California, USA, that impact long-term carbon sequestration - Muzzi_PWA_D2 (SPAdes) | ecosystem: Environmental > Aquatic > Marine >...
TTCGTATTTGAAGTTCGGAATCAGCTTCTCAAGTTGGGGTCCGAGTCCGACTGCGTAGGAGTCTCCGATGAGCGCAACGCGCCCGAGGGGTTCTGGCACGCTGCGTTGAATCAATACGAGAACGCTCAGCGCGCTGAACACTGTGCTGCTCACGGTTAACGCTCGACTCCAACGATTGCGGGTCACTTGACCATGGTATCTGAAGCGGTGCGCCGCGGGAAGGCCTTGAAACTACTGATGTTTCAATGCGTTGCTGCTTCTGGTAGGCTGTGCCTCCATGAAGAAGCGTCGTGTCGTTCGCTTGCAGGTCAAGCCGGTCCCGCGAGACCAGCTGTCGCCCGTCGTTCGCCGGGTCCTCGATCCGCCACGCCGTTACGACAATCCTCCGACGATCTTCGTGGATCCTGCGCCGGTGCGTGTGCTCACGTTTGGAGGTTGAACGATGCGCGTCGCTGTCACGGGCCAGGTGTTGGACGGTACCGGTTACGGGGAGTACGCGCGTCTCGTTGCATGGGCGCTGCATACCGCAGGCCATGATCTACGAACGCGAAACTGCCCTCACGCTCCAATGCGTCCCGAATGGCTCGGCCATAAGGGCGCTTTGATGCTCGAGCGGATCGGCTATCGAGTGGACGAGCCTGTCGATCTGTCGCTCGTCGTCTACGTGCCCACCTCGCTCTATTGGTTGTCGATGGAGGGGTCGGTCAATGTCGGGCTCTCCATGACGGAGTCCGAGATCGCGCCGCCGGATTACGTACGCTGCTGCGAAGAGAGCGGCGTGGGCGCCCTTGCCGTGCCGAGCGCGTGGAATCGCAAGGCTTTCCTAGAGTTCCAGAAGCCGCAGCCGATCATTCACCCCCCTGTGGATCCGGACCTACACGCAATGCGCACGCGGCCTCGATCTTCCTCCGTCACGTACCTGTCGATTTTTCATTGGCCTGCGAGGCACAAGGATCCGAAGTCGCTCGTCGAAGCGTTCTGCCGCGCTTTCGCTGGCAGCGATCCGGTACGCCTGGTCATCAAAACCAGCGGGGCGTCCGACGAGCAAATCACCTCCGACGTGCATGAGGCGATGCGTCTCGCTGGGGTTACGCGCGCGCCGGAGATCAAAGTGATCTGCGGCGCGATGAGCCGGCGAGAGATCCTGGACCTCTACGCGAGCTCAGACGTCTACGTGTCGAGCCATCACGGCGAGGGCTGGGGGCTTCCCATCTTCGAGTCGATGGCCATCGGAATGCCTGCTATCGCAACGGCGTTCTCGGCGCCTCTCGAGTACATGAACGCCGAGAACAGCTACCTCGTGCGGTACGCCTACGACGCAGATCACGGGCGCGCCAACGTCGATGTCGACGATCTGGCGCGGCAGATGCGCCGCGCATTCATGCGCCCCGAGGAAGCTCGAAGGCTCGGGGAAACCGCACGCGCTGGGCTGCGCAGTCGCTTCACAGCCCAGCACACGGCCGATCAGGTCATCGACGCAGCTAGATTGGCTCGAGAGCCGGTGCGTCAGGGACCGGTCGGGATGGCCGTACCGGGTCCGGGCTGAGACACCCGCGCGGCGTTCAGCTCCGTGCACTTGAGCGTGGTAGAAAGCTCCGTTTCACCTGGATCAGTGGTCCCGTTGATGATGATCCCGGCGGTGGTTGCTAGCACGACTTGGACGATGGCGGTCGTGGCTCCTGAGGGGATAGGCACGGAAACGAGTGCGGTCATGTTGACGACGGGCTGACTCGCGCCTTCTAAGGTCACGCCGACGTCCCTGTGGCCGGTCGTACCATCTTGGAGCAAGTACGTGGTCGCCGACGGAACGAGAACAGGCGGGTTTCCGTCGAACGAGGCGTACAGCAAGATTACCACTTGCTGCTGCTCATAGTAGTACGATCCGTTCTTCTGTACGCACGCGCGGAAGTCCACCTCCAGGTAGTTCCCGGGTGTCACACCAGGGAGCGTCACACTGAGAGGATCGCTGGCTTCATTGCGCGGGAAAAAGATGGCGCCGGAAGTCGGCAGGATGGCGAGATCGTCGTCCGTCTCCACCTGGTCGAATCCGGTTTGAATGATCGCGCCGGCCACGGCGTTGTTGGCCTGGGGGTACGTTTCGCGCGCGTATCGCCCGCGCCCGGTGATGTGTGACATGCGTTATGCTCCTTACTGAGGCTGCGAGTTGAGTGGGCGCAGGCTGATGGCCTGGTCGCGTGGTCTTGATGCGTGACTCCAACCGGAGTACCGGCTGTCGTATCGATTCTGGGTGCCAGCCCCAGCGAGAGCGGCCGTGTGCTCGCGGTAGACCGCTTCGTCGATGAGCTGTCTGGGCGCGCCGTTCTCGGAGTGCCCGCTCTTGTTCTTGAGGTTCTTCAGCTTGCGTCGCATGGATCAATCTCCTTCGGAGTCGTCGGACGGGTCTCTCGGATCGCCGAGGAGCCTCAGTAGGATAGCATCTGCGAGCAACGACAAGAAGCTCGTAGCGGTACCGGCGAGCACCGTGTCGACCACGCGCCCTTGGTCGAACGTGACGACACCTGCGGCGCCCGCGCTCATGCCGACCCACATGCCGAAGCACTGGGCGCACCTGAAAAAGGCCGGCCAAAACCGTTGCAGCGGGCCGAAGATGGTGCCGCGAACGACAATGAGCGTCAGCCCGATGAGTGCAATGTGCTCCGTGACCCTTCCGCTCCTTCCTTACGCGGCGCCTACCGTGCTGGCGTTGAGGTAGACGATCTCCTCAGCTCCTTGCGGATCGAAGTTGGTCGGGTACACGGCACGAGCTGCGATCAGTGCACCTGCCGGGACGACGGCGCCCGCGTCAACCGTCTTCGATCCGCTCTCGTTGGGCGCGAATGTCACGATGATCGACGAGCCGCCACCTGGCGCACCCCACGTGGCGCCGTCATCGGTGCTCTGCAGCAGCTCATAGGAGATGTCGGCGTCTCCGATGATTGGACCGCCTCCACCGGCGATGATGACGCGCTTGACGCTGAACTGAGCCAGCGTGATGTCGCCAGGAAGCGCCAAGAGCGCCCCCTCGTTGTTCAGCGAGTCTTGTGCGAAGTCGCCCCAATTAGCCGATCCGAGACGACTCCCTCCGAGCGTTTGCTGGAGGGCGTTCGCTAGCGTGTTTCCACCGTAGAGCCTGAGCGTCGCTCCCGCTGCGCCGAACCCTCCGGTGCGACCCGGATACGTCTCTCGTGCGTTTCGCCCTCGACCGATGAGATGCGCCATGATCCTCCCTCTACTTCTTCGCGAGCGCGGTGAGTCGCTCGACCTGCTCGGGGGCGAGCTTGATGGTTCCCATGGAACCTTTCTCTGCGTCGTTATCGGTCAGCTCCATGGAGCCGTCCTCGAACACCTTGACGGTGGGGCACTTCTTGTACCCGCAGCACATGGTCTCTTGATGAATCAACTTGGGCATAGTCTCTCTCCTTACGGAAGCGTGATGAGCCCGATCTGAGGGGCCTGTGTGACGATGGCTTCGTTGATTTCTCCGACAACGATCCCGGACGTCTTGTTGACGCTGATATCGACGGTTCCGACGGCTGCGATACCGACGAGCAGATCATCCGTGTCGGGAATGGCGATGGGTGCCACATCGCTGCTTTGAGCCGGTAGCTTCACGAGGAAATGCGCGCTCACCGAGAGGTACCCATATACGTCCTCGGAGCTCGCTTGGCTGAACGCCAAGAGACCTCCGATCTGAACCGATGAGGGATCTGCGAGGAAGTACTGAGCGAGCGATGCGAACTTGAACCACGGTTGAAACGTCGCGGAGAAGTTGCCTGTGTCTTGTAGCTGAATGGTGGCTTCGAGCTCAGCCCATAGTCCGTTGCTTCGTCTGAACCCGTTGAGCGGTACCTGCAACAGGGTTGGAGTGGCGTCCTTCTCGACCTTGATCGGAGTAACGCCAGACGCGATGGCGAAGTCGGTAAGAACTTGGTCACCGCCCATTCGCAGTAGCGATTGAACGCCGGTACGTCTGGTCGGATAGGAGTGTTGGGCGTGCTTGCGCCCGATACGAAACTCACCCATGGCTCACTTCTTTCGCTTGGCCTTCTTGGCCTTCTTGCGTTTGCTCGTCTTGCGCTTACTCTTCGGCTTCGCACGCGAGGGGGTGGTACGAGAGGTCGTCCGCGTGGTCGACGACTTCGTCTTGGACCCCATGGTAGCAGCCGCAATGATGCCGACGATCGCGACCGCTCCGATGCCTCCGGCAACGATTGCGCCGGTGCTGAGTCCCTTCTTCTCCTCTGGGGGAGTGATGATCTCCGCGGGCGCAGGAGCGGGCGCGGGGGACGGAGCCGGAGCGGGCGCGGGGGACGGAGCGGGGGTCGGCGCCGGAGTCGGCGCAGGGGCCCTCGGTACACAGTTGCTCTGGCCTGCGGGAGCCCACCATGTGGGTCGAGGTGTGCAGGGAGGCGGTGCGTCCGGGATGATCTGGCGAGCTGCCGAGGCGGTGTTGGAGCCGTACTTTCCGTCCGGGGTTACCCCGAGATCCCGCTGAGCGGCGCAAATCGCCAAAGCGTTGCTCTCGAGACACGGGTTCAGATTGCGCAGCGCGGCAACCGCCGCGGTAACCACCGGACCCGTCGGGGCGGGGGCGGTGCGGGTTGGCGTTGGCGCGGGGGCCGGAGCGGGCGCAGGGGCCGGTGCAGGCGCAGGGGCCGGAGCAGGGGCCGGAGCAGGGGCCGGAGCGGGCGCTGGCGCAGGAGCTGGCTTGGGAGCCGTCCCGTAGGTCTGGCTCATCTGGGTCAGATCGGGGAGCGGCGCCTTCACGCAGTTGCTCTGTCCCTTGGGGGCCCACCACGATGGTGCCGGAGAGCACGCGCCAGGTGCGTTCGACACGAACTTGCGCGCCGCTGTGGACGTTCCGCTGCCCCACTTCCCGTCCGCCGTCACCCCGAGAGCTCGTTGGACACCGCAGGTGAGCGCCACGTTCTTCTCGAGACACGGGCCCCCAGCGGCCATGAGCGTCTTGATCGCAAGCACGGTGCTGGAATCCGCTGTCGGCAATGCCGGGACTGGAGTCGTGGGAACCGTGAACGTGGTCGTGGTCGGCATCTGCATCGACCCCGAGCAGTTGCTCTGACCGACTGGTGCCCACCACGCTGGTCGCGGGCTACACCCAGCAGGTGCGCTCGGCACATACTTCCGCGCTTCGGCGGACGTGCCGCTGCCCCACTTCCCGTCGTTCTTCAGGCCGAGGATCGTCTGCGTTGCGCACACGAGCGCCACGTTCGACTCGATACAAGGACCGCCCGCGTTGATCAGCACGTTGATCGCGTTGATCTTGTCCTGATCGGAGGGAGCCCCCACGAAACCGACGCCCGAGTGAGGTGCGTTCAGGATCTCGCCGACGCGAAGACTACGCCACGTGTGACGACGATCGACCACCGTGGTCTGTTTGCGCGGATTGGCTTCCAGGAGTGCCTTGACGGACACCCCGAGCTTTCGAGCGATAGTGAGAGGGCTGTCCCCGTACTGCACCTTGTACATGTTCACCGGTCCTTCTTCTTCTTCGAGCGACGGCTTGAGGAGAGCGCGTAGGCAACGCCTCCAATGACGACGATGGCACCAGCACCGATTCCGATCATCGCTCCCTTGCTGAGCTTCGGCTTGGTGGTGGTCACCGTCTGAGGAGCTGGAGCAGGTGCCCCGCCACCTGGCAGACGGCAGTACTTCCCCTCCGGATCAGGAAAGAGCGACGGAAAGTCCTGGGTGTAGATCCCGGCGACCGTAATGAGGGCGCAGAGCGTCTCTTCGTCGAAGACGCCGTCGGTGCGAATCTTCTGCGGGGAGATGCCGCTCGCGTTCCACCACGCTTGAAAGCACCCGCCGGCAGCCGTGATGCTGGGACCGTAGGTCGGGCACTTGGTGCCCGTGGTCTTCTCGATCTTGCTGTTGAGGATGTTGAGGGTGTTCATCACCCACGACTGCTGCACCGTGGAGAGCTGCTCCCAGATGCTCGGATCTCCAGCAGCCGCAAGAGAGAACCCAACGACTCGGCCGCCGTACGAGATGGTTTCGGTAAACATGATCATGCTCTCCTGGCGATGAGGTAGGTCACGCCACCGACGACGATGGCGCCTACCGCGGTGATTCCGACTACAGCTCCGGTGCTGAGTCCTGAAGGTTTCTCCAAACCTGTGGGTTCCGTCGGTCCAGGTTGGATCTGCTCTGCGCTAACAACCATTACCGTTTGCCCACCGATCGACACGGGTATACCGACTGTCACCGGATACGACTGCGTTCCTCCGTACAGAACCGTCGCGGAAATATTGTTGCTACCATCAGGGCAGACGAAGTTCAGAACGGACGCTCCGGCTGCTTGCACCCCGGCTCTGTATGACTGCTCGGCAGCTGCGCACGAGGTTGCGTTGAGCGGAATCGAAGTCTGGATGACGAACTTCCAAATGGAGCCAGGAGTAGCGATCTTCGTCTCGCCCACTCCGACGTTTCCGAACCCGACGACGTCTTGGCCGCCCAGAGAGATCCGCTCTCCGAGGAGTCCATTGCTTCTCTTGGCCCACGGCGGAATGACCCCGTCGCAGTCCGAGCAAGCGGGTCTCGCCGGTAACGCATGGTTCGCGTACCAGCAATCGGCAGCGCGGTCTCCCGAGTTGGTCGGACCCCCGGGACCGAAGTCGTCGAAGGTGGGGTGACCCGTGGCCTGCGCGGGAGTCACGGGAAGAGCCTCGAGCTGTTGAGGTGGAGCTCGCCGGCTCCTTCGACCGTTCCGGCCCTTATCTCAGGAACGCTCGCCGCGAACGCACCCCCGGCGAATGCTCCAACAAGGATGCCGACAATCATGCCGTTCTCAGCACCCTTCACGCTGTTCGACATGACTCGCGAACCGATCGCGTCGCCGACGACAGCGCCAACGGCGGTGCCTGCGACGGCGCCCATTCCTGCCCAGAAGCGACTCATGGGAACAACCTCGAAGTGTTGAGATGAAGCGATCCGGTGCCGACCTGCTTCGGCTCGTACGCTGCGCCGACATGATTCCCGCCCACAGCTGCGCCAATGACAGCACCGACGAGCGTGGACCCAATGATCACCGTGTTTCCGGTCTCAGATTTCACACGCATGAGACCCGAAATCACTACTCCTCCAATAGCTCCGACGATGCCACCCATGCCGCTTAGCGCCGCCGTGGCTCCTGCTGCGGCTGTGTTCATGGGAATAACCTCGACGAATTCAGGTGAAGCGATCCGACTCCAGTTTCCTGGGTACTGATCTGAGTAGACGAGGCAACTACCGCACTGAACACGAATGCTCCGACTGCGCTTCCGACGATTGTAGAGGATACGATGTGACGTTCGTACTCTCTTGCGTTCATCTTCTTGTCACCGATCACGAGGTAGCCGCTCTCTGCCAGATCCGAGCTCACTACTCCACCAAGGAATCCGCCGAATAATGCGGCGCCCCCGGTGATCGCTACTCTACCTGCGGTGTTCATGGCATCTCCTCCCCCATGTTCTCTTCGAACACGAGTGCCCCAGCGATCGTCCCGTATTGCGCCTGAGCGCTGTACGCGATCATGAACTGGTCCTCTGGGCAAAGCGCCTCGAACTGCTGCGTAAGACCAGTGTCAGCCAACTCCGGATTCAGTGCCGGATCATTTTGACGAACGCTCGCGAACAGCGCCACATCGCACGACGCCGGAATCGGGATGTCGAGCACGTACTCACTGTCGTAACCACGCCATGGGTATCGGAGCTCGTGGATGTTGCCGAGACTCGCCCCGATGGGTTTGCCCCATGGACGTCCGCCGTTCGGTGGAGAGTACGGACCCGTAGTCTGGAACAGTAGCGCTGGTGAGATCGAATCCTGGAACATGATCCCGTCTGCGTTGGCCGGGTTCCTCATGTCCCTGCGCGCCCTGTTGATGATCATCACGTGCCAGGAGATGTCGCCGTCCGGCGGATGCCAGAGGGGGCTCTGGATCTCCTTGCGGAACACCACGGTGCCTCCTGCGGGTGGACCACTGTCGGTAGCCAGCGGCGCAGTACGAGCGTCGAGCCGAGCGACAAGCTCCGCGTACTGTCGAATCCCAACCAGTCTTGCGCCCTGCTGACTGGAGTTCTGCTCTCCGACACCGAACCTGGCTCGAGCGAGAAGGAACAGGTATCGAGCGTCATCGATCTGACCGCTCGGCGTCGCCGGCACCACGAGACCGGTGTATGCGTTGGTGCCGAACGGGTCGCTCTTCATGAACGCGAATTCGGAGTTCGGCCCAGATGTAACGAGCTCCTTGCGACCCGCCTTGAGCGTCGAACGGATCCCCGCAGCGACACCGCCGGGGTGCTTCTGTAGACGGATCACGTTCGATTCGGTCATCTCTCTTACCCGTGAGTCAGAACCGAAAGATCAGGAACGGAGAACCCGAGCTTGCGGAGTCTCGCTCGAGCATCGTCGTCACTGATGTCGTCGATCGTCTTGTCGAGGAACTGCCATCCGAGGAACGTCAGGGTGACGTTGAACGGGACACTCACCGGCGTCTGCGTCAAGATCGCGCTGACCTTGACGTTGCTCTGTTTGTAGAGCGGCCACCCGTTGGGCCAAGCCATCGCGAATACGTCGACCAGATTGCCGAGATCAGTGAACGTGTCACTGACGACGTATTTCGGACCACCGAACACCGTGAGCTGGACACCCACGCCGACAAGGCCGCTCTGCTTGAGCTGAGCGAAGTACAGGGGCTGGAACGGGCTCCCGGGGAAGCTGTTCTGCTGGAAGAGTCCGTACGACACCTTCTCGATGAGGGTGTCTTGGCTCAGATTGTTCTCGAAGCTCTGCTCGACCGGAGGGGCGTTGACGGTGCTCGACGAGAACTGGATGGGGATGTCGACGGTCACCGGTACGCGAGGAACACCCGCGACCATGCCGTAGGCGATGCGCGGCGCGTACTTCGCGAGATTCTCGATGTTGTGGTCTCTCGGCTGCATGGAAGTCTCCAGAATAGAAGAACGGGCCCTAGAAAAGAGAACAGCGGCGCGGCGCATTCGGCCACGCCGCTGTATCTCTCACGATGTGCAGGTCAGGAGGCGGGCGTGGCGCCCTTCATGATCTGCGGCATGTTCTTCGAGCAGTACGCCTTCCAGCCGCCGGGCATCTCCCAGCCCTTCAGCTTGATGCCGATCTTCAGGATGCCTCCCTTGAAGACCTGTCGGCAGACGTTGACTCGCTGCTCCACGAGAACGGGGTTCGCGTCGAGCGTCTGCTCGAGCATCACGTTTCCGGTGCCAGTGGTGGGCGGATTGGCACCCGGTTCCGCATTGGCAGACACGTTTGTCAAGCAGCCGAGGTTCTCGTCGACCTGTACGTTCGATCCGAACGGCTCGTTGTCGATCGAGATGGATTCGAGCATCTGCGCCTGATGAACGGCGTCCTGCACGACGAAGAGCATCCCGATCGGAATGCCGCGCTCGAGAAAGCACGGCGACTCGATGGGGCGGTACATCTGACCGCGACACCCGTAGCCCTGCCACCGGAGACCGCCCCAGGTGACCGGAGCGAGATCGAAATCTCGGGTCGGGTGGAACACTCCAACGTTGACACCAGCCGGAGGTCCGACCGGATTCCCGTTCTGACCAACGCTGCCCACGCGCCGGAAGCTCACGGGTAGGAACACGGTCGCCGAGTTCTTGGAGCGGTACACCGCGTTGACGAGAGCCACGTACTCGATGATCGGAATCTCGCTCGTGCCGCTCGCGGCTGCGTCCGCGAAGGATCCGAAGTACGACACGTCGGCCGCCAGCTCGTTGAGCACGAGCTCACGCTGACTCGTACGCCACTGGAACTGGTAGGCGTTGATGAAGTTCCACCCCGCCCTCCAGACCGGTGCACCGAACTCGAACACGGCCGGGAAGAAGTTCGGATCGTTCGGATCGGTATTGACGTCGTCTCCCAGGGCCCCGGCAGCGAGGTCGTTGAGCGTGAACACGTCGGGGGATGCCGGCAGGGTTTGCGTCGCAACCGCTGGAGCCAGGAAGGCATTGCCGATCGTGCTGAACGACATCGGCTCGCAGAAGATGTGCACACCCACGCCGCGCGTGAGGATGTCCGTCTGGAGGATGCCGTTGATGAGGAACGTGCTGTCGATGCTCGCGACGCCGGGGACGCTCGAGCTGCCCGAGAGCAGGTTCACGGTGTCGCCGAGGGTCGCGAGCGCTTCCGTCGCCGTGAGGGGCAGCGGGATCGTCCAGACGACCTCTTCGATCACGGGCACGTTGCCGAAGCCGCACTTGAGGCAATGCTGCGCCTCTCCCACCCCCACTCCGCCATCGGAGTTCGGATGCGGCGCGGGCTTGCCAAGCCCGAAGGGGATGCGCTTCGATCGCTCACGACGATCACCGAAAACGCTCGACTGTCGACCCAGAATGCTCTTGCTTGCCATTTTTCGATTCTCCTGAGCCCCACCGTTTCCTGGTCTTATGCGGGGCGAAATGTGGACGCTTCCCAAAGAAGCAGTCGCCTTCACGTCCTCAACCCCGGGGCTCGAGACCTACCGGGGCGAGAACGAAACGAGACTGAATCAGCCCGTCGCGTACAGCGTGTCCGCCTCCTGATCGTCACCGACGAATCCGGAATACTGCTCGTCGCCCAGGCAGGCGCAGCTGGCGTCTTCACCCGGCTCCGCTTGAGGACCTGGCCCCGGGAGCGACGGGGGGCCCGGCTCCCATTCGCCCACGCGACCTGTCTCCTGGATCATGGCCTGCTGAGCCGTGGGGTAGTCCTCTCCGGTGCCCCACACGTTCTGCACCGTCGGGAAATCCCCGCCGGGGCCAGCCATCCCGGCCTCTTGGCGCAGGGCCTCCGCGGCGTCCGGATACGGCGAGTCTCCGGACAGCGCGTAGGGACCCACGTCCTTCGGTGCGCCGACGCCAGCCTGATGCGACGGAGGACCGGAGAGAGCCCCCGCGCCGCCACCGCTGGACACTGCCGTCTGGCTCTGCTTGCGGTTGAGCGTGGCCGCGACCTCCGCTGGATAGAGGCGAGCGACGTAGCTCTTCTGCAGACCCGCAGCGCTCGTGTCCTTCGGAGCGAGCATCGGCATGGCGAAGCCGTTCCAGAGCATCTTGAACAGCGACACGAACGAACCGATGGCCGCGCCGGTGAGGGCACTGCGAGCGTACGGGTTGTTGACGTACCGAGATCCGATGGCCGGAACCGCTGCGAGGCCGACGCCGGCTCCGATTCGCATGAGATTCGGCGCCGAAGAGACGTTCAGTGTGTTCGCGAGCGTACCGGCGCCGTCGCTCGTGAACTTGTCCTTCGGCTTCTCCTCGGTGCTCGCCGGGTTGTACGTCGCGAGGAGTCGATCGACACCGTCCGCGAGAACGAATCCGAGGCCACCGGTGAACAGGGCCAGCGCGAACTCGCCCATGCCCATCCCGGAAGTCTTCTTGGAAGCTCGAGCGTAGCTGCGACGACGCTTCGGCGCCTCGCTCACGTGACGACGACGACGACGGGCGTGCCCCTTCTTCGCGGCCTTGGAATGCCGGCGAGATTGACCATACCACGACTCGCTGGTGCTCGTACGCCTCCGCTTTGTCGTCCGACGCCGCTTCGGAGCTGCCGCACGTGCCGTGGTGCGACGCTTCGCACGACGCCGCTTCGGACGGCTCTCGGCGACGGCCTCGCGAGTCACTCGGCGCCGCTTCGTAGCCTTGCGCTTCGTAGCCTTGCGCTTGGCGGGCTTGCGCTTGGTCATCACCGTGCTCTTGCGGCGTTTCGGTCGAGCTGCCTCGCTTGCGGTCTCACGGGTGCGTCGCGTGGTGCGCTTGCGAGCAGCAGGCTTTCGCTTTGCCTTCGCGGTGGTTCGCTTGCGGGATGCTTTCTTCGTCGCCATGTCTTCCTCTCGAGCAACTACGGCGCGGATACCCCGGCCGAGGGTGATGGTCCGTTTGACCGGAAGTCCCTTTGGTGAAAATTGACGAACTCGGACGTAGTCCTTGTCGACTTCGATGGTGCCGTGCTTGTAGTCGTGGGTTTTGGCCCATGCTTTGGCCTTCGCTGCTGTCCAGCCGTCTGAGCGGCTGAACAGAAGCGACTGGACTCGCATCGACGACGGCTTTGCGGCATGGGCTCGACGAGTGCTTCGTCGAGATTCCATGAGGTCAGCCATGCGATCGTCGTAAAGGGCCATGCCACGATTGGGATTCCATTGTTCCAATCAGGGTTTAGGCCGTCAAGAAAGACTTCGTTGCGAGATAATCGATCGATGGTTATCGAGTCTGTTGTCGTGGCAAATTATTGCCATGAAACATCAGTCGAAATGCTCAGTTACGAGACGCCCTCTACCTGAAAGATACGTTCAAAAAATCGTGATCCGATGTGACCGTAGGTTTAACCTTGGTGACACCAGAGTTGCACTAACGTATGTCTGGATAGAGGTAGTTGAACGAATCCAATTCGTCGCCGAGTGTTCCGTCTCCGCTCATTCCGACGAAATCGCCCTCTCCGAGTTCTTTCGCTTTCTCGCCTGGCTCAACCCACCACTCCCGCGCATGGGGAGCGGTCTGACCTATGGGTAGACTGGTGGTCCCATCCATCATCACCCAGTCTCCGAGATCGTCTTTGAACGCGCCGAAGACGTGCGTGGGGACTTCAGCCGGATCTCTGTGGCTACTACCGATCACCATGCCAGGGATCCCGATACACATGACAGCAGCCACGAGCGTGATCGTTGCCTCGTCACAGTCGCCGCCGATGATGCACAGGCCACCTTCATCGAGACAAAGCAGCTGATCCGGCGTCGCCATGAACTCGCCCATCAGTGGATCGGCTAGGTACGGAACCTTCTTTCGGTATGCGTCGAGAATGCACTGAGCTTTCTCTCGCCTTCCACCCCTGGAGACTCCTGCCTTGTGTAGCTCTTGGCTCACCCAGGCGCGAAGCCGTGGACTCATTCGAGCCTTCCAAGCTCGTTCGGCCACCTCTTTCAGAGACAGTTTTGCGCCCTTCTTTCCGGCGGGGTGTGGACGCGCATCGGTCTTTACGCCTTGGACTGGCTTATCAATCACGGCTGATCCTCGTATATCCTGTGAATCTTGCGACGAATCGGATGCTTGATCACGTAGTAGATCGATCCCGCTACTCCAGCGACACCAAGGGCACCGATTGTGAAAATCGATGCCTTGCTGATCCCTTGTTGCTGGGGAGCGATGACTGCACTTGGAGCTGGGACAGGAGCCGGAATTGGAGCAGGAGCCGGAGCTGACGTCGGAGCCGGCACCGGACTGGTGGCTTGCGAGGGGGCCGGAGCAGGCGCGACCCCCGGGGTCGTCTCGATCGTGGCTTCTCCGATCTTCACGTCGTAAGAAGGGGTCGAGTAGAACACCTCAAGCGCAATGCGCGCGGTGCCCAGGGCAGTCGACAGAGCGTTCTGTGCGTCAAGACGCGCTTGAGTGGCTGCGGTCTTGTCTCCAGCAGCTAGAGCTCTTTCGAGATCCGCGTTTCTCGCCTTTGCTTCTTGGGTGGATACGTAGACGGTCTTCGCGACTGACGAAGCCGTTGTGTTCCGGCTAACGTATGCCTCTTGAACAGATGACTCGATCTTCGAGGCAACCCCGTCTACAGAAGCGACAAAGTCGCTATCACCCTTCGAAGCGAGCGCGTTTACCTGCATCGACGCATCATCAAGCGTTGCGTAATTCCCTAGAACTCCCGGATCACCAACACCTGGAGTCACTCCGTCCGCGTAGGGAAGCGCCGCAAAGTAAGCTTTCGGCAATCGATCAAACGATTCCGAGAACCATTTGTCGGGCAGAAAGATTCGCTCACCTGCGCGAAGATCGCGAAAGCTCAGGAACCCGTTCGGGTAGACGACTCGCCCCTTCTTCGGATTCGCCAGGACGAGGTCTCTAGCGCATTTGGGGCAACCTGCGAACTCGATAGCGATCTTCGCCGGGGTGTCACCCGGTTTGACGGTGTAGGTGCGCACTCGTACAGGCTAAGCGCGCATCCGTGGGTTGACTAGGGAATTTCTCGTTGTGGCTGGTGAACCGTGGGTTGCTCACCAGGTGCTAGCTGAATCCCATTCCCTTCGACCGCCATGCGAACCATCGGGGACTTGAGCAGTTCCGAAAGTGATTCCGCGTGCCTGAACGCCTCGGCGTCATTTTGAGCCTCGACGGCAACGCTCATGTAGATCCGGTATCTCATCAGTCCTCGATTGATGGCGTCTGCCACGTCTGAATGGGTGGAGGAACGTGCTCCGGAGGAGGGGGCAACGGCGACTGTTGCTCCTGCTGTTGATGGTTCTGACGCTGCGCAGGGGGATCCTGAGAGACCGGCACCGCAACGTATCCTTCTGGCGGCTCGTACCCATCGGTCACCAGAACATGACCGGGAGGCAACTGTTGAGCCTGTTGCTGAGCCTCCTGACGCTGACGAGCTTCTGTCTGAGCTCTACGAAGCGCATCGGCCTGCTCGCCGACCCAGTTGAACACCTTGTCCATGTTGGCGAGGCCTGTCTCCCAGGTCCTCAAGGTACCGTCTTTTCGGTCGAAGACGATCTTGCCCGATCCGGTGTCCAGGACACGTACCGGGCTGTCATCTTCCTTCTCCTCTGGAGAGGCAACGATCGCGGTAGTCTGGTGTTCTTGACCCGGGAGAAGCGTCTGGAGCTGCTTAACCAGGTCCAGCGATTCCTTCACCTGTGATAGTGGATCGGATGGCTTCGGAGAGGCCTCGGGTTGCTGATCCCGAGGAGTGAACCTCCGAGGATCGTACGAATGACGATCGTACGGAGGTCGATCGTACAGAGGTCGATCGTATTCATCGTACCTTCGATCGTAACCGCGACCTCTCCCTCGAGACGGCCTACGATCGTCATCATCGTACTCGTCAGCGTCTCGACTGGACCCCTTTTCCATCTCCTTCATTTCTCGAAGAAGCTCGAGCGTCTCTCTCAGTGTCGCTGTTTGGCTTTGAGGAGCAGGCTGGGGTGCGGGCGCCTCAGCGGGGCGCTGCATCTTCGAAATCTGCTCGAACATCCTGTCGAACGTCTCGCTCATCCAGCGCATCATGGCGGACGGATCATGTTGAGGCTGAGGAGCCTGAGCCGGAGTGGCCTGCTGCATCATCTGCTGCATCGTGCTCATCATCTGCTGTTGCATCCACGCCATCATGCTAGCCGGATCGGCGCCGGATGGTGGCGGAGGAGGAGGCGGAGGTGGCGGCGGAGGAGGATGGGCCGCGACGGGAGCAACCGGGGCGGTCTGCTGCGCCTGAATCGTCGAACGCATCTCGTTCAGCATCTGCCACATGTCACGCATTTGCTGCAGCGGGTTGACCGCTTGCGAGGGAGGTTGCTCTACTGAAGGGGCAGCGGGTTGCGGTTGCTTCTGTTCTGGTTGAGGCGCGCTTGCCATGGGCTGTCCTTGCTGCTGCCGCGTGTCCGGTAGCGTGATTTGGTACCTGGCCCGAATTTTGTGGCTGCCGCGATCGTAGAATTTGAGCGCGTACTTCGCTTCCTCGTTCGAGCCGTGGATCTCCATCAGCAGGTCGTAGAGCTCTCCGGATGACTTCGGTTGCTCTCTGATGACTCGCTCGATTGGGCTTCCGGTGATTCGATTCACGGAAATATGAATCGTGTCGTGATCCCACATCCGCAGGAGCGTCTCGTACTTCGTCATCAGGTCGTGCGCGTTGATGTTCACGTCTTTCTCGTGCGCACGCTTGCGACTCACAACTCGATCGAGCCGACGGTTCTCCTTGATCGACTCCACATCGATCGCTCCGAGTTCTCGAACTTTTTTCTCGCTCGCGAGAAGCTCTCCGGTCTCCTCATCTCTCTCGACGCCGAGTTCGGCAAGGATGTCCTCCTCGTCGTCCTGGGAGACGTCGTCGGAGCCGCTCCTGGGCTTCTTTGCTGCCATTTGACCTCACGAAGGCTGTTGCGTGGTCTGAGCCGCCTGGGTCTCTGACGGATCTGGTGAGTCACCTGGATCATCTGGTCCATCGTCCGGGGATCCCAGCTCCGCGCGCTCGAGTTCGTCCCTCCAGATCCCCGCCGGCATCACCTCCTGCAGGAGACGCACGTGATCGATCTGGATGATGTCACGGATACCGCTCTTGAAACCCGCCGTGAGCGAGTACACCTCCACGAAATCCTCGTTGGCGTAGATCGCAACGATCTTACTGTCACCCAACAGCGGATGGGTCTCTCCAACGATCCACCTCAGACGCTCGGTTGATCTGTTCGGGTGCTCCGTGACCATGACCTTGATTCGCGGATACTCCATCGGCGGGAGCTCCAGAAGTTCGGGGGGGAATTGCTGAGTCATAGCTGATTGTTCTCCGCGTAGGAGTAATAGCTCCGGTTCTTTGTGTCGCCTGCAACAATCACGTGATCGAGAAGCGGAATGTTGATCGCGTTGAAGGCTTCGATGAACGCCTCGGTTGTCTGATCATCTGCTTCGCTTGGCTGCGCTTCGATGCCCGACGGGTGCACGTGGAAGATGATGGCCATGTAGGCACCATGAAGAACGGCAGCTCTACAGGTAGAGGCGATGGGCGCCATCACGCTGGTCTCTTCTCCGCGACCAGTAAGCTCCAGTCCTTTCATGCGCTTGTGGAGATCGAGGGTGAGCACCCCGAAGACCTCGTTGACCTCGTCTCCGATGGCGTCCTCGAGCAGACGAAACGCCTTCTTCGCGTCGTCGATTGGCCCGATCTCGTCAGCGAGCGCATTGCACGCCGCAAACCTCTCGGAGTCCTTCTGCACAGTGAGGAATGGTCGACACTTGGTGCCTGGCGATCCTTCGAGTATCACCGGCTCGATGTCATCCGGACGATCCGGCTCGACCGTCTCGCGCACACGGGGCGAGCGACACTCGCAGTCCTTGAGCGAACGACGTCGACCCGTAGGCGGACGGCGCGGCTCCTCACGAACGAATGGGTTACTGCGAATCATTCAGCTGCCTCGGGCTGAAGCTGTGTCGCCGGGGTGCGTCCGTCAAGGAGCACGAAATCGTCGAGCGTGACCTCGAGCACCCGTTCTATGACTTGGTCGTGTTCGAAGATCGCTCTGTGGTAGGCGCCTCCGTAGAACAGTAGGTCGTTGATCGTTTTCGCGACAACGATGTCTCCCTCCTTGTAGCCAGCTTTCTTCGCTCCGGGGCCCACAGACTCGATCAAGAAGCACCGGGTGGTCCCTTTGGCCGCATCTGGGGAAATGATCGGACTCGGGTTCTGATGAAGCAGCACGATCGCGTTGATGATGTTCCCTACCGGTTCGAGTCTCATGATTGTCCTATCTGAGGCGGAGCCTCGGCCTGAGTCGTTGGGGGCGAAGGCGGTTCGACCCCCGCTTCCTGTAGCGCTCTGCGCAGCATCTCGTTTTCCAACTGCGTCGCCATGAACTCAGCCATCAGCTCCGAGTAGTACTCGCGGCTTGGCGCGTAGAACGGCTCTGACGGTCTACGGGCGTCCACCGGGGAGAGTTGACGAGCGGCGTTGAGGATCACGAGAGCGCTCATCCTGAGTTCTCGATCTGGACATCCCGGCGTCTTGACGCTCCCGTCCTCGTTGATGGTGGACGAGAAGCATGGTTCTGTCTCGCTCTCCGATCCTGGGCAACCTGGCGAGTGCCTGCAATGCCCCACGAGCTCTAGAGCTTGACGCACCACGATGTCCGAGAGCGTTTTCCCTCTCCACATCGCGAGCTTCATCGCGTTCCAGTCCCGGAGCGAGACCTTGAATTTCTGATCCCCGGGATTCTCAAACCCCATGATTTTCGGCGCGTCCATCAGCTTGTGACCCCGCTAGGTTCCTGAATTTGCAGCAATTCTTCGTCAATCGGAGTCTTGGCGGCTTGCAGCAGGATCCCGCGCATCCAAAACCCTAGGCGCACCCCTCTTTGTTCCGCGCGCGCCGAAATGAGCTCGTACTGCTCTTCGGTCAGCTTGAACGCCACAGATCGCCGCTTGACGGGAACTGCTTTGCTCTTTCCTTTGCCCATGTGCGTTTTACCAGGGTGTAACTTTGGTTAGGCTAAAGTGACACCAGAGTAGCTGTCAACCGACCTTCCTAGACCTGGGCGAATATCCCACGTAAACTCGCATGGATGAATGAGTTCGGCTCCGGACCGGAGATGGCGGCTCAGTGCCCGCAATTGTCGGCACCGAGCGGCTGGCGTCCCTGGGCGGATGCGGATGGACCCATTCCGGACGAGCTCGGAAAGCGATCTCAAGCTCTGGTCGATGATCAGTCGATTCCGCTCGGGACCACTGAGAGTTACCCGCTCCCGGGAGTCACCACACTGATCCGACTCGAGCCTCACATGTGGGCGAGAGACGACAAAGGGGATCTGGTACAGGGATGCTTTCGAGCGGCCGGAGTGTACCTTCCGGAGCAATCCCCATCAGCCGCCGGCATCTCTGCCGAGCCCGACACTGCTTCGAAGGTGATCGCCGGTCTCACCATCGCAAGCCTAGGAGTCGGCATCGTCGCCACCGTCAGATCGTTGAGAAAGTCATGAGGGTCTTCTTGGACGAGCGGCTGAACACGCCGACGCAACTCGTTGGCTGTGGCGACATCGTTGCTCCGACCACGGCGGTAACATCGGTTCCATGGAAGATGGCCGTCGCGACCAGCATGGTAAGCGCTGCCACTGGTTGGATGATCAATGAAGTCGCGCTTCGTGTTCGAGGTAGAGGTCGGTGATGAGCACAGAGAATGCGCTGTTTTTCGGGGAAAGAATCCACGGCGTTGGAAACGCGGTCAGCATTGGGGACGTCGGCGTTGGGGACGTCGGCGACCTACTCGCGTACCGACAGGAGTGGGAGCCATTCATCGAAGGTCACTTGGAGCTGTGGAGGTTTGTGAACAAGGTTCTGGAGGACATGGCTCCGGAACGGAAATGCCCAAGCGGGATTTTCAGCGAGAGCGACATCGCGAACATGGGCGCCGTCGACCGAACCATCTGTTCGTACCTTCTGTGGTCTCGCATATACACAAGCAACACGAACCCACTAGGTATTTTGCCCCAATGGAACGCTTGGGTGGGAAGAAGCAGCGCCGAGATCGTGAACGGAGCCGACTCGATGCTTCAGTGGCACCAAAATGTCGTAATGACCGTTGGTGGACCGATCAAGAATCGGCTCGAACTGATCAACGAAACGCTCAACCTCGAGCTAAGCCTTCCTGATGTTCCAGAGTTTACCCTGCAGCAACAGGTTATAGCCAGAATCGAAGCTGCGTACATCAAGGCCAAAGGGGTCCTTCAGGTCATCGGCTACGGGGCAAGCGACGTACTCATCGAAGTGGGTAGCGCTGCCGAAGCTACCGCTGAAGGACTGAGCGACATCGCCAGAAGCGCGAGGGACGCAGCTGCGGCTGTGCCTAAAGCGGTGCCATGGATTGGTGCCGTTGCAGTAGTATCAGTGGCTGTCGTAGGTGGCGCGCTGATCGTGTACTACAAACCCAGACAGAGGACCTCATGAGCGACAACGACAAGCCGACGCTTCCGCCTGGAGCATCTCAGCCACCCGATAGCGCGCCAGCTGCGCAAGAGCTCGCTAAAGCGGTGGTGGACCAGTCGCAGTCCATGCAGTCTCTGATCAATGCCTTCGAAGACTTCACAAAGAAAATTTTCCCCGGGTCCATCAGAGGGATCCACAAAGGTATCGGCGACGGTTTCAAGTCCATCCATGACAGGGTCGACGACATGAACGTGAAGATCGATGCAGTCGCCGAGAAGTACGATCGTCGTATCGGATGGCTCGAGGAGAACTTTGGGGAGCTTGCGGCAGATGTGGGAGAGTTGGCTCGGCACGTTGAGGCACTTGCGGAGGACATCGAAAAGATGAAGATCGAGAGATCCTCCGATGGAAGATCACATCAGCCGAGCTAGAGCAAAAGCCCAGAGTGCCGAGAAGAAGGCGCGCTCTGCGTTGCAGCGTATGTCTTCCGAGGACTGGGAGATCGACACGATCGTCGACCGCATCACCGCAATCGAGCAGCGCCCCGTCAGCAGGAAACCGGAGCTGGAAGCGCATGGACCTGGAGGCTTTCGAATCCGCCTGGTGGGGCTCGGTGGGTGGCACCTGGTCGCGGCCATCGCAGCTATCGCTGCAGCGATTGCAGTCGTTCGAGCTCTGATTACGGGGTGAGCTGACTGGGGGCCGTCTCGCCAGAGATCGCGCCCGCTACGAACGCACCGACCACACTCCCCGTGGCTCCCCCTACGACCATGGCGTCCTCGACCTCTTGCGCCGTAGCGTGACCCGCGTAGCGAGGCCGTATCTGGGCCGCATATCGTCCGGCGAAGGCGCCGGCCAGGCCGCCGGCCAATGCGCCAAAAGCGCTCCAGATGCCCGTCTTGGCGCTGCTCATCATCGAATCCTACGTCGGACAGCGTCGACTGTCCATCCCAGGACGCCTCCAAGGATGGCCCCAGGGGGGCCCGCTATGGCCGCGCCGACACCTACCCCAAGAGCGAGAATCGCTGCTGTTTTTCCTGAAGACTGGGTCTCCTCCGGGAAATCCACGTTCTCACTGACCGCGTAGGCGTACACTGGATCCTGATCGCCACGTAGCCAGAGATTTGCGGCGTACTTCGTCCCGAGTCGCACCGGATCCCCACCGTGCAAGGTCCTAGAGTCGATGGATCCGTCAGGTTTCACGTTGCGCCAATAGAGGGCGGCTCGTGGAATCGGGTCCACGCGCAGACCAAGCTCAGGGAAGGTTGTTTGGCCCCCATCGTCGGGGCCTCCGAGGTAGATGAGGATGGTGGCAACACGCTGTCGGCCCTCGTACTGAGCCAACGCTCGAGCGTCTCCGCTTGACATACCAAAGGCGTCCAGATGCGGCTCGAACCGCTGCCCCGGTTCGTAGCGCACGACCTGAACCGCCTCTGCCACAGGGAGCCGAGAGAAA
>Ga0210144_1000493_pt1 | contig 20856 bp, 18 predicted proteins | sample Muzzi_PWA_D2_FD_185532 | JGI IMG/M metagenome (GOLD analysis project Ga0210144, IMG submission 185532) | Wetland microbial communities from San Francisco Bay, California, USA, that impact long-term carbon sequestration - Muzzi_PWA_D2 (SPAdes) | ecosystem: Environmental > Aquatic > Marine >...
CGCCGGCCGGGCGCTGGCCCAGCCGGTGATCTCGCCGGGCGGGGGTCCGCCGCAGGCCTGGGTGGTGATCGTCCGCGACTCCGGCGGGCTCGGCGATTTCGAGCGGCTGATCCTCCAGCAGGCGGTCGCCGTCGTCGCGCTCGAGCTGATGCGCCGCCGCGTCGCCCGCGAGACCGAGCGCCGCCTCGCCGGCGACGTGCTGGCCGGCGCCCTGGGCGGCCGCCTCGATCCCTCCGAGCTGCGCCGCCGGCTGGAGCCGTTCGGGATCGGCGACGAGGCGGCGGTGCTCGTCTTCGACCTCGACGACCCCTTGGCCGCCGAGCCGGCGCTGGAGCGGGCGCTCGCCGCCGACGCTTGCCCGGCGGTCGTCGCGCCCCACGCCAGCGGCACCCGCGAGCTGCTCTGCGCGGTCGTCGACGCGGCCGACCGCGACCCGGTCGACCTCGCCCTCGACGCGCGGCGCGCCCTGATCAAAGAGCGCGGCACGGTGCGCGCCGCGGCCAGCCGCCCCGCCCCGGCGGAGGAGCTGCGCCACTCCTTCCACGAGGCCCGCTGCGCGCTGGAGGCGACCGCTTTCTCCCACAACAACGGTGAGCCCGAGGTGGCGTCGTGGCGCGACCTCGGCGCCTTCACCCTGCTGCTCTCGATCCAGGACGACGAGGCGCTGGGGCTCTACTGCGACAGCGTCCTCGGCCCGATCGAGGAGGGCGACGACGAGTACGGCGGCGAGCTGCTGCGCTCGCTGGAGGCCTTCATCGAGCAAAACGGCCAGTGGGAGCGCGCTGCCCGCCAGGTCTACTGCCACCGCCACACGCTGCGCTACCGGATGCGCAAGGTCGAAGAGCTGACCGGGCGCGACCTCTCGCGCGCCCACGACCGGATCGAGTTCTGGCTGGCGCTGCGCGCCAGGGAGCTGTTGAGCCAATGACCAATTCCGCCCGCGTGCTCTGCTCCCGGGGCACGGCCAGAGAGTCAGAAGGCGATGACGTACCCCTCACGCGTCCGCCGCGGGCGGGTTGCGGAGGTCTTCGATGCGTGTAGGAGTGCCCAGCGAGGTCAAGCCGGACGAGTACCGGGTCGCGATCACCCCCGCCGGAGTGCGGGAATTGGTCGACCACGGTCACGATGTGCTGGTCGAGGCCGGGGCCGGGGAGGGCAGCGCTGTCACCGACGCCGAATTCGAGGCGCAGGGGGCCCACATCGCCCCCGACGCCGCCGCGGTGTTCGGCTCGGCTGAGCTGGTTCTGAAGGTGAAGGAGCCCCAGCCGACCGAAATCGAGATGCTCCAGCCGGGGCAGCTGCTCTTCGCCTACCTGCACCTGGCGCCCGACCCCGAGCAGACCCGCGGCCTCTGCGGCTCCGGCGCGACCTGCATCGCCTACGAGACGGTCGAGGACGCCCGCGGCCGCCTGCCGCTGCTCGCGCCGATGAGCGAGATCGCCGGCAAGCTCGCCGCCCAGGCCGGCGCCTTCATGCTCGAGAAGCCGCTCGGCGGGCGCGGCATCCTGCTCGGCGGCGTGCCGGGCGTCGCCGCCGCCAACGTGATGGTGATCGGGGCTGGGGTGGTCGGCATGAACGCCGCCTTCATCGCGATCGGCATGGAGGCCGACGTGTTCGTCTACGACAAGTCGATCGACCGGCTGCGGGAGCTGGAGCCGGCCTTCGCCGGCCGCTGCTCGACCGTCTACTCGACCACGCTGGCGGTCGAGGAGATGCTGCCCCGCGCCGACCTGGTGATCGGCGCGGTCCTCGTCCACGGCGCCCGCGCCCCCTTCGTGGTGCGGCGCGAGCAGCTCGCCCTGATGAAGCCCGGCGCCGTGCTGGTCGACGTGGCGATCGACCAGGGCGGCTGCTTCGAGACCTCGCGGCCGACCACCCACCGGGAACCGACCTTCGCGGTCGACGGGATCACCCACTACTGCGTCACCAACATGCCCGGCGCGGTCCCGATCAGCTCGACCCACGCGCTGACCAACGCGACGCTCCCCTACGCGATCGCGCTCGCCGACCGGGGCGTCGCGGGGGCGATCCGCCGCGACCCGGGGCTGCGACCGGGGATCAACGTCGCGGCCGGTCAGGTCACCCACCCGGCGGTCGCCGAGGCGGTGGGGACGAGCTGCGTGCCGGTGGAAAAGGCGCTCGAAGTGGAAATCCCCGCCGATGGGCCGAAAAGTGGAGCCGGACTCCACTTTTCGGCCCATCGGCCCTGAAAAATGGAGGTGCCCGACTGATGGCGACGGCGGAGAAGACGAAGCTGAGGAACCTGATCGGCGGCAAGGCGACCGACCCGGTCGAGGGCGGCAGCGAGGACGTCGTCAACCCGGCGAGCGGCGAGGCGATCGCCGAGGCGCCGCTGTCGACTAAGGCAGACGTCGACGCGGCGGTCGCGGCGGCGAAGGACGCGTTCGACGGCTGGGCGGCGACGCCGCCGGGGGAACGGGCGCGGGCGCTGCTGCGGATCGCCGACCTGATCGAGGAGCGGGGCGAGGAGATCGCCGACCTCGAGGCGGCCGACGCGGGCAAGCCGCGCAGCGCGGTGCTCGAGGACGAGGTGCCGGTGATGGCCGACAACCTGCGCTTCTTCGCCGGCGCCGCCCGCTGCCTGGAGGGACGTGCGGCGGGCGAGTACATGGAGGGACACACCTCGTTCATCCGCCGCGAGCCGGTCGGGGTGGTCGGCCAGATCACCCCCTGGAACTACCCGCTGATGATGGCGATCTGGAAGATCGGCCCGGCGCTCGGCGCCGGCAACACGGTCGTCCTCAAGCCGGCCGAGACGACGCCGTTCACCACCCTGCTGTTCGCCGAGTGGTGCGCGGAGATCCTGCCGCCCGGCGTGTTCAACGCGATCGGCGGCCACGGCGAGCCGACCGGGGTCGAGCTGGTCACCCACCCCGACGTCGAGATGGTCTCGCTGACCGGCTCGCCGCCGACCGGCAAATGGATCGCCAAGGCGGCGGCCGACACCCTGAAGCGCGTCCACCTCGAGCTGGGGGGGAAGGCGCCGGTGGTCGTCTTCGACGACGCCTCGATGGAGGCGGCGCTGGAGACGATCGCCGGCACCGGCTACTACAACTGCGGCCAGGACTGCACGGCGGCCTGCCGGGTGCTGGCCTCGAGCGCCGTCTACGACGACGTGGTCGGGGGCCTCGCCTCCGAGGCCCGCAAGCTGGTGCTCGGCGACACCCTCTCCGCCGACACCACGCTGGGGCCGCTCAACTCGCAGCGCCAGCGCGAGCGGGTCGAGGGCTTCCTGCAGCGCAAGCCCGACAGGGCCGAGGTCGTCACCGGCGGCGAGCAGCCCGACCGGCCCGGCTACTTCCTCGAGCCGACCGTGATCGCCGGGGTCGAGCAGGGCGACGAGATGGTCCAGAACGAGATCTTCGGCCCGGTGATCACCGTGCAGCCGTTCGGCGACGAGGAGAAGGCGATCGAGTGGGCGAACGGCACCCGCTACGGCCTCGCATCCTCGGTCTGGACGCGCGACGTCGGCCGGGCGATGCGGGTCGCCAACTCGCTGCGCTTCGGCTGCGTCTGGATCAACGACCACATCCCGCTCGTCTCGGAGATGCCGCACGGCGGCTACAAGGAGTCCGGCTACGGCAAGGACCTCTCGATGTACGCCTTGGAGGACTACACCGAGGTCAAGCACGTGATGGTGAACCTGGACTGACCGCATCGCCGGGAGGTGCCGGTGGTTATGCCCCTATGTGGGCACTCAATCACCGGCACGTCTGTCGTCGGCCGATACGCTGAGGCTCGTGAAGCGCGCAGGCAGGGAGTCCGTGGTCGCGGTTGCGACCCTTGCGGCGCTTGGCGCTTTGTTCGTGTTGGGGATCGGCGCGGGCGAAGAAGAAGACCCGCGCTGCCACGGCCGGCGGGCGACGATCGTCGGCACCGAGGGGACCGACGTGCTGCGCGGGACGCCGGGCCGCGACGTGATCTGGGGCGGCGGCGGAGACGACGAAGCCTTCGGCAGCCTCGGCAACGACCTCGTCTGCGGCGGGCCCGGGGACGATCTGGTGCACGGCGGCCGCGGCAACGACGTGGTCGACGGCGGGCCCGGTACCGACCGGGTGATCGGCGACCTCGGGGACGACAAGGTGGTGGGCGGCCCGGGGGAGGCCGACGAGGTCGCGGGCAGCCTCGGCATCGACATCCTGAACGGCGGTCCCGGCGACTTCGACCTCGTGCACGGCGACTACGGCTACGACCGCATGGACGGCGGCCCGGGGAAGGGCGACATCGCCTCCTTCGCCACCTCGGTCGCGGGAGGCCGCGGGGCCGGCGTCTGGGTCTCGCTGCGCAAGCACAAGGCTCGCGGCGACGGCCACGATCGGCTCTTCCGCCTCGAGTCGATCGAAGGCTCGGCCTTCGCCGACCGGCTGGTCGGCAACAGGCAGGCCAACGTGATCGACGGCGGGCCGGGCAACGACAAGATCCGCGGCGGCGGCGGAGCCGACGAGCTGAACGGCGGCCAGGGAAGCGACCATTGCAGCGGAGCAGGGGGGCGCACTACCTCATGCGGCAGGGAAGCCAAGCCGCAAGCGTCCGCCTACGTCGAATTCGACGCCACCCGCGGCGGCGGCGGGGGCCTCGAGGTGGTCGGCGGCGGGGGTCCCGACCAGGTCGTCGTCTCCTTCGACCCCGCCGGCGAGAGCTTTGCCGTCAGCGCCGCCGGCGAGCTGGCGACCGGCCCCGGCTGCAGCCGGCCGGAAGGCGTCGCGACCCAGGCGGTCTGCGCGACGGACGGCCCGGCCCGCTGGCTGATGGCCGATCTCGGGCCCGGCAACGACAGCCTGCAGGTCGAAGGCTCGCTCGAAGCTGCCCAGAACGTCCGCCTCGCCGGCGGCCGCGGCAACGACACGATTCACGGCGGCCCCGAGGACGACCTGATCGAGTCCGGCCCCGGCAGCGACCACCTCTACGGCGGCGCCGGCGCCGACGGCCTGGTCGGCGGCCTGCCGGGGCCGACCTACCTCTACGGCGGCCCGAGCGGCGACCTGCTCGCCGCGGGCGGCGGCTGCGCCGGTGGGGCGATCGTCGGCGGACCGGGTCGCGATGACGCCTCCTTCGCCGAGACGCAGGCGCACCGCGGCATCCTCTACGTCTCGCTGGCCGCCCACGCCGCCTGGATCGACGTCGTCCACGGCTGCAAGCACGTCCGCCTCTCGCCCACCAACGAGGACATCGAGGGCTCCTTCGACTACGACGTGCTGATCGGCGACAGCGGCCCGAACGCGATGCTCGGCCAGCCGGGCAAGGACCGCTTCTACGGGCGCGGGGGCGACGACGTGGTCGACGCCCGCGACGGCGTCCGCGACGAAGCGATCCAGTGCGGCCGCCGCGGCCACCCCGAAGGCCTCGCGCTCACCGATCCCTTCGACCCGAGGCCCGAATACTGCGCCGACCACACGATCGGAGCCCCGGTGTCCGGTCTCAACAACAGCGGCTAGGGGCGCAGTTCGGTGAAGCCGGCGGCGGCGAAGTCGCCGTCGAAGGCGAGCGCCTCGTCGATCCCCTTGGCGCGCATGTAGGCGAAGCTGGTCGAGTCGACGAACGAGTACTCGCGCTCGTCGTGTCGGCGCAGCCAGCGCAGGGCGTCCGCCTCCAGGGCGTCGGAGACCCGCGCGACCTGGATGCGCCCGCCAGGGCCTCCCAGCGTGTCGAGGAGGTCGACAGCCCGGCCATGCCAGAGCTTGCGGCGGATCGTGGTCCAGCTCTCTCCTCGGACGTGGTTGGTGGTGACGATGCGCCGGTCGGCAACATCCTCGAGCAGACGCAGCGCGACCTCGTGATGCTCATCTCGCTCGTCCGCGCCGGCGACGAAGAACGAGGTGTCGGCGAAAATCACGGGTCCGGGTTGGACGGCCCGTAGACGACCTCGTCGACCGACCGGTTGTCGCCGGGGTCGCTCGAGCCGGGCGACGCGAACATCTTGAACAGCGGATCCTCCTCTATGGGCGGCAATGGCCGTATCTCCTCCCGCACGCAACGCCTGATCACCTCCGCCTTCGAGAGCCCCTCTTCCTCGGCGCGTCGCTCGACCGCTTCATCCAGCTCGGGCTCGATCGATATCTGCAGTCGCTTCATGCGGGCCACGTTACATCACCTCCGGCTGGGTAATGTAACAATTCACAGGCAAAAGTGTCAATTTCCCGCTCTGGCTGCCGGGGGGCGGGTGGGAAGCCGGCGTTGGAATAGGATTTCGGCATGACCCGCAGCCCGAACCCCGTGGAGGCGGCAGCAATCGCGGCGGCGGTCGAGCGGTTCGTCGCCGAGACGGCGGCGCCGGGCGGCGGGCCGACGGCAGCGATCGGCCCGTGGCAGCGGGCAGCGCTGGTCGAGGGGGTCGGCGCGAAGGGGACTGTTCAGAACCAGATAGAAGGAGGAGCGAAATGGCAGTCGTGAAAATCATCGAGTTGGTCGGCAGCTCCAAGACGTCGACCGACGACGCGGCGAAGCAGGCGCTTTCCCAAGCGCAGGGCACGCTGCGCAACATCCGCGCCGTCGACATCGTCTCGACCGGGATCCGCGGCGAGAATCTCGACGAGTACCGCGCCCACGTGCGGGTCGCGTTCCTGATCGAGGGGTCCGACATCGACTGATGGCGCTTAGCCCGGACCAAGCGCAGAAGCTGGCCGAGGGCGGTGCGCAGCTGGTCGACGTGCGCGCCCCGCATGAGTGGGACGCCGGGCGAATCCGCGGCGCCGTCCATCTACCGCTCGCCGAGCTGAGCGAGCGGACCGCGGAGATCGACCCAGATCGGCAGGTGGTGGTCTACTGTCTCGGCGACCGACGGGCCGAGATGGCCGCCGAGGCGCTGGCGAGCGGCGGGTTCGAGGCGACCCCGATCGCCGGCGGGATCCGGGCCTGGGAGGAGGCGGGGCTGCCGCTCGAGCCGGACGGGGGCTACGTGGCCGAGTCCGGGGAGGCGGCCGCCGTGCTCCAAGCACGCAGGAGGGCCGCTCCAGGGTAAATACCCTAATCCCTGTCAGGTTTTGCTATTTTCCTGTTCGTGGAGGTCGTCGTCGATCAGGACAAGCGGCAGCGCGGCAAGGGCCGCACCGGGACGCTGGAGAACCCGGAGACCTACGAGGGCGTTCCCGGGCACGTCATTCCGATCATCGAGCGCGAGTTCGACGATTTCGACAACGAAGCGGAGCAGTTCCTCTCCGGCGCGCTGGCCGAAGACAAGTTCATCGGCTTCCGCCTCAAGCAGGGCGTCTACGGGCAGCGCCAGCCCGACGTGCAGATGGTCCGCGTGAAGCTGCCGTTCGGCGGCGTCACCCCGGAGCAGATGGACGCCTTCGCCGACGTGGTCGAGCGCTACGCGCCGCTCGGCAAGGGCCACATCACGACCCGCCAGAACATCCAGATCCACCACGTGCCGCTGCGCGACATGGAGTCGCTGCTGCGCGAGATCTCCGCCGTCGGCCTCTCCTCGCGGGAGGGCTGCGGCAACACGGTCCGCAACGTCACCGGCGACCCCTGGGCCGGCGTCGCCCCCGACGAGGTCTTCGACCCGACGCCCTACGCCGGCGCCTACGTTCGCTACTTCGTCCGCCATCCGACCACGCAGCTGATGCCGCGCAAGATCAAGACCGCCTTCACCGGCTCCGACGAGGACCGGGCGATCACCGGCATCCACGACATCGCCTTCATCAGCCGCGAGCGCAAGGGCGTCAAGGGCTTCGAGATGCGGGTCGGCGGCGGCACCTCGATCATGGCCCGCGTCGCCCCGACCCTGTGCGAGTTCGTCGAGGCCGACAACGGCGACTACCTGAAGGTCGCCGAGGCGGCGCTGCGGATCTTCGACCGCCAGGAGTGGCTGCGCGTCAACCGCGCCCGCGCCCGGATCAAGGTGCTGATCGACAAGATCGGCATCGACGCCTTCCGCGAGCAGGTGGAGGAGGAGCTGCGCGGCGACTGGGTGGCCGAGCGCGACTTCGACGTCGAGCGGCTGCGCTTCGACGAGGAGGAGGAGGAGAACGCCCCCGACCCGCCTGCCGCGCCGGCGTCGCCCAACGGCGAGCACTCCGAGTTCAGGCGCTTCGTCGAGGCAAACGCGCAGGCGCAGCGCCAGCCCGGCTTCTCGGCGGTCGAGGTGAAGATCGACCGCGGCGACCTCACCCCCGAGCAGTTCCGCGGCCTGGCGACGGTGATGCGCGAGTACACCGGCGGCTACGCGCGCAGCACCGTGCAGCAGAACCTCGTCCTGCGCTGGGTGCGCGACGAGGCCCTCTACGACGTCTGGGAGCGGCTCAGCGCGCTCGACCTCGGCGAGGCGGGCGCCCGCGAGGTCACCGATGTGGTCAGCTGCCCCGGCACCGACAGCTGCAAACTCGGGATCACCAGCTCGATGGGGCTCAACCGGGCGATCAAGCAGCGGCTCGAGGAGATGGAGATCTCCGACCCGCTGACCCGCAAGGTCCACATCAAGATGAGCGGCTGCCCGAACGGCTGCAGCCAGCACCACATCGCCAACATCGGCTTCTACGGCGCCTCGCTCAAGGTCGGCGGCCGCCCGATGCCCGCCTACATCCCCCACATCGGCGGCAACTACGAGGGCGGCGAGGTGGTCTTCGGCACGCGGTTGAAGTCGCGGCTGCCCGCCAAACGGGTCCCCGAGGCGGTCGAGCGCTGGCTGCGCCTCTACCAGGCCGAGCGGGCCGACGGCGAGGAGTTCAACGCCTTCGCCGAGCGGGCCGGCGCCGCGCGCTTCGAAGCGGAGGTCGAGGACCTCACCCTGCCGACCGAGTTCAGCCTCGAGACGATGCAGCAGTTCATCGACTGGAGCCGCTCCAGCCCCTACAAGGTCGAGCGGGGCGAGGGCGAGTGCGCGATATGAACCCGGTCGCGACCAGCCCGGAGATCGACGCAGAGCAGGTTACCGCCGACCTGGAGGGCAAGGGCGCTGCGGAGGCGATCGAGTGGATGTTCGAGGCCTTCGGCGAGCGCCACTACATCGCCTGCTCGTTCCAGAAGACGAGCTCGGTGACGGCGCACCTGGCGACCCAGGTCAACCCGGCGGCCCGCTTCTTCTACCTCGACACCGAGGTCCTCTTCCCGGAGACCTACGAGACGCGCGACCGCCTCGCCGAGCGCCTCGGGGTCGGGTTCGACCGCTTCCACAACCTGACCCTGGAGGAGCAGGCGGCGCAGTACGGCGAGGCGCTTTGGGACCGCGATCCGGACGCCTGCTGCGGGTTGCGCAAGGTCGAGCCGATGCGCCGCGCCCTCTCTTCCGTAGACTGCTGGCTCGCCGGTGTCCGCCGCGAGGACTCCGCCAGTCGCGCCAACACCCCCAAGCTCGGTTGGGACAAGCGATTCGGGCTATGGAAGCTGAACCCCCTCGCGGACTGGACCGAGCGCGACGTCTGGAACTACATCCGTGAGCACCATCTCCCGTACAACCCGCTCCACGATCGCGGCTACCCGTCGATCGGCTGCACCCACTGCACGAAGCCGGTCGGGCCGGGTGGCTTGCCGCGCGCCGGGCGCTGGGCGGGCCTCGAGAAGACCGAGTGCGGGATCAACTAGCGGCGCGACGAGGCGCCCCCGACAACCCTTCCCCGAACGATTGGTGAGACATCCGCATGAGCGAGACGATGACTGAGCTTTCCCTGACCCTCTCCGAGCGCCATACGGCCGACTTCGAGATGATCGCCAACGGCGGCTTCGCGCCGCTGAGCGGCTTCCAGGGCGCGGCCGACTGGGAGCGCGTCTGCGCCGAGATGCGCACCGCCGCCGGCGATTACTGGCCGATCCCGATCACCCTGGCCAGCGACCTCGACTGCGCGGTCGGCGACGTCGTCTCGCTGAGCAGCGACGAAGGCAAGCCGCTCGGGCGGCTCACCGTCGAGGAGGTCTTCGAGCGCGACACCAAGCGCGAGGCCGAGCAGGTCTACGGCACGACCGACGAGGCGCACCCCGGCGTCGCGGCGATCTACGAGGAGGGGGCGCGCTGCCTCGCCGGCCCGATCTCCGCCGACGCTCTGCCCGACCACGAGGACGCCTTCATGCGCCGCTATCTAACCCCGGAGGAGTCGCGCAAGGCGTTCGCCGAGCGCGGCTGGAAGCGGGTCGTCGCCTTCCAGACCCGCAACCCGATCCACCGCGCCCACGAGTACCTGACCAAGGCGGCGCTGGAGACGACCGACGGCCTCTTCATCCACCCGCTGATCGGCAAGACCAAGGCGGGCGACATCCCCGCCGACGTGCGGATGCGCTGCTACGAGGTGCTGATGGAGAACTACTACCCGTCCGGCCGGGTGATCCTCGGCGTCTTCCCCTCGAAGATGCACTACGCCGGGCCTCGCGAGGCGATCCTCCACGCGATCGCCCGCCGCAACTACGGGGCCACCCACTTCATCGTCGGCCGCGACCACGCCGGGGTCGGCGACTACTACGGCACCTACGACGCACAGAAGATCTTTGAGGAGGTCGACACCGAGGAGCTGGGGATCGAACCGCTGTTCTTCGAGCACAGCTTCTGGTGCAACGAGTGCGAGGGGATGGCGTCGGGCAAGACCTGCCCGCACGACTCCGCCGCGCACGTGTTCCTCAGCGGCACCAAGGTCCGCGAGATGCTCGGCAACGGCGAACGCCCGCCGCACGAGTTCTCCCGCGCCGAGGTGGCCGACATCCTGATCGACGCTTACAAGGAGGACTAGGACAAGCATGGCCGCAGAGAAGGGATTCACCCTCTGGTTCACCGGGCTTTCCGGTGCCGGCAAGACGACGATCTCGAGGCTGCTCGAGGGGCACCTGCGCGAGCGCGGCTCGAAGCTGGAGATCCTCGACGGCGACATCGTGCGCGAAAACCTCTCCAAGGGGCTCGGCTTCTCGAAAGAGGACCGCGACACCAACATCCGCCGCATCGCCTTCGTCGCCGACCTGCTCAGCCGCAACGGCGTGCCGGTGATCACCGCGGCGATCTCCCCCTACGCGGAGATTCGCGCCGAGGCGCGCGAGCTGATGGGCGAGCGGTTCATCGAGGTCTACGTCAAGGCCTCGGTCGAGACCTGCGCCGAGCGCGACGTCAAGGGGCTCTACGAGAAAGCCTTCGCCGGCGAGATCAAGGAATTCACCGGCGTGTCGGACCCCTACGAGGCGCCCGACAACCCGGAGGTCATCTGCGAGACCGAAGCGGAAACGGCCGAGGAGTCGACGCAGAAGCTGCTCGACTACCTCGAGTCGCGCGACCTGATCCCGGCGCACGCGGTTTCGGCGTAGGGAGGGGACTGCCGCCCCTCCCGCTCAGGCTCGGCGCAGGGCCGAAAAGTGTTCGGTGCAATTGGATTCTTGCCAGCCGAACACTTCGCCTCCAGCCGCTACAAGCGCGGCACCTGAGGCTCGGCGAGGCCGTAGGTGTCGTAGGCGCCGAAGCGGGCGAAGGTCTTGTGGGTCGGGCCGTGGTAGTCCGACGAGGCGGTGGGGACGAGGTCCAGCTCGCCGCATAGCTCCAGCAGGTGGGCGGTCTGCTCCCTGGAGTGGGTGGGGTAGAAGGTCTCGACCCCGTCGACGGCGAGGACGCGGATCAGCTCGTCGACCTCAGCCGGGTCGGAGATGTCCCAGTAGGGGTGGGCGACGACGGCGACCCCGCCCGCCTCGTGGATCGCCTCCACCGCCTGCTCGGCGGTCGGCCAGCGGCGCGGAACGAACGCCTTCGCGCCGGGAACCAGGTACTGCTCGAAGAACGGCCCCAGGTCCCCCGTCGCGCCCGCGGCTCGCGCTATGTGCGGCCGCCCGATCGAGAGCGCGTCCCCCGCCTCCCGCACCGCGTCCTCCAGGTGAAGCTCGAACCCCTCCCCGCGCAGCTTCTCGACGATCTCCCCGGCCCGGGTCACCCGCTCGTGCTGCGCCCGCTCGCAGGCGGGGGCGATCGCTCCCAGGTCGACCCAGTATCCGCAGACGTGCAGGTCTTCCGCGTACTCGTGCACGCACGACATCTCGATCGCCGGTACCAGCTCGATCCCGACCCGCTCCGCCGCCTCGGCCGCCTCCGCGACCCCCGCAATCGCATCGTGATCGGTCAGCGCCAGCGTCGTGACCCCGGCAGCGGCAGCTTCGTCCACCACAGCGGCCGGCGCCAGCTGCCCATCGGAGACAGTCGAATGGCTCTGCAGCTCGATCAGCACGACGGCGCAGCCTATGCACAGAGCGACGGGGTGGGGAGTCAGGGGTCCCCCGGCGGAAACCCGCGCCGAATCCGCCGCTAGGGCGCCTATCCCAGTGGCTCACAAGTTTCCTCCGGGGAACCCCTGACTCCCCTCCGCCATCCCCCTTCCCCCCACAGGACCCGCGGCCGAGCGGCTCAATAAAGTACCGCCCCCGTGTTCGAGAAGGTGCTGATAGCCAACCGCGGCGAGATCGCGATCCGGATCGCGCGAACCCTGAGGGAGATGGAGATCGGCTCGGTCGCGGTCTACTCGGAGATCGACCGCGACGCGCCGCACGTGCGCGAGGCCGACGAGGCCTACCTGCTCGGCCCGGCGACTCCGGCTGAGAGCTACCTGAACACCCTGAAGATCATCGACACCGCGAGGCAGGCCGGCGCCGAGGCGGTTCACCCCGGCTACGGCTTCCTCGCCGAGAACGCCGACTTCGCCCGCGCCTGCGCCGAGGCCGGGATCGTCTTCATCGGCCCGCCGGCGGAGGCGATCGAGGCGATGGGCTCGAAGACGCGGGCCCGGGAGATCATGGCCGAGGCCGGCGTTCCGATCGTCCCCGGCGCCACCGCGCCGGCCAAGGACCTCGAGGAGGCGCGGCAGCAGGCCGAGGATGCCGGCTACCCGGTGGCCTGCAAGGCGGCGGGCGGCGGCGGCGGCAAGGGCTTCCGGGTGGCGATCGGCGCCGACGACCTGCAGGAGGCCTTCGAAGGAGCGGCGCGCGAGGGCGAGAAGTTCTTCTCCGATTCGCGCGTCTACGTCGAGCGCTACCTCGAGGACCCGCGCCACGTCGAGGTGCAGGTGCTGGCCGACTCGCACGGCAACGTCATCCACCTCGGCGAGCGCGACTGCTCGATCCAGCGCCGCCACCAGAAGCTGATCGAGGAGGCTCCGGGCCCGCGCGTCGACGCGGAGATGCGCGAGCGGATCGGCAAGATCGCCACCGACGCCGCCGCCGCGGTCGGCTACCGCTCGGCCGGCACGGTGGAGGGGCTTCAGGTCGGCGAGGACTACTTCTTCCTCGAGATGAACACGCGGGTCCAGGTCGAGCACTGCGTGACCGAGATGGTCACCGGCATCGACATCGTCCGCGAGCAGCTCCTCGTCGCCGCGGGCGAGGCGCTCTCGGTCTCCCAGGACGACGTCAATCTGCGCGGCCACGCGATCGAGTGCCGGATCAACGCCGAGGCCGCCGAGAAGAAATTCGCGCCGGCACCCGGGACGATCACCTCCTACCGCGAGCCGGCCGGCCCCGGCGTGCGGGTCGACTCCGGCGTGGAGTCGGGCTCCGAGGTGACGCCGATGTACGACCCGATGGTCGCCAAGCTGATCGCCTGGGACGTTGACCGCGAGCACGCGACGCGGCGCATGCTGCGGGCGCTGGGCGAGTACGAGGTCGGTGGCCTGACCACGCTGATCCCCTTCCACAGCGCGATCCTCGCTACCGAGCAGTGGGCGAAGGGGGAGACCTGCCGCGATCTGATCGAAGACACCAAGTGGCTGAAGGCGACGGCGCCGGAGGCGGTCGCGGCGCCCGAGGTCGCCGAGGGGGCCGAGGCCGTCGCCCGTGACTACAAAGTCGAGGTCTCCGGCAAGCTGTTCGAGGTCAAGGTGGTCGGTGAGGCGGTCGCCGCGGCGGTCCCCGGCGCCGCAGCGGGTGGCAAGCGCCCGCCGAAGCGCGGGCGCAAGGCCTCCGGCGCCTCCGGCGGCTCGAGCGAGTCGCTCGCTTCGCCGCTGCAGGGAACGGTGCTCAAGGTGGCGGTCGAGCAGGGCGCGTCGATCGAGCAGGGCGACCTGGTCTGCGTGGTCGAGGCGATGAAGATGGAGAACGAGATCGCCGCCCACCGTTCCGGCAAGATCACCGCTCTCAATGTCTCCGAAGGCGCAGCGGTCTCTTCAGGCGACGTGCTCGCCGTCATCGAGTAGGGGCGGTCGAGTGCCGCCCGGCGCTTACCCGCCTACCCTTTGTGCGCGCGCTGCTTTTCCCGCTGTTCCTTCTTCCGCTTGGCCCGCTCGCGCGCCAGCTCCTTGCGGGTGAGCGGCACTTCCAGCGCTTCCTGTTGGCAGTTCTTGCCGGAGCAGGTCTCGAGCCGCCGCATTTCCCGGTCGAGGAAGTTGCGGACCGGGAAGAAGTTCGGCGTCTTGGCGAGGTTGTTCAGCTCGTTGGGGTCCTTGTTGATGTCGTAGAGCTCTTTCTCCCCGGTCGGCCAGGCGATGTACTTGTAGGGGCCGAGACGGATCCCCTCGTAGTCCTTGGGCGGGGCGATGATCGAGGCGTTGGCCTTGCTGCTCGACTTCGCCGTGGCGCGGCCGCCTTGTGCTTCGACGTCCCTGGTTTCGACGAAGGACTCGAAGAGGATCGGGCGGCGAGTGCGCAGTCCGGAGTCGCCCAGGTAAGGGACCAGCGAGCGACCGTCGATGCTCTGGTCCGCTTTGACGCCGGCCAGCTCGAGCACGGTCGGGGCGATGTCGATGTTCGCCGCCAGCTCTCCGGTGACGCTGCTCGGTTGGATCCCCGGCCCCCGGATTATCAGCGGCAGGTGGGTCGCCGGCTCGTAGGCGAGGAACTTGCCGCCCGCGAGGCGGTGCTCGCCGAAGAAGAAGCCGTTGTCGGAGGTGAAGACGATGTAGGTGTTGCGGAGGCGCTGCATCTTGCCCAGGGTCTGCAGGATCGCCTTGACCCCGTCGTCGATCGAGCGCAGCGAGTCGAGCTGCTTCTCCCAATAGACGCGGTAGATGCGGAGTTCGGTGCCGCTCAGGTAGGGCGCGTTGCGGATGAAGCTCGGCTTGTCGTTGGCGTTCCCCTCGTTGAGGCCTTCGGAGCGATCGTGCGGCACTTTCGCTCCCCAGAACCAGTCGTAGTGGCGGGGCGCGGGCTCCGGACCGGCAGGGCGGCGGAAGTCCCCGTGCGGGGCCGTGTAGTCGAGTTGCAGGTAGAAGGGCCGGGTCGGTGACGTGCCTTCGATCTCCTGCGCGGCCATCGAGGTGAAGACGTCGGTCGCGTACAGGCAGGGGAGCCCGTTGAGCGGCGCGAGCGGGCAGCCGGGATCGTCGCGCACGCCGTATTCGCGCGTATCCCAGCTTCCCGAGTCGCCGTAAGGTGGCGAGACCACGCCGTTGTTGTTGAGCCGGTAGCCGTAGTAGTAGTGGTCGGTGTCGGCCTTGAGGACGCTGTGCCAGGCGCTCCAGCCGGGCGGCACCGTGGTGCCGTTGTCGAACGGTTCGTCGCCGTAGCCGTTGAGGAACTTGCCGACATGGATCGTGCGGTAGCCCGCCCCCTGCAGCCAGGTCGCGATGTTGTGGCTGAACGCCTTGCGGATCGAGAAGCCGGTGAAGCCGCCTTCGGGCGGCACGTTGCCGCGCACGTTGTGGTTGTGGGCGTAGCGGCCGGTCAGCAGGCTGGTCCGCGACGGGCAGCAGAGCGGGTAGGACACGTAGTAGCGGTTGAAGGTCATGCCGCGTTTGGCGAGCAGGTCGAGCGTGTTCGGCATCGCCCGCGTCGCCGGGGCGCCGCCGTAGGCGTTGAAGGTGGCGTAGAGGCCATCGAGCGTCGAGTCGTCGGTCTGGATCACCACGAAGCTGGGCCGTTCCTCGCCGGCCGCCGCGCCCTGCGCCTGCCCGGTGGCCAGCGCCACCCCGCAGAGCAGCGCAAGCAGCCCCGCCGCGATTCCCAGCGGGGCGCGAAGGTACGGTCGGATTTGGCTGGTCAGATGCATAGAATCCGGTTTGCCGGATGGCCTACAGGGTTCGAAACCGGCCTTCATGGCGAAGTTGCGACCCGGCGAGCTTGCGACACGCTAGAAAATGTGCAGGACGCCGCTGGAAAACCTGCAAGACGCGCTGCGGCGGCGCGCTCAGGACGCGCCGAGCTTCTTCGCCGCCTCGCGGAAGTTCTTGACCGTGGCGCTCGGCGCTTTGCGTCCCTCGAGCTTCTCGCTGTGGCGGTTGACCCAGATCACCGGGACCTTCATCTTCAGCAGCGGCACGACGTCGGTCTCGTAGCTGGAGGCGATGTGGACCCAGCCTTTTTTCCCGCCGATCCGCCGCGCGCTCTCTTTGAAGTGGACCGGGTCGGGCTTGTAGCTGCGCACCTGCTGGGCGGTGACGACGAGGTCGAGTTCGGTCCGCAGGTGGCGGCGGGAGATGCCGAGCAGCTTGTCGTCGATGTTGGAGACGATCCCGACCTCGTAGCGCTTGGCGAGCCGGTCCATTGCCGCGTTGGCCTCGCGGAAGGGGAGCCAGTAGGCGACGCTGTCCGGCAGGAACTGGGCGCGCGAGGGCTCGATCTCCCAGCCGACCTCGCGGGCCACTTTGACGATCGTGCGGCGCAGCACCTCCGCGTACAGTTCGTAGGAACCGGCCATGATCTCGGCCTGCACCTCCAGGAAGCGGGCCAGGAACGACCCCTCCTCGAAGCTGAAGCCGTCCTTCTCGGCCTCCTTGCGGCAGGCCTCGACGATCCCCTTCTCCCAGTCGATCAGGGTGCCGTAGCAGTCGGTGGTCACCCAGTTGATGGTTTTGAGGCCTGGCAGCGGCATCAGACAGGAGGGTCGGTTCGCAAGACCCGCGAGGCCATCAGATCGCGATGCGGGACTTGCGCTGGCTCACGAGCGCGGCATCTTATGTCACGGCGTCGCCTCGCGGCGTCGTGCTGGCGATCTCGGATAGGCTGCCGCCCGCGCCGGCCGGGGCGCGATCGACATGGACCTCCTCGAGTACCAGGGCAAGCAGCTCTTCGCCGCGCACGGAGTCGCCGTGCCGGGCGGCGAGGTAGCCGCGACCGTCGAGGACGCGGTCGCCGCCGCCGAGCGGATCGGCTACCCCTGCGCGATCAAGGCGCAGGTGCTGATCGGCGGTCGCGGCAAGGCGGGCGGGATCAAGATCGCCGCCGACGCCGCGCAGGCGCGCGAGCACGCCGAGGCGATCATCGGCATGGACATCCGCGGACCGCGCGGCGAGGGCCCGTTCCGAGTCGAGCGCGTCTGGGTCGAGGGCGGCTCGGCGATCGCGGCCGAGTACTACGCCTCGGTGATCCTCGACCGCGGCGAGAAGAAGCTGCTGGGGATGGTCTCGGCGAAGGGCGGGATGGACATCGAGGCGGTCGCCGCGGAGGACCCGGCGGCGCTGGTCAAGGGGCACATCGACCCGACCCGGCCGTTCACCGCCGCCGCGGCGCGGCCGATCGTCGACGCGGCCGGGCTGGCCGAGGACGTCCGCGACGAGGTCGCCGCCGTGCTGGCCGGGTTGGCTGAGACGGCGATGGCCGAGGACGCCACCCTGATCGAGGTCAACCCGCTGATCGTCACCGAGGGCCGCCAGGTCGTCGCGCTCGACGCCAAGGTGACGATCGACAACAACGCCCTCTACCGCCACGAGGAGCTTGCCGCGATCGACGCCGAGTCGGTCGCCGACCCGCAGGAGGCGATGGCCCGTGAGAAGGGCCTCACCTACGTGAAACTCGACGGCAACGTCGGCATCCTCGCCAACGGCGCCGGGCTCTGCATGTCCACCCTCGACGTGGTCGCGCAGGCGGGCGGCGAGCCCGCCAACTTCCTCGACGCCGGCGGGGGCTCCAAAGCCGAGGCGATCGTCGACGCGCTCACCGTGATCACCTCCGACGAGAAGGTCACCGCGATCCTCTTCAACATCTTCGGCGGCATCACCCGCTGCGACGAGATCGCCACGGGGATCGTCGAGGCCTCCGGGCAGCTCGACCTGGCGGTGCCCCTGGTCGTGCGGCTCGACGGCACCAACTCCGAGCAGGGGCTGGAGATCCTCGCCGGCGCGGACCTGCCCGACCTGCACCAGGAGAAGACGATGCTCGGCGCCGCCCGGAAGGTGGTCGAGCTGGCGGGAGATTCATGAGCATCGTCGTCGACAAGGAGACGAAACTGGTCGTCTCCGGGCTGACCGGCCGCGAGGGCTCCTTCCACGGGCTGCGCAACCGCGCCTACGGAACCTACCTGGCGGCTGGCGTGACGCCCGGCAAGGGCGGCCAGGACGTCGAGGGGGTGCCGGTCCTCGACTCGATCCGCGAAGCGGTCGAGCAGGAGGGCGCCAACACCTCGATGATCTTCGTCCCGGCGCGCTTCGCGGCGTCGGCGATCGACGAGGCGATCGAGTCGGGCGTCCACACGGTGATCGCGATCACCGAGGGGATCCCGGTGCTCGACATGCTGAGGACCTACTGGAAGGCGAAAAAGGCGGGGGTGCGGCTGATCGGGCCGAACTGCCCGGGCGTCCTCTCGCCCGGCAAGGCCAACGTCGGCATCATCCCCGCCCAGTTCTTCGACCCGGGCAAGGTCGGCGTCGTCTCCAAGTCGGGCACGCTGACCTACCAGATCGGCAACGAGCTGAAGCAGGCGGGCGAGGGCAACTCCTCGATCGTCGGGATCGGCGGCGACCCGATCATCGGCTCGGACTTCATCGACGTCCTGAAGCTGTTCGAGGCCGACCCGAAGACCGAGCTGGTCGTGATGGTCGGCGAGATCGGCGGCGACGCCGAGGAGCGGGCGGCCGAGTTCATCGCCGCCGAGATCTCCAAGCCGGTGGTCGCCTACATCGCCGGCTTCACCGCGCCGCCCGGCAAGCAGATGGGGCATGCCGGGGCGATCATCTCCGGGTCCTCGGGGACGGCGCAGGCGAAGAAGGAGGCGCTGGAGGCGAAGGGCGTGCGGGTGGGCGAAAGCCCGACCGAGACCGCGGCGATCGCGGTCGAAGTGTTGCGCGGTTAGCTGCTGGGGTAGGGGGAGCCGGGGGTACTCCGCCTTGCGCTGGGTTTTTCGCCTTGCGCCTTGTCTCTCTCGCCGACTGGTCTGTGCGAAAAACAGGACGCCGCGCTGCGGCGGAGTACCTCCGGCTCCCTTCCCGACCCGAACGCCGGTGCGACGAACAGGACGCCGCGCTGCGGCCGGGACATCCCGACTCCCCCACGCAGACCGCCCTCAAGCCCCCCGCCGACTCGATCCCCTGCCGCCCCCCGACGCCACCCGCCGGAGCTGCCAGCTACGTCTACCACTGCAACTCCGTGGGAGCTGATGTGTCACAGGGATAGGCCAGTCGCAAGCAAGCGAAGGAGAGGCGTGGTTTCTTTCACTCGATTTGCAGGGGTAAAGCGCGGTCTTATCGCCGTTGTCGTGGCAGCGGCAGCGGTTCTGGCGTTGGCGGGCAGCGCGTCTGCGCGGAGCGTCTACGTCGCGAACTCGGGCAGCGGCACCGTCTCGGTGATCGAGACGAGCACGAGCTCGGTGATCGCCAACGTGGTCGTCTCGGGGGAACCGGTCGATGTGGCGATCACGCCGGATGGGACTCGCGCCTACGTCGCCAACAAAGGCACCAACACGGTCGCCGTGATCGACACCTCCACCAACTCGCAGATCGACACGATCGTCGTCCGCACCGAACCCGACGGGATCGCGATAACGCCAGGCGGCCGCTACGCCTACGTCGCCAACTTCGGCGACGAAAGCGTCTCGCTGATCGACACCGCGACCAACTCGCTCCCGATCGGCCCGATCAAGGTCGGCGAGGAACCGCAGGGGGTTGCGATCTCGCCGGACTCCCGCTTCGTCTACGTCGCCCTGAAGAGCGGCGGGATCGACGTGATCGACACGAGCACGAACTCGAACATCGGCTCGATCTCGGGCGACTCCCTGCCGCACTCGCGGCTGGCGATCGGGCCGCGCGGCGGCCGTGGCTTCGCCACCAACGGCGAATCGGCCTCGGTCACCGCCTTCGACCCCGCCGCCCGCAACGTGGTCGGCGGCCCGATCGGGATCGGCGGCAATCCGTTCGGGATCGCGATCGGGCCGAGCGGCGGGACCGCCTACGCGGCGATCCCCGGCGGCGGCGCGATCACGCCGGTCAGCAGCTCGCTCGCGGTGCCGCTCAGCGGCCCGGTCGGCGGGTTCCCCGGCGCGGCCGGCGTGGCGATCGCGCCGAACGGGCAGCAGGGCTACGTGACCGACGGCTTCGGCTCGTCGGTCACCGTGCTCGACGCGACGCGCAATGCCCCGGTCGGGTCGATCGGGGTCGGTCCGAAGCCGACCGGCGTCGCGGTGGTCCCCGACCAGGGCCCGGTCGCCTCCCTGTTCGTCTCCCCGGCCCTGCGCCGGCTGAAGCAGAGGCTCACCTTCCACGCCGCCGGGTCGAGCGACCCCGACGGCCAGATCGCCGAATACACCTTCGACTTCGGCGACGGCGGACGCGTGCACGGGTCGAAGTCGACCCGCGTCCATCGCTACCGCAGGCCCGGGCAGTACCTCGCCACCCTGGCCGTGACCGACAGCGAAGGCTGCTCGACCGAACAGGTCTACACCGGCCAGACTGCCTCCTGCAACGGCTCGTCCGCCGCCGTGGTCGGCGTCCCGATCAACGTGGTCAAGAACCGCGGCCCTGCCCTGCGGCTGCGCGGCGGCAAGCGGCAGCGGCTGCGCGGCAGGGTCAACATGTTCGCGCGCTGCCCGCGCGAACCGTGCGGCGTGGTGGCCCGCGGCACGCTGGTGACCGTGTTCGAACGGCACGGGAAGAAGCGGCGGCGCAGGCTGCGGATCAGCGGGATCCGGATGACGCGACCCTCCCAGGGTTGGCGCAAGCTGGGCGCGAAGCTGCCGCGGGGACGGCGGCGGGCGGCGGTCCGCGCGATGCGGCGGGGCGGCAAGGCCAGGGTGCGGGTGGCGGTGGT
>Ga0210144_1000495_pt1 | contig 20764 bp, 16 predicted proteins | sample Muzzi_PWA_D2_FD_185532 | JGI IMG/M metagenome (GOLD analysis project Ga0210144, IMG submission 185532) | Wetland microbial communities from San Francisco Bay, California, USA, that impact long-term carbon sequestration - Muzzi_PWA_D2 (SPAdes) | ecosystem: Environmental > Aquatic > Marine >...
CCAGCTTCATCTCGACCTATCTGGACGGCTTGATGGTCCGCTCCGTCATCCTCGAGGGATTCGACCTCAAACAGGCGGTCGACGCGCTGCGCAGCGAGCTGCGGCGCCGGCTGGGCTATGTCGCGAGCCGGTCGAACCCGAACGGAGCGGCGGAAGCCAAGGTCTAGGCGCCGCCGTATTCCGCCGCAGCGCCCGTGCGAAATTTTATTTAATTGACCGATTAATTAATCCTGGTCATGCTCCCTTTCCTAATCGCGGACTGAACCGCGAAGCGCGGGACGGGGTCGCGAAACCCCGCCCGCAGCGAAGCAGGAGACCGGCGGCACGCGTGCCGAGGCTGCGCCAAGGCCTGGGACGCGCCTGGGAGGTGGCTGAGGTGAATTCTGAATCGCCCCGCGAAATATCGGAGCGGCGGCCGGTCCTCGGACCCGCCGCCGATGGACCGTTTCGCGCAGGCCAAGATCGAACAAGCGGCAATTTTCCGGGAGAGAGTTGATATGGCCAGAAAGGCGGCCGCGAAGGCCTCACGTGCGGATGCGACAACGGCGACCTGGGGGAGGCTCCGGGACGATCTCGTCAAGAAAGGCGTCAAGTACTGCTTCGCATCCTATGTCGACGTGCACGGTATCCCGAAGGGGAAGACGGTTCCGGTGCACCATTTCGAGCGCATGATGCGCGGCTCGGAGCTGTTCACCGGCGCGGCGCTGGACGGCCTCGGGCAGGGGCCTCACGACGACGAGCTGGCCATCCATCCCGACGTCAACGGCGTCGCCCAACTTCCCTGGCGGCCGGAGGTCGCCTGGGCGCCGGGCAACCTCAAGTACCACGACGAGCCTTGGCCGATGTGCGCCCGCAACGTGCTGTGCCGGCAGGTCGAGCGCGCGGCGAAGCTGGGCCTCCGGTTCAACCTGGGCATCGAGTGCGAGCTGTACGTCGTCGAGAACGGCGACGGGATCGTGAAGCCGCACAACCCCAAGGACCGGATCTCCAAGGCGGCCTACGACTTCCTTCTCACCCTCGAGGCCTACGACTGGCTCGACGAGGTCGTCGGCCACATGAACACCCTCGGCTGGGACGTGCATTCGTTCGATCACGAAGATGCCAACGGCCAGTACGAATTCGACTTCGCCTATGCCGACGTGCTGACCATGGCCGACCGCTTCGTGCTGTGGCGCCTGCTGACCAAGGAAATCGCGCGGCGCTACGGTTGGGAAGCGACGTTCATGCCCAAGCCCTACATCAACCGAACGGGCAGCGGGGCGCATTTCAACATGTCCCTTTCGTCGCTCGAGACGGGCCAGAACATCAGCGGCGACAAGACCGATCCGCGCGGCTGCGGGCTGTCCAAGCTGTCCTACCAGTTCCTGGCCGGCATCAAGCGCCACGCGAAGGCCATCGTCGCCACGACGTGCCCGACGGTGAATTCCTACAAGCGGCTGATCAAGACCGGATCCATGACCGGCTTTACCTGGGCGCCGATCTTCATCTCCTACGGCGGCAACAACAGAACGCACATGCTCCGCGTTCCGACGGTCAGGCCGCAGGTCGAAGGCGAAGCCAAACCCGGCGAGGGCACCTATCTGTCCAGCGCGCGCTGGGAATGCCGGGCGGTCGATCCGGCGATGAACCCCTACCTGGCGGCGGCAATGATGCTGGGCGCGGGGCTCAACGGCATCGAGGAAGACCTGGATCCGGGCGATCCCATAAACATCAACATGTACGAGTTGAGCGACGACGAACTCGCAAGGCGCGGCGTCGAGCAGCTGCCGCGCACGCTGCTCGAAGCGGTCGAGTCATTCGAAGCCGACCCGCTGAGCGAGCAGGTCATGGGGCCCGACCTCAAGCAAGCCTACGTCGACCTCAAGAGCGGTGAATGGTGGCAGTACCACAACCACGTGTCGGATTGGGAAATCGCTCAATACCTGACGAAATACTGAGGACTGCCAGCCGATGTTTTGGAAAAAAAAGAAGAACGGCGGCGGCGAGAAAGTCACGATCTTCTTCGCCAGCGACCTCCACGGATCTGCCGTCTGCTTCAAGAAATTCGTCAACGGCGCGAAGTTCTACGGCGCCAACGTTCTGGTGATGGGCGGCGATCTCACCGGCAAGGCCGTCATCCCGATCACCGAGCAGCCCGACGGAACCTACAAGGGCTTTCAAACCGGCAAGACCATCGTGCTCAAGACGCAGAGCGAACTCGACGAGTTCGCGAAGCGCGTCAACAATCAGGGATTCTATCCGGCCCAGATGACCGAGGCGCAGTTCCAGTCCATCAAGGACGACGCGGACGCGCAGCACGGGCTCTTCAAGAAACTGGTCGTCGAACGCGTCGCCGAGTGGTGTGACTACGCCGGAGAAAAGCTCCAGGGCACGGGTATCCCGCTGATCACGTCGCCGGGCAACGACGATTTCTTCGAGATCGACGAGGTCCTGAACAATTCCCCGCACGTCCAGTACCACGAGATGCAGATTACCGACCTGCACGGCTACGAGGTGCTGCACTGCGGCGGGTCCACCAAGACGCCCTGGGATACCGAGCGCGAGTTCACCGAGGACGAATATCAAGCGCGATTCGCCGAGCTTGTGCCGCAGGTCAAGGACATGGACCGGTGCATCTTCAACGTGCACGTGCCGCCGTACGGCACGGTCCTGGACCGATGCCCCAAACTGGACGAGAAACTGCAGGTCGTATTCGACATGGGCAACCCCGTATCGATGCATGCCGGTAGCCAGACGCTGACCGACATCATCAAAGAGCGGCAGCCCCTTCTGGGCTTGCACGGTCATATTCACGAAGGTCGAGGCAACATCAAGATCGGGAGAACGGTCTGCGTGAATCCCGGCAGCGTTTACCCCGAGGGAATCCTACAGGGTGTCCTCGTGATCCTCCAGGATGGCGAGATTCAGGGAGTTCAACTGACGCAAGGTTAGCGCGACAAGAAGAAACAGGGAGATCCCGTCCAACAATGGACTAGAGAAAGGGAGCGGAAAGATGTCACAAGGCGGCACCGAACAACGGATTTTCCTTCGCAAGGCTTCGGGCCTCATTCGGACGGCCAGCGGAACGGACACTTTCATATACAATCTCGGCCTGGTCAGCGTCGGCCTCGGCGTGGCCAGCATCATGTTCTACGGACCGGCATACTACCCGGGGGGCGACCTGCTCTGGGCCTGCATCCTGGCAGGCGTGATGATGTCCTTCATCGCGTTCGGCTTCATCACCTGGACGATTACGCTGCCGCGATCCGGCGGAATCTACGTCTTCGGATCGCGCATTTTGCCGCCGGCCCTGGCGCTGACCATGAGCCTGGTGGAGATCACGGCATGGCTGTTCTACTGCGCCATCGCCGCCTACTGGATCATCCTTCTCGGCATCTCGCCGGCGCTGACCTTCATCGGCTACCTGACCGGCAGCGCGGCCTGGGAGGCCGCCGGCCAATGGGTGGTGGAGCCCTGGCCGATGTTCCTGATCGGGTCGGCCATACTCGTGCTTTCGGGACTCATCCTCTCGGCGGGAATGAAGTTCTATCTGCTGACCCAGAAGATCGTGTTTACCACCGCGCTGCTGGGGTCCGCGCTTCTGATCATCGTTCTGTTGAGCGGCTCGCACGACCAGTTCGTGGCGAATTTCAACCACCTCATGGGGCCGATCCTCAATGTCGACCAGCCGTATCAGGCGATCATCGCCTCGGGCAAGGAGAACGGTTGGGCCTGGGACGGCAGCATCAACTGGAGGCAGACCTGGCTGGTATCCAATTGGCCGTTCCTGCCGCTGATCGGGGCCGCCTTCTCGATTGCGATCGGCGGTGAGATCAAGTCGGTCGAGCGCTCTCAGACCATCGGCATGCTGGGTGCGGTCGTCGGCGCCGTGATCATCTGGCTGATCACCATCAGTCTTTGCAACAGCATCTTCGGGTACGAGTTCCTGGGGACCGCCGCCTACAACCTTCTCGAGGGCGTCGGGGTCCAGGCCGATCCGACGATCACGCTGCTGGCCGGCGTACTGACCCTTTCGCCGGTCGTGTGCGTTCTGGTTTCGCTCGGATTCATCCTATGGATGTGGATGTGGATCCCGGGCATGCATACCTTCGGCGTGCGCGCCATCGTCGCCTGGTCGTTCGATCGCATCGCGCCCGAAGCCTGGGCCCGCATCTCGCCGACGCGCCACACCCCGATCGTGGCGATCGTGTTCACCATGATCGTCAACATCATCTTCATGGCGCTGTTCGTTTTCTCGTCATTCTTCTCCGCCATCGTCATCTTGATCGAGGCTGCGGTCTTGGCATGGAGCGTGGTTCTCTGTGCCGGCATATTCTTCCCGTATCTGCGTCCTCAGATCTACGAGAAGTCCCCGATCGCGACGCGCAAGGTCCTTGGCCTGCCGATGATGACCGTGGCCTGCGCGCTGGGCTTCGTGGGGTCGCAGTTCTACTTCTGGACGCTGTTCCTCGACAGCGTCGCGGCTGGGCACGATCCCAAGCAGATTGCGATCGTCGGAGGCGTCTTCGTGATCGGCCTGGTCTTCTACTTCGTCATGAAGCAGATCAGGAAATCGCAGGGCTTCGACGTCACGCTTGCGTTCAAGGAGATCCCGATCGAGTAGGCGCCGACCGAGGGTGTCGAGTCTTTCGGGCGGCCCCGGGACCGGATGGTCCCGGGGCCGCCGAAAAACCATGGGATGGGAGCGGTAGGGATGGAGGAGTTGCAGGAAAATCTACACCTGGAATTCGTCGACGAAGCGTTGCGCCTGGTATCGGATGCCGAGAAGCGCGGCATCCAGCTTCGCATCCTGGGCTCCATCGCCTATCGCCTGCAGTGCCCGCAGAATCTCCATCTTTTCGAGGATATGGTCCGGGCGTTGACGGATGTCGACTTCGCGGGACTGAAGAGCCAAAACCAGGAGATTCGGCAATTTTTCCTGAGCGAAGGCTATACCGCGGACGAAGGGGTCTATATGGCCTCCGAGGGATCGCGGCACATCTACCTGCATCCGGAAACGCGGCTCAACATCGACGTCTTTGCCGACGAGCTCTATTTTTGCCACCGCATCCCCTTCGAGGGTCGGCTCGACATCGATACGCCGACCATCTCGACCACGGACCTGCTGCTGGAGAAGATGCAGATCGTGGAGATCAACCTGAAGGATTTCAAGGACACCCTGGTCCTTCTGCTGGAGCATCCTCTGGGATCCTCGGCCGACGGGAACAAGCACATCGACTTGCGCTACATCTGCGACATCATGTCGCGCGACTGGGGGTTCTATTACACCTTCACGACGAATCTCGGGCGTGTGCCGGATCACATTTCCGAGTTCGACGCGATCACCCCGACCGAGGGAGACTCGATCCGGGCCAAGGTGAAGCAGATTCTGGAGATGATCGAGGCTGCGCCGAAGTCGCTCAAATGGAAGGTCCGCGCAAAGGTCGGAACGCGGAAGCTGTGGTATCAGGAGGTGACGGAAAAGTCGGCGCAGTTCTGAGTGGAGCGGCGTCGAGGCAAAGGCGCCAACCCCAAGGCGCCAACCCCAAGGCGGAGAGTAAGCCATGACCGACGAGCTGACGGCGTTCAGGACGCGGCAGAGGGATATGACGCTGGACGGCCTGGCCCACATGCCGCTCAAAGTGGCCTACACCGACGTGGGCCAGGGGGAGCCCGTGGTGCTGCTTCACGGCATCCCGACCTGGTCCTATCTCTACCATGACGTTATCCCGCTCCTCGAGCCGCATTGCCGGGTGCTGGCGCCGGATTTCCTCGGGCACGGCTATTCCGACCGGCGGGATCGCTTCGACCGCTCGCTGCGCGCCCAGACCGCGATGATCCTTCGGTTCCTCGACGATCTGGGCATCGACAAGGCGACGATCGTCGGGCACGACACCGGTGGCGGCGTCGCGTTGATCATGGGGATCGACCACCCCGACCGGGTCGAGCGCCTGGTCTTGAGCAACGTCGTGGCATACGACTCCTGGCCGATCGACGACATGATCGCCCTCGGCAACCCGCAATGGCGCGACAAGCCGGCCGCCGAGGTGGCCGAATTCGTCGCGTCCGGCCTGCCGGACGGACTGCATAATCCGGCGCGGCTGACGCCCGAGTTCGAGCGCAATATCGTCGCGCCCTACAGCGACGAGGAGGGCAAGATCAGCCTGATCCGCAATGCCAGCGCGCTCAACACCAACCACACCATGGAGCTGGTGGATCGCCACGTGGAGATCGCGGCGCGCACGCTGGTCCTGTGGGGGGTCCACGATCCCTGGCAGACCATCGGCGACGGCGAGAAGCTGGCGCGGGAGATCCCGAACGCCAGGCTGGTGCGCCTGGATAACGCCTCGCATTGGCTGCAGCAGGATGCGCCCGAGGCGTTCGCGCGCGCGGTCGTCGACTTCCTTGCCGAAGCCTGATTTGCGGGCCGGCGGCCGGGGACGGAACGCTTCCATGGCACAGACCGTCGAGTCCCAGCGCCCCGGAGAGAACGCGTTTCTGCCGCGCAACGATCCGCCGCGCGTCGTCGTCCTGAGTTCCAGTCCGCGGCGCAACGGGAATTCGCGGCGCCTGGCCGAAGCGCTCGCGGAGGGCGCCGCCGCGGCCGGCCATGCGGTGGACCTGGCTCATCTGCCCGATCACATTGGCGGCTTTCTGCGCGACTGCCGCGAGTGTCGCGGCGCGGACGGGCAGTGCGGCATCGACGACGGGTACCGGTCGCTGTTCTACAAGACGATTCTGCCGGCGGACGCGATCGTCTATGCCACGCCGATCTGGTGGTATGGGACGAGCGGCATCCTGAAGACCTGCATCGACCGCATGTTCTGCTACATCGCGAACTCCCAGCCGGACTCGGCGGAGATCGCTGCGCGCCTGCAGGGAAAGCGCGCCGCGCTCCTCATGAGCGCGGAAGAGAGCAATTTCTCGGCCCGTCTCGCCATCGTGCAGCAGATGCAGGAGCTCTGTCGCTATCTGGATCATTCGCTGGTCGGACTCGTGACGGGAATCGGCAACCGCCGCGGCGACGTCGACCAGGATCCGACCGGGCCGGTCGGCGCGGCGCGGGAGCTCGGCCGCCGGCTCTTCGAGATCCGGTCCACCGATTACAAGCTCGCCACCGAACGACCCGCCGGCGTCTGGGACGACGGCCGCGATTTTCCGGGATACTGGCGTTGATCGGAGGCAAGGGCCCCGGGGTTTCTGCGGCAGAGCCGGGACCGAGAGCCGTCGCGCGATCGGAGGATTGGCGCCGGCCCGGGAAACCGATGCGGACGGACCGCGGCCATTCGTGCGCTCCGGGGACGGGAGGAGGTGTGCCGTCAAGGTGATGTGGTATACCAACGGGCAGATCGCTTTTGGCCTTCGGCAGGCCGAAGCGTACCAACTGTCGGTTGCGCCGCACGACTGCACCGGCCGTGTCGCGCAGATCGCGTCGATCCGTCTTTCGCCGAACGCCCCGAAAGCGGCGATCCAGGGGATGGTGCGCGCCTCTTGCCGCGGAGGGCGCCGCGGCGAGGTGAACGGCCTTCCGTTCATCGGGCAGGGATATGCCTGTCAAAGCGGGAGACCGGGGCTCGGGGCGGCGCCGGCGCCTGATATTTCTCCTGATATTTCTACGGGGAGGCGCGATACTCCAAAGGGCGCGATATTCCAAAGATTGTCGCTCGGCGACCGATGCGGCGGCACCGGGAGAGGCAGCGCCTCGAGGGGGGTCTTGAAGAATTCGAAACGGAGACCGGATTGCGTCGGAAGCCCTTTGGGAACCCCGACGTCGCGGAAACATGCGAGACGCCCCGGATTCTGGTGTGCTATGGCCACCGGCGGTCGTGCAGAGCCGATGCAGCGCGGCGCTGCCGTTTCGAGTCTCGTAAGATGATTGCGGCTCGCAACGCCCGATTGAGACTGCTCCGGATGGTAAGGAACGACTCACGAAAGCCACAAGCGAATTGACAGCCGCGATGAGGTTAGGACTACAATCAATTTAAAGAGACCGGAAGGTTTCGAGAAGTAAGAGGGAGGTAAGGTGGCAGGTGGTTCCGCGCGATCGGCGCGCCCGAGGCGCAGTGCGACTATTCGGCGGTTGGAACGGCTGGCCCGTCACGTCGTTCCGCACGTCATTCTGATCGCCTTCTCCGCGGCGATCGTTCTGCCGCTTGTTTGGGTCCTGCGGGTCGCCTTGACCGATAAGCTGACGGCCTACAAGATTCCGCCCGAATGGGTGACGCCGCGGCTCGACAACTTCGTCGCGATCTTCACCGAGTATCCTTTCGGCACCTACTTCCTCAACAGCACGGTCGTCGCCGTGTCGGCAACGCTGATCGCTCTGCCGCTCGCCGCCGGCCTCGGCTATGCCTTCGCGCGCTACAATACCGGGGGCATGGCGCTGCGGCTGTTCGTTTTGTCGAGCCAGATGCTGCCGCCGGTGGTCCTGGTTCTGCCGCTCTTCGCCATGTTCCTCATGGCCGGCCTGATCAATACCTGGGCGGCGCTGATCTTCGCGCACCTGACCATCAACATTCCGTTCCTGGCCTGGATCCTGGTGGCCTTCTTCCAGGGCGACGTGGCGATTCTGGAGCAGGCCGCACGGATCGACGGCGCGACGCGGCTGCAGGCCTTCGTCCGGATCACGCTGCCGGTCGCCGCGCCGGGCATCCTGGCCGCCGGTATCCTGGCCTTCATCCTGAGCTGGAACGAGTTTCTCTTCGCGCTGATCCTGAGCGGGCCGCAGACCAACACCCTTCCGGTCGGACTCGCCTCGATGCAGTCGCACCGCGGCGTGGAGATTGCGCTGCTGTCCGCCGGGACCCTGGTGGCGATCCTGCCGGTCTTCGCGCTTCTGCCGTTCATGCGGCGCTACCTGATCAAGGGGCTTTCCCTTGGTGCTCTCAAATGATGAAGCCACAGAGACAAGTGGCATTGAAAGCCGGGCAACGGCCTAACAACAGGAGGACAAGGAGATGAAACGACTATTACTCGCCGGCGCCATCCTGCTAGCCGGGATGGGCGTGGCCAAGGCGAAGACCATACACATCCTGATGGAGACGGTGCCCGACACTCGCTACATCCAGCAGCTGCTGCCGGAGTTCAAGAAGGAGACGGGGATCGACGTCGATATCGAGGCGATCAGCTATATCGACATGCACTCGAAGCTCGTACCGCAGCTGATCGCGCCGCAAGGCAGCTACGACGTGATCGTCGTCGACTTCTATTGGGTCGGCGAGTTCACCAAGGCGGGCTGGCTGATGCCGCTCGACGATCTCGTCAAGCGCGACAACATCGATCTCGGCCGCTACGTGCCGAAGCTCCTCGACCTCGTCGGCCACGTCGACGGCGTCACCTACATGCTGCCATTCTACAACTATTCGATGGCCGTCATCTATCGCAAGGACCTGATCGCCGATCCGGCGAACCAGGCGGCGTTCAAGGAAAAGTACGGCATGGAGCTACGCGTGCCGCAGACCTGGGACGAATACAAGAAGCAGGTCGACTTCTTCACCCGCGACACCAACGGCGACGGCAAGAAGGACTTCTTCGGCACCGTCATTCAGGGCCAGCGCGGCGACTGCATCTCGATGCAGTGGGCGAACTACCTCTATGCCAACGGCGGAGAGTATCACGACAAGAACTGGAACCCGGAGATGGATTCTCCGCAGGCGGTCCAGGCCATGAAGGACTATAGGATGCACATGCTGAACAACAGCCCGCCCGGGTCGGAGAGCTACTGCTTCGACGAGGCCTTCAACGTGATGGCCCAGGGCAAGGCGTACAGCTTCGTGACCTTCAACATTCTCTACGCGGGCCTCGACGATCCCAAGTCGTCCCAGGTCGTCGGCAAGTGCGGCATCACCCCGAATCCCGGCGGCGGCCTCAACGGCGGCTGGGGCTGGGCGATTCCGAAATCGAGCCCCGACAAGGATGCGGCCTGGAAGTTCATCAAGTGGGTCGAGTCCTACCCCATCGCCAAGAAGCGCGCGCTTCTTGGAGGTGCGCCCACGCAGACCAAGATCTTCACGGACCCGGACGTGGTCGCCAAGCGGCCGTACTACCCGACGCTGCAGAAGATCCTGGAAGGCGTGAAGGACTTCCCGGTCTTTACCTACACGACGGAGTTCGTGGAGGAGACCGGGCGCGAGCTGAACCTCGCGGCCACCGGCCAGAAGGAAATCGGACAGGCCATGAAGGATGCCAACGAGGCGTTCCGCAAGCTTGCCATCAAGGACGGGAAGCTGAAGGAGTAACCTGATCGCAGGAGCGCGTCATGGCCATGACGGCGACCGGGACCGTTTCCCCCAAGGCACATCGGCGCAGCATCGCTGCGCAGGATCGCCTTTTCGGGTTCCTGATCTCGGCGCCGGGCCTTGCCGCGCTCCTGCTCATTATCCTTTTTCCGATCTTCTTCACGATTTTCACCAGCTTTCACGACTACACGCTGATCCACCCCAATTTCGAGACCTATACGGGACTCGAGAAATACAGCGAGGCGCTGGGCGAGGGGTACTTCCGGACCTCCATCTGGACCACGATCCGGTTCGTGATCGCCTCCGTCGTCATCGAATTCATGATCGGCTTCACCGTGGCGCTGATGCTGAACACGGTGCAGCGATTCAAGACGATCTACTACTTCATCCTCTTGATGCCGTTGCTGATCAATCCCGTGGTCGTCGGCCTGACGTGGCGGATGCTTCTGCACTCGGAGCTCGGGATCGTGAACTACATCATCGGACTGGTCGGCATTCCGGGGGTCAATTGGCTGGGAGACCCGAATATCGCCTTCTGGACCGTCGTCCTCGTGGATATCTGGCACCAGGTCTCCTTCATGGCGATCCTTCTGCTCGCCGGCCTGTCGGCGCTGCCGCGGGAGCCCTACGAGGCGGCGCGCATGGACGGCGCGTCGGCGTGGCGCTGCCTGATTCACATCACCCTGCCGCTGATGCGGCCCGTCATAACGGTGGCGCTTCTGCTCCGGATGATCTTCGCCATCAAGACTTTCGACATCGTCTTCATCATGACGAAGGGCGGCCCGGGAACGGCGACGGACCTGATCAGCTATTACATCTATCGCTCGGCCTTCTTCGGTCTCGACGTCGCCAAGGCCTCGGCGATGTCCGTCCTGCTGCTCTTCGCGGTGCTGGTTTTGACGGTCTATCTCTATCGCTACATGAAATCGATGACGTGAGAACGCCGAGATGGCTGAAATCGTACTGAACAAGGTTTCCAAGATCTTCCCGCCGGACGTGGTCGCCGTCGAAGACGTCGACCTGAACATCCGGGACGGCGAGTTTCTCGTCCTGCTCGGCCCGTCGGGCTGCGGCAAGTCGACGACGCTGCGCATGATTGCGGGGCTGGAGCAGATCAGCAAAGGGGAGCTGTTCATCGGCGGCGAGGCGATGACGAACGTCGACCCGGCGGACCGCGACCTGGCCATCGTCTTTCAGAACTACGCGCTTTATCCCCACATGAGCGTTTCCGGGAACCTGGGATTCGGCCTCAAGCTGCGCGGCTTTCCGCGCAGCGAGATCGAGCAGCGCATCGCCAAGACGGCCGACATACTGGGCATCCGCGAGCTGCTGAACCGCAAGCCGCGCGAGCTCAGCGGCGGGCAGCAGCAGCGGGTCGCGCTCGGCCGCGCCCTGGTGCGCGACCCGGTGGCCTTTCTGCTCGACGAGCCGCTGTCGAATCTCGACGCCAAGCTGCGGGCCAGCATGCGCACCGAGCTCGTCAAGCTCCACAACCAGCTCGGCAGGACGATCATCCACGTGACCCACGACCAGGTCGAGGCGCTCACCATGGGCGAGCGGATCTGCATCATGCGCGGCGGCCGCGTGATCCAGACCGGGGCGCCGATGGAGGTCTACCGCAATCCGGCGGACACCTTCGTGGCCGGATTCCTCGCCAGCCCGCCGATGAATCTGGTGGACGCGCACCTGGCCGAGGACGGCAACGGCCTGGCGGTCGCGATCGACGGCGTGCGGCTTCCGGTTCCGGAGGAATTCGTCGAGGCCTATGCCGGATACCGCGACCGCGAAGTCGTCCTGGGGATCCGGCCGGAAGACCTGCACAGCCACGGCGAGCGGCCCGGCGCGGCGACGCTCGAGGTTACGGTCGTGGCCGTCGAGACCCTGGGGCCCGAGGTGATTCTCATCGGCGCGCTGCCGAACGGTGCCGAGATCTCGGCGCGCATGGGCCGGGACTTCCGGGCCAGGATGGGGACCCGGGAGCGTTTGGCGGTCGACACGCGGGAATTGCATCTCTTCGATGCCGAGACGACGCGGGCGATTCCGCGTCCCAAAACGAAGGCTGGCGAAAATGGCACATAAGGCTCGCAAGCGCGGAAAGAAGACGGTCTGGCAGGCGGTCGTCGAGGCCCTCGAGGCCGAGGGCACGAAGATGATCTTCGGCCTGCCCGGCAATCCGCTGCACCTCGTGGGGGACCTCGTAAAGCACACCCGGATCAAGCTGGTCCTGCCGCGGCACGAGCACGGCGGCGTCGCCTGTGCCTACGGGTATGCGCGAATCCGCAACGGCCCTGCGGTCTGCTTCGGGAATCCCGGCCCGGGGATCACCAACATGGTGACCGGCCTGCTCGAGGCGACCTGCGGCTCGCTGCCGGTGATCTGCCTGACCAACGGAGTCCCCATGGGGAGCGACGGCCGCGGCGCCTTCCAGGAGCTGGACTCGGTCTCGCTCATGCGCCCGGTGACGAAGTGGGCGGTGCGGCCGACGGCGGCGGAGGCGGTGCCCTGGACCATGCAGCGCGCCTTCTCCCTCGCACAGAACGGGCGGCCCGGCGCGGTGTTCATCGATATCCCCTCCGACCTGGGCCTCGTCGAGGCGGTCCTGCCGGCCTATACGCCGAGCCTGGGCCGCCAGCGGTCGCGGCCCGAGGCGGGCGCCGTGCGCCGGGCGGCGGAGCTGCTCGGCCGCGCCAAGCGCCCGCTGATCCTCTGCGGGTCCGGGGCCGTCGCGTCGGGCGCTTTCGCCGCCGTCGCGGCGCTGAGCGACAAGCTCGGCTGCCCGGTCGTGACCACGCCCGGCGGGCGCGGGGCGTTTCCGGAAGACCATCCGCTCGCCCTCGGGCAGGTCGGGCTCTACTTCAGCGAGGTGGGCAAGGCCTATTACGACGATGCCGACGTCCTGCTGTCGGTCGGGTCGCGGCTCGAGGACTTTTCGACCGGCGGCTGGCAGTACTTTCCGAAGAACGGCCGTCTCATACAGGTCGACGTGGATCCCGAGGCGATCGGGCTCAACTTCCACCCGGACGTTGCCCTGGTCGGCGACGCCCGTCTCGTGATCGAGGACCTGCTGGCGGCCGCGACGGACGGCGACGCCGAACAGCGCAAGGCACGGCTGGCGCGCATCGCCAAGGAGAAGGCGCGCTACCTCAAGACGGTCGAGTCGGAAGGGGCGCGGCGCAGCGGCAAGTTGCGCGTGCCGCAGATCCTGCACGGCATCATGAAGGTCTTCGGCAAGGATACGATCCTGGTCAACGAGAACGGCGGCGCCGATCTCTGGTCGTATTACTGGCCCTATTACCGCGTGCGGGACGTCGGGGACTGCCTCCCCATGGCCGAGCAGACGGCGATGGGCATGGGCGTGATCGGCGCCATCGGGGCGAAGCTCGCCGCGCCCGACAAGAACGTCGTCTGTGTCGCCGGCGACGGCGCGCTGCAGATGGCCATGATGGAATTGGCGACCGCGGCCGAGCAGTCCTGCGGCGTGACCTGGATCGTGCTGAACAACCAGGCGCTCGGCTGGCCGCAGTACATCCAGGTCCTCGAGGGCCAGGAGACCGTGGGCACGAACTTCGAGGTCTCGCCGGACTTCGTGAAGCTGGCGGAGGCGCAGGGGTGTGTCGGCCTCTCGGTCGCGAAGCCTGCCGAGATCGAAGGCGCCCTGTCGCAGGCCCTCAAGGCCAACCGGAAGGGCCGCCCGGTCCTGGTCGAGTTCCGCATCGCCAAGCACGACTACCCGGCGCAGTTCACGCGGTTCCATCAGGAGATCTGGGGGCTCGGCAGCGCGGGCAAGGCGGGCAAGTCGCGCCAGGCCAAGGGCGGCGGCGGCTGAGTCGCCGGGCCGCTCAAAAGCGCTTTCGGAACAGGCCGCGGCGGCGATAAACCCCGGCCGCCTCCTCGATCAGCTCGGCGATGCGCAGGGCGCCGTGCTCCTCGCGCATGCGGGCCGCCATGGCGAGCAGCGGCCGCTCGTCGGCCGCGCGGCCGGGGCGCAGCAGCTCATAGACCTCGAGCACCAGGTCGCTCGGCACCTCGACCAGCTCCGCGGCCCGATCGAAGTTGCGCGCCAGGGTCTCGCGCCCCGCCAGCCGGGCGATTTCGGCCTGCCTGCGCAGGCCCTCGGCGCTGATACCGATATCCTCGATCCCCAGCGTCCCGTCGACGATCGCCTCGAGCGCGATCTCGTCGAGCCGCCGCCCGCTTCGGCTGTGGACCTCCGCGGGGCGTTTCTCGCCGACCGGATAGCGGGCCTCCAGCTGCTTGCGATCCTCAGGACTCATGGAAACGGACCTCCAGGTCGCGCGGCTCGGCGCTCGGATCGGAGAGCTCGGTATCCAGGGCGTGGAGCAGGGCGGTGCGCACGTGAAAGCGCGCGCCCAGCGCCTCGCCGCCGTACGGCACGACGATGGGCTCGGGCGCCTGCCGCTGCGCGTAGAGGGCGGCGTTGCGCCCGATCGCCTGGTAGTCGTCCAGGGTGATGAGCGGCGCCATGGAGAAGAGCTCCAGGTTCATGTGCGGCGCAAGGTCCGACCGGTGGATGACCGTGGTTCCCTTGGCCTGTATCCCGATCCCGATTCCCGAGCCCGCCAGCCGCGCCGCCGAAAGGCCGAGGAACGAGGTGTCGGCGGTGTGCCCCAGGCGCACGACGCGGGCGCTGCCGCCGCCCTCGGCGATCCCCGTCATCAGGCGGCGCAGCACCTGCGACAAGGGCAGCCCCGCCGTCGTTCGATGGATCTTCGTTCCGAACGCCGGACTCACCCCGATCACGACCTCGCGCGCGTCGTTTCCCTTGGCCGCGACCCCGCCTTCGATCAGGGCGTAGCGGCGGCGCTCCTCGCGGCTCGGCCGCGTTTCCTGGTGCAGGACCTCCTTGCTCGACAGGACGTTGCGCATGGCGGCGATCGCGCCGCGGCGCTCCGCCGAGATCCGATAGCCGCTGCCGGGCCCGAGATAATCGTTGGGATCGTTGACGGCGCTGAGCACCCGCCCGTCGCGAATGATGGCCGAGGTCTGCAGGTAGTCGCCGGCGGCACGCTGGCGCAGCATCATGACCAGGCGCTCGGCTTCGGGCTCGAAGCCGCGGCGCGCCAAGATCCGGATCACGTCGAGCGCCGTCGTTCGCTCGGCCTGCAGGGTGGCGTTCAAGGCGGCGACGCCGGCAGGGGTGAAGCTGTCCGTTTCGCGCGATCCGCTGGCCAGCAGGACGCTCTGCTTCTGCGCCTCGTTCAGCGGCGCCGCGCCGAGGCCTTCGAGGACCGCCGTGACGGCGTCGATCGCCCGTTGGCGGCACGCCAGGACGTCGTCCTCGGCGACGTGGCTCAGGCCGCCGTCGATCAGGTAGTCGCGCTGTATGGCGAGAAAGTCCTCGAATTCCTCGCCGTTGAACAGCGAGGCATTGAACGAGTTGTCGTAGGCCTGGACCGAGCCGAAGCCCGAGCAGATGAAATCCGTGCCGGACATGAGATGCGGCACGATCTTGGCGCCGACGCGAATCTCCGATTCGGTGAAGCGGGTATCGTTGCCCGAGGCGCATTCGAGGTCGAGCCAGGCGGCGAGCACGTTTTCCGCCAGGATCTCCCAGAGGCCGCCGGGCACCGACGCACTCAGGGGGGCGCCGTCGATGCCGCCGTTCTGGGTGCCCTGCACGCCCATGGCACGCTGCAGGCAGAGGCAGCGGGCCTCCAGGTAGAGCATCGACTTACACTCGTGCACGCCCATCAGGAGCTCCGAGCTCGAGCCCGAGGTGCAGCGCGCCTTGAGCCCGCGCGAGGCATAGGCGGCGGTCAGGAAGGCCTTGGACCACGGCGTATCGTCGCCGTCGACGAAGGTCGCCTCGGTGCCGTAGACCGACATCGTTTCGGTGTAGGAGGTGAACCCGGCCATGCCGAGGCGCAGCTCCTCCGCCTCCTCGACCGAGCACTGTATCAAGGTGCCGTTGCGCGCCGCGGCGGCGCCGACCGCGCAGGCGATGGCGTTGGAGCGGCCGTTGCGCGCGACGCGTACCGTGGTCTCGATCTCGTCGAACCCGAACAGGGCGGCCGTCGCCGCGTCGGCGGCCATCTGCACCGGATCGTCCTTGGCGTTGGTCACGTGGGCCTGATTGGCCGGCCGGTTGCGGCAGCGCAGCTTGCTGTTGGCGAAGGTCAGTTCGGTAGCGTTGAGGTGCCCGAGGACCTCGACCAGCTTGGCCGGCGTCATGCCGGCCGCGAGCCGCACGACGTCGTGGCGCGGGACGTCGATGTCGACCAGCATGCGGGCGACCTCGAGGCTGTCCCGCGCCATCGCCTCCGTGGCGGCCGCGGGGTCGAGGTGATGGCGCGCGATGAAGATGTCGATCATGTCGAAGTCGGCTTCGGCGACGCCGTCCATCTCGACGACCCGCCCGTCTTCGACCTTGAGGCACGGCCTGGGATCGTAGGGGCTGTTCGCCGCGCAGAACCCGTGCTCCGGATCTTCGGCCGCGAAACCGTCGAGGCGCAGCGGGCGCGCGTCCCAGACCTCGTAGCGCTTCCAGCGGTTCGGGCGGTCGTTGGCCGTCATGGTTTCGTCTTACTCCGCCGACAGGCGTGCCAGCCGCGGGTAGAGCGGCTTCAGCCGCTCGTAGGTTTCGCGATAGATGCCGAAGGCCTCATCGTAGAGCATCTTCCGTTCGGCGTCCGGCTCGAACACGCGGTCCGAGGGGACGAACTCAGCGATGGCCGCCCAGTCGTCGAGCTGGCCCGTCCCCATACCGGCGACGAAGGCGGCGCCGAGGCTGGAGCCCGGATGATTGAGCAGGCGCTCGACCGGGCGGTCGAGCACGTCGGCGAGGATCTGCAGCCACAGGTTGCTGGCCGCGCCACCGTCGCAGGCCAGCACTCGTGCGACCTCGAGATCGATCGACTCGAAGACCTCGACGTGATGACGGAAGCCGAACACCACGGCCTCGAGCGCGGCGCGCCAGATATGCGGCAGGCCATGATGCAGGCCGAGGCCGATCAGCGTGCCGCGGGCGTTCGGGTCGTGCAGCGGCGTCTTCTCGCCCAGGAAATAGGGCAGCAGCACGAGCCCGTCGGCGCCCGGCGGCGTCTCGGCGGCCAGCCGGTCGAGATAGGCGTGGGTCGAGAGGCCCTGCGCCGCCGCGGCCTCGGCCTCGGCGCCGGCCAGGTGGCGGGCGATCCAGTTGAGCACGCTGCCGCTCGCCGCCATGCAGCCGTTGCTGAAAAACAGGCCCGGGACGATGTGGTAGTCGATGAAGAGTCGCGGGTCGGTGAGGGGCTTGCTGCACGAAAGCATGATATCGCCGGCGCCGCCGAACTTGGCGACCAGGTCGCCGTCGTTGACCGCGCCGGCCACGAAGGCGGAGGCGATGTGATCGGCGCAGCCCGCCACCACGGGCGTGCCGGGCCGCAGGCCGGTCTCCGCGGCGGCCGCGCCGCCGACCTCGCCGACCACCTCGTGCGAGCGGCGCACCGGCGGCAGCAGATCCGGCGCGATGCCGCCGAGTCGGACGAGCTCCGGGTCGAAGTCGCCCGTCCCGATGTCCAGCAGCCCGGATTCCAGCGCCCAGTTATGCTCCGCGCTCGCGCTGCCGGTCAGGCGATAGGTGACGTAGTCGTACGACCCGAACAGGCGCGTGGCGCGCGCGAGGACGTCCGGCTCGTGACGCTCGATCCAGCGCAGCTTCGGGGCGACGACCTGCTGGTTGATGCTGCCGCCGGTCTTCTCGAAGAAGGTCTCCGGCGCGATCGCCCGCTTCATCTCGTCGATCTCGCGGATCGCTCGGGCGTCGTTCTGCTGGATGCTGTGGCGCAGCGGGCGCCCGTCGCCGTCCAGCAGGATGACGGTCGGGACCATCCCGGTGACGCCCACGGCCGCGATGTCCCGGGCCGCGACCCCGGCTTCGCCGAGCAGCGCGCCGACGATCTCGCAGCAGTTGCGCCACCAGAGCGCCGGGTCTTCCTCGGCCCAGTTGGGCCGCTTGGAGAGCAGCTCGCTCGGTCGGCTGGCCTTGGCCAGAATCTTGCCGTCGGCATCGATGACGATGCCGATGGTGGACGTCGTGCCGATGTCGAGACCCAGCAGGCAGGCCATGGCCTAACGCGCCTTTCCGACGGCCTCCATGAAACGCTTCACGCGCTCCGGATCGACCGGCTTCCAGGTGTCCCCGCCGACCTTCAGGTGGGTGCCGATGATCACCCCGTCGCCGACGGAGAGGATGTCGGCGACATTGTCCCGGTTGACGCCGGTGTTGGCGAAGACCGGCGTGTCGCCGACCGCCTCCTTGACGCGGCGCAGGTCGGAGCCGTCGACCGGCTGTCCCGTCATCGGGCCGGACACCAGGATGACGTCGGCCAGCGACGAGAAGACGGCGCTCTTGGCGCGCGCCTCGATGGGCCGGCTGCCGACCGGGGAGGCGAACTCGGCGTTGACGTTGAACAGAAGCTTCATGTCGTCGCGTCCGAGATCGTGCCGCAGGCGCACCGCCTTTGCCGCGTTCGGCTGCCACAGTCCCATGTCGGAATCGTAGACCCCGGTGAAGATCTCGCGGGCGAAGACGGCGCCGGTCGCCACGCCGAGCGCCACGGTCGCCACCGGGTCCCACAGGTAGTTGACGCCGAAGGGAACCCGCAGCGCCCCCTTCAAGGCGCCGATGGCGGCGGCCATGGCGGCCAGGCTTTCCGGGCTGGCGTCCAGCAGGTAGGGGCGGTCGCCCTCGTTGCCGAACATGATGCAATCGATTCCGCCGGCCTGCAGGTTCTCCAGGTCGCGCGCGACGTAGTCCAGAATCCCGTCCATGCCGGCGTCGGCGTCGTAGAGCGGCGCGCCGGGCAGCGGCGGGAAGTGCGCCATCGCGATGACCGGCTTTCTCGTTCCGAAGGTCTCCGTCAGCATGCGTTTCCTCTTTGCAGCGGGTCGGCGGGATTGTCAGTCGGTCAGGACGCCGCCGGTCACGTTGATCGATTCGCCGGTCACGAAGCGCGCCAGGTCGCTGGCCAGGTAGACGACCGTGTCGGCGACGTCCTCCGGCTGCTCGATGCGGCCCAGCGGCGTGAGCGATACGTATTCCTCGCGGACCGCCTCCGGCGTCATGCCGCGCAGCTCGGCCTCCCAGACGATCTCCCGCTCCTGCATGGAGGTGAGCACGAAACCGGGGCAGACCGCGTTGACGCGAATGCCGTCCTTGGCGACCTCCTTGGCCAGCGACTGCGTGAAGCCGACGACGGCGAACTTGCTGGCGGCATAGTGCGCGAGCAGCGGCGCGCCGGTCTTGCCGGCGAGCGAGGCGGTGTTGACGATGCTGCCCCGGGTGCCGCTCGCCATGAAGCGGCGGACCGCCTCCCGGTTCGTCAGGAAGACGCCCTTCGCGTTGACGTCCATGTTGAAGTCCCAGTCCTCCTCGGTCAGGTCGAGGACGCGGCGCATCGTGGACACCCCGGCGTTGGCGACCACCAGGTTGAGCGGGCCGAAGCGTCTTTCAACTTCTTCGAAGGTGGTTTCGATCTGAGCGGCGGAAGTGACGTCGAGCCCGAACGCCTGGGAGTCCGCGCCGATCTCGCCGGCGACGGCCTGCGCCTTGTCGAGATCGAGGTCGGTGGCGGCCACGCGCGCGCCTTCGCGGGCCAGGGCGAGGGCGATGGCCCGCCCGATGCCGCTTCCGGCGCCGGTCACCAGCGCGCAACGCCCCCGTAAGAGATCGTGTCCCGTCATTCGAGCTCCTTCCGTGACACCAAAATTGCTGAGACCAGAAGCCTAATCTTGTAGCATGTTTGTCGGAAACGCGAGAAGCCCGGCCGGGTCGGTCGTCCCGGCTTCGGGGTAAAGGGAGGACGTCATGATCTTGCAGGACCGCATCGCCATCGTCACCGCGGCGGGCTCGGGAATCGGCCGCGCCGGCGCCGCCAAGCTGGCCGCCGAAGGGGCCACCGTGATCGTTGCCGATCGATCGCCGGAACGCTCGGAGGAGACCGTCGCGGCGATCGCAAGCGACGGGGGCCGGGCCGAGGCGCTGGCCACCGACGTGACCGATGCGGAGGCCATAGACACGCTCGTCCGCGAGACCCTGTCGCGGCACGGCCGGATCGACATCCTGCACAGCCATGCGGGCGTCCAGGTCGAGGGCGGCGTCGAGGACCTCGATGCGGAGGGCCTGGACCGCTCGCACGAAGTGAACGTGCGGGCGCACTTTCAACTCGCCAAGGCGGTCGTACCGACCATGAAGCGGCAGGGCGGCGGCGTCATCCTCCTGACGTCGTCGAATGCCGGCGTGGTGCCGGACTACGGCATGCTGGCCTACCTGACGACCAAGGCGGCCGTCGTGATGATGGCAAAGCAGATGGCGCTCGACTTGGCGCCCTACGGCATCCGGGTGAACGCGCTGTGCCCCGGCTGGGTCGATACGCCGTTCAACGAGCCCTACATCAAGGAATTCGGCGGCCGCGCCGCCGTCGAGGAGGTGATCCGCAAGCGCGTGCCGCTCGGGCGCTGGGGAACGGTCGAGGACATGGCCGAGGCGATCCTCTATCTCGTCTCCGACCGCTCGTCCTTCATGACCGGCCAGGCGCTGGTCGTCG
>Ga0210144_1000496_pt1 | contig 20738 bp, 23 predicted proteins | sample Muzzi_PWA_D2_FD_185532 | JGI IMG/M metagenome (GOLD analysis project Ga0210144, IMG submission 185532) | Wetland microbial communities from San Francisco Bay, California, USA, that impact long-term carbon sequestration - Muzzi_PWA_D2 (SPAdes) | ecosystem: Environmental > Aquatic > Marine >...
CGAACCTAAGGGAGATGAAGATTTTCACATGATGGTGAGAGTAGATGGGCCACTCCATATATCTACTCTCAAGGGGCCAGAACCACAGCCTATTAATATAGATGCCTTAATCTCCGTTAGCCCTGAACACACTAAGATGATCACGGACCTTCCGGAGAAAGATTCTTTACGATTCTTCCAGAAGCTCGGCTTAGAGCTACTTCGATTTGGCATGGCTTACGAAATTCGATTTGCCAAAAGTGATGATGGCGCCGCAGGCGGGGCTGTGTTAATCGAAGACAAGATCGCCAGGGCTGACTTCGGAGAAAAAGAGATAGAAAGGCGAGCACGGCAGGTTAGTCGCAGCGTCGAAGTTGTTAAGAAAATGTTTGCCCTTGAATTAATTCCGGTTGACTAATGGCACGCGGCAAGTACCTAAGTCTCGAAGAAGCCCGCAAGGCGAAGAAGCTGAACCGCTTCGCCGACGAACATCCCACAGAAGGAGATGAGGCCGCCTTTGACCGCCTGTTGGACCGGATGGCTAGAAAGCCATCAGAAGGCGATCAAACATCTCCTGGGGACGATTCCGCATGTTGAAGCGGTACTCAAACTCGGCGAGGTACTTGGGCAGGTGCTTCTTGGAAACGTGGATGTGCGCGCCCTTGATGCTGCGCTTCAATTGGGCCCACAGGTTTTCGATGTTGTTGGTGTGGGTCTCGCCCCGGACCCACTCCTTCCGGCGGTGGGTGACGGTCTGATGGTCGTAGCCGTGCCGGGCCAGACCGCGATAGCCAAGCCACTCGTCGCTGCTGATCATGGTGCCCTGGGCGACGTGCTCGCGGATGTGGGCCTGGAGGGTTGCCTTCTTGTTGTCGGGCACCACGCGGGCGATCAGGTTCCCGCCCCGCTCCACCATCCCGAAGATCACGGTGCGGTTCTGGAAGAAGCGGCCATCCTCACCGGACTTGCCGATGTAGGTCTCGTCCACCTCGACGTGACCCGAGAGCCCATCGTCCCCGTCCGTGTCGCCCATGTACTTCCGAATCTCGTGGCCCATGCGCCATGCCGTCTTGTAGGTCACGCCCAACTGGCGTTGGAGCTCCTTGGCGGGAACCCCGTGCCGCGTGGTGGTGAAGAGGTACATGGCATAGAACCACTTCTGGAGCGGGGTCCGGGTGCGCCAGAAGGGCGTCCCGGCCATCGGGTGGATGTGGTGGCCGCACCAGGGGCAGGAGTAGGCGGGCATCTTCTTCAGGCGGGCAAAGCGGGCCTCCTTGCCGCACTTCGGGCATTCCAGAACGTGCCCGTAGCGAATCTCCATCAGATGATCCAGGCAGGCGTCATCATCCGGGAAGCGCTTGAAAAAGTCGTGGACCGTGAACGTCTTAGCCATCCTTCTGCCTCCTTGGCCTAAGTATGGCTGATTGCTATACGGATGTCAAGGGGATAAACCCGGCCGGAACAATAGCAAAACGCTAAAGTAAAGTCAAGGGGTCCGGGGGCGTCCCGAGAGGCTTGGCAGGAAGTATATCAATATGCTAAATTGTCCGTGAGGCGAACATGGACATCCGCGCGATCCGCCACCACAACCTCACCCGCCTCGTGCGCGAGGCGGGCGGCCAGAAACGCCTCGCCGAGCGCGCCGGGGTGTCGGCGGCGTACGTCTCCCAGGTGCTGTCGTGCAAGGTCAACCGCAACGTGGGCCACAGCATGGCGCGCCGCCTGGAGTCCGGCATGAACAAGCCCTACGGCTGGATGGACGTGCTGCCGGAGGCGGACGCCGGCGCCGGGATGCTGCGCGAGGTGGACGCCATCGCCGGCGGCTACGGCCGAGCCCGGCGCGACGGGCGGCGGCGCGAGCGGGTGCTGGCCCTGGCGCGGCAGGCGGGGGGCACCGAGGCCCTGGCGCGCCGGGCCGGGGTCCACCCGGCGTACCTGGACCGGGTCCTGGAGGGCGCCCTCCCGGCCGCCCCGGCCGACCTGGCGCGGCGCCTGGAACGGGCCGCGGGCCGGCCGGCCGGGTGGCTCGATCGGGATTGCGGCCCGGAGGGGGAGGGGACCGCGTCCGGCTGAGGACGGCGAAACTTATCCGGAATGCGAGACTTGTGCTTTAATCAACAGATGGACGCCAAGGAGATCCGCCTGCGCAACCTCCGGGAGCTGGTCGCGGAGGCCGGCGGACAGCGCAAGCTGGCGGCCCGGACCGGGGTGAACCCGGCCTACCTGAGCCAGATCCTCTCGGCGCGCACCCGCCGCCGGATGGGCGACGACGTGGCCCGGCGCCTCGAGCAGGGAATGAAGATGCCCCACGGCTGGATGGACGTGGTCCACGAGGGCCCCGCGGCGCGCCCCTACCGGGTGCCCGAGCGCCCCGCCGCCGCCGGGGTGCGCGAGGTGGACGACGTGGCGGCCCAGTACGGCAGCGGCCGCGGCGGCCGGCTCGATGCCGCGCCCGCCGTGGCGGGCCGGGTGCCCCTGATCTCGTGGGTGACGGCCGGCCACTGGCGGGAGGTGGTGGACAACTTCCAGCCCGGCGACGCCGAGCGCTGGATCGACACGACCAAGCGGGTGGGGCGCTCGGCCTTCGCCCTGCGGGTGCGGGGCGACTCCATGGAGCCGCGCTGCCCCGACGGCGCCGTCATCATCGTGGACCCCGAGCGGGAGGCGGTGAACGGCTCGCTGGTGGTGGTGCGCCTGGACCGGGACGACGAGGCCACCTTCAAGCGCCTGGTCATCGAGGGCGGACGCCGGTTCCTGGCGCCGCTGAACCCGCGTTACCCGGTCCTGGAGATCAACGGCCCCGCGGTCATCTGCGGCGTCGTCCGGCAGGTGGTCATCGACCTCGACTGACCCTTCGCCGGCGGCCTTCGCGCCGGACGCCGCCCATGAGTACATAAGTAGATAAGTAGGGTCCCGCGCCACGCCCCTCCGGGCCGTCTCCGGGGCCCCCGGGGGTCTCCCGCCCGGCGCCGGCCGCATGGGCGCAACCCCTTTGCGGGCGCGGGGTGGACGGCACTGCGGCGGTGCATCCGGGTTCCCTCCGATGGTGCCTTCCGGACCGGTGTGCTACCCTCCCGCCCGGGGGTCGGCGGGAGCACCGGAAAGCATGGAAGGGAGGGCCGTGTCCAGGATGGCGGGAGCGGGAGGAATCCGCGTGGCGGGGTTCTGCGCCCTGCTGTTGCTCGCGGCGGCCCCGACCAGCGCCCGCGCCGGCGGGGCGGACGGGGGCGGCGCTCCGGTGGCGGCGGCCGTCGAGGGCCCGGTGTTCAGCGCCGTGGAGGAGGTGCCCCGGGTCACCCTTCTGGGGCGCGAGGTGGACGCCCTCATCGACAGCGTGGTGGCCCTCAACGAACGCTACGGCTGGCGCTGGAGCGAGACCGGCTCCCTCATCGCCGGGCTGGAGGAGGCCTTCCTGGACCTGGACAAGGGGCGCTTCCCCAAGGCCGCCAGCCAGCTTACCGACTTCGCCGACCGCATCCGCGGCGACATGACCGACGGCAGCCTGCCCCCCGAGGCGGGCCGGCGCCTGCTCGACGGCGCCGACGCCATCCTCGGCCGCATCCAGGCCCTGGAGCGCGCCACCCGGCTCGAGGCCCACGCCCCGCCGCTCGCGGTGTCCCCGGACGCCCCCTGACCCGCCGGCCCGACCCCGACAAAAAGTTAGCGAAGTGCTATTGACTCCGGTCTAGCTCGCCGCTAGTCTATAGCCGTCTGCATGAGGCGCCCTGGCCGTTGGACGGGGACCGGGGCCGAGGCGGAGCGGGCGCGGCGGGCGTTCCCGCGGGGGACGCGCCGCCGAACGGAAACCGGATGCCACACCCGGCCGCCACCCGCGCACGGCGCGTCGCCCCTCCCCGGGCGCCGCCGCCGCTGGTGCCCCGGCGCCGTTTCCTCGATGGGGGAGGGACCGGGGCGCCTCATGCAACCCGCCCCGCGCCCGGCGGCGCGGCGGGCAGGGCAGGCAGGGCAGGCAGGGCAGGGCAGGCAGGGCAGGGCAGGGGGAGGACGGCATGGAACGCACCCACGCGGGCGGCGGCACGGCGGGCATCGGCGGGGCGCGGGGCGGTCAAGCGGGTCCCCCCGGGCCCCGCGCCGCCGATTCCCTCGCCGCCGCGGCCGCCACGCCCGAGGTCGCCACCCTCCTGGCCGACGCCCACGCCGACCTGGGCCGGGTCTGCGCCTGGATGGAGGGCGAGGCCCTCCCGGGCGGCCCGGCCCTCCTGGTCCACCGCGCCCGCGCCCGACTCGCCGCCGTGCGGGCCTACCTGGCCGCCCTCGACGAGGAGCTGCCGCCCCCCGCCCCCGGCGAGGTCCCCGGCCGCCGCCTGGCCCGGGCCGCCGCCGAACGCCCCGGCGGCCGCTCCGCCGCGTGACCCGCGCCCCCCGGACCCCCGAACCCCCGGACCCCCGGACCCCGCCCGCCGCGCCGCCCCCGATCCCGACCTCCGGGGTCGGGGTTCCCCTCGTCTCCGGCGCGGCGTATGATGGATTTTCGTGAGTCTTTGAGGCCAGGGACGCGACCGCCCGCGCCGCCGCTGCCCCCGGGCGGACGTCTGCCGACGGAAGCCCCGGGGCGTGCCGGACCGGGGTGGGCGCGCAGCGCAGGGGAGGGTCATGCGGGGCCGGCCACGGATCGATCACCGCACCTGGGGCGCCGCGCTGGCGGCCCTCCTGCTGGCCCCGACCGGGGTCGCGGCGGCGACCGGCGCCCTGCCGGCGGACGCCGTCCTGCTGGACGCCGACTCCCTCTCGACCGCCCTCACCCTGGCCGCCTCGGTCGCCGGACTGGCCCTGCGGGCGCCGCGCGCCCGGGGCCCGGCCCGGGGCCGCCGCCTCGCCGCCGTCCCGGGCCCCGACCCCGGTTTGGCCGACCCGGGTCGCCTGCCCCAGTACCTGGCCGCCGCCGGGGTCGTCATCGTGGCCCTGGACGCCCGCGGCCGGGTGGAGTTCGTCGGCGGCCGCGCCTGCCGGGTCCTGGGCTACGGCCCCGACGAGCTGATCGGCCGCGACTGGTGCCGCACCTGCGTCCCCCCCGAGCGCCGGGGCATGGTGCGGAACACGCTGCGCCGCCTGCTCCAGGGCCGCCCCACCGGGACCGGGCCCCTGGAGCACGAGGTGGTCACCCGCGCCGGCGAGCGCCGCACCGTGCGCTGGTTCAACACCCTGGTGTGGGACGACGCCGGTGGGGTGGCGGGCATCGTCAAGTCCGGCGTGGACGTCACCGACCAGCGCCGCGCCGAGCAGGCCCTCCGGGAGCGCAACCGGGAGTGGGCCACCCTGGTGGCGAACCTCCCCGGCGTGGTCTACCGCTGTGCCCTGGACGACGGCTTCTCGCCCACCTTCGTCAGCGAGCGGGTGCGCGAGATTGCCGGCTGCGCCCCGGACGACCTCCTGTCCGGACGGGTGCGCTACCTGGACCTGATCCACCCCGACGACCTGGAGCGGGTGGCGGCCGAGGCCCGCCGCGCCCTCCAGGCCCGGCGCCCCTTCCGGGTCCTCTACCGCCTGTGCCCGCCGGACGGCACCGTCCGATGGATCTGGGACCAGGGCGCCGGGATCCCCGGGCCCGACGGCGAGCCCCGCTGGGTGGAGGGTTTTCTCACCGACGTCACCGAGCAGCGCCGGGCCGAGCAGTCCGCCCGCGAGCTGGAGATCCGCCTGGCGCACGCCGAGCGCCTGACCACGATGGGGGAGATGGCCTCCGGCCTGGCCCACGAGATGGGCCAGCCTCTGTTCGCCATCGTCAACACCGCCCGGGCCTGCCTGCGGCGCCTGGAGCGGGGCGACGATCCCGCCAAGCTGGCGGACGACCTGCGGGAGGTGGCCGGCCAGGCCGACCGGGCCCGGGCCATCGTGCGGGGCATGCGCGACTTCGCCCGCAAGGGCAGCGGCGTCCCCGTGCTCGCCGACGTCAACGCGCTGGTGGCCGACGCCCTCCGCCTGGCCCGCGCCGAGGCCCGCCGCCACGGCGCCCGCCTGCGTTTCCAGGCCGGCCGCTCCCTGCCCAGCGTCGCCGTCAACCCGGTCCAGATCGCCCAGGTGGTGGTGAACCTGGTGCGCAACGGCATCGAGGCCATGGCCGAGGCCGGGGCCCGCCCCGAGGTGCTGGTGGCCACCGCCACGGGGGGGGAGGGGGGCGTGGCCGTCACCGTCTCCGACCGCGGCCCCGGCATCGCGCCCGACACCGCCGAGCGCCTGTTCGAGCCGTTCCACACCACCAAGGGCCACGGCATGGGCCTGGGCCTCGCCATCTGCCGCGGCCTGGTGGAGGCCCACGGCGGCCGGATCGAGGCCGGCAACGCCCCCGAGGGCGGCGCCTGGGTCCGTTTCACCCTGCCCCCGGCGGCGCAGCGGCCCACCGATGCCTGACCCCCCCGAACCCACCGTCTTCGTCGTGGACGACGACGCCGCCGTGCGCCGCTCCCTCAAGGTCCTGCTGGAGGCCAGCGGCTACCGCGCCGAGACGTTCGCCTCGGCCAAGGCCTTCCTGGAGACTTACGCCGCCGACCGCCCCGGCTGCCTGATCGCCGACCTGCGCATGCCCCAGCTCAACGGCTTCGCTCTCCAGGGCCAGCTCAAGGCCCGCGGCATCGCCCTGCCGATCATCTTCCTGTCGGCCCATGGCGACGTGCCCGCCGCGGTCCACGCCATGCGCCAGGGGGCCCTGGCCTTCCTGGAGAAGTCGGTGGACACCGACGAGCTGCTGTTGCGGGTGGACGAGGCCCTGGCGCTGGACGCCGAGGCCCGCGCCGCCGCCGCGCGCCACGGGGACCTGGCCCGGCGCGTGGCGGAGCTGACCCCCCGGGAGGGGGAGGTCATGGCCCACATGGTGGAGGGGCGGATCAACAAGGAGATCGCCCACGCCCTCGGCATCAGCGTCAAGACGGTCGAGATCCACCGCGCCCGGGTGATGCAGAAGATGGAGGCCGGCTCCCTCGCCGAGCTGGTCCGCATGGCCCTCGAGGTGGGCGAGCCGTCCGGCAACGGCGCCGATCCCGACGGCAACGGCGCCGGGCCGTCCCGCCGGTAGGGGTTGTTCCTGATTTTTTAGACCCTTCCGACTTCCGTAGGCTGATCCCTGTCCACAACGTGACGGCCGGGCCCGGTGGGCCCGGCGCAGGGAGGCAAGCCATGTGGTACCACCCACTGGCCGAGAACCCCGTCGACCGGGCCCGCCGGGCCTGGGAGCGGGCGGGGGCGGCCGTGCGCACCGATCCGGAGGACCCCGCCAAGGCCGCGGCCGAGCGCCGCGCCCGGGCCCGCTACGAGGACGCGCTGCGGGCCGCCGGGCTCACGCCCCTGCTGCCCGCCGGGGCGCGGGGCATCGTGCCCGACCAGCGCGAGACCCGGCGCTCGGCCCCGCCCCGCTGACCTCCGGAGCCGCCCGCGTCCGTCCATACCGACGTCCCGAGAGGGGGGAAAGCCAAGACCATGCCCGACCACGCACGATCCGCCAGCCATTCCGCCGCCGCGCTCCTGGAGCCGACGCCCGTCCCCGAGACGGGCTGCCCCCGCTGCCGCAGCGACCTGTTTCCCACCGAGCTGACCGACAGCGGCGGCAACAAGGTCACGGCCTTCCGCTGCATCCTGTGCGGCACCTACGTCGAGCCCGGCCACGTGCCGGACCGGGAGGTGGTGCGTACCGTGCGCGGCCCCCGGGGTCCCCGCTGACCCGCCCCCGGCGGGGCGCGGAACACGCCGCCCGACCGTTTTACGTAGCATTCCGGATGGCGCCCGCAGGGCCCGGCCGGGTACAAACAACGCTCCAGTTCCACCGGCCGCCGGCCCCCGTCGGGCGGGCCCGGCACCGACCCGAGCACCTGGGGAGAGACGCGAAGATGGGGACCTCCGACCTGGCCCAGGCCGCCCTCGACCACGCCCGCCGGGCGTGGGTTCGCGCGGGGGAGGCCTTCCTGATGAACCCGAACGACCCGGACCGGATCCGGGACGAGCGCGAGGCCCGACGGGCCTACGAGGCCGCCCTGCGCGACCTGGCGCCGCGGGATACGGCCGCCGGCCTGCGTTCCGCCTGACGCCGGGCGCCGACCCTTCCCCGGCGCGGCGGGAACCTTCGCGGCGCCGCCCCGGGGCGTGGTAGGGTGCCCCGGTGCGGGAGGCGCCCGAAACCGACGACCGAGCCGGCCCCGTCGCGCGGCCCCGGGCCGCGGGGGTGTGGCTGCTCCTGGCGGCGGCCGGCGTGGGGGCCGGCGCGGGGGCGGTGGGCGCGGTCTTCCGGCTCCTGGTTCTGGACCTGACGGAGGCCCGCGTCCGGCTGGCCGCGTGGACCGGAGCCGCGGGCGGGCCGGCGCACCTCCTGCCGGTCGCGGCCACGGCCCTGGCCCTGACGGCCTCCGTCCTCCTGGTGCGGCGTCTGGCCCCCGAAGCGGCGGGCAGCGGCGTGCACGAGATCAAGGGCGTGCTCGCCGGGACCCGCCCCATGCGCTGGCGGCGCATCCTGCCGGTGAAGTTCGTCGGCGGGGTGCTGGCCCTGGGCGGCGGCGCCGTGCTCGGCACCGAGGGGCCCACGGTGCAGATGGGCGGTGCCGTCGGGGGCATGGTGGCCGAGGCCCGGGGCGGCGGCACCGGCCGCACCCGCCTGCTGGTGGCCGTGGGGGCCGCGGCCGGGCTCTCGGCCGCGTTCAACGCCCCCCTGGCGGGTATCCTCTTCGTGATCGAGGCCCTGCGGCCCCACCTGGCCGGGCGCGTGCTGGGCCTGAACGCCGTGTTCGTCGGCGCCGTGGTCGCGGACATGGTGGTGCGCACCGCGCACCTGCCCACCCCCTTGATTCCGGTGTCCCCCGGGCCCCCGGTCCCGGTCGCGGAGCTCTGGGCATTCGTCCCCTTCGGCGTGCTGCTGGGGGCGCTGGGCGTGGGCCTGGTGGCCCTCCTGCTGGCCACCGATGACTGGATGCGGCGCCTGCCGGACCCGGGGGGCTGGCGCGTGCCCCTGGGCGTGGGACTCGTGCTGGGGACGGTGGGGGTGGAGTGGCCGGGGGTGCTGGGCAGCGGCTACGGCGCCGCCCAGCAGGCGATGGCCGGGCACCTGGCGGGCACCGCCCTGGCGACGACCGCAATGGTCCGGGTGGCGGCCACGGCCCTCAGCTTCGGCACCGGCGCCCCCGGGGGCATCCTGGCCCGGGTGGTGGCCCTGGGGGCCCTGGGGGGTGCCGCATTCGGGGCCGCCTTCGGCGCCCTGCCGGCGTGGCTGCCGGTGGCGCCGCCCGAGGTGTTCGCGGTCGCCGGCATCGCGGCCGTGTTCACCGCCGCCGTCCAGGCTCCGGTGACCGCCGTGGTGCTGGCCGCCGAGGTGACCGGTGGTGTGACCCACCTGCTGCCCCTGATCGTGACGGCCCTTTCGGCCATCGTCACCGCCCGCGCCCTGCGGGGGCGGCCGGTGTTCACCGTCCTCCTGGAGCGGGCCCGCGCTCGGGGACCGCTGCCGCCGCCGGACGTTCCCGGGGGCGTATGAGGGCCGGATCGGGTATCCTATCGGCCGCCCCGTCATGGCCGTTCCCTCGTCCACCCGCGTCATCGTCGCCGCCCTCGTGGGCAACTTGGCCATCGCCGTGGCCAAGTTCGCGGCCGCCGGTGTCACCGGCAGCTCCGCCATGCTCTCCGAGGCGATCCACTCCCTGGTGGACACCGGCAACCAGTGGCTGCTGCTCTATGGCATCCGCCGCTCCCGCCGCCCGCCGGACGCCTCCCACCCGTTCGGCTACGGCATGGAGATCTACTTCTGGACCTTCGTGGTGGCCATGCTGGTGTTCGCCCTGGGGGCGGGCCTGTCCCTCTACCAGGGCTACCGCCACCTGCTCCACCCCCGGGCCATCGAGAACCCCACGGTGAACTACCTGGTCCTGGGCTTCGCGGCCCTGTTCGAGGCCGGGGCCTGGGGCATCGCCGTCAAGGAGTTCAACCGCCGCCGGGGCCGGGTGGGCCTGCTGGCCGCCGTCCTGCGCAGCAAGGACCCGACGATCTTCACGGTCCTGTTCGAGGACTCCGCCGCCCTCCTGGGCCTGGGGGTGGCGGCCGTGGGGGTGTTCGCCGCCCACACCCTGCACCTTCCGGCCCTGGACGGGGCCGCCTCCATCGTGATCGGCCTGATCCTGGCCGGCACCGCCGCCCTGCTGGCCTACGAGAGCAAGGGCCTGCTGATCGGGGAGTCGGCCCACCCCGAGGTGGTCCGCTCCATCCAGACCCTCCTGGCCGGTGACGAGCGCATCCTCCGCACCAACGAGGTGCTCACCATGCACCTGGGGCCCAGCGAGGTCCTCCTCAACCTCTCCCTCGACTTCCGCGACGACCTCTCCGCCGCCGACGTGGAGCGCTTCATCAGCGAGATGGAGCGGCGCATCAAGACCCGCCACCCCGAGGTGAACCGGGTCTTCATCGAGGCCCAGAGCTGGCGCGGCCACCTGGACGCCCAGCGCGACGCCGCCGCCGCGGCCGCACTCGCCGCCGGCGAGGCCGAGGAGTCCCCCGAGCCGGAAGGGGAGGAAGAGGCGGAGGCCGACACCGAGGCCGACCCCGCCCGCGAGCCCCGAGGCCCCTTCGGCGAGGCTTGACCGATGTCAATGCGCCGCCCGCCGGGCCGCGTATACTGGGCCGTGGGATGATGCGGGCGGGTGCCAGAGCGATGTGGCGCCGGGCCGCCGGCCGGGGGCTGGCGGCCGGGATCGCGGTCCTTTACCTCGTCCTCTCGCTCAACGCCCTCACCTGCGCCCTGCGCCACGGCCTGGACGGCCCCTGCGTCCACCAGGCCGCAATGCCCCACGGGGAGACGTCCCACGGGGACATGGCGGGCCACGCTATGCCGGGCCACGCCCCGGACGGGGCACCCGACAGCGTTCCGGCCCCCGCCGGCGACCGGGCCCACCATTCCCTCTGCCACTGCCTGGACAACCTGGCGGCCGAGCCCGCCCCCCTCCTGACCGCCACGGCCGCGCCGCTCCCGGCGCCGCCCCTCGCCGCCCCGCCCACGGCCCCCGCCCGGGGTCCCGTGTGGGGCCCGGCCGCCCCCCGCGGCCCCCCCGCCGCCCTCGCGTAGCGTCCGACACCCCTGATTTTCGGCTGACCTGTGGCGCCGTCCCGGCGCCGGCCGGGCCCTTGAGGCCCGCCGGCCTTAGGACGCGCGCCGTCACGCGCGAGGAGACCCCATGCGACGACTGCGTTTCGGCTTGGCTTTAAGCCTGGCCCTCGGGCTGGCGTGCCTCACGGCCGCCCCCGCCCTGGCCTACGTGGGGCTGTGCTGCGGCAAGTGCGGCGGCAACATGCCCATGAACATCCCCGGCGGCGGCATCCCCGAGACCGCCGAGTTCCGCTTCAAGCTCACCCCCTCCCTGATGCACATGCACGGCCTGGCCGACCGCACCCACGCGCTGGATGCGGCCCCCCTCCTGGGCGTCCCCGCCCCCGGCGTCTACATGGCGGTGCCGGACGCCATGGACATGAAGATGCTGAGCCTGTCGGCGGGCTACAGCTTCACCGACGACTTCTTCGCCGGCCTCATGTTCATGTGGATGGACCAGCGCATGGACATGACCTTCAGCCCCATGATGGCCATGGCGACCGGGCGGTCCGGCTACACGATGGCGTCCTCCGGCATGGGCGACACGATGCTCATGACCAAGTACCGCCTGTTCGCCGACGACCCCCTCATCCCCACCCGGCAGGCGTCCCTGTTCATGGGCCTGTCCCTGCCCACCGGGTCCATCGACCAGAAGAACGAGCGCCACCCGGTCCTTTCCCGGCGCACCGAGCAGCTGCCCTACGGCATGCAGCTCGGCAGCGGCACCTTCGACCCCACCGTCGGCCTGCTCTACCAGGGCTCGGCCAGCCCCTGGTGGTGGGGCGCCAACCTGACCGGCACGTGGCGGCTGTACGAGAACGCCCGGGGCTACCGCCTGGGCGACCAGTACGGCCTGGACACCTACCTCATGCGCCAGTTCCGCCCCGACGCCCTGGTGCAGCTCCAGCTCGCGGGCCGCTGGCAGGGCGACATCGGCGGGGTGATGGACGACTACGCGAGCGGCGCCGCCGGCCGGGCGAACATGGGCCCCAACCCGGACTCGCCCATGACGCCCCTGTGGGAGACGGACAACTACGGCGGCACCCGCCTGTACGCCGCCACCGGCGTGCAGTGGCAGCCCCGCCACCTCCACATCCTGGACCTGACCTTCCAGGTGCCGGTGTACCAGAACCTCAACGGCCCCCAGCTCCGGGAGGACTGGCGGGTGATGCTCACCTGGTACGTGGAGGTCCCCACGCGCTTGAGCGTCCGCAGCCCCCACCCCCCGGCGGTCCCCAGCCGCCTGGGCTTCTAGCCGGAGGACCCACGCCATGTCTCAGACGATGCCGACACGTCGCCGCCGGTTTCCCGGCGCGGCGGCCCTCCTGGCGGCAGGCCTCCTGGCCGCCTGCGCCGGGGCCCCGACGCCGCTGCCGGAGCCCGATGGCGCCGACGCGCGCCTCTACGCCGACCGCTGCGGCGCCTGCCACTCCGTGCCCCACCCGGGCCGCCACACGCTGCCCGAGTGGGACCACATGCTGGATCGGATGGACCGCGTGATGGCCGAGCGCCGCGTGCCGCCCCTCGAGCCCGGCGAGCGCGCCGCCATTCGCGCCTACTTGGCCCGCCACGCCCGGGGGGCGAAGTGAGCCCCCGGCGGCGGGCGGGGACGGCGGGAGGGGGGCGTCGATGGGCGCCCCTCCTGCTGCTGGCGGCCCTGCTGGCGGCCCTGCTGGCGGCCCCGGCCTGGGGCGCGGACGCGGACGAGGAGGGGGCGCGGGCGGGGCCCCCTGACGCCGACGCCCCCCTGGCCGCCCTGGGGCTGACCGCGCCCCGCGAGCGCCTGCCCGCCCCGGCCTTCCGCCTGGCGGACCTGGACGGCCGCCCGGTGGCCCCCGCCGACCTGGCCGGGCGCCTGGTGCTGGTGAACTTCTGGGCCACCTGGTGCGCGCCGTGCGTGAAGGAGCTGCCGGCCCTGGAGGCGCTGTGGAGCGCCTACCGGGAGCGGGGCCTGACGGTCCTGGCGGTGAACGTGGACCGGGGCCGCCGTTCCCACGTGGCCCGCTACGCCAAGAAGCTGGGCCTCACCCTGCCCGTGCTGCCGGACCCGGACGGCAACCTGCGCCGCGCCTACGAGGTGCGGGCCCTGCCGACGACGTACCTGATCGGGCGCGACGGCCGCATCCTGGGCCGCTCCATGGGCGAGCAGGCGTGGGACGACCCCTCCCACCGCGCCGCCCTGGAGCGCCTGCTGGAGGCGGGGCCGTGACCGGTCGAGACAACCCGTTCCCCCGTTCCGCTTCGTGTGAAGGAGAACCGCCCGTGAGATTCCATCCCGAGCCCGTACGATCCCGCGCCGCCGCCCCTGCGGCCCTCGCCCTCGCCCTGTCCCTGGCCGTCGCCGCCCCGGCGGGGGCGAGCTGCGGCGCGTCCAACTGCTTCCTGGTGTCCGGCGTGGGCGACGCCGTCATCGAGCCCGGCCAGACCGTGGTGGACCTGTCCTACCGCTACATCCCCCAGGACGTGAAGCGCGGCGGCACCCGCCACGTCGACGAGGTGCTGGTGCCCGCCATCGACTTCGAGACCGGCACGATCATCCCGGCCCACCACCGGGAGTACCGCACGATCAACGTGCTGGGGGAGCTGGACGTCACCTACGGCCTCACCCCCAACCTCACCGTGGCCGTGGCGGTGCCGTTCTACAACGACCGCTACCACGAGCACGACGACGACGTGGACCTTGCGGCCGTCCCGCCCGAGAACGGCACCTTCAGCAACCGGGCCGGCACCCGCGGCTTCGGCGACGTGGCCCTGAACCTGCGCTACGCCGCCCGCACCACGGCCCGCACCCAGCTCAGCGTGGGCGGCGGCGTCAAGCTCCCCACCGGCGAGTACACCCTGCGGGACCCCGAGGGGGCGGTGGGGGAGCCCACCCTGATGCCCGGCACCGGCTCGGTGGACTGGCAGGCGGCGGCCATGCTCCAGGTCCTGCTGCCCCACGCGGCCTCGGGCTTCGTCTCCGCCTCCCACCGCTTCACCGGCGAGAACGACCTGGACTACCAGCTGGGCGACGCCACCGTGGCGAGCGCCGGCGCGGCCTGGAACGCCACCGACCGGATCACCCTGAGCGGCCAGGTCAACGCTCGCCACACCCGGCGCGACCGCTTCCTCGGCCGGCCGGTGCCCTCCACCGGCTCGCGCCTGGTGTTCCTCACCCCGGGCGCGCGCCTCGCCACCGGCCCCGAGAGCTCCCTGTACGCCCACGTGCAGGTGCCGGTGTTCAGCGACGTCAACGAGGTGGGCCTCGTGCCCCGCTACGCCCTTCAGCTGGGGGTGACCCATTCCTTCTAGGTGCCCGAAAGGCGTGCGGGATCGTGCACGGCGGACCCGGATGTGTGCGGATTTCCCCCACCGCCGGGCCCGCCTCGGGGGCCCCGGGGGCCCGGGCGCCCGCCCGGTGGGAGCGCGCAAGTCCCCGCCGGGCCGTGGGTTTCCGGGCCCCCGCGGGGCCGGGGGCGAAAAATACCTGGGGATTGGCGCGCGGTTTGCTTATGCTTTCGGCCCGGGCGGGCCGCCGCGCTTGGGTCGCGGCAAGGAGGCATTTGGAACGATGACCGCACAGTTGATCTGCAGCGCCTGTTTCACCCTGGCCGCCATGGCCTGGCTGGTGACCTTCTTCGCCTGACCGGCCCCCCCGGGCGCCTCCCCGGCGCCCTGCCCGGCGCGGGCCCCGCGCCGCCGGGGCCCGTCCGACGTTTCCGTCGCCTTTCCCACGTCCCGGTGCGGAACGCTCCGTGACCGGAGCTTTCCCCCCCCGCCCCCCCGTCCCCGCCCGTCCCTGAAAACGAGAACGGCCCGGCCCCCGCGCCGTGACAGGCGGGGAGCCGGGCCGTCCGCTTTCCCGGGTGGCCTTCGGGCCCGTTAGCCCGGCGCCACCGCCGGCGCCATCTGGAGCGACAGCGCCTCGCTGGTGAGGGTCGTGGCGTCGGCGCTCCAGTCGCCGTGGGCCACCAGCCGCACGGCGCTGTTGCCGTCCGCCTGGAAGTCCTCCACCGCCTGCACGAAGCCGGCGAAGGTGAAGTAGATGTGCAGGGAGTCGGGCAGGCTCACGGCGAAGTGCCCCCGCCCGCTGCCGCCCGGCACGATGCGCGGCGCCTCCGCCAGGTCCAGCAGGTCCGCCAGGTGCCAGCGCTGGATCAGGTGGTGGCGTTCACCCACCCCGTCCAGGCTCACGGTCACGCCGTCGGTGGTGGCCTCGCTGAACGGCGTATCGGTCGCCGGGTCCCAGTTCACGTCCATTAGGGCGGCCCCGTCCACGGTCAGGGCGGTGCCCACCACGGTGCGGGCGGTGTAGTCGGGCGGCGCGCCGCCGAACGGCGTCACGAAGCCCCGCACCTGCACCGCGGACCCCTCGGTCACGAAGTCCAGCCCCAGGGTGCCGGTGTCGATCTCGTAGTTCGCCGGGTCCGCGTCGTCGTCGCCGGTGGCGCCCGTGCCGGTGAAGTCGTAGGCCGACACCGCGCGGCCGTTCATGGCCCGCACGTCCACCACCAGGGTGCCCGGCCCCACCGAGACCACCTTGCCCGACAGGGACGACAAGAGCAGCCGCACCGAGCCGGACGTGGCGTCCAGCACCGGCGGCAGCTGGATGTCGGACGGGGCGTCCGTGGTGGTGGCGCTGTCCGTGCCCGTGTCCTGGGCCGTCGTGTCGAGCACGGGCAGCAGGTTCCCGAGGGCGATGATCCGCTGGCCCACCGAGATGGCGCTCTCGTCCAGGGTGGCCGGGTCCACGTCCAGGCGGGTCACCGTCGTGTCCGGTCCCACCAGCACGGTCACCGTGTCGCGGAAGGCCCTGAAGCCGTCGCTGAAGGAAAGGGCCGCGCCGCGCACCGTGAGGGTGTCGGCGTCCCGCGCCACCACGGTGCCCGTGACGGCGTCCTTGCCGGCCCACGGCACGCTGCTGCCGGCCCACACCTGGGCCGCCCGCATGTGGCGCCCGGCCGGGTTCACGTCCCCCAGGGCCACCACCGGGGCGCCCTGGGGCAGCTCGGCCAGGGCCTTGAGCCCCTCGTCGCCGGTGTAGGTCACGCCGTCCACCTCGAAGGCGGTGTCCGCGTCGGTCTTCACCGGGAAGACGCCGAAGCCGTAGCCGTCGTTGTGGTCCACCACCCCGTCGTGGTTGTCGTCGCACAGCCCGTCGGTCTGGTCGGGGAAGCCGTCGTGGTCGGCGTCGGACAGGCCGCCGTTGAAGGCTTTCGCCAGGGCGGCGTCGTCCGGCACCGGCAGGGCCGGCCGCAGTTGCAGGAACGGCAGCACCCGGATCTGGAACAGGTGGGCGTTCACGTTCACGGCCTTGAGCAGGCCCCGCAGCCGGTGCGGCTTGGGATCGACCGGGTTCACGCTGGCCACCAGGAACGGCTGCACGGTCACCACCGGCGCCTCCGGGTCGGTCAGGTCCACCTGGTTCGAGGCGGCCAGGTCAAAGTCCAGCACCAGGTGGGCGGGCAGGCCCGGCACCACCTTCAGGTCCTTGTCGCCCGCCAGCTCCACGGCCACGTCCAGCACGCCCGGACTGTTGCCGTCGCCGTCCATCAGGGCGGCGGCCACCGGCGCGCCGTCCACCTCCACCTGCACGTCGGCGGTCGAGAAGTCGAGCCGCAGGGTGGCCTGGGTGTACCTGCCCACGGGCACCGTGGCGGCGGTCAGGAACTCCGTGACCGACGTGTACTGGGCGAAGTCGACGCGGGTCGAGGCGGGCAGGGTCTCCACGGTGGTGCCGTCGGCCTTGGTGAGGGTCAACGACTGCACGTCCACCGCGTAGCTCAGGAAGTCGCCGTCGGCGTCCGTCAGGCCGATGAGCACCTGGCCCTTGTCCGCCGGGGTGCCGGTGCCCGACGGCCCGGCGCTCCCGGCGCCGCCCGCGGCGCCGCCGCAGCCCGACAGCACGGGCAGCAGCAGCAGGCCCGCCAGGGCCAGCCGAAGCGGCCACAGGGCGGCGTCGAGGAAGGTGCGACGGAGAGTTCGTCCGTTGCGCTGTTTCATGGTTTGATCCCTTTGCGGAGTGACCGATTTACCCGAAATGCGGCACTCCGTTTGCCGAAAAACAGTACAAAACCCCCGCTCAGGGGGCCCACCCGCCCGCCGTGCCCGAATTGTGAGCAAAGTGCGTGCCGAACACAAGGCCCCCCCACCCCCGTGTTCGCCCGTGCGCCCCCGTCCCATCCCCCGTTTCCGTCCCCGCGCTAGCTTCCGCGGGGGTGCTTGATGAACGTCCCCTCGTTCAGCTCCCGCACCGCCGTGCGCAGCTCCTCCTTGGTGTTCATGACGATGGGCCCGTGCCACGCCACCGGCTCGCCCAACGGCCGCCCGGCCACCAGCAGGAAGCGCGCGGCGCCCCCCTCGGGCCGGGCCACGACCCGGTCGCCGTCGCCGAACTGCACCAGGGACCCGGCCCCGAACGCCTCGGTGCCGTCGCCGAACCGCGCCGCCCCCTCGAACAGGTAGGCGAACACCGTGTGGCCGCGCGGCACCGGGTGGTCCAGCGCCGCCCCCGGCGCGAGGGTCACGTCCAGGTACTCCGGCGCGATCACCACGCCCCCCACCGGCCCCGCCGTGCCGTCCACCGTGCCGCAGACCACCTTCACCCGCGCCCCCTCCGGGGTGACCACCTCGGGGATGCCGTCGGACTTCACGTCCCGGTAGTGGGGGTCCATCATCTTGCTGCCGGCCGGAAGGTTGGCCCACAGCTGGAAGCCCGTGTTGAGCCCGCCCCGGTCGCCCCGGGGCATCTCCTGGTGGATGATGCCGCTGCCGGCGGTCATCCACTGCACGTCGCCGGGGCCGATGACCCCCTGGTTCTTCATGCTGTCGCCGTGCTCCACCTCGCCCGCCAGGACGTAGGTGATCGTCTCGATCCCCCGGTGCGGGTGCCAGGGGAACCCGGCGATGTAGTCCTCGGGCCGGTGGGAGCCGAAGTGGTCGAACAGCAGGAACGGGTCCAGGTTCGGCACCTCCGAGAAGCCGAACAGCCGGGTCAGGCGCACCCCCGCGCCCTCCACCGTGGGCCGCCCCTGCCACGCGCCCTGCACCTTGCGGATCTCGCTCATGAGCGTCTCTCCCGTGGGGGGTACCCATTCATGATACGTCCCCCGGCCGCACTGCGCCGCCGGCCGCCACCACCGCCTCCCGGGCCAGGATCCAGTCCACCGCCCCCAGGAGGTCGTCCACCTCGGCGGCCGGGTGGACGCCGTCCGGCAGCGCCTCCCCCCGGCGGTTCACCCACACCGTGGGGATGCCTAAGGAAGTGGCCGGCACCACGTCGTGGAACAGGCTCTGGGCCACGTGGACCATGCGCTCCGGGTGGCCGTCCACCAGGGCCAGGGCGGCGTGGAAGTGGGCCGGCTGGGGCTTGTAGCTGCGCACCTGGGGCGCGGTGATCACGGCGTCGAACGGCACCGGCACGTAGCGCAGGCTGGCGTAGAGCAGGTCGTCGTCCACGTTGGAGAGCACCCCCAGGGCCGGGCCCGCGGCCTTCAGGTGGGTGAGCGCCGGCACCGTGTCGGGGAACGGCGGCCAGCCCGCCAGGCTCTTCGGCAGGAAGGCGCCGCCCCCCTTGGGCACCGGCCGCCCGAAGCGGCGGCACACCGCCTCCGCCGCGCGCGCCAGCACCGTTCGGTAGCGCACGAACGGCCCCGCCTCCACCTGCGCCTCGGCCTCCACGTAGGCGGCCAGCAGCGCCTCCGGGTCGAGGGCGTCGGCCCCGTCCACGTGGCGGCGAAAGGCGTCTGCGATCCCGGTGCGCCAGTCCACCAGGGTGCCGTAGCAGTCGAAGGTGACCAGCCGCACCGGCTCCGTCACGCGTGCCTCCTCCCTCGGGTTTCCGGCCCGCCCGTCCGCCGCCGGGCCGCGCGGCGCCCTAGCTCAAATCGTGGACCATGTCCTTGAAGCGGCCCCACTCGGTGGCGCACCAGGTCTCGGTGCGGGCCCGGCCGTGGGTGCGCACCAGGGCCGAGACCTTCATGGCCGTGTCCATGTCCGGGGCCTCGAACACGTCCACATAGTCCCACGGGCCCATGACGGCGTAGTTCTGGAGCCACTTGACGTCCGGGCAGTCGCCCCGGATGTGGTCCATGAGGTTGTGCTCCAGGCGCTCCAGGTCGGCCGGCGAGGCCAGTGCGCCGGGGGCGATGCGGGTGAGCATGATGTACGTGGCCATGGCGAACCTCCCTTCTCCCCCCCAAGGGGCGGCGCGGGCGAGACGGGCCCCGGCCGGGGCTTCGGGTTTGCACGGGCGGGGCGTCTTCTTCATCCTAGATGTTCGGCGGGCCGGTTTCCACGCCGGCATCGGGGGAGGGCGGCGTGGGCGGGGGGGCGGTGCCCGCCGGACCTTGGGGAATCATGCGGAGAGCGGGGAGCGCGCAGTTTGTCCGAGCGGCCGCCCTGGACGTTGCCGGTGATCGTGGTGTCGCAGCTGTGCGGCACCTCCCTGTGGTTCGCGGGCAACGCCGTGCTGGGCGACCTGGCCCGCGTCTGGGGCCGGGGCCCGGACGCGGTGGTCGGCCTCACCTCGGCGGTGCAGGCGGGCTTCATCTGCGGCACCCTGCTGTTCGCCTTCCTGGCCCTGGCCGACCGCGTCTCGCCCCGGCACCTGTTCCTGGGCTGCGCCCTCGCGGGGGCGGCCGCCAACCTGGGGCTCCTGGGGGCGCAGGACGCCCCGGCCCTGGGGCTGGCCTCCCGCTTCGGGGCCGGGTTCTTCCTGGCGGGGGTCTACCCGGTGGGCATGAAGGTCGCCGCCGGCTGGTACAAGGACGACCTGGGGCGCGCCATCGGCTACTTGGTCGCGGCCCTGGTGGTGGGCACCGCGCTACCCCACCTGATCCGGGGGGTGGGGGCCGAGCTGCCGTGGCAGGCGGTGATCGCCGCCACCTCCGGCGTGGCGGCCCTCGGCGGCATCCTCATGTTCGCCCTGGTGCGCGACGGTCCCCACCACGGCCCCCCCGCGCCCTCGGGCCTGGGCGCCTTCAAGGGCCTGGCCGAGGTGGTGGCGGCGCCCCGCTACCGGGCCTCGGCCCTGGCCTACTTCGGCCACATGTGGGAGTTGTATGCCTTCTGGGCCTTCGTTCCGGTGGCCCTGGTGGCCCGGGGCTTCGAGGGCCCGATGGTGGCCCTGGGGGCCTTCGCGGTGATCGCGGCGGGCAGCGTGGGGTGCGCCGCCGGGGGCGTGGTGGCGGCGCGGGGCGGGGCGGAGGGCAGCGCCCGGGTGGCCTTCGGCCAGCTCGCCGCCTCCGGGGCCTGCTGCCTGCTGTCGCCCCTGGCCTTCGCCGCGCCGCCGGGGGTGTTCCTGGCCTTCCTGCTGTTCTGGGGCGTGGTGGTGGTGGGCGACTCGCCCCAGTTCTCGGCCCTCAACGCCCGCGGCGCCCCGCCGGGGCGGGTGGGCACCGCCCTCACCCTGGCCAACGGCGTGGGCTTCGCCATCACGATGGTCAGCATTGCCCTGCTGGGGCGCCTGGCGGTGACGGTGGAGCCGGCCTGGCTGTTCGTGGCGCTGGCCCCGGGCCCGGCCCTGGGCCTGGTGGCCCTGCGCCCCCTGTTGCGGCCGTAGGCGCCTCCCGCCCGGCCCCCTCCGCCGTTCCCCTTTTTGGGAAACCGGGTTCCCTTCCCCCCGGCCCCCGGGGCCGCCCCGGCGCCCCGTCCCGCGCCCCGCGCCCCGCCTCCGGCCGCCCCCGCCACGCCGCCCGGTCCGCTCCCCCCG
>Ga0210144_1000498_pt1 | contig 20574 bp, 21 predicted proteins | sample Muzzi_PWA_D2_FD_185532 | JGI IMG/M metagenome (GOLD analysis project Ga0210144, IMG submission 185532) | Wetland microbial communities from San Francisco Bay, California, USA, that impact long-term carbon sequestration - Muzzi_PWA_D2 (SPAdes) | ecosystem: Environmental > Aquatic > Marine >...
CGGTTACCGCGCACAGCGCTTCAACATCCTGGTCGGGCTGGTGAGTCAGTTGTTGAATGCGACCGTTACCATATCCATTCTGTGGATGGGTACCGACCTGGTGCTGGCGCAGGAACTCACCATCGGCCAGCTGATTGCCTATAACGCCCTGATGGGCAGCGTCATGAGCCCGCTGATGAGCCTGGTCGCTCTTTGGAACCAGGTGAACGAAGCTGGCGTGGCGATGGAACGGCTGGGCGATATCCTGGAAATGGAACCCGAGCAGAAGCCTGGGGAAATCACCTCGCGTGTGCTGCTGCCTGATCTCAAGGGCGACATCGAACTGAAGAATGTCTATTTCCGCTACGGCGGCACTGAAACGCCCTACGTGCTGGAGAACATCAGTTTCGGCATGCGTGCAGGCGAGCTGGTCGCCATCGTCGGCCAGAGCGGTTCGGGCAAGACCACGCTGGCAAAAATGCTGGTGGGGTTCTACCTGCCCACGGAAGGCACCATCACGGTCGACGGGTACGACCTGACGGTAATCGACAAGGAGTATTACCGCGCGCAGATCGGCTACGTTATGCAGTCTAACCTGCTGTTTTCCGGAACCATCGCCGAGAATATCGCCAGCGGGGAGGAAAATCCCGACCGCAATCGGATTATCGAAGTGGCCAAACTGGCGGATGCCCACGGCTTCATCGCTAACATGCCGCTGGCTTATGAGCAGGTGGTCGGCGAGCGCGGCGTCGGTGTTTCTGGGGGGCAGTTGCAGCGCCTGTGCATCGCGCGCGCCCTGTATCATAATCCGCGACTGTTGATATTCGACGAGGCGACCTCGGCGCTGGATACACATTCGGAAAGCAATATCCTCAGGAACATGCAACAGATTCTGAAGGGTCGCACCGCGGTGGTGATTGCCCACCGCCTGAGCACCATCATGAGCGCCGACAAGATACTGGTGCTGTATAACGGCAGCATTGTCGAGGAGGGCAGTCACGGGCAACTGGTCGACAGGAAAGGCATGTATTACCAGCTGGTCAAAAAACAGATGGCGACTAATTGATGAAAATCATAGAGCCAAAAGCAGAATCGGCCATTTCCTACGGCGGTCTGATCGAGAAGATAGAGATTCTGCGCTCGACCCTGCGGTGGGCTTCTACCCTGGAGCGGCCACAGATACAGAAGCTGCTCAGCCAGTGCAATGCCCTGCGTGACGAGGTCATGCAACTATCGCGCAAGGAACGCTTCGTGACGGCCACCGCCGACGGGACGGCTGCACGCAAACAAACCACCGCACACCGGCGCAAGGCCTTGCTTGACCGTAGTTTCGTCTTCGAAGGCGTATTCGGCGAGAGCCCCAAGTTGCTGGATGCGCTGGAAATCGCCGAAAAGGCCGCGCCCACCGATCTGCCGGTGCTGATCGACGGCGAGAGCGGTACCGGCAAGGAACTCATGGCCAAGGTGATCCATGCCAACGGCAGCCGTGCGGACAGACCGTACATCTCGGTTAACTGCGGCGCCATCCCGGACAACCTTCTTGAGTCGGAACTGTTCGGACACAAGCGGGGTGCCTTTACCGGCGCGTCCTCGGATCGCAGCGGCAAGTTCGAAGCGGCCAACACCGGCACCATTTTCCTGGATGAAATCGGTGAGCTGCCGCTGCCCGGCCAGGTCAAGCTGTTGCGTGTGCTGCAGTCCAACGAAATCCAGCGGGTCGGTTCCGACAGTATGATCGAGGTTGATACACGCATTGTTGCGGCCACCAACAAGAACCTGCTGAAGATGTGTCACGATGGCACCTTCCGTGAAGATCTCTACTACCGCCTGGGGGTCATCCAGGTCACCTTACCGCCCTTGCGTGAGCGCAAGGACGAAATTCCATTGTTAATCGAGTATTTCGGTGATGAGGCGGCGGAAAAATTGCGGCGCCGGCCGGTAAAGCTGAGCCGCCGCTTGCGCACCTACCTGCTCAATTATGCCTACCCAGGCAACATTCGCGAGCTGCGCAACATGATTTTCCGTATCGCCTGCCTGGCCGGCGATACAGCCGATTTCGAGCACCTGCCGGAAGCCATCCGCCCGGAGGTGACAGAGTCCAAACTTGAGGCAGGCGAACAGGAGCAGCCCCAGCAACTATCGCTGACGGATGCCAAAAAGGCCGCCAGCGATGCCGCAGAACGGATGTTTCTGGAACGGGGCCTGCAGGAGCAGGGTGGTCGAGTGTCGGAGCTCGCTCGCCAGCTGGATATGAACCGTTCGCACCTGCAGACCCTGCTGAAAAAGCACGGCCTGCGTTCCAAGGACTACCGCGCCAGCAGTTGAATCGGTCGGTGTTATAGGGTCAGTGCAGGGCCACGGCGGCCTGCTCGCGGGTGTAGAACCGGCCATTGCTGACAAACCCGGCGATCACGGACTCCTTGATGGCGCTGACCCGGCCCGCGGCATCGCGTTTCACCACCCATTCATCGGGCAGACCGTCCAGCAGGTGCATCGGGGCCGGTCGCCCGTCGGCAAATCGCGCCAGCGCCGTGTGACCGGAAGCCAGGTCGTGGAACGCCGGCCGGAATCCGCTGGAACGGTTTTCCTGACTGACCCCGCCGGTACCGACGAACGCCAGGTTCTGTTTCCTGAGTGTTTCAGTGGTCAGCAGATTGTTCATGGGTTTCGCCTCGCTGGTTTCGTTGAGTTGCTCTTGAATTAAATACGGCATCAATCGTGCCAGCACCGCTATTCTTTTCGGGATGTATGGGAAAGTTTCTGAAAAATAATAATAAATACTTAAACGGTGGTTTTGAGCGAAGCGGGTATAGGGTTAGGATTAAGCCACTGGCAGGCTGTAAACCAACAATAACGGCAAGCGTGTTGGCTTGATGGCAACAGGACCAAACCTGACAGGCGGTTTCGTTTTCACAGGGGTGGTTTGGTGGGTATCGCCATCTGTACGGCTTTTCGGTGGTGGTCCGTGTTATGAAGCGTGGTTGCAAAAAAAAAGCGGAGTTCACCAGGAACTCCGCAAGTTGGGGGATTGGGTATGACTCGAGTATTGTCGCGTCAGCCGCCAAGCAGCGCCTGGCTGGCCTCGATAACCGACAGCGGGCTGATGCTGAGGTTGCCGGAGTTGGGGTTGTCATTACCGACGCTGTTGAAGACGCTGATGATCATCGAGTTCTGAAAGTTGTAATAATTATTGGTAGTGTAATCGACAATTGACGGTCCCACGGCGCTCCGCGACCGCGCTTTCTCGACTACTGCCTGCCAGCCGCCGATGTAGCCGCCGCAGATCTTCATCGCTGCCGCCTTGTCGAGGCCTTTGCTTACCACTAAATCGTTGATGACGAGTGTGCTCATTGTCGGTTCTCCATGGTCTGTTGGTCGATTCGCTCTTGGCGGTTTGGCAGGTTACCTCCGCTGTCTGAACAGAATTAATGCAGAAGCCGTGCCAATGCCAGTCTGGCTGGTCGGAGATCCAGGCAAGACACTGATTCACAAAAAAGAAAAAATAGCGGTTCCGGAAGTGAGTGGTTCGGATCCGGCGTTGACCTGAGTTGTTTGTCGGTGTAGAACCAACGTCTTGGTCAGATAACGTTCGTCTCAGCAGAACACTGACCGCCGTTCGCGGTGCCCGGGACTCCGGGACCGGTGAAAACGGGCGATGCATCCTGGATTCGACAGACCCACAACAAACCGCGGCACGCGCTGAACATCAGTGTAGAACCTGTACGGCCAGGCACCATTGCTGGGGCAGGTGGCCAGGATTAGGGTTCACACTCCAACCAGCGATCGGCTTCCTAGACCACCTGATCCAGGACCGCATGATGTTCCCATGGGGACTCGGTGAGCAAGTGCGGCAGGCGTTGCTCATCAGCGCCGGTAACCCGCTCTTCCATGTGTACCATGTTCTTTCGGTGCGAATGACCTTCGGGTTTGTCATTTGATGATTTTCCTTTGAATGGTTAATGGGTCGCTCACGTATTTTTTATTTTTTTCAATATGTTATTTGTTGCTCAAGTCTGAAAAACTAGAATTAATTATAGAAGGAATACGGGTGTAACCAAATGCAGCACTGATATCAACCGCGGATAGCTATTCAAAAACAGGCAACCGGCACAGAAGCTCAGCTGATTAAACTTGCCACCGTCGCGGTACTCATTTGCTGGATATCTGGATCGTTGACTCGTACAGGGTTGGGCATGTGCGACAGAGAAACCCAGTCAGAAAATAGATTCCACTAATGGCAGGGAACGTCTGAAAAGCGCATGACCAAGTTCGTATGGTCATGGAATGGGATTAAGCAGACGCATGAAACAGCGGAGGTCCTATGACCTCCGCGAGGATGACGAGGACGCTGCCGAGTTGGTCTTTCGTACGCAGGCTCTGCGAGCTGGTTTAGCTTTTAACTGAAGAAACGAGCACGTATGTCCTGTTGATCGGGCGTAACCAGTGCGACGGCGAAAGCTACGCTAAGGCCCACTCCTGACGGTGATAGTGTTTGTACATCAGCATGTGCGTCACTGCTTCCCCTCCCTCCCCCCGGAAGTCTCTCAGCAAAAGCGCCGGCAAAAGTGTTAGCGTTAGCGTCACGTCCGAATGCACTTGTGAAGGCGTTCGTGAACACATGGCCACCTTTAATTGTGGTGAGTTCACTGGCCGTGAGGTCCTCATTGAAGTTCAGGTCGTTAGTCAATAAAGCCATTTCGATTCTCCTAAAGTGGTTACAGGTTGAGGTTTGAAGTTGCCATGAAGCGGTTTGGCTTCATGGGCTAAGGGGTAGCAGCAAACGTGCCAGGTTGGGCTGTGGTGGGGTGCGTGATGTGTAAGTGATTGAAGAAGGGACGTAATTTAGCAGTTCTCGATGGGCGGGGTGACCGGCGGGGCGGTGTGCGGGTTTTCAATAGTTGGTCGGTGAGCAACGCCATAGCGGGCAGTGTGGGGTGTGGTGCAACAGCGTCCAGCGGCCAAGGTCCCGCGAGCGGTGGTCCAGGCCGGTGTGACCGGCTCGCCGGGCTGCGTTCATCGCTGGGAGGGGTACGGAGAAGAGGTGCGCGGCCTCGGCTGTTGCCGAGGCCGCGTGAAGAGCGCTGCTGCGAGGAGGGGTGATCAGCGCGGTGTATTTGCCGCGCGGGTGAAGGCACAGGCGCTGGCGCGCGAGCGGGAGGCGGATGTGGAACCGCACGGACCGGCAGCGTTTTCGGTGTACTGCTCGCTGCGGGTGTATCCATTTGGATGTGTCGTGACGCGGCTGGTTTTGGTGAGTCGATACCCGCAGGCGAGACAGGTAAGGCGGTAGAGAGACAGCCCGCCTTGTTCAGGCGAACGCTGCTTGGACAGGGAGACCTGTTGGGAGCCGCAGTGGGGGCACTGAGAAGTCATAAGCCATACCCTCCTGAATCAGAGAAAAAGGACGAAGCCCTGACCTAAAGGCCAGGGCTTCGTAGAGGCCGTACTGACTGATCGCTTAGCCCGCGGACGAGTAGGCCTGAGTAGACGACAGCGCATGGCCGAACTCGCTCAGGGCGAAGGTCTTGACGCCGGTGTCTGCATAGTTGATCCCATCGGCAATGGCATCGCCGTAGGCATCAGCCTTACCGGGGCGCTGATAGTGGAACCGGTTGACGGGCAGGCGATACACCGTGCCACCGTTGACGCCAGCCATCTCGCTGGTGGACAGAGCGACGTTCATTTCCAGGTCATTCATGATAAGAGCCATTTCGATTCTCCTAAAGTGGGTTACGGGTTGAAGTTTGACTTGCCATGAAGCGGTTTGGCTTCATGGGCTAAGGGGTAGCAGCAAACGTGCCAGGTTGGGCTGTGGTGGGGTGCGTGATGTGTAAGTGATTGAAGAAGGGACGTAATTTAGCAGTTCTCGATGGGCGGGGTGACCGGCGGGGCGGTGTGCGGGTTTTCAATAGTTGGTCGGTGAGCAACGCCATAGCGGGCAGTGTGGGGTGTGGTGCAACAGCGTCCAGCGGCCAAGGTCCCGCGAGCGGTGGTCCAGGCCGGTGTTAAATGTATGTTGAGAAGCAACGGTAGCATGTGTGAGGTTAACTGAATGGGAAAACGTGACGGGGGATAGGCTGTCCCTGCTCAGCAACCACCGGCGGTCGCTACAGTCACTGGTCTTATGGGTGAAGGTGGATAAGCGCAGCAGAGCAAATGCAAGCAATACCTGGTTGGCAGGAAAAGTCGCTGATTGTTCGACCGCTGAATTACACCGTACGGTAGAAAAAAACCACCTCTGCCTGCTTGTCCATAGCGCATCTTCTGCCGGAAAATCTCAGGTCAATAAGCCAGCCGGCGGTGGACGACGGCTCATTGGTACCGGTTGTTGCTGTTGATATCTACCGCCAGTTCGGGTCGAATTCAAAAAGCACTGAGCCTAAAGTAGCCAAATGTGGCTGTTTTTTGAATAAGTTAGACTCGTAGGTCAAGGTCCCTTGATTGAGTTTATTGAGATTGAGATGCTGCCCACTCCTGCCACCGGTGATCTGGCGCATCGCCTCCCGGTCCAGTTCCACGTTTGCCTTCAGATCTTTGATTACTAGACGTGCCATTGTCAGTCTCCTGGTTCGCCGGTTGCGCTCAGTACGGGTATCGTCACCACGCAGGCCGGTTTAATACAGGTCCTTAGTATAGATCGGAATTTCAGACCAAGCGATTAACATACCAGTTAATTGATTATCGGCGCCTGGTTAGGGAGCGGCGATAGTGATCATGCGCGACGGGCCACTGAAAGGTAATGCGTCGCAAGTGCTGACAACACAAGCGTATATGTACTAAAGTGAGGGCAAATGAGGGGGCAGTTCGAGGCGAAAATTGCCGGTGTGTTGGATCGATGAAGGTGTTGAGAAAGCTTCGCCTTAGTTAAAACAGTCGATAATTCCCGGATTGGCATGCGCGGCGGCAGTACCGAACCCGGCCCGCGTCTTCCGGGTACGGGCATCAGGGCGCTTCGCCAGAATGCCGGAGAAGGTATTGGTATGAGTTACCGGTGGTGGTCATGCTGTCGCACGACAACAGGAAGGCAGCGTCGTGTCAACGAGGATGCCTATCTGAGTCTCGACGACCTGGGTTTGTGGCTGGTTGCCGATGGTATGGGCGGCCACACCCGTGGCGACGTCGCGAGTCGCCTGATCGTGGAGGCTTTTGAGGGACTGAGCAGGCCGGATTCGCTGGAGAATTTTGCATACGAGGTCAAGGCGAGGCTCGCCATGGCTAATCAACGTATGCGCGATGCGGCACGTACCGCCGGTTCCGACCAGTTGATGGGCAGCACCGTGGTCGCCTTTATGGTGTACAAACGCGAATGGATGTGCCTGTGGGCGGGTGATAGTCGCGCTTATCTGTTGCGTGATGGCCGATTGACACAAATTAGCCGTGATCACAGTGTCGCCGAGGAACTCGTGCAGCGCGGTGAGTTGCGCCGCGATCAGGTGACCTCGCACCCCTCGGCCAACCGTATTACGCGTGCAGTCGGTGCACAGGACCAGCTGGTGGTTGACCAGTACCATTCTTTTCTGCGGGACGGTGACGCCGTCCTGTTGTGCAGCGACGGACTGACCAAGGAAGTCAACGACGATGAGGTCGCTGCCATCATGGACGACTATGACTGTGAAGAGGCCAGCGAGGAACTGGTGGAACTGTCGCTGGAGCGCGGCGCTCGCGATAACGTCACGGTGGCATTGATTCGCTTCGAGGCGACTACCGGGTTCGGCGATCATAACGCGGACGATACCGCGGTGAATTACGGGTTGACAGAGAGTACTCATCAACTGGCGAGACGCGCGCCCGGTGGCCGGATGCGGATCACGGTGAGTGCTCGAGCGTAGCGGTGTAACGAGTCATGGCGAGTTTTGCACACACATTGAAATCATTCAGAAGCGGGACCTTGTCGCAGGATCAGCTGATCGAGGAAGTCGAGCGTATCCTCGCGGATGGCCGGGGTGATGAAACCTGGATGCTGGGGACGCTCGATGAGGAACATGTCCGGACGCCACTTCCGGTCGAGGTGCACGCGGCAGTGAAGCACCGGATCGAACAGTCCGCGAATGCCAAGCGGGAAAATGCCGAGGGGCGGGCCGCGGTCGGCGGCGACTTCGTCGATCCTGATGCCAGCCGTACTTACCTGGCCACGCAGTTTTTCGGCGAGGGCCAGCAGGCGCAATCTGCCATCAGTGAGAAGGCGGCACCGCAGCCGCGAAGCGGCCTGCCTGATGCCGCATCGCGGCCTGATATTGTGAAGATCAAGAGCGTGGGTGACGTGCTGAATGACCGTTTCGTCCTCGAGGAGCGTGTCGGTTCCGGCGGCATGAGCACGGTCTACAAGGCGTTGGACCGGCGCAAGCTCGAAGCCGACGACCGCAACCCGTATGTGGCGGTCAAAGTGCTCAATGTCGAGTTCCGCTCCCACCCGCAGTCACTGATTGCGCTGCAGCGCGAAGCGAAGAAATCGCAAAGCCTCGCCCATCCGAATATCGTCCGCGTCTACGATTTCGACCGTGATGGCGACACTGTTTACATGACCATGGAATATCTGTCCGGCAAGTCGCTGGCGCAGATATTCCGGGCGCGGGATTTCAAGGGCATGTCACAGGATGAGGCAATGCCCATCCTGGAACAGATTGCGGCGGCGCTGAAGTTCGCTCACGACAATGGCATCGTGCATGCCGATTTCAAGCCTGCCAATGTCATCATCACGGACAGCGGGCAGGTCAAGGTTATCGACTTCGGTATTGCGCGCGCTTTCCAGCGGCCCGACCAGATCGACATGGAGGCGACCCGTTTCGATCCGGGTTCCCTCGGGGCTTTGACACCGACCTACGCCAGTCCCGAAATGCTGGAGCATCAGGAAGTGGACCCGCGTGATGATATCTATGCGCTGGGTTGTATTACCTATGAAATGTTGACCGGCCGGCACCCCTTCGGTCGCATGCAGGCAACCGAGGCGCGGGACGGCGGAATGCAGCTTGAACGCCGCAAGGGGTTAACAAGCAGGCAGTGGAAAGCCCTGAAAAGGGCGCTTGCCTTCAACCGTGAACAGCGCACGCCGACGGTCGGACAATTATGCCACGATATCAGTTGTCAGAGCCTGGTTGCCCCTACCGTCTTCAGGTTATCGGGGCTGGCCGCATCGCTGTTGGTGGTGGCCGGCGCCGCCGGTTATTACTACATCTCGCTGTTTCGTCCGGCTCCGGAAATCGAGGCAACGGCGGTGTCGCCGGCCGCGCGTGCCGGGAGCAATGGTGGTGAAACCACCAACCGTACGGCAGCCCTGGAGATCGAGGATACGGAATCACCCGCGGCAGGAACGGAAAAACCCCCTGTTGGCAACATGCAGGTTGCGAAGATGGAGCCGCAGAGCCCGGTAAAATCCAGCGTGACAGAGGCAGGCAAGCTGTCTCTCCCGGCGGTTATGCCCATGCTGGACCGGGTGTCCTGTGCGGCCCTGGACGCCACGGTCGATAATGGTACCGTGAACATATACGGGTATGCATCGCAACGCCTGGACATGGAACGGCTGAAAAATGAACTGCTGGCGCTGCCGGGGGCGAAGAAAGTCGCTGCTGACGTGACGCCGGTCAGTGATGAGAAGTGTGCCGTCATGGATCTCTACGAGCCATACTGGCGTGTCAACAAGGACGCCGGGGGGATCACCACGATACGCACCCGCAGTGAGCACGGCGAGCTCACCGAAGGGGATCCACTGATCGTCAGGATTACAACGCCGCCTTACGAGTCCTATGTCAACCTGGACTATTACTCACTGGACGGTGGTGTGGTGCACATGGTTCCGGGACCCCGCATCGAGGGCAATCAGGCACCGCCCAGCTACGCCGCCACCATCGGTGATCTGGGCGAATGGATCATCGCGAAGCCGTTTGGCACGGAACTCGTGGTGGTATTGACCACGCCGAAACCGTTGTTCGACCAGCCGCGCGAAGAAGTGGAAAAGGGTGCGGACTACCTGGTGGCGCTTCGCGACCGTCTGGAGCAACTGGGGAGAAACCCGGCGCGGGAAAAGATCGCCGCGGATTTTGTTATGATCAACACCAGGCCGCGGACGCTGCTGGAACAGATCAAGGACAAGACGCTGGGACGTCAACCCTGAGGGTACGCCGAAGCACAGCTCCCTCGTAACCGGGTATCCCTATGGCAGAGATTTAGCCACGCGGAAACCGTTGAGTATGTAACGCACCGCGCTATCGTATGTGAACCGGCTCGACGAGTGCGCATAGGTGCTGTCATTACGCCACGCCCCCCCTCTGATCACATTCTCGCGACAGTCGGAACTGGTCCAGGCGGAACCGTCAGTCGGTGCACCGTCGTAGTCTTTATGCCAGCAGTCCTCGACCCATTCCCAGACGCCGCCGTTCATGCCGTAGAGGCCGAAAGGATTGGGCGGGAGAGCGTCAACATTGGCCGGAGCATCATTGCTCCAGTCACCGCCGCAGCCCTTGCAGTTGGCCTTGCCGGCTTGCATTTTTTCACCCCACCAGTAGCGCGAATCGGTCCCCGCGCGCGCTGCGTACTCCCATTCCGCCTCCGTCGGCAGGCGGTAGTTCTGTCCTGTCTGCTTCGACAGCCAGCGTACAAAGCGCTGGGTATCTGTCCAGCTGATGTCCCTGGCCGGTGACTTGTCCGGCGAACCGGTTGTGCTGGTAACGGCTTTGCACGCCTGTGCCTGGACACAGGCGTTCCATTGCCCCAGGGTGACCTCGTACTTGCCGATGGCGTAGGGCTTGCTGATTGTCACACGGTGTGCGGGTCTTTCGCTGCGGTCGCCGTGATTATCCCCCATGATGAACGAACCCGGCTGCAATAACACCATTTCCGGGCAGTTCTCGCAGTCACGGACGCCCTCTGTCCCGTGTGCCACAACCGATGTTCGGGCGGGCGCAGGTTCGGGTTGGGTGGCGACCGGTGGCGCCGGCTTCGGCACCGGCGCTGGCGAAGGTGCGGCAACCGGTTCCCGGATCAGCGTATGGTAGACAAAACCCGTGGTTCCGCCGGTGAGGTCGATGCGGTACCAGCTCCTGTCATGCGTGCGGCCGGTGACGTGCACCTGATCGCCGGGGTTCAGTCCACCGACCAGTTCGGCGTGCGAGGAAGGCTCCTTGCGCACATTGGCCCTGGTGACGGCTTCGTACTGAACGTCCATTTCCTCGACGGGCGGTGCTGGCGGCGCGGCGGGAGGGCCGGATTTGGCGTATCGAGCCGCCCGGGCCCTGGCAAGCGCCGCGAAACGTCCGTCAGGGTAGGCCTGTAGATAGGCCTTGTAGTCTTCTGCATGGGTACTGTTTTTGATGGATTCCCAGAACTCGAGTTCGTACTGGGCCTCGCCACTATTGGGCAGTAAGCCTGCGGTCGCCGCGCCTGTGACGAAAAGGCCGAGCAACAGGCTCAATAACAACATTCTGCACCCTGTTCCTATCATCATGATTATCCCGTGCTGGTGTTTTCAGATCGATCCGGTCTGACAATCATGCCGAGGCTAGTCGAGCACGCACTCGTGCGCAAGGGTTTTACCGACCTCCGACAGACGTAAGAATAGGTGAATCTGTCCGTGGAGTCGATTTTCCGCCGTCGCTGGAGCAACAGCTTTACCACGCAGGTATTCTGGGCCTCTGCCGCACGACGCTGTAATGGGCAACTTGAAATACTTGACTCGTGATATATGCTACATAAAGTGTGCACTGTTTCGGCGATGTGTGAACACTGCTGGCCGGTAGTGCGAAACAATCAGAAGGCTCATCAAGAAATTAATGAGCTGCTTTTCATACACTGGTCCCGCGCGATCTTGTGAATTGACTGATCATTTTTCACGGGTGAGCAGGGATCTCAGGGAGGGTGGGGAATGCTGCTAACAAGAACTGTTGCGGTGGTGGTACTGCTGGCGGTCTCATCAGTGATGGCCTTTGCTGCAGAGCGGACACCGGCACCGAAGAATGCCGTCGTCTACATTATCTGGCCGCCTGATGGCGCGGTTATCAGGGGGGGCAAGCTCTGGGTACGCATGGGGTTGCGTAACGCAGGTGTTGCGCCGAAGGGGGTTTGCATGTCAAACACCGGCCACCACCACCTGCTGATCGACACCGATCTGCCATCCTTCGATGTGGAGATACCCTCGGATCGTCAGCACTTGCACTTCGGCGGCGGCCAGACCGAAGCGCGTCTCGAAGATCTGACGCCCGGAAAACACACCCTGCAACTTCTACTGGCCGATTGCAACCATGTGCCGCATGACCCGCCGCTGTACTCGAAGAAGATCACCATCACCGTGCCACCTTACTAAGCAGGCTGACGGGCCGGGAACGTTTCGGGAAAACGAACAAAGGATGACAAACACATGAAGATCATGATCAGAAACCTGCTTGCTTGCCTGGTGAGCGCCGTGCTGTTCTCCGGTGTCGCCATGGCAGACAGAACACCGGCGCCGGAAAACGCCTACCTGTATGTCGGCTGGCCCAATGATGGCGAAGTCGTGCCGGCCAACAGGCCCTTCAGGGTGTGGTTCGGGCTGCGCAATATGGGCGTGGCGCCAAAAGGCGCCTGCGTTCCAAACACCGGGCATCACCACCTGTTAATCGACACCGATCTGCCGCCGCTGGATCAGGAAATTCCGTCTGATCGTAATCATATTCACTTCGGCGCAGGGCAGACCGAAACGACCATCGAACTACCACCGGGAACGCATACCTTGCAGTTGCTGATGGCCGACTGCAACCATGTGCCGCACGATCCGCCGGTCTATTCGACCAAGAAAACGATCTACGTCAGGTGAGTGCGTACATTCGCTGACGCTGTGCTAGGGCTCGGCGGCCAGGACCAGCGCTGGCGTTGAAACGGTTGTCTCGGCCTGATGATAGGCGGCGGTCAGGAATTCCCTGATAAATTTTTCCTTATAGGACTGTGTCAACAGTTCCGGCAGGCCGATATCGATGGCAGCGCGATAATCGATATGGACATTGCTGTCCGCTGTTGTGAAGCTGATGCGGCCGTGGTTCGCTCTGAGACTGCCGTCTATTTGTTTCCAGAAAATCGTATTCCCGCCATGACGCACCTCGACCCGTGACCACTGGCTGCCGACCGGCCAGGGGAATGAGAACTTCACCATGAACTCCTGACTGTCGTGATCCTCACTGACCAGTACCGTCTCCCGGACCCAGTCATGCAGCATCGGGTAGGTAGTAATGCGGTTGAAAATGTTGTAGACAACAGTTCGAGGGGCGTCAAACACCGCCTGTGCATGGATCAGTTTCTGGCTGTCGGTGTCATCGGCTTCAAAAGTTACCTCGATCCGGGGTTCCGCGAATACGGATCCGGCAAGGCATATCAAGCCTGCCGCAAAGACAACAATCCGCAGGACAGGTATCAGTGTTTTCACTGCAGTCGATTCCCGGGGATGTCTTGTGGTGACCAGAATGCGTACGCTTCAGTGAGCATGTCGCGACCGCACGTCTGACCGTCGTGTTCGGTATTGCCTGTGAGGTTGGGGACGCTGCTGTTCATGATTCTGATTCCTGCTCTCCAATCGAGTCACTGTTGCCTTCGTCAGGGGTATCAGCATCATCTGTGCCACGTCCTTGTCATGACGGCTGACGATGCAGCAAGCGACTGAACTGACGCAGAATACTGGTTGCCCGGCGGTACAGGCGGGGCGCGCGTGGAGCGTTTCAGGGAGTGATTCGTTGGTCTGGTGCAAACACCAATCGTCTGTGGTTGGCTGTCGAACAACAGCCGCATCAGCCGGGTGATCAGGCTCCACCGGGCCGCGTATCATCCAGGTGATAGCTTGCCTGTAGTCAGCCACATAACGTCGTATGCAAGGCGTCAGTGATCGGGGGCGACGCGTGATCACAGGCGGACCGGCGCTTGTGTGGCACCAGATCTGCCCGGTGATTACTGCCCGGGCACGCTACCTGTGGTCCGGGGAGAATGATTACAATACCCGTGGCGTGCACATTGGCAACGGCCAGGTTTTGGGTTTTCCGGCCGGGCCGCGGGATTTGACGGGGAAAATTCGGGAGGACATCAGCTTGAAGATTCTACATCGATCGTTGCTCACCCTGACATTGTTCAGCGGTCCGGCGATAGGGATGGATTACAGCGTGGATTTTTCACGCATCGACAACCTGGAAAGCATACGCCCGCTGGTGCAGCAGTGCGGGGACTTCGATGCGCTGGAGATCTACCGCAGTAAAATGGAGAGCAGCACCAACCTCGAGGAGCTGCGCAGCACCCTGTCCAGTGTCGGCTTCGCGTTGTTCAACAAGTGCCCTGACAACATAACCGGGCCGGGCATTGCGCCGGTCAAGCAGCCGGAGGCGTCGCAGACCATGGACTACTCGGTGGATTTCACCCGGGTAAAGAATTTCGAAGTCCTGCGCCCGCTCATCGAAGAATGCCGTGATTTTGGTGGGCTGGAAGCCTTCAGGACCAGATTGCAATCGACGGCCAACCTGCAAGACATGCGCAAGACCCTGGTCAGCGTCGGCTTCGGTATGTTCGAGGACTGTCCAGAGGGGATTTCGGGACCGGGTATCACGCCCAGCCAGTAATGCCCCGCGTGCCGGCATGCATCGGGGCTCCTCCCGTCGCACAGAGTACTCAGGCAGTCTCCCGGGCGCTTGTTTTGAAATAGATGAGTTTCCCCCTGCCGGCCCGTATATGCCGGCCGAGGCTGATGACGCCACGGCCGCGGAGCACGATCTGTTCATGATGGAGATAGACTTCATCATCATCGTCGATTTGTACGTAGGTGCCGTTGGTACTCTGATCGGTGAGGATGAAATTAGTCTGCTGGAAGCCCAGTCGGGCGTGGATACGCGACGCCAGTTCCGACTCGATCTGGATATCCGACTGATCGCCACGGCCGATCGTCAGTGAGGGACTATCGGGGATGAGGGTCAAGGTGTTCTCACGCCAGCGCAGGCTCAGGTTGCGGGGGGTGCCGGAACTTTCCTGGTGCTGCGTAGGAATCGCAATACGGGTGACAGTCTCTTCATTGCAGATTACCTGACACAGCGGGATGCCCGTGTCGGCACCCGTTGCAGCCTGTTCGTACAGGCGGAAGCGGGCGCGCGAGAGTTCGCCGAGGTGCCCGGCAATGGTTTTGGTGGCAAAGATCTGCCCGGGGGGAATCTGTTTCATCAGCGGTTCTGCCAGTCCGTATATTCCACCCACGGAAGTTGTCGCCGCATCGTCGATGAGTCCTCCGTCCTGTCTGTCCAGCAGCATACGTACCTCAGCCGGCATTGAGTCGTGGCCGTGTTCCCGGCAGGCCTGCTGCACGCTGCAGGCAACCCCGAAGGCCGAGTCGGTAGTGGGGAATACACCGATGAGTGCATTATTCTCGACCCGTAACCTGCGGCATAGCCCGCAATCCCGCAACGCGGCCTCGATGAAAGCCAGCTGTTCGTCGAGTTGCGTTTGTGGCAAGCCGGCAACGGATGAATCGGGCGCATCCGGCGTCCCGAGTCTGATCAGCAGTACGGTCTGGTAGGCGGAGTTTGCATCTATCATGATGGTGTCTCCCTTGTTCGGAAAATTCTTATCGTGGTATCTGCTTATTTGCTGATTATTCACCAGCGATGCCCCGGAGCCGGCGGCTTCCCGGCGGGTCGCAGCCTGCGTCGTATCATTAACTATAATCGGAAAATCAGTTTCCGCACCGTGTGTATGGCAAATTGTTGCTTGGGCCGCCACGGGCAACTGATATAGCCCGCGGTAGTGAGATTTCCACTGGAAATTGTCAAGGTCAGCGCGGCGTCGTAAGCACTTCCGCTACTCGACCGGACCTTTGAACCCGCTAAGTCGTAAGTGATCCGATGAAGACGCAAGTGCTGAAATGCTTTTGAGCCAGATTCGCCCACGGGTCACGAAAGCGAGCCGGGATGACGACGCCGCCGTTCGTCACAGCACATGTGACGTTACACCGGGAGGGGTTGCAAATAACCGGTTTCACAATCTTGGCGTTCCGGCGTTGTCGGTCAATTACAATCCGCGCTTCAGAGGGACCGCCTGCTTGTACTGATCTCGAACGACACATCCCGGCAGCGCGCTGCCGGGATGTGAGTGCGGCAGTTCAGTAGGCCGGTGCGTCGGCCTTGTAGGTCAGGCCCAGCTTGCCGGCCTGTTCGCGTACGGTGCGGTAGATCTTGTCATCCAGGGAATCGCTGGCGCCGCCGGCTTCCTCGACTTTCTTGTCCAGGTAAGCCGTCCGTTCCTTTGCCAGCTCCCTGATCTGGCGCTTGAGTTCATTGCGGCGTTCGGCCGTCTCGCTGATGATTGCCGCCTGTTCTTCCGGCGCCATGGCCTGCATGGGTTCAGGCAGCTTGTCCCGGTCGATGCCGGAGAGGTCGACCCGGCCGCTGCTCACTTCGTCCACCAGTTCACCCTCACCGAGGAAGTTGGCATCCCCGCTTCTGGAAACATTGAACGTTGCACGCCGTGCACGCGACTCGACCGATGAGGCAGTATGCAGTTTTTCAGCCGCCTCGATCTTGCGCCGCTGCTTCTCCTTCTCCTGCTCGCTGCCGTAATACATGCGTGTGTCATCCAGTTTGGCAGACAGGGTTGCGATCTTCTCGTCAAAGGGCGTGGCGATCGCCACGGCGTTTCCGGCCTGCTCCACCTGGAAGTACTGTCCGGCGCCCAGGCTGGCAATCTGCTGCCATGCGGGGGTGGTGCTGCTGTCGTGGCCGCTCTGGATGGCGTTGACCACAATACCTTTCGCCCTTGCCTCCCTGAGTGTCACCGGGTATTTGACATCGTCCTGATAGTCCATATGCGGCGGGGCGTCACCGACCAGGAATACTACCTTGTAGGTGCCGCTGTGCTGGCTCCAGGACATCCTGTGGACCGCCTCATGCAGCGCCTGGTTCACGCTTTCCGGTCCGTCACCGCCGCCTTCGGCCTGAAAATCCATCAGCGTGGCGTACATGGAATCCAGATCGCTGGACAGGTCCACCACCCGGGTAACATAGGCATCACGGCGGTCACGGTAAGCGACCAGTCCCATCCTGATCTCGGGTGCGGGTTGCGCCGAGGCCAGGGTGGTGGCGATGGACCATATTTTTTCCCTGGCCGCCTGTATCAGGCCGCCCATGCTGCCGGTGGTATCCAGTACGAACACGACGTCGATGCGGGAGCGTTCATCGGGCGCCGGACCCGTGACGGGCGGCGGATCGATCGGGGTAATCCCCCCGGCGCTCCGGTAGGCCGGCAACAGGGCAATCGTAGCCGTCGTCAGGGCGAATAAAGCAAGTGCGATAAGTTTCGATTTCATGGCGGTACCTCCCGAAGGCTTCAATGGATGGATGAGAGTTTGCGCACCGCGACCTCTGCGCTGCGATACGCGTGCTGAAAACGGTCTGTGCCCGCCTGACCGGCCCGGTTTGTGCCGGACCTGCGGAAGGCCTCTTTCGGAATGACGACAAACAGCGCCTGTACCAGGAAGAAGCTCCAGATGGCGAGAAACACGCTGTTTGTCCGCGTAATCGCCCAGATTGCTGCGCACAGCCCGAGGCTGTTCAGTCCCAGGTCGGCAAGCGCCGACAGCACGCTGGAATAGAAGTACAGCGAGCGGATGAGCCAGATGGCGCCCAGGTGCATGCACAGGTAGAGCGGCAGCGGTGGTTGCGTGAACCAGAGCACGCCGGCGACGACGAGCCAGACCGCGACGGCCGTGACCCGGCCAACGCGTTCGGGGCTGCGTCCCAGCAGGTAGATGATATAGACGAGGCTGATGACGGCGATCAGCAGGCGCAGTACCGGTGCGCCGGGAAACACCACGTCCAGCGCACTGTATACCGCACCACCGGCCAGGCTGGCGGCAAGCGCTACGGCGACGCCTTCAGGGAATGTGGGCTGTTTCATAACCGGCCCCTGTGCTGTTTTTCGCGCAGAAAGGCCACTTCCACCTCCTCGTCGCTGACGGTGACCTCCGGGGTGTTCCAGTTCTCAGCGGTCCGGGTGCGGATGCTTTCGCCGGCCAGCAGTTCGGCCTTCTGTCGCATGCTTTCCAGGCGCGAGCGGTTCTCCCTGATGCGGGTCCTGAGTGCATCGAGCATTTCACCGATTTCCCCGCGCTTGCGGGACAGGTTCCTCGCCAGACGCCGGGCTTCCAGCCGGCGCCTGATGCAGGCCCGGGCCAGGTCGTCATTGCCGGCCGCGAAACAGGCGCCGAGTTCCTCCTCGATGTCCTGCAGCGACTGTTCGATCCCGGTTTCACGGCTCAGGAGCTGGCGCTGTTCCTGCTGCAGCATCGTGCTGCGTTGCTCGTCGCGGGCAAGTTCCTCTTCCATTTCCCGGACCGCCTGCCGGAGAATGGCCTCGGGTTCCTCGATGCGATCGAGTACGGCGTGAAAATCGGCCTGAAACAGCCGGGAAACGCGTGTGATAAGTGCCATGGTGGTTACCTCCTGTGGCTTGATCATGATGCGATACCAGTCTGGGCGTGCAGCCGCCAGGGTGATAGACGCGTTGTGGTAAAACCTCGGGCGGAGTATTTACAAAAGATTTACATGTTGCTGGTCGCACGGGCTGGTAGGCTTGATATCAGTCGTATTCGACCGGCAGGGTGAGCGATGTATCATTGGTCGCCGTGCGCCGTGCGCCGTGCGCCGTGCGCCGTGCGCCAGGCGGCATCTGGCAGGACTAACAACGCATGCATCGCAAGATCCGGCTGCTGATTGTTGAAGACGAAGAAGCCATTCGAACCGGGCTGATCGACGTCTTCGTCTATCACGGTTACGAGGTGGAGTTCGCGGCCGACGGGATCTCGGGTCTGGACAAGGCGCTCAGCGGACGCTTCGACCTGATTCTGCTGGATGTCATGCTGCAGGGCATGGACGGCTTCGAAATATGCAACCGTATCCGTGCACAGGATCGCGACCAGCCGGTCATCATGCTGACGGCCAAAAGCACCGATGAGGACATCATCCAGGGGCTGTCGCTGGGCGCGGATGATTACGTTGCCAAACCGTTCTCGGTAGCTGAGCTGGTACTGCGTATACAGGCCGTGCTGCGCCGCTCGCGTATCGGCGCCGAACTGGATGCCACCCTCCGACTGGGTGAGGATATTGAAGTCGATTGCAGGAATCTGCAGGGCCGGCGAGGTGAGGAGGCGCTGGCATTTACCCGCCGCGAGGTGGAAATGTTGCAGTACTTCCGGCTGAACCCGGACCGGCCGGTGTCCCGGGACGAGTTGCTGGCAAAGGTCTGGGGTTATGCGAGGAACAGCGACATCGAGACCCGGACCGTCGATATCCATATTGCCAAGCTGCGGCGCAAGATCGAGCCCGACCCGGCAAGGCCGCGATACCTCGTGACGGTGCGTGGCGCCGGCTATCGCCTCGTGGAGGCCTGACGACCAGCGATGTTTGGCGCCTCCCTGACAGGTCTCGACCGGAAAAAACTGCGGCGCTTGCTGGCGCTGTTTTTTCTTGCCCTGGCCGTTCCGACCGGGATTCTGGTCTATCAGGCCTACAGCCAGTTGAAGTGGGAGGCGTTTCACCAGTACCGGTTACTGGCGGAGGAACTGGCAGCGCGTATCGATGCGCGTATCGTGCAGCTGATCGATGTCGAGGAGGCGCGTTCGTTTGCCGAGTATGCCTTCCTGAATGTTGCCGGCGATCCGTCAGACAGCTTTCTGCAACCTTCGCCACTTTCGGTCTATCCGCCCGTTTCATCCGTTCCCGGCCTGCTCGGTTACTTCCAGGTCGACGCCGGGGGTGTATTCACGACACCGCTGGTCCCGCCGGCGGGAACACCGGCATCGAGTTACGGCATTTCTGCAGAGGAACTCGAGCAGCGCCTGGCCCTGCAGCATCGAATCGAGCAGATCCTGAGCCGCAACCGCCTGGTGCAGGCAGGCAGGAACGAAACGGTGACGAGCGGGGAGGGCGGCAAGGATGCACCGCATGGGGACAAAACACGACGCGACAGGGACGTGAAGCCACAGCCGGCCCTGGAAGACCGTGCCCTGTCAGCAAGCGCAGAAAAAGCGGAAGAGTCGTTGCCGGGTCAGGCCGTCTTCGACCGGCTCAACGAGCCTGCTGTCCCCCTGGAACAGGAGAAGAAAGATCAGGCAGCCGGCGCCCTCGGTCGTGTCGAGGATCTGAAACTGGATTATCGCTACCAGTACCGATCGGGAGATGATTCCGGGCGAGCGCTCTCAAGCCCGGCGCCCGCCGCCGCACGGCGCATGCGCAAGGAGCGCACCGCCTTGCCGGAACCCCTGGATGAATCCGGCAGCGCGTTGCCGGCCCGTGGGCTTGCGGGCAGCGCCACGCCGCTGTCTGCGCCCGGCGGCGAAAACCGCATCCGGACCTTCGAGAGCGAGATCGATCCCTTCGAATTCAGTCTGCTCGACAGCGGACATTTCGTTTTGTACCGCAAGGTCTGGCGCGACGGACAGCGTTACATCCAGGGCGCACTGATCGAGCAGCAGCCGTTTGTCCATGGTCTGATCGATTCCACGTTCCGGGACAGCGCAGTGTCAGGCATGAGTGACCTGCTCGTGGCCTGGCGGGGTAATGTTCTCTCGGTGATCGGCGGACGGGATGCGCAGTTGTCTGTGTCCAGTGCACAGGA
>Ga0210144_1000499_pt1 | contig 20500 bp, 19 predicted proteins | sample Muzzi_PWA_D2_FD_185532 | JGI IMG/M metagenome (GOLD analysis project Ga0210144, IMG submission 185532) | Wetland microbial communities from San Francisco Bay, California, USA, that impact long-term carbon sequestration - Muzzi_PWA_D2 (SPAdes) | ecosystem: Environmental > Aquatic > Marine >...
GGCACAGCCGCGCTCGACGGCGAGCCCCGCGACGTGACCGAGGAGGGCGCGGCCGATGCCGCGCCCGCGCCGCGCCCGCTTGACGAAGAGGTCCTCGATCCACAGCCCGGGGCGGCACTCGAAGGTCGAGAAGGTGGGGAAGAAGACGGCGTAGCCGACCGCCTCGCCGTCGGCTTCGGCGATCAGCGCCTCCGCGGCCTCGCGCTCGAAGAGGCCCTCCGCGAGCAGCTGCGCGTCGCCTCTCACCGAAGCGGCGAGCCCCTCGTACTCGGCGAGCTCGCCGATCAGTTTCCACAGCGAAGTCGCGTCGTCGGGCCGGGCGACACGGATGCGCATGGCGGGCATCTTGCCAGGGTTCGGCGACCCGATCAGCTTCCTCACAACCGCTCGACCAGCTCAGCCGCGGCGGCCAGACGCACGCCGATGCCGGCTAGCTCCTCCTCGCCTCGCTCGTACAGACCCGAGACCGCGTCGCGCGCCAGCACCACGCGGAAGTCGCGCTCGCTGGCCTCGTAGATCGAGGTGCGCGGGCAGTTGGGGAAGTTGCAGCCGCAGAAGACCAGCGTCGTGACGCCCTGCTCGCGCAGATGCTCCTCCAGCGGCGTCCCGTAGAACGCCCCCCAGCGCGGCTTGTAGATCACCGACTCCCCCGGGCCGAGAGCCTGGACGCCGCCGGCGAGCAGCAGCTCGTCGTCCAGGGTCAGGTCGGGTGCGGGGAGGAGGGGAGGGGCGAGCTGGGAGCCCGGCGCGCCTGGCGGCAGCACGCGGGCACCCCTCTCTACGCCCCGTCGGCGGCAGAGGTCCACGTTGGCGCCGTCTGCCCTGTAGAGGCGCACGATGTGCACGACCGGGCGGCCTGCCGCGCGGAAGGCCTCCACCAGCGCATGCATCGCATCGAGCGCCGCGGAGGTCCCCGCGATCTCCAGCGGCCCGCCGTCCAGCACGTCGCGCTGCGTGTCGATCGTGATCAGCGCGGCGCTGCCGAAGTCAGGGCTCGTATATGGGTCGCTCACGGCGAGAGCAGTTTAGGTCTCGGGTGGCATCCGGCAAGCAGACCAAGATCGCGATGTGGTTCGCGAGCTTCTCCCACCCGACACGCGCTTGGCCTTCCCGGCGATGAAGACATTGCGGACGGACCTGGATGACGAGGGCTCGTTCGTCCGCGAGGTCGACGACGTGCAGCGCCCGGAGGGATACCGGCTCGTGGGCGCCTTCGAGGAGGGCGAGTCCGAAGCGGTCGCTGTAGCGGGATTTCGCACGGGCCATAGCCTCGCTTGGGACCACTACCTATATGTCGACGATCTCTCGACGCTGCCGGAGGCAAGGCGCCGCGGGCACGGACGGGCGTTGCTCGACTGGCTGCTCGACGAGGGGAGGCGCGTGGGTTGCGGACAGCTTCACCTCGACTCCGGGGTCGGGCTCGACCGCGCCGATGCCCACCGCCTCTACATGAACGCCGGGATGGTCATCGCCTCCTACCATTTCGCGCGCTACGTCGTCCAGTAGCGTGCCCCCGTCCATGGCAGAGGTGTTCCGGCAAGGTCACTACATCCTTGGCATCGAGGGGCTGGCGCTGCTGCGCGCCGGCGCGCGGCGGGCCTTCGACGGAGTCGATTCCCGCACCGAGGAGATCCGGGAGATTCTCTCCCGTTTTGACGAGCCGCCCTATTCCGAGCGTCGGGACCTGCCCGAGGTCGGCGTCGACGCAGGCTACGCCCAGTGGGCGGGGGACTACGACGATCCCGGCAACGACACGATCGCCCTGGAGGAGCCGGTGGCGCATGACCTGCTCGAGCGGCTGCCGGCCGGGCCGGTTCTCGACGCCGCCTGCGGCACCGGCCGCCACGCCGCGTTCCTGTCGGAGAGGGGTCGGGACGTGATCGGCGTCGATGCGAGCGATGCGATGCTCGCCCGCGCCCGGGCCAAGCTGCCCGAAGTCGACTTCCGCCGCGGCGAGCTGGCCGCGCTGCCGCTGGCCGACGGCGAGGTTGCCGGAGCCGTCTGCGCGCTTGCGCTCAGCCACCTGCCGGAGATCGGCCCTGCGATCGCCGAGCTCGCGCGGGTGCTCAGGCCCGGCGGCCGGTTGGTCGTCTCGAACCCTCACCCATTCGCGACGGCGATCCTCGGCTGGAGAGCCGTGTTCGTCGATCCGGAAGGGCGGCGTTCGATGATCCCCGAGCACCCGCACCTCCACGGCAACTACATCGCGGCGTTCCGCGACGCCGGCCTCGCGGTCCGCCAGTGCATCGAGCCGCCCGTGAGCAGCGAGCAGGCGAGGGCGCGCGCCAGGAAGCACCGGATCGACGCCTTCGAGGAGGCGCTGACGGGTGTTCCGGCGGTGATCGTCTGGGAGGCGGAGCGCCCTCGTCCAGCCGGTTAGCCGTCAGTCGATTCGCGGAGCCAGGAGATCACGTCAGCGGCGTTGTCCTGGGGCGGGAAGACCGGGTAGAAGACCTTGACGATCCGCCCCTGGCGGGCGATGAAGGTGAGGCGGCGGTAGAAGCGGGTGCCGCCGGTCTCGAAGATGGGCAGGCCCAGCTCCTCCGCAAATCGGAACTCGCTGTCGTTCAGCAGCGGGTAGGGCAGCTGCTCCCGCTCGGCGAACTCGCGCTGCTCGTCGCGGGGCTGGGCGCTGAGGCCGAAGACCGTCGCCCCGAGGCCGGCCAGCTCGCCGGCGCTGTCGCGGAAGGCGCAGCTTTGCGGCGTGCAGCCACGCGCGCCGGGGATCCGGTCCCAGCCGTCCGGCAACGGCCGGCCGGGCACTCCGGTCTGCGGGTAGACGTAGACGACCACGACGTCCTCGCCGCTCGCGGCGGCGGCCAGGTCCACCCTCTCGCCGCTGCTCGCCGGAAGGGCGGAGGACGGGAGCACGGCGCCCGGCAGGCGATCGGCGACGCCGTCGTCCTCGGGAACCGGCAGGTCGTCGGGCAGGGAGTGAGGGTCTGCGGGCTCCCGGCTCATCGCGTGTCGATCTTCTCACCCACGTACGCTTGCGGCGATGAGCGCAGTCGAGGCCCGGAAAGTCCCGAACCCGCTGTTGAGACGTGCGATCGGCGCTCCGGCCCTGCTCTACAGGATCGGAGCGGGGAGGCTGCTCGGCCACCGCTTCCTGCTGCTCACGCACCGCGGCCGGCGCTCCGGCCGGATCTACCGCACGATCCTGGAGGTGGTGGGTTGGGACGCGGAGCGGCGCGAGGCGGTCGTCATGTCTGGTTTCGGTCCCCGGGCCGGCTGGTACCTGAACGCCTTGGACGGCGGCGCGGAGGAGGTCCGGATCGCCGCTGCGCGTTTCCGCCCGGCGGTGCGACAGCCGCAGACAGACGAGGCGGTGCAGGTGGTGGCCGGCTACGAGCGGCGCAATCGCTTCGTCGCTCCGCTGGTCAGCGCCGTGTTCTCCCGTCTCGCCGGCTTTCGCTACGACGGCTCCGTGGAGGCTCGCGAGAGACTCGTCGATGCGCTCCCGCTGATCGCCTTCCGGGAGCCGTCGGCGCCGTCCGGGAGGGGCTGATCCACGCGGATGCCCTTGAGATAGCCGCCCTATGGCCGATACTTAGCCCAGATGGATGCGCGGTGGGGAAAGGCGGGGGCAGCAAGGGCGATTGCCGTGCTGCTCGCGCTGCTCGTCGGCTTGGCCTGCGCCGTCGCCGCGTTCGGCCCGGCGAGCGCAGCGCCCGCGCCGGCAGCGCGGCACGCGCCGGCGCGGGTTCTCGCGCCGCGTCCCGGCGCCCTGCTGCCGGCCCGCCCGCTGCTGATCCGCTTGCGGCTCGAGCGCCGGGCCAGGCGCCTGAAGGTGACGCTCAACGGACGTTCGATCGGCGCCTACTTCTCACGGCGGCGCCACCGCGTGCGCAGCCTGCGCGTCTCCCCCGCCCACGGGCTGCGCTACGGCCGCAACGTCCTGCGCGTCTCCGCCCGCCGCGGCGGCAAGGGACGGCGGCGGACCCGTGTCGTTCGCTTTCGCGTCAAGGCCAACCGGCCACTGGCCGCGGCGGGACTCGACAGGGTCGCCGCCCCGGGCGATCGCCTCAAGCTCGACGGAACCAAGTCGAGGCTGCAGCCGAGCGCGCGCAGGCGCCGAGCAAAGCTGCGCTACCGATGGTCGATCGTCCGCTCCCCGGGCCGGCGCCGGCCGGCGGCGCAGCCGGTACGGCTCTCGCAGCCCAACTCGCCCACGCCCTTGGTGACGCCCACCGCGGCTGGAAGCACGACCCTGCAGCTCACGGTCACCGGCCCGGAAGGCGAAGAAGGCTCGGACGAAGTCGAAGTCCGCGCCGACCCGCCGCCCTCGGTGTGGCTCGAAACCGGTGCCCAGGAAGGCAACCAGTACGGCGTCAAGCTTCGCGGCCCGATCGAAGAATTCTTCCCGGGTGAAACCTCGAAGTGGCTGCAGATCGTGGTGCTCAACCGCAGCACCCTCGAAGAGGAATCGAACACGAGCTACAACTGTCCGCAGGCGACCGAACACCCGTATGACAGCGTCGAAACCGCGCAAATCCTTGACAAGGAATGCGTACCGCAGGTCCAGTCGGCCCTCGCCAAGCTGAAAGGAGAACCCGGCAAGCATCTGGTGATCGCCGTCAACCAGCCGGGCGGGCAGCCGTTCGAACAGCCGCCGGTTGACATGTTCGGAGCGCTCGAGGGCTACATACGAGGGTGGGAATGGTGGCCGAAGAGCGAAAAGGTGGAACGGGGCGCGTTCTCCGCGGTCTTCGTGCCCGGAACGTCCGTGACCACCGACCATCCGCCGGTTCGCGCGAGTGGCGGTCCCAGCGTCGCCGGGGGGATGATCGACGACACCCTGGTGCGGAACTACAACGAACACAACTACTCGCTCGCCCCGGGCGAACGCCTTCCCTACGAAACCCAGGCAGGCGGGTCGGGCTCAACCCAGAACGTGATCTCGGTCGGCGACCATGGCTTCGCGCAGCCCCTGCCGCCCGGTTCGCAGGGCGGGTTCCAGGTCGTGGTGCTGGACAGCCGCACCCTGGAAGGCGAATCGCACTGGTTCGAGACGCACTCGAGCGGGCGGGGGCTCGGCGCGATGTACGACGTCCTCAAGCAAGCTAACGAAGTCATGCCACCTGAACCGCTCGGCTTTCACAAGCTGGTCTTCATCGCCAGCCGTGGAGATCCGAGCGTCCGGTTCGACAAAGGGACCTTCCCCTGGCTCGACAGGCTGGGGGGAGAGATCGAAGCGTTGGGCGGGACCCGCAGCCGCTTCTTCACCGCGCTTGAATCGAAGATGTCCAAGCAAAACTCCTACACGCTGGTCGGGACGAGCGGATCGAAGCGCGCCGAAGGTGACGAGCTGCTTGGCAAGGGCCCGGCCTCCGCGGGAAGCCTCAACACGGCGCCGCTCGCCGGACTGCTCGCCCGGACCGCCTACCACTACGCGTGGGCGTTCGAAAGCACGAAGCCGCCCGCGACGCAACAGAACGGCGAAACCGCCGTCGACCAGGGTGCGGAGCAGGTGCTGCAGGTCGCCGGGCAGGCGCCGACCCCGTGGCCGGAGCAGGGCAACCCGGGCAGGACGGCCGCCGTGCAGTTCATCGGGCTCGAGGTGCTGGGCACCGATACGCCGCGCAGTCAGTATTGGACGGAACCCTGGCCGGGCAAATGGAGCAAGACCGCGGAAAAGATCAAAGAACTGCGGTACCCCAATACCGAAGAAGTCAAGTTCACCCCGAGCGATCTCAGCTGGGCAAAGGAAGAGCTGCTCAAGGAGATCGAATGGCTGAACGAAGAGAACATCTACCTCCATAGGCTCGCCAAGCCATTCGGTGGCGCCGCGCTCAAGAACTGGCGGGCGCTGCAGACGATCGCCGAAAGAGTGAGAAAGCCCACCGGGATATCGAAGGAACAGCAGGCCGAAGCCGAGGTCGGGAAAGTCTTCGAATTCGCCCTCGACCTGGGCGAAAACGTGCCCTTTGTCGGCAAAGCGATCGGCGCGATCAACGCGATATACCACTTCGCCGTAGCCGCGGCCAGCAGCGAAGGAAAGCCGGTCGGCGAACCTTTCAAGGTCAAGGTGGACGAAATGGGGGAACAGCTCGGGAAGCGCCTGGAAGCGGCGGAAGCGCTGCTCGCCGAACAGCTGCCGGACGCGATCGCGTCCGATTACGGGAGGCTGATGACAGCGGGGTCATGCGCATCGAACATCGCCGAAGAATGGAAGAACTGCCCCTACGAACACAGCGGCTGGGAATACTCGCAGGAAGACCAGAGGACGGCGGCGCAGTCGCTGGTCACCACCTCCGAAGCTGCCGCCTACAGCTCGATCCTGCCGGCCAAGTACAACGCCTTTGAACTCCCAATCAACACGGAAACGCAGGCGAGGCTTTACTCGGGCCTGACGTTCTTGGTCGTGTGCCACTGGCCGTTCGCCCAGTCGCCGGCAAGCAGCCAGTTCGCTCGCCCGGTCTTCCGGGAAATTGGCAATCAGTTCGAAGAAATCAATGAAACCTGGACCGTCACCGCGCTCGGCTACCTGACCGGCAAGGGCATAACCACCGAAGCCTGGCGGATGCACGTCCCGCCGCCGGAAGCCACGGACACACTCTTCGGGACCGGCAAGGGCGAACTCGGCCTCAATCGCGAGGATTTCTTCGATCGGTCCTTCAGAGCGACGACGCTGCCAAATTACCCCTTAGGAAAATCCGAAACCGGGTGGCTCAGCCGCTGCTCCAAGGGCCCGCCCGGCGCCAGCCAGCTGAGCACCCCGCCGCGCACCAGCCTGAGTCGGGCGGCAGGCAAGGGCATCCCGGTCGGCTTCGAAGTGCCCAGCGGAGGCTCGACCGCACGGCTGACGCTGTCGCTCGGTGCGGCCAAGCCGAAGCAGGCGGCGAAGGCGAAGGCGCCGCTACGGGCCGGCAGCGTGCTCGCCTCCCTGCGGCTGCCCAATCTCGGCGCCGGCAGCCATTCGGCGAGGATCCGGATCCGGCGCCCGCTCGCCCGGCGCGTGTGGGAATCGAAGTTCCACCGCGCGACGTTGTGGCTGACGATCTTCCCGCCGGGGGGCGACAGCTCGACGGCCAAGAGCTCGATCGTCCTGCGCGGCTGATCGGGCCGCGTCGGTTGGTCGGGGCCTGACGACGTCTACGGTTCGCGTATGGCCCCGACGATCGACGAGCTGGCCGTCGCGGACGAGCCTGAGGCCTGGTCGGGGCTCGGGTTCGAGGTCGACGGCGAGACCTGCGTAGTTGGCGACGTGCGGATCCGGCTTGTTGGCCAGGCTGTGGGCAAGGGGCTGACCGGCTGGTCGCTGCGCGACACCGAGGGAACTGAGCTGGACGGCCTGCCGACGACGCACTCGGATCGCCCGCCGCCGAGCGAGGCGCCGGCGCACCCCAACGGCATCACCGCGCTCGACCACGTAGTTGCGATCACGCCGGCGCTCGAGCGGACGGTCACCGCGCTCGAGCGCGCCGGCCTCGACCTGCGCCGCATCCGCGAGGAGCCGACGCCCGCCGGCGCTCCGCGGCAGGCGTTCTTCCGCCTCGGCGCGACCATCCTCGAGGTCGTGCAGGAGCCGCCCGGGGCGATCGAGCGCGCCGGGGGCGATCACCCGGCCTTCTTCTGGGGTCTCGCCCTTCTCGCCCCCGACCTCAAAACGACCGTCGCCGGGCTCGGGGATCGGGTCGGCGAGAGCCGCCCGGCCGTCCAACCCGGCCGCCGCATCGCCACCCTGCGCCGCTCCGCCGGCCTCACCGTGCCGGTCGCGCTGATCACGCCGCCCGCCCCGGGTGGGGGAGGTCGGTATCCATAGGGAATGGACGTGAAGCGACCCCTGCGGGCCTTCGACCGCTTCCAGCAGCGCCACGCGCCGCTGGCGATGCCGACCGCGGTGGTGAAGAAGCTCGGCGACGACCAAGGAGGCAACCTCGCCGCGCTGATCGCCTACCGCGCCTTCTTCTCGCTCTTCCCGCTCCTCCTCCTGCTCACCACCGTGCTCGGCTTCGTGCTCGCCGACAACCCCGAGCTGCGCCGGGAGGCGGTCGACTCGGTGCTCGCCCATTTCCCGGTGATCGGCGACCAGATCGAGGTCGGCTCGCTACAGGGCAGCGGGGTGGCGCTGGCGGTCGGCATCGCCGGCTCGCTCTGGGCCGGCTTCGGCGTCGTCCTCGCCACCCAGCGGGCGCTGGACCGGGTCTGGGCAGTGCCGCACCGGGACCGTCCGGATTTCCTCCGCTCGCGCCTGCGGGCGCTCGTCCTGCTGGGCGTGCTGGGGACGCTGACGATCGCCTCGACCGTCGCCTCCGGCTTGGTCGGTGGCGGCGCCGGATTGCTCGGGCCGGTCGGCGGCATCGCCGTGTCGGTCGTCCTCAACCTGCTCGTCTTCGGCGCGCTCTTCTCGCTGCTCGGCTCGCGGCCCGCATCGCTGACCGTCGTCCTGCCCGGGGTCGTCCTCGCCGCTGTTTGCTGGGCGGGGCTGCAGCTCGTCGGCGGCTACTTCGTCTCCCACCAGATCCGCGACGCGACGCCGGCCTACGGCACCTTCGCCCTGGTGCTTGGCCTGCTCGTCTGGGTCCACCTCGGCGCGCTGCTGACGGTGCTCAGCGCCGAGCTGAACGTCGTCCGCGCCCGCCGGCTCTGGCCGCGCAGCTTGCTCGGCGTCGCTCGCGAGGAGGACGAGCGGGTGATGCGGGCGCTCGCCGAGGCGGAGGCGCGCGACGAGCAGCAGCGCATCCGCGTCGATTTCGACCGGCGTTAGCGCGAGGCCAGGACGCCTACCGGGACCCGCCCTCGACGAAGCGCCGGTCGAGCGCGTCCTCGTAGGCGGCGAGCGGGTCGTCGGTGCCGAGGACGCGGAACCGGCAGGCGTCGCCGCCCAGCGAGAGCAGCGAGGTGCGCTCGGCCCGCAGGCCGGAGACCGCCGGGTCGAGCGCCTTCATCCAGTTCGCGTCCCAGGCGCAGAGGACGGTGGTCACGAGGGTCGCGTCGTGGCGCGAGAAGAAGTCACGGAAGAAGCAGCGGTCGACCCGCATCTCGAAGGTCTCGGGGTCGGGGCGCTCGAACTCGAACCGGAAGTAGGACCCGTACATCGCCGAGCTCTTGCGCATCGCCTTCTCGACCGCGTCCAGCGGCGCGTCCCGCTTGGCGAGCGCCTCGATCACGATCTCGATCGAGCGCTCCAGCACCTCGCCGAAGACGTGCTGGAGGAAGAGGATCGTGCGTCGCTCGTCGCCGTCGAACTCGGGGCGAAGGGCCTCGAACGCGGCGAGCACGACGGCGGACATCGCCAGCATCCCCTTCGCGGCGCCGTCGACCGCCAGATCGCCGTCTTCCTCGGCCAGCTGTTCGGCCCGGGCGCCGATCTTCTCCGTCAGCTCCTGCGACCGCCCGGGCGCGACCACGGTGAGGTGGCTGTCGATGCCCTTGAGCAGCCGGTGGGGAACCACGCGACCCATCAGCCAGCGGCCCTCGACGGCGAACAGCTTGTCGCTGAGGTTCACGGGAAACATCCTATGAGCTCGCAGCGACAGGCGTCCCCGCTCTCGGCGATACTGCCGAGCGGTGGGCGATGGAGAGGACGTCGCAGGCGAAGCGGGCACCGAGGTAGCCGCCGCGGGGACGCGACGAGCCGTGGTCGTCGCCGCGCTTGGGACGATCATCGAGTGGTACGACTTCAGCCTCTACGTCTTCCTGGCGCCGATCTACGCGCGGGTCTTCTTCCCCGGCGAGAGCGGCCTGGACGGGGTGGTCGTGACCCTGGCGGTCTTCGCGATCGCCTACCTGGCCCGCCCGGTCGGGGCGATCGTCTTCGGCCACTTCGGCGACCGGATCGGGCGCCGCGACGCGCTGCTCGTCTCGGCCTCGATCATGAGCGTCGCGCTGCTGCTCAACGGCCTGCTGCCGAGCGAGGCGAGGATCGGCGTCGCCGCGCCGATCGGCCTCTTCCTGCTGCGGCTGGCGATGGGGTTCGCGGTGGGCGGCGAGTACTCGGGCATCCTGGTCTACCTGCTGGAGATCGCCAAGGTCAGGTCGCGCGGCCTGGTCGTCAGCTTCGCCCCCGCCGCCTCCGGGATCGGGACGCTGATCGCGGTCGGCTCGACCGCGATCGTCAGCGCTGCCCTCTCCCAGCAGCAGCTCGACGACTGGGGCTGGCGGATCCCGGTGCTGCTCGGGGCCGCGCTCGCCGTGACGATCCTGGTGTTGAGGAGGTCGCTCGCCGAAACGCCGGCCTTCCGCCGCATGCGGGAATCGGGCCAGGTCTCGGAGCATCCGGTCCGCGACGCGGTGGTCAGGGCCCGGTGGGCGGTGTTCGTGGCCTTCGCGCTCTCCGCGGTCGGCTCGGTCGCCTACTACCTGGGCATCACCTACGTGCCCACCTTTCTGGAGTCGTTCGGCAAGGCGCAGCACGACGACGCGCTGATCTGGTCGACCGTCGCGACGGCGGTGTACGTGCTGCTCACGCCGCTGGCCGGCTGGTGGGCGGACGCCGGCGGCCGGCGGGCCAGCCTCGGCGTCACCGGGCTGGCGCTGATCGTCGCCTCGGTGCCGCTCTTCGCCCTGCTCGCCGGCAGCGCCGCCCTGCTGCAGCTGGCGGCGGCCGTCGCGCTGGCGGCCGGGGCCGCCGCCTGGTGCTCGATCGCCTCCTCGGCGATCCCGGAGCAGTTCGGCACCGCCGATCGCTTCAGCGGCCTGGCGGTCGGCTACAACATCGCCACCGCGATCTTCGGCGGCCTCTCCCCGCTCGCCGCCACCCTGCTGATCCGCCTCACCGGCTGGGACCCGGCGCCCGGCCTGATGCTGGCGCTGGTCGCGCTGGCCGCCGTGCCGGTCGTCCTCCGTCTCCCCGAGACGGCGCGCCGTCCGCTGCGCGAGGACTGACCGCCTCAGTCGCCGAGCAGCTCGTCGCAGCGCACCGCGGCGCGGCTGGGGAGGACGAGGTCGCCGTTGCGGTGCAGGAGGCCCGCGGCGGCCAGGTCGCGCAGCGCCCGCTCGAGCGCGTCGCGCTGCCCGAAGTCGGCGGCGCCCGCGGCGATCTCGCGCAGCAGCTCCTCGAAGGCGATCAGGGCGGGGTGGAGCTCCAGCAGCAGCCGCAGCACCGCGCCCTCGACGACGGCGTCGTCCTCTGCTGGGGTTCGGGTCTTGTCCATGCCTTCCACGACTCACCTACACAAGGGCGCAGCGGGCCGATCTCTCCCCCCTCAGGACGCGTCGTCGTCCGGCGGGTCCTCCTCGAATTCTTCGAGCACCTTTTTGGCCCACTCGGCGCCCCGCGCGAAGCGGTAGAAGTGCTGGGTCGCGCCCCGCACCTGCCGCTCTTCGACCGACTCGACCACGGCGTGTTCGGCGAGAACGCGAACGTGGTAGCTGACGTTGCTGACCGACTCGCCCAGCCGATCGGACAGCTCACAGGGGCTGATCGGCTCGCCGTCCGCCATCACGCGCAGGATGCGGCGCCGCAGTTCGTGCCTGAGCGCTGTGAGCAGAGCCTGGAGATCGGGTTTGTCCTTCCCTGCCATTCGAGAGCCGCAGTATATAGCAACTTGAATCTTCTGTCTGCAAGACATTCGTCTGTGGCACGGAATCGTGCACGAGGGCTCGCTCAGCCGTCCTCGCGGACGCCGCCCATCTCGCTGAACGCGGCGGTCGGCCCGGCGTGTTCGCGCTGCTCGTCGGCGATCACGTGGGAGACCGCGTTGATCAGCGCCAGGTGGGTGAATGCCTGCGGGAAGTTGCCGAGGTGCTGCGCGCTCTTCGCCTCCAGCTCCTCCGCGTAGAGGTCGAGCCAGCCGGCCGCCTCGAGCAGCCGCTCGCAGAGTTCCCGTGCGCGCTCCGGCTCGCCGATCTCCGAGAGCGCCGAGACCAGCCAGAAAGAGCAGATCAGGAAGGTCCCCTCCTCGCCGCTCAGCCCGTCGTCGGTCTCCTCCACCTTGTAGCGGAGGACGAGATCGTTCTGAGTGAGCCGGGCGGCGATCTCCTCGACCGTCGCCCGCACGCGCGGATCGTCGGCGGGCAGGAAGCGGACGAGCGGGATCAGCAGCGTCGAGGCGTCGAGCGCGTCGGTCTCGTAGTGCTGGCGGAAGACTTCGTCGCGCACGCCCCGCTCGAGGATCTCCGCGCGGATCCGCTCCGCCGTTTCCTCCCACTCCTCGGAGACATCCTCGACGCCGACGGTGCGGGCGAGGCGGGCGCCGCGGTCGACCGCGACCCAGATCATCAGCTTCGAGGAGACGTAGTGCTGCGGCTCGCCGCGCGACTCCCAGATCCCCTGGTCGGGATGCGGCCAGGCGGCGATCGCAGCTTCCACCTGCTCGCGGATCAGTTTGCGGTCGGCCGGGGTGCCGGCGCCGCGCAGCGCCTTCTCGTGCAGGTAGATCGAGTCCAGCAGCGCCCCCCAGACGTCGTTCTGCCGCTGCTCGTAGGCGCCGTTGCCGGTCCGCACCGGCTGCGCGCCGCCGTAGCCGCCGAGGTGGTCGAGCGTCCGCTCGGTCAGCTGCTTCTCGCCGCCGATCCCGTACATGATCTGCAGCCGCGGGTCTTCGTGGCAGATGTCGAGTACGAAGCGCATGAAGTCGCGCGCCTCCTGGTCGAAGCCGAGCGTGTGCAACGCCCATAGGCTGAAGGTCGAGTCGCGGATCCAGCTGAAGCGGTAGTCCCAGTTGCGTTCGCCCCCGGGGGTCTCGGGCAGCGAGGTGGTCGGCGCCGCGACGATCGCCCCGCTCGGCGCGTAGGTGAGCCCTTTGAGGACGAGCGCCGAACGCTGCAGGTAGATCCGCCAGGGGTGATCGGGGAAGTCGCCGTCGCGCAGCCAGGCGCGCCAGAACTCCGTCGTCGACTCGATCCGCTCCAGCGCCTCGGGGGCGCTGCGCGGGCCGCCCAGCCCGCCGTCGCCCCAGGCTATGGCGCAGAAGCCGGTCTCGTCCTCGCGCAGCCGCAGCCGCCCGCGCGCCGCGCCGCCCTCCAGGGCGAGGTCCATGTCGCTGCTCAGCCGCAGCTCGGTGCCGTCGCTGTCGCGCGCCGTCGCCTCGCCCAGCTCGCCGCCGCTCCATTCGGCCGCCTTCGCCCCGTAGGCGAACCGGGGCAGGCACTCCATCTCCAGCTCGACCTCGCCGTTGACGCAGGTCGCCGTCCGCAGCAGCGAGTGGTCGCACTCGTGCGCCGTCCGCGGCCGCGAGCCCGGTCCTTCCTGCTCGGCCCATTCGCTGATCGTCAGCGCGTCGTGGACGACGACCCAGCCGGTCGGGGTCACCCAGGTCGTCTCGACCACCAGCGTGCCCGGCTCGTAACGCCGGCTGATCGGCACGACGACCCCGGCCGGCGCCAGCTTGAAGTGGCCGGCGTCGCGATCGAGCAGCGCGGCGAAGACGCTGGGCGAGTCGAAGCGCGGCACGCAGAGCCACTCGACCTCCCCCGGGAAGGCGACGAGGGCGCTGGTGTGGCAGTCGGAGAGGAAGCCGTAGCTGCCGATCGGCGGGAAGCGGTGGTCGGCTGCGCTCAAAGCGATGCCAAGCTACCGTGGAATGCCGTGAGCCTGCCGTTCGCCCACGTCGCCGGCGCCTTCCTGCCGCTCGAGGTGATCCCGGTCACCGTCGCCGGTGTCCTCTACTGGCACCGGGTGATGGTGCTGTCCTGGGACGGCCGCCGGGTGCCGCTCTGGCGCCAGCTCTGCTTCGGGGCCGGCCTGCTGACGATCGCGATCGCCCTGTTCAGCCCGATCGGCCACATCTCCGACGAGCTGGTGATCGCTCACATGGTCGAGCACCTGCTGATCGGCGACCTCGCCGCCCTGCTGCTCGTCCTCGGCCTGACCCGCTCGCTGCTGCAGCCGATCCTCGCGATCCCCGCCTTCAACCGCCTCCAGATCCTCGTCCACCCGGCGGTCGCCTTCCCGCTCTGGGCGATCAACTTCTACCTCTGGCACATCCCGCCGATCTACCAGGACGCCTACGGCGCGGCGCCGATCCACGCCCTCGAGCACACGACCTTCCTCTTCTTCGGCTGCCTGATGTGGATGCCGGTGTTCGGCCCGCTCCCCAAGCCGCAGTGGTTCGGGGCCGGTTGGAAGGTCGCCTACGTGGTCGCCGTCCGCTTCACCAGCGCGATCCTCGGCAACGTGCTGATGTGGTCGGGGACCGTGCTCTACCCGATCTACGCGCCGGGCGAGCGCTACTGGGGCATCTCCGCGATCGCCGATCAGAGCACGGCGGGGGTGATCATGATGATCGAGGGGACCTTCCTGGCGCTCGGCGTGCTCGCCTGGGTGTTCTTCGAGGTGGCCCGCGAAGGGACCGAAAAGCAGGACCTGCTCGACCTGGCGCGGCAGCGCGGCGTGCCGCTCGACGAGCGCCGCGCCCAGCGCGCCGTCGCCGCCGGCCACGGTGCCCTGCTGGAGGAGCGGCTGAGCGCGGCAAGCGATGACCCCGAGCTTGAGCCGCGCTGAGCGGGCGCTGCTGCCGGCGCTGATCTTCGCGGTCGGCGCCGCCAGCCTCGGGGCCGAGATCGCCGCGGCGCGCCTGCTCGCCCCCTACTTCGGCGCCTCGACCATCGTCTGGGCGAACACGATCGGAGTCGTCCTCGTCGCCCTGTCCGCCGGCTACTGGTTCGGCGGGCGCTTCGCCGACCGCCACCCGCACCTGCGCGGGCTCTGCCTGATGGTGCTCGTCGCGGCGCTGCTGATCGCCGCGGTCCCGTTCGCCGCCCGCCCCTTCCTCGGCCTCTCGGTCGACGCCTTCGACACGGTCTCGATCGGCGGCTTCCTCGGCTCGCTGTTCGGGGTGCTGGCGCTGGTCGCGGTGCCCGTCGCCCTGCTCGGCGCGGCCTCGCCGTGGGCCGTTCGCCTCACGGTCGGCGAGGTGGGTCGCTCCGGCGAGGTGGTGGGGAGGCTCTACGCGATCTCCACCGCCGGCTCGCTGTTCGGGACGATGGTCGCCGCCCTCCTGCTGATCCCCCTGCTGGGGACTCAGCGCACCTTCCTCGTCTTCGCGCTCGCCCTGGCGCTGGTCGGCGCGGCGGGGCTCGGCTGGCGCTTCGCGCCGCTGCCCGCGGCGCTGGCGCTGGTGGTCGCGGCGCCGGTCGGGACGATCAAGGCGGCCGACACCGGCAAGGTGCTCTACGAGGCGGAGACGACGCAGCAGTACGCGCGGGTGGTCGAACGACCCGACGGCTCGCGGGCGCTGGAGCTGAACGAGGGCCAGGCCGTCCACTCGCTCTACCGGCCGGGCAGCTTCCTGACCGGCGGCTACTGGGACGGCCATCTGGTGCTGCCGTTCGCGGCGCGGGCGCGGCCACCGGCCCGGATCGCGATCCTCGGCAACGCCGGCGGCACCGTGGCCCGCGCCTTCGGCCACTTCTTCCCCCGCACCGAGGTCGACGCGGTCGAGATCGACGGCGAGCTGACCGAGCTGGGTCGGCGCTTCTTCGGGCTTCGCAACCCTCGCATGCGGGTCTTCACCGAGGACGCCCGGCCCTGGCTGGCGCGCTCGGCGGGCGGCTACGACGCGATCATGGTCGACGCCTACCGCCAGCCCTACATCCCCTTCTACCTGACCAGCCGGGAGTTCTTCGAGCTGGCGCGGGACCGCCTCGCCCCCGGTGGCGTGGTGATCGTCAACGTCGGCCATCCAGAGGGGAGCGGGGCGCTCGAGCGGGTGCTGGGCAGGACGATGGCGAGCGCCTTCCCGCGCGTCCGGCGCGATCCGATCGAGCCGACCAACACGCTGCTGGTGGCGGGTGCGGGGCAGCTCTCCGCCGCCCGCCTGCGCGGCGCGGCCCGCTCGCTGCCGGCGGAGCTGCGGGCGCCGGCGCGCCGGGCTGCGGCCCGGCTGGCGCCCCGGCTGCCCGGCGGTGAGGTCTACAGCGACGACCGCGCCCCGGTCGAGTGGCTGGTCGACTCCTCCCTGCTGGAATACGCGAATGGCGAATAGGGCGGGGGCATGGCTGGTCACCGGGCCGCTGGGGCGCGGGTTCGCCTTCGCGATCGACTTGGCCGTGGCGCTCCGCCGCCTGTGGCGGCGGTCAGGCTCGCTTCGATGAAGCATTTGGGGGCCTATGCACCCCCGAATGCCTCCACCGGCGGGAGCCGATTCGTCTAGGGTCCCGCACTCGATGGCGCCGACTGTCAAAGAGCTGCCGAACTCGCGCGTCGAAGTCGAGGTCGAGGTCCCCGCCGCCGACGTGGAGCGCGCCGTCAACCGTGCCTCCCGCACCCTGGCGCGGGAGATGCGGATGCCCGGTTTCCGCAAGGGCAAGGCGCCGCCCTCGCTGGTGATCCAGCGCGTCGGCTTCGCGGCGGTGCTGGAGGAGGCGATCCGCGAGGCGCTGCCGGAGTGGTACGAACGGGCCCTGCTCGCCTCCGGCATCGCACCGGTCGGCGACCCCCGCGTCGAGATGGTCTCGACCCCCGAGGAGGAGGGCGAGCCGCTCGGCTTCAAGTTCCAGATCGGCGTCCGGCCGCAGGCGAAGCTCGGCGAGTACAGGGGTCTCGAGGTGGGGCGGGCCGAGCCCGAGGCGCCGGCCGATCTCGTCGACCGCGAGGTCGAGCGGATCCGCGAGGGCTTCGCCAGGCTGGAGCCGGTCGAGCGGGCGGCGGCCGAGGGCGACGCGCTGCTGATCGACTTTGAGGGCCTGGTCGACGGCAAGGCGTTCGAGGGCGGCACGGCTACCGACTACCTGCTCGAGCTGGGGGGCGGCCAACTGGTCGAGGGCTTTGAGGAGCAGCTTGCCGGGGCGAGCGCCGGCGAGACGCGCGAGGTCGAGGTCAGCTTTCCCGAGGACTACCGCGCCGAGGACCTCGCCGGCAATGAGGCGGTCTTCAAAGTCGAGGTCAAGGAGGTGCGGGAGAAGGTGCTGCCCCCGCTCGACGACGACTTTGCCGCCGAGGCGTCGGAGTTCGACACCTTGGAGGAGCTGCGCGTCGACATCGGCAAGCGGCTCGCCGAGGTCGTCGGCGAGCGGATCGAGCAGGACTTCCGGCTCGCCGCGGTCGAGGCCGCCGCCGAGGGGGCCACGGTGGAGCTGCCCGAGGAGCTGGTGAGCGCCCGCGCCGCGGAGCGCTGGGAGCGGCTGGAGCGGCAGCTCGCGGCGCGCGGCATGAGCCCCGACTCCTACCTGCAGATGCAGGGAAAAACCCGCGAGCAGGCGATCGAGGAGTCGAAGCCCGACGCCGAGGCGGAGCTGAGGCGCGAGGCGGTGCTGGCGGCGATCGCAGAGGCCGAGGGGGTCGAGGTCTCCGAGGAGGAGATGCTCGAGGCGCTGGCCCATACCGCCGAGCACGAGCGCACCACCCCCGAGAAGCTGCTGAAGCGGCTGCGCCAGAGCGGTCGCGACGCGATGGTCCGCGAGGACATTCGCATCCGCAAGGCGATCGACCTGGTTGCCGAGTCGGCGAAGCCGATTCCGCTCGAGCGGGCCGAGGCGCGCGAGAAACTGTGGACGCCGGAGAAGGAGCGCGAGGAGGCCGGCTCGCTCTGGACGCCGGGCTCGGACTGAGGCGGCCTGCCGGGCGCCTTCTATAGAGTGGCGGCCATGAGTCCCCTGGTCCCGATGGTGGTCGAGCAAACCTCGCGCGGCGAGCGCGCCTTCGACATCTACTCGCGCCTGCTCGGGGAGCGGATCGTCTTCCTCGGCACCCCGATCTCCGAGGACATCGCCAACCTGATCGTCGCCCAGCTGCTGCACCTCGAGTCCGAGGACCCGGACAAGGACATCAGCCTCTACATCAATTCGCCCGGCGGCTCGGTCTACGCCGGCTTGGCGATCTACGACACGATGCAGTTCATCAAACCCGACGTGCAGACGATCTGCGTCGGCATCGCGATGAGCATGGGAGCGCTGCTGCTGGCCGGGGGCGCCGCGGGCAAGCGGATGGCGCTGCCCAACTCGAAGATCCTCATCCACCAGGTGTCGTCCGGATTCGAAGGCCAGGCGACCGACATCGAGATCCACGCCAAAGAGATCATCGACGTCCGCCGCCGCCTCGACGAGATCCTCGCCAAGCACACCGGCCAGCCTTTCGACAAGGTCACGAAAGACACCGATCGCGACTACTTCATGAGCGCCGAGGAGGCGAAGGAGTACAGCCTCGTCGACCGCGTGATCGAGCACCACTGAGCGGTTTCGCGCCCACCGCGGTCGCGCTTCTGGCGGCGGTTGCCCTGGCTTCCCCCGTCGCCTCGGCGCAAGGGAGCTCAGGACGCGACGGCGGTATCAGCTTCCACGCCCACGTCTTCCCGGTCCGGGGCTCGCACTGGACGCGCGGCGCGATCGGCGAGTTCGGCGCGCCGCGCAGCGGCGGCCGCACCCACGAGGGCTTCGACCTCGTCGCCGCCTGCCGCACGCCGCTGGTCGCGGCGGCGACCGGCCGGGTGCTGCGTTCGGGCTACGACCCGGTCCTCTACGGCAACTACCTGCTGATCCACGGCCAGGGCGAGCATTGGAGCTACTTCTACGCCCATTTGGCCCGGCCGGCCGGCGTCCACCGCGGCGACCCCGTCTGGGCCGGCGAGCGAGTCGGGGCCGTCGGCGAGACCGGCGACGCCCGCACCGTCGGCTGCCACCTCCACTTCGAGATCCACGTCCGCGGCCGCCCGGTCGACCCGGCGCCACAACTTCGCCGCTGGGACCGCGAGAGGAGAAGCCGCGCCCGCGGACCGCACCGGCTTCCGCAGCCGACAGCGAGCGGCAGGCGTCGATTACCCCGAGGTAATCGACAGCCCTACCGGCGATGGCTACAGTCGCCACGCGATGGCCACGACCAGCACCCATGAGGAAGTGGGGCCGCTTCTGCGCGAATGGCGTGAGCGCCGCCGGCTGACCCAGCTCGAGCTCGGGCTCGAGGCGGGGGTCTCAGCGCGTCACCTGAGCTTCGTCGAGACCGGCCGCTCGAAGCCGGGGCGCGACATGCTCTTGCAGGTCGCCGAGCGGCTCGACATCCCGTTCCGCGAGCGAAACCAGATCCTGCTCGCGGCGGGCCACGCACCGGCCTTCCCCGAACAGCCCCTTGGCGATCCGGTCCTTGCACCTGTCCGCGCGGCGCTCGATCGGATTCTCGCTGCGCATGAGCCCTATCCCGCGGTCGTCTTCGACCGAGCCTGGAACTTGGTCGCGATCAACAGCCCGATGTCCGCTATGGCCGCGAGCGTCGAGATCGACCCGGCATTGCTCGAGCCGCCGATCAACATCCTGCGGATCGGCCTCCATCCCCGCGGGCTTGCGCCGCTGATCGTCAACCTCGCCAGCTGGCGCGCGCACTTCCTCGAGCGGCTGGCGAGGCAGATCGCGGTTACCGGTGACGACTCGCTGGGGTCGCTGATGGAGGAGGTTGCCGCCTACCCGGTGCCGGCGGGCGAGGATGCAAGCCCCCTGCATGCCGAGGACAGCGAGATCCTCGGACCGCTGAAGCTGCGCGCCCCAACCGGCGACCAGTGGTCCCTTTTCGGCATGTTCGCGGGCTTCGACACTCCGTTTGAGGTGACCACGTCCGAGCTCGCGATCGAGCTGCTCTTCCCGGCCGATCAATCGACTGCGGAAGCGCTCAGGAAAGGAGAGTCGTGAGCACGATCAATGCTGGAATCGGGCGCATCCTCGCCGGGTGGGGGGGCGCGCTGCTGATCGCATCCCTGTTCCTGCCATGGGCAGACGGGCCGGGCGACATCAGCCGCAATGGGTGGGAGCTCTTGAGGATGTCGGACGTTCTTCTCCTCGTCGTCGGGCTGCATGGGATCGCTGCGGCGATCACCGGCGGTCGCTTCGGGTATTTCCGGCCAGACCTCTCGCTGAACGGCGCCACGGACATCCTCGGAGTAGTGGCAGCAGTCCTCCTCGGGTGGCTGCTCGTCGTCGACTTCCCGTCGGGCGCCAGCCCGCAGCCGGGCGTCTACGTGGCCCTGATCGCCGACATCCCAGTTGCCTGCGGCGCGGGCGACTTCCGGGTGCGGACCTTCTTTCCCAGAATTCCCGACGGCGAGCGGCGCGCGCCATAGGAATCACTTCCTTTGCGCGATAAGCGGCAGCTCGGGAGCTCCGGGCCGGTCAGGTCTCGACCGGGGTGTTCGGCAGGCTCCCCCACTCGGACCATGAGCCGTAGTAGACGACGACCTCCCGATATCCCAGTTGCTCCTTTAGCGCGAACGCGACCAGGCTCGCCCGGTTGCCGATCGTGCAGTAGACGACGACCCTCTGGTCGGGCTCCAACCCCAGGTCCTCACAGGCCCGCCGCAGTTCCTGGCCGTCCGCCAGGGAGCCGTCCTCCCGCCGCGCCAGGTCGACGGGAACGTTGACGGCGCCCGGGATGTGGCCCGGACGCCCGGCCCCCTCGGTGGCACCCGAGGGCCAAAACCGCTCGCCGCTGAACTCCTCCTTCGCGCGCACGTCCAAGATCACCGTCCCCCGATCCCCGATCATCTCCTTCACCTCCTGCCGCCAGACCACCAGCTCGGGCTTCTCGCCCAGGCGCTCATAGGAGGACGATTCCGGCTTCGGGACCTCGGTGCTCCAGGGGTGGCCGGCGCCTTCCCACCTCTGGCGCGGGCCGTCCATCAACCGGATCCGCTCG
>Ga0210144_1000502_pt1 | contig 20407 bp, 13 predicted proteins | sample Muzzi_PWA_D2_FD_185532 | JGI IMG/M metagenome (GOLD analysis project Ga0210144, IMG submission 185532) | Wetland microbial communities from San Francisco Bay, California, USA, that impact long-term carbon sequestration - Muzzi_PWA_D2 (SPAdes) | ecosystem: Environmental > Aquatic > Marine >...
TTTGATCCTGGATGAGGGTTGGATATCAATTATTGCTTGACATCTTTAAAATTATGAGGGAGTTTAGTATAAGATAACCTATCAATAATAATAGAGAAATCAGACTTTGCTACGTTTTACTGCAATGACCTACAGATATCAAGCACCTGAAATTTCTGAGATACCTCAATGCCATATCACAATTCAGGCCTGAATTACGCTTTGAACAGAAACACTGTCTTTCAAAAATCCGATTTTTTACATAGGTCACATCCAACCGAGATTGTCCTAAATGACCTGATTCTTCTCAGATCAGGAAAAGAACAGGCTAAGGATGAACAGGGTAAGGATTGATTGGTAAGTAAACCAGTAATTATTCGCTGCAATCCCTGCTAAAAGGAGGGTTTTAATAAAGCGCCCTCCTCTCCCCGACGGTTTTCTTTCGGGGGAATTGTAATAATGTGTTACGTTTTTCTATTTCCATAACTGTGGCTAATACTACTGATTGGTCAGCAGGAGTACTCTCAATCATTTCATACAGGTAATGAGCAAGAGTGTTGAAAGGAAGCTCTATGTTTTTGTTTTTAAGAAGCAGATCAACATATCTTATAGCTCTGTCTATCAACTTATTATTACTTGCCCTGACATATGTCATTACATTACCTTCGTATCTGCGAAGCCTGCCCATCACAAGTGTTGAAAGGGAATTAAGTATCATCTTAAGAATCAGATGTGAGAAGAGTGGTACTGTAAAAGGTGCCGGCAAATAATGTCTGTAGTTCCCCAGGATGAAATTGATCCCCTTCTGATCACTTTGTATCTTAAATCGGTGTTGCCTTATAGATTTATATAACAGTTTTCTTCTGTTAATAACTTTCGAGCTGAAATCAAAACCAATAAGTTGTTCCCTGGAAGCTATTCCATCAATTTCAGGCCACTCGAGAGTCCTTGCCGTCCTGCCTAACAAATTTTCCCAGGCCCTTTCACTATCTAAGGTATCAGGCATGAAAAGATAACAGAGGGACAAATCCGGATCGGTTTCATTAGCATTTTCAAAGGGCAACAGGCTGAAAGTTGGTGAACGTTCCGTAGTATCAGTAATTACAGTTATCCCTAACTGCCCATCTGTTTCATATAATAAATAATCTCCATCTTTATAACATTGCGATTCCTGGACAATAAATCTTTCAATAAACTGGATATCAAGCGAATCCCAATATTCATAAAAGTGATTTATTGCCTCTTCTATTGATTTATCATTTTCATTATAATAGAAAAGTGCAATTCCTGCTGCAGCCAGAAGAATAGTAGATGCCTGCATCCTTGTACTTCCGGTAACTGCCATCGGTCCGACAGTAAGATTTATTTTCTCAATATCCGGATTTTCAATAACCAATCTGGATCTTTCTGCAACTTCGCATAATAAATCATCAGGATTACAGTACAAAAAAAATGGTTTATTATTGGAAATCTGCACTGCTTCTTCCACAGCACCTATCACAAAAGGGGTTTCTCCACCCTCAGAAGAACCGATTAACAGATCGCCATCTTTAAACCCGGCTTCATGAAGCTGACGAGCCCCATAGTTTGGGAAATCTTCAAAGTTCTCTATTGAACGAATCAGAGCAACATCACCTCCCGCCATAAAACTAAATACCCTGTCTTTAATATTATCCTTTCTATTTACCTTTCGCCACAGGGTTTCAATTGTAAGAGATAATCTCCCGGTGGCCCCGCACCCACAGAAATAAATATTATTTCCAGATCTTATGGTATCATGAATAATATTTTTAAGGTAACATATCTGTTTCTTATTCTTTGATAAAACCTCAATCGTCTGTCTGTCCAGCTCCTTTAAAATTGAGATTGCCTCCGGCAGATTATCAGCAGCCAACGATGACAAATTATTTGTGGCAGGATGAGGTTGTTCTGTTACAAGTCTGCCAAGCTTAAACTGGTCAGCAATGGATAGGAATTTATCAGCTCTCTTTACTGCATTATCTGTCATAGATCAACATTTTTTCTGCATGTAAGTTAATCAATTTCAAACACTTACCACTCAAAGTCAAGAAGTTCCACATTTGATCTGTAATCTCCCAGCAAATGTTCAGCAAAGTAATACCACATCAATCGGTCAAGACAACGTGATCACATAAATCCCATGCTCGTTTCGGAACCTCACAGCATGAAGGATAAACCACCTTTTCGCACGTTTGTTGGTTGCCGCAATATGTGCAGCCTGCAGTCGAATTACAGATAGGGTTTAATTCATAACTCTTCATTTTGATACCTTCTATGATTTGAACTTTAATTTAACAATTGGCAGTTAAGTCTTTCCACTATATGGAGAAAGCAAAATTTAGACCAATTCATTTGATCTTAATTAACCATATAAAATCATACGATTTTATTAAATTTAAAGATTTTGAATCGGAAGATGTTGAGTTAAAAATGTTATATTTTTATGAAAAATTTTCTATATTTTAATTATGGTTTTTAAAACTCCATCCGTTTACGGCTGGGTTGTTGAATGAAATTGTATAATCCTGCAAGTGCGCCACGAGCGCACTTTTAATATAAAGTGTGCGTAACTGCACAAAAAGATGAGGGAGGGCCCCTCGGAGCCGGCTTACAGGAGCAGGCTTCAAACCACCTCAAGCTGCTGTGGTCAAAAGCCTTGGTGGTGAGCGTTGAGGAAAAGGCATGGCATAAGACCGTGTCAGGTATGGATCAAGGAGATGAGCGTAAGCGAACCATTGATGAGGTGTCGAAATATCAGGGACGGCGTCAAAACTGGGGTGCTTGAAGGTCTCCAGGATAAGCTCAGGGGATACCTGTTTACTGCCTGGACTGAAAATTTTTTTTTATAGCCACATTGACATAGAACCACAAAGTGGTAATCTTTTGAAAACTAAGGAAGAATCTTTGGACTGAATTATTTATTCATTCCTAAGTTTTGACATATCAAATCTTTGCCATTTCTTATGAATTGGTCTTCATCTCATCTTAATCTCAGCCTATCGAGATATTCCTTATATACATAAATAAAGTTCCCTTGGTTCTTCAGTAGCTTTTGCTTTGAAATAAACGTTGGTAAACAAGTTAGCTTATATGAAGAGGAGGTAATATTTATGGAAGCAGCCAAAAAAAAAGAAAAGATTCTAAACGGAGTTAATGTAGATCAGTTATTTAGTACTATCGATATTATTAAAGAAACGCCGGATATCGCCAGATTCAAATTTCGTGCGACCAACAAGTGGATTAATGGAACGCATTGCCGCGGGACAATCAAAGATTTCTACGGTGCCTTAAAAGAGGATAATTCCCGTCCAGCGATGGATTATGATATGGATGAACCCCCTGTTCTCTTGGGGAACAATGAGGGGAGAAACCCTGTCGAGTATCTTCTTGTTGCTCTCTCCGGCTGTCTTACAACAAGCTTAGTAGCTCATGCTTCTGCTAAGGGGATAGAAATTAGAGGCGTGGAATCCAGATACGAAGGCGATATCGATCTTCGGGGGTTTCTGGGTATATCCGATAATGTGCCGGTTGGTTATCAGAAGATAAAAGTATACTTCAAAATCGATGCGGACGTTACAAACGATCAGAAAGAAGCTCTGGTTCAGATGGCCCAAAAATACTCGCCAGTTTATAACACGATTACAAAATCGGCACCGGTTTCTGTTCATCTGGATAAATAAAAAATGAAATCTGAAATATATTTCACCTCCCGATCAGCCGTAATTAGCTTTTCGGGGGGTGAGTTTAAATCACGAGGGAGATATGTTGGCGTAAGGCTTAAATACGTTTGAAGAATTATTCGCATGAGGAGTTACAGCAGGAGGTAAAATATTTTTGGTCACATCATTAAAGCACAAACGAAATTCGCAAAGGAATAAATAAATGGAAAATTTTAAACGTCTTTACCTCCAAATCGCCCTTATTATTATCGGGATTGTATTCATTTCAGTTTACCCTCTCATGCAACTTTGGCCATCCGGTTGGGTTTGGTGGCCAAGACAATATGAGTACGAACAGATGATGATCGGAGTTTACGGAACGCTTGGTATCTTTTTGATATGGGCATCCCGCCACCCGGAATCTCATTTGAGTCTGATTTGGTTCACTTTTTGGTCAAGTGTTATCCACGGCACCATCATGGGTGTCCAAGCGATCGCTGACTCTGCTGAGCGCGCTCACTTGGTGGGAGACGTTGCGGCTTTATGGCTTGCCGTTATCTTACTCGGCTGGCTAACCCCGAGAGGAGTAGTGGCCCAAAAGTGGAAAAGTACGGCAACAAATCGACAAGCTTAGTCCCACAGGATAATCTGTAATATCGATTTTTTTAATCTTTTCTATTAAAGGATCGCTATCCTGATCGCCACAATTTGATACCTTAAAATTTCAATCATACCATTCGGTATGTTTAAAAACTTTTTGTGCTAACATGTCATACAAGATGTTGAGGTTCTCCTATTTTGGGTAAAATCGGTGTTATCTCCAACTTATCGAAAACGGCCCCAGCTGGTGATACCTGCAATTTATCGCTGAGCAATAAAATCCCTCAATAAATTTGATATGTTATGAGTATCACACTTGGATAAAGCCTCGTTTTTTAGACTGGATTGAGGCAGGAGAAATCAATATATTGTGGTCTGAGTTTTAACCGGTTTGCCGGGTATTATGAGTCTGCCTCGTTGATGAATGAGGGTGATCCTAAAAATCGTGAGCATTGGGTTCAAATCATTACTACGATTCCTGAAATATCTTCCACAGATCACAGCCGCAACCGAACCACCGATAAGAGAATAGTATCAACAAAACACCCAGACCCCTGAATTATTTATAATTCGATTACAGAATTTATTGAGCGAATTTAAATTTCTCTTGCAAACATAACAGTTTGAGCTTATTAATTCCATCAGGAATCGGAAAATTATCCTTGGTGTTCCATGAATAATGTTTTTTTTCAAACCGTTACAGCATCAAGTTGCTGTTTAAACAATAACTTATCAATAAATTCAAATTGTTATAAATATATTCATTTTTTCAAGCTCATTTAGGAAAACATTCTAATGAGATAAAAAGAACAGACAAATTAAAGAAAAACATAGAGAAGCCTCAACTCCACCACATATTGTATTCAGATAATTAAATTTATACCCTCCATTGTGTTTTTCCCTTTACAAACAAAAGGATCCCTGATATTTGTTCTAGGATTATGTGCCATACAAGTTTGGAGAATGAGCTGAAAGAAATAACAGGAGAGTTAATTGCATGAAACTAAAAAAACTGGAAATAAACGGATTTAAATCCTTTGTTGACAAAGCCAGTATTCAATTTCCTCCAGGTATTTCTGCGGTTGTGGGTCCCAATGGCTGTGGTAAGAGCAATATTATCGATGCGATAAAATGGGTTATGGGGGAGCAAAGTGTCAAACAGCTCCGCGGCAAATCCATGGAAGACGTCATTTTTGCGGGCTCGAACGGGAAACCGGCATTGAATATGGCCGAGGTCTCCCTCACCCTCGCCAACGACAACGGCACGGCGCCCGAAGAACTTAAAGACTTTACCGAAATCATGTTGACCCGCCGGCTTTACCGTTCCGGAGAAAGCGGCTATTTCATTAACAAGCAGCCCTGTCGGCTAAAGGACGTGCATAATATTTTTCTGGGTTGCGGTATGGGCACGAAATCCTATGCCGTCATTCAGCAAGGAAACATCGGCGCAATTACGGATGCCGGACCGGAAGAAAGAAGGATTCTCATTGAGGAGGCTGCGGGAGTCACGAGATATAAGTCGCGTAAAAAAGAAGCGCTGGGCAAAGTCAAAGCCACGAACGAAAATATCATGCGCATCAGTGACATCATCTCGGAAATAAAACGACAGATGGCGGGTCTTAAACGCCAGGCAAGAAAGGCTGAACGTTATAAAAAATATCAAAAACGCATCCGGAAACTCGACATCTGTCTTGCACTTCATCATCATGATGAATATACACGTCAAATTGATGAAGCCGATGCACTGCTCAAAGATCTAAATAATACGGACATTGAACACTCGACCCGGTTGAAGAAGCTGGATGCAGCGCTTGAAAAAATCAAGTTCGATCGCACTGCAAAAAATCAGGAAATTTCAGACCAAAAATCCTATATATTTGAAACCCAGCGAAATATAGACCGGATGGAAAATGACAAGGCCCATCTTTTCAAAGATACTGAAAGGCTTACATACGAATTTGTTGAACTTGAATCCACCCGCAAAAATCTTGAAGAAAAAAACCGGGATTTAACGGCCGAGGTTCAGGGGGGTGAAAACCAGAATATAAGCATTCAAGCTGAGATAACATCCGTAAGATCGACCCTCGATAAGGAGCAATCCGCTTCACAACATATAAAAGATGAACTCTCTTCGCTGAATCAAGAGCTTGAGACTTGTAAAGCGAACTTGATGGATCTTGTCGCTCGGGAAGCTCAATATAAAAACATCTATCAGAACGCCTCGAACAACAAGGAAAGCCTGAAAAGAAGACTCAAAAGGATAGATGAGGAAGAACTTACAACACGCCGAAAGGTTTCCGAACTAAAAGACAGGAACAATAGCGCCAAAGAACATCTGAGTTCATTCAAAACAGAAATTGATGATCTGAGAAATCGCATCGACATCATCCAAAAACAACTCCACGAAAAAAATACAGCCCTGGGGGAACAGGTCAGGAAGGTTCAAACCTTAGAGCTTGAACGAAACAAAGCCAGATCATCTTATACCGCGCTAAAGAAAATGGAAAGCAACTTCGAATGGTACAAAGATGGCGTCCGGGCGCTAATGAAAAAAAGTCAGACCGCCAAAAACGACGCGTCACCCGGCAGTCCGCAAAAAGAGGTGGGTGACGGTATTTTGGGGCTTATGGCGGATATCCTTGAACCGGAACCTGCCTATGGAACTGCGGTGGAAGCCGTCCTTGGAGAATCCTTGCAATACATCCTTGTTGAAAATCAAGCGACTGCCGTAGGCTCCATCGATTATCTTCAGAAAACCGGAGCGGGACGCAGCGGTTTTATTCCGGTGTCATCTGTCAAAAATATGAAACCGAATCCAAATCATCAACCGGATCACCCAAAATATCTTTTAAACCATGTTACCGTAAAACCGGGATTTGAACAGATCGCAGAAGCGCTCTTAGGGCATGTCGTCGTTACAAACGATATTAATGAGGCCGTAGACGTTTTCAACCGCAACGGCAAATTACAAACCGTTGTTTCCCAAAACGGCAATCTAATTTCTCATCAAGGTATTATGGTGGGCGGAAGTAAAGACAATTTATCAGGCATCCTTGCAAAAAAACAGGAGATCAAAGATATTGAGGGTAACATCATTGAATTAGATCAAAATCTTCATTCAGATCGAGACCATCAAAAAGAACTGGAATCTGAAGTTAGAAATATTGAAAGCAACCTGCAAAAGCTCCGGGAATCGGAAAACAAGGCCAAACATAACGAAGTCGAGGCTGAAAAAGCGCTTTATAAAGCATCCGAAGATCTTAAAAACGCCCTTAGGCATCTTGAAATTGTTCGGCTGGAACAGGAGCAGCTTTTGGGTGAAGAATCTGATGTTGACGAAGAAGTCGCCAAATATAACCAGGCGGTCTCTGAAATTGAAAATCAGGTCAAAAATGCTCAGAATCTCGTTTCCGAAAAGCTGGAACAAATCAGTATTGTCTCGTCTGATGTAGAAGCGTTCAATCAAAAAATCATCGATCTCAGACTTGAACTCACCGCGTTAAATGCCAAACTGGAAAACAGCAATAACACGTTAAGGCGTCTAAAAGAATTCCAAAACGACGGAATTCAAAGGATCGAACAAATTTCAAAAGAGCTGATTCAAAAAGAACAAAGAAAGCACCATTTGGAAGAAAAAATACAAGAATATGAACAGACGCTTTCCGGCATGTATGATGACATGAAGCTTCTTGAAAAATCACTTGAAAATAATGAGGCAGATTACCATGCAATCGATGCAAAGTTGAAAGAAAGCGACAGTACCCTGTCAGAAATCCAAAACGAGCGAGAAAAAATTCTTCAAAAAATACGTATGATTGAGCTTGATCAGTCGCAACGGCTGATTAAACGTGAAAATATTACCAACCGACTGGAAGAAAGCTATCATCAGCCCATTCCGGTTCTCAAGTCAGAATTTGAAGACCCTGCAATCGGCAATGATTTACATGTAGATGAAATTGAAGATGAACTCACACGAACCAAAAATAAAATAGCACAGTTTGATGATGTGAATCTGGGTGCCATAAAGGAGTATGAACAGCTCAAGGAGCGATTTGATTTTCTCACTGAACAGCGTGAGGATCTTGTAAAAGCCGTTGGTGACCTTCACAAGGTGATTAACAAGATCAACAGAATCAGCCAGGAGCGATTTCTTAAGGCCTTTGACGAGGTCAACAATAAATTGAAAGAAGTATTTCCCCGCCTTTTCGAAGGCGGTTCCGCCAGACTTGTCCTTACAGAACCTAACGACCCTCTTGAAACCGGTGTGGAGTTTATGATACATCCGCCCGGGAAAAAACTGACAAGAATGAGCCTTCTTTCCGGCGGAGAAAAAGCACTTTCCGCCATCGCTTTGATCTTCTCGATTTTTTTAATTAAGCCGACAACTTTTTGTCTCATGGATGAAATTGATGCGTCCCTCGATGAGGTCAATGTCTTTCGTTTTAATGATTTGTTGCAAATCATCGGGGAAAAATCCCAGATCATCATGATAACACACAATAAGAAATCAATGGAATTCGCAGATACCCTTTTCGGTATAACCATGGAAAAAAAGGGGGTTTCAAAAATCGTATCGGTGAACTTAAACCCTAAAGAAGATGAGAAAAAAATGGAAAATGAGGAAAACATACCAGACCTCATTGCATCATATGAATAATCATGGCACTCAACTGGTTCAAGAAAAAGAAACACAGGCAGGAAGAAGAAACATCTTCCGGTCAGAAAACCGACGAAGCTTCGGAAGCATTTGAAACCGAAGATGTAGCTGATACCCAGCCTTCCGGAAACATTGATGAACCTGAACACAAAGAATTAGAAAACGAAATAGACCCCCCTCTTCCCGCAGATGATCAGGAAACCTATCAGGCTGCTCCTAAAAAACCATCAGGATTTTTTAAACGTTTAAAAAGCGGTCTCTCCAAAACCCGCGAAATTCTTACAACCGACATCAATGATCTCTTTACCGGCAAGAAAAAAATTGATGATGAATTACTGGAGGAACTTGAAGAACTTTTAATCACTTCCGACATTGGGGTTCAGACAACCATGGACCTTATTCAGAGCATCTCCGTAAGATCTTCAGAAATATCCGGGCCCGATCAACTCAAAAATATACTTCGAGAGAAAATTCTGGAGTTGCTGAACGCGACGATGAAGCCGTCTCAAGGAATTGTGAACAAACCCCATGTCATCATGGTCATCGGCGTCAATGGTGTCGGTAAGACAACCACCATCGGAAAATTGGCCGCGAGATTTTCTTCTTCGGGAAAGAAGGTCATCATCGCTGCCGCCGACACCTTCAGGGCTGCGGCAATAGAACAGTTGACGATTTGGGCCGATAGGGCCGGTGTAGACATTATAAAGCACAAAGACATGTCAGATCCTGCGGCTGTTGCATATGACGGAATTCAGGCTGCTGTTGCCAGAAATGCGGATATTGTAATTGTGGATACCGCAGGGAGGCTTCATACCCGGAAAAACCTCATGGAGGAACTCAAAAAAATAAAACGCACCATTTCGAAAAAGCTTCCAGGAGCGCCCCACGAGATACTTCTGATTCTCGATGCAACAACCGGTCAAAACGCTCTGTCCCAAGCCCAATTATTCAATGATGCCCTGGATGTCACAGGAATCGCCCTTACTAAACTCGATGGAACAGCCAAAGGCGGGATTGTTGTCAGCATCTGCAATGCTCTTGAAATTCCTCTAAACTATATTGGGATTGGCGAAAAAATAGAAGATCTCCAGGAATTTGATCCCGATGAATTTGTGAACGCTCTTTTTTAAAACCGGGGTTAATAACTAAAAAAGAAATGGCTTCATCGACTCAAGTCAATTGTTATCCCTCGACGGAAATAAAATGATGATTCCAATCTTTCGACAACTTAAAGTTGAGACCCCTGCCCCTCAATAAAGCTTATAGATTCAAGAAATTATTAGCTTTCCTTATGGATTGGAATCAAAGTAACGGGTATGGAAGTGGATTTTATTATTTTATCAGCCACACTTCCAAAATCAAAGTGAGACTCGCTTCCCTGGCTAGCCATGATCACAATATCGATGTTTTCCGCTTCGATAAGCTTCAGAATTTCCATTGCAGGATCTCCCACAGAAATATGTCTGATATATAATGGGCAGGTATTTAAAAACTTTTCGCACATCTCACTGAGCCGTTCTTCTGCTGTTTTTCGCTCCCATTCTTGCATTTTCTCATAATCGGATTCACGGAAGTCTCCATAAGCAGCCCCCCATTCACCATACTTTTTGAGCACATAAAGAACGTGCACCTCACACTGAAACTTCTCAGAAAACAATGTAACATAAGGTAAAGCCCTGGCTGCATTTTCCGAAAAGTCTGTTGGCCAGAGGATTCTTTTTATCTCCATTTTGACTCCTATTTTATTATGAACTAAATGTTAGATAATTGAGGGGCTGGGAGTTTTTATTGTAAACCTCTATAAATCAGCGGAATTGATATTTTTTTTAAAAAGCGTGTACTGTTTGAGTGGTTTAGGGATCGTTAGAAAGAACAGACGCTTACCGAGGCATTTTAACAGTAAGGAAGTGTTTATTCTAAGTTGAACCCATTGTTTTTATATTGAAATCTGTTCTTTCTTTACTATCCTTTAACCACGAGTTTACACGCTTTTTAAAAAATATTATCCATGGAGCGATTTATCAAATAAAAACACCCCGACCCCTGAGATAATTGTATTTCCTTATACATTGATTTTTTTTGTCCAATTTTTAAATAATAACAAACATCAAAGAAACGATATCCAATCCTGAATCCGTATTTCTACGACCACAACTCAAGACGGTGACCTTCGGGATCGAACAAATAAAATGCTCGCGATCCCCATACGAGTTTAATTCGACTCGTTTTTATCCCAAGCTGATTTAAGCGGCAATGAATTTTTTCAACATCTTCAACCTGCCATGATAGTGTGATTCCACCGCCATCTGCACTTTTTATTGATGCATTGGCTGCATTGGCAATACTAAAATATGTATTGTCCGCCAGTTGAAATTCCACGAACCATTCTGACTCATGAGTGATCACAAATTTAAGCACATCGCGATAGAACGCGACTGTAATTTCCCAGTTTCGACAATAAAGAATCGTATTTGAGCGTTTAATTTTACCTGTAAGCATGGTGTATCCCTAAGAGAACCTCAACACAGCTATAATCATCCAATGAATTGCCATGAAACTCTCCGGCTTTTCGTTTCTCAATTCATGGACATCATTTCATTTTAATCTCAATCGCTTTAGGCTAAACCATCTAACCAGGATCAGACGTCTTTTGCAATTTCAACTGATCCTCAAGAAAATTTAGTCGCCCTTTCAACTCCTTTTCACGCTGCCAACGTTCTGTTACATCTCTCACGATGGCTGCACTACCGAGAATTCCATTTTGACGGTCCCGTACGAGAATTATCGTAAACTCGACAGATATTCGTTTTCCATCCTTATGGGCGGCCGGAACTTTAAGCAATTCACTGCCGTAACGCGTTTCACCGGTCGCCATCACCTTGTGGTAGCCTTCCCAGTGCCGTTCACGCAATTTCTCCGGAACAATGAGATCTAAACTCTTTCCAATTGCTTCTTCGCTCGTGTAGCCGAAAATTGTCTTGGCTCCCGAATTCCATACCCTTATAATTCCATCTCGATCGGCAAACAGAATACCATCTTCGGCAAAATTTACTATCTGTTTGTATATCCATTCTCGATCGGTTAAAGCCACCATGGTTTTCCTCCTTCCATCTCCATTTTTAGGCCCTACTCAGATCCTTTCGGAGCATATCGGTTTAACACCACAAATAGAATAAGGGCTATCCCTGCCATTACAACAAAGACCGAAAACCCTTGAGCGTAACCGGGTTGACCGTTTATTTTAACAAAAAGTCCCATCAAAAGGGGTATGACAAAGCCACCAAATGCACCCAGGCCACCGACGATTCCGGCTGCACCACCCACCGCTGCCGGACTGTATTTTGGAACCAGTTTAAACACTGCTGCATTGGCAAACCCCATTCCCAGGGCAAGAATCATCTCGCCGGCGATTGCCAAGCTTGCCGATCGCAATGCCAGAAACATTAATAATGCACCGATGCCGATAATCAGGAAGGATATGAGACAAATTTTTTCGCCCCCGATTCGATCGGAAACGTAGCCGCCAAGAACCCTCAGCAAACTTGTGGAAAGCGAGTAAAAAGCGGTGAGCAAACCAGCACGCACGAGACCCGTTCCAAACAGCTCGCCCCAGTAGGTGGGAAGCCATACCGTTAAAGCAATAAACCCACCGAACGTAACAAAGTAGAAGTAGGTCAAAATCCATGTGCGCCAGTCTGAGCCTGCCTTTTTGATCGATTCCATGGCAGTTCCGGAAGGGATCAGTTCTTCACCACAGGCCAACAAGAGAGCGTCCGGATCAATTTCGATGCCCATTTCACGGTATTGAAAATAAGGGGCGTCTTTCATGTATATGTAAATAAGAACGACGAGGACCAGGAGCATGCCGAACCAGAACACATAGGAAACGGTTAATCCCAGCGAGACAACCATAAACGGCAAAATAAAAGCGAATAATCCGGGAGCCAGATTGCCCAAACCCGCATAAACAGCCAGCGCCGTACCTTGTGCTTTTTGAGGATACCAGTAGGACACAGCGGGTATGCCTACAGAAAACACCGCGATACCGCAACCACAAAGGACACCGAAAAGCAGGAAAAATGGATACTGAGCAGGGCGTGGGATTGGGAAAAACCAAAACATCAGTGTGATACCCGCCACCCCCAGGGCAGCCAACCCCAATAAAATCAGGATCGGTTTCTTTCCCCCCATTCGATCAACCATCGCGCCGAAAGGAATTCTTAAAAGCGAACCGGTAAGCGCCGGACTCGCGGCCAGCAAGCCCACCAGAAACGGGCTCATGGTCATTGTAACCTTTAGTTTGCTCACAATGGGGCCGAAAGCAGAGACGCCGGCAAAGCCTCCAAAAAAAGCCAGGGTTGTCCAAAACAGGGCTGCCCCGGGACTGGATTTTGCGTAGCAGACAGCTTCTTCGGTCATATCAACCTCCTTTTTATGGAATGGCTGATTGTTTAAAATATTCAATCAACATATGGGACAGATGAATCAGTCACTCTGCGTCGAAAGATAATGTGCTTTCTTAGCAGGTATGTAAACGGTGCACTCCAAATATGAACCAGGCGGCTGAATGGTGAAAAACCAAGCAATGCAAAAGCACTCAAGATATGGATCTTGTAGCTTAAGGGCACTGCTGACATCAGTTCCGGATTGGGTTGAAAAAATACAATGCTTCTGATCCAAGGTGCAATGGTGTCCAAAACATAAAAATGGCCGGACACGACGTTATACAACCCTAAACCTGTGACAAAAATCAGACCCGCAAGGGTCACGAAGTCGTTAAGGGTCGTGGTCGCCTGAATTCGTTTTACGGTTATCCTGCGCCGGAGAAGCCATATCGATCCGACAAAGGCCGCCGCACCGGCCACAAGCCCCGTCCAGTAAGCAATTTGCGTATGCGTCTGGCCGTCGATACCCGCCATATCAAAAAGCTCCTGGGGTATTAAAAGGCCTCCGGCATGGCCAAGCAGTGTCAGCAAAATTCCCCAGTGAAAAAGAGTGATGCCGGAGTAAAGGGTTTTCTTTTCAAGAAATTCGCTCGATTTTGCGTTCCAGGTAAACGGGTCCACGATGTACCGATAGGCATGTCCGACAACAAATGTTGCCAATGCCAAGTAGGGAAAAACCAGAAATGCCAGCATGTTTGTTAAATTCATTTTTATTTACTCCGTGTGTTCGCCTGAGAATTATCGGCAGCACCTGATAGGACAAAAATGTCTACCAGTTGTTCAAACAAAAGCGCATACGGATGCCCTGCCTGCCCAAGTCTTTCGGCCAATGTTCCAACAACCGTTCCATAAAGCGGAATGATTTCCGAATTCGCCACCTCCGGTCGTTCAGATATAAACTCGAGTATCAGCGGCAGAAAATCAGGCAGTTCGCCGCTGATACGCTCAAAACCTGAGTTCAAATAGATGTCTTCCAGATGCGCCAATGCCGGCCCTCTTTTTTCAGTGTCTCCCCAGCGGTGATAGGTTAGATTCATACAGTTGGAAGGATTGAGATCAAATGTTTCCGTGTACTGCTCCTGAAGCACAATTAAGGGAGTTTGTTCGAAATAAGATAAAATTTGGTCGTACTTATTTCGGATGGAAACACTTTCTATCTCATTAAGAACTTGCTTGAATTCAGGCAGCCATCCAATCAAAGATTCGTCGGGATAATGGAGTAAACAGGAGATGAGTTTAATCTGAACGTTCATTTTTGCACCATCCTAAATTATATTTTTATATTTAATTTAAGTGGTCGAGGAGTTTTTATGTAAATGCTAAATTAATCGCGGAATGGATAATCTTTTTTAAAAAAGCGTGTACTGTTTGACCCGCCTGCCACGTAAGGCACGAGCGGGCAGGGTGGTTTAAGGATCGTTAGAAAGAACAGATGCTTACCGAAAAATTTTAAAAACAAGAAAATGTTTGTTTTCAGTCAAATCTATTGTCTTCATATTGAAACATGTTCTTTCTTTACGATCCTTTAATCACGAGTTTACACGATTTGAAAAAAAGCATTATTCATGAACCGATTTAAAAAATAAAAACACCACGATTCTTCATTTAATTTGAAAAGAGTTTATTTGAAACCACAACATCCCTGATCCGTATGGAGCCGTTTTTCATCGGTTCGGTTAAGGGTCGGAACAACAAAGCGTTCATCATATTTGGCGATGGCCAGCAAGCGATAAATGGCCTGCGCCGCCTCAACGGTTAATCCGACGCTGTCCAGAACTTCAAGGTCAACGGATTCCTCAACACGAACGGATCGCATGTACTGACGGATAGCTGCCAGGCGTTTTAACGCCAGTCGTATCGGTTTTTCATCTCCGGCGCTCAGCAAATTCGCCAGATAGGTGATGGGTATTCGCAGCGAATCAATCAAAGTATCCAGATCCGTTGACGTTGAGTATTCGGCAACCGGACTCAGCGGCGGAATATACCATACCATCGGCAGGGTTCTGTATTCCGGATGCAACGGGAGCGCCAGCCTCCAGGTTTTGGCCAGCCTGTAAATTGGTGAGCGTTTCGCTGCTTCGATAAAATTTTCCGAAATTCCCTGCTCTTTAGCAGAGGTTATCACCTCAGGATTTTCGGGATCAGCCAGTATCTCCAGATGGGCAGGATATACTTCTTGAGCGTTTTGGGCTGATGCTGCCCACTTGATTTTATCGACATCGTATAACACCACACCGACATACCGAATCCTTCCGACACAAGTGTGGGCACATAGAGTGGGCATCCCCGCTTCGATGCGCGGATAACAAAAAATACATTTTTCAGATCGGCCGGTATGCCAGTTGAAGTAGACCTTTTTATAGGGACAGCCGGATACACAGTACCGCCATCCGCGGCATCTTTCCTGATCCACAAGGACAATGCCGTCTTCTTCACGTTTATAAAGGGCTCCGGACGGACATGAGGCCACACAGGCAGGGTTCAGGCAATGCTCGCATAAACGGGGAAGGTAAAATAAAAAAACCTTCTTGAATGCCAGATAAATCGAATGATCCAGATTCGTAAAATTGACATCCTCAGTGCCGGTTTCACAGACGCCTGCCAAATCGTCCTCCCAGTTGGGACCCCACTTAATTTGGAGTTTTTCTCCTGTGATCTGTGACTTCGGCTGGATGGAGGGTTGATGATTTTTTTTCGGACTGGATATCAATTTATCGTAATCATACGTCCAGGGTTCATAATATTCGTCAATGGCCGGCAAATCGGGATTGTGGAAAAGGTTGAGCAATTTGTGCCCACGACCACCGGCCTTGAGAGACAACCGACTGTTTTTCAATTCCCATCCGCCTTTGTGAATGTTCTGGTTCTCCCACTTGCGTGGATAGCCGATTCCTGGCTTGCTTTCTACATTATTAAACCACATGTATTCGGCGCCCTTTCGGTTGGTCCATACATTTTTGCACGGAATACTGCATGTGTGACAGCCGAGGCATTTATCCAGGTTTAAAACCATTGCATATTGAGCCTTAATCTTCATACCACTCCACCTCCTCCGCTTTGCGAACGATGATCACCTCGTCCCGTTGGGACCCGACCGGTCCGTAGTAGTTAAAACCGTAGCTCAGCTGAGCATAACCGCCGATCATGTGGGTGGGTTTAACCATGATACGCGTGACGCTGTTGTGGGTTCCCCCCCGTTGCCCTGACATCCCGGCTCCGGGTGTATTAATCAGCCGTTCCTGTGCATGATACATGAATGCTTTGCCCGGTGGAATTCGGTGGCTGACGACCGCTTTGGCCATGACCACGCCGTTCACATTGAAACATTCCAGCCAGTCATTGTCCTTCACTTCCAGCATCGCGGCATCGTCATTGTTGATCCAAATCGCCTCACCGCCACGAAACAGTGTCAGCATGGTCAGCGTATCCGAATAGGTGCTGTGAATGGACCATTTGGAATGAGGCGTCAGATAGTTGAGCAGCAGCTCCTTTCGATCATCGCGTTGTACCCCGGTGGAACCGAGGGCATGCATATCCACAGGCGGGCGAAAAAGGGGAAAGTTTTCCCCGAAATCCCGCATCCATTGGTGGTCCAGGTAGAACTGCGCTCTACCGGTTAAGGTTCGAAATGGAACCTTTTCTTCGATGTTGATCACAAACGGCGAATACCGTCTATCTTCAGATTCTATGCCGCTCCAGGTGGGTGATGTGATAATCTTTCGCGGTTGAACGCTGATATCGCTAAAGGAGAATTTTTCTCCTTCTCTTTCACGGCTCAGATGGGTCAATGCCAGACCGGTTTTTTCTTCGAGATTCTTCCAGGATTTGACGGCGGTCGCTCCGTTCGTCTCCGGTGCAAGGGCCAAAATCGTTTCAGCCACCTGTTTTCCGGTCTCGAGAGACGGCATTCCATGGCTGATACCCTTTTCTGAAACCGTTCCGAGCTTTTCTTTAAGCAGCGTATACTCCTCATCGCTTGCCCAGACCACTCCCTTAGACCCGATGCCGACCTTGTCCGCCAGCGGTCCCAGTGCGGTCATCATTTTGTATGTATTGGGGTAATCGCGATTGACCACCATCAGATTGGGAAGCGTTTTACCAGGTATGGGATCGGTTTCTCCTTTTTTCCAATCCATGACTTCAGGTTGGGCGATTTCGCCCGGTGAGTCGTGCATCAACGGTGTGGCCACCAGATCTTTCATTTCGCCCAGGTGAATGGCGGCCAGTTCGGAAAATTTTTTGGCAATGGCTTTGAACTGCTCCCAATTGGTACGGGACTCCCAAGGAGGATCGATGGCCGGATTGAACGGATGAATAAAAGGATGCATATCCGTGGTGCTCAAATCATGCATTTCATACCACCCGGCGGCCGGCAATGCCACGTCAGCATACATTGCGCTGGTTGACATTCGCAGTTCCAGGGTGACGAGAAGATCGAGCTTGCCCTCCGGCGCCGGATCGCGCCACTTGATTTCTTCGGGCCGATTATCCGCATCTGTATTAAAAACCGCATTCTCGACACCGAGAAGATGTTTAAGGAAATACTCGTGTCCTTTTCCGCTTGCACCCAGCAGATTGGCCCGCCACAGGAAAAGCACCCGGGGGAAATTCATGGGATCGTCGGGATCTTCTATAGAAAATTTTATGTCACCTTTTTTGAGTTTATCAACCGTGTAAGCGATAATTTCTTCGTCAGAGGAAAAACCCTTCTCGGCAGCCTCTCTACAAACATCTACGGGATTAATATCGAACTGCGGATAGGAAGGGAGCCATCCCAGCCTGGCGGCCACTGCGTTATAATCGGCCATGTGCTTATTCCCCTTGGATTCTGCAGCGGGTGAATACAGCTGCTGCGGGTCCATGGTGTCATAACGCCACTGACCGGTTGCAAAGTAGTAAAACGAGGTTCCGTTTTGGAGGCGAGGCGGACGCCGCCAGTCCAGACCAAAAGCAACCTGTGACCAGGCGGACTGAGGACGAACTTTCTCCTGACCGACATAATGTGCCCATCCACCGCCGTTGATTCCCTGACACCCGCAAAGCGTCGTCAGACTGATGATGGTTCGGTAAATCATGTCACTGTGGTACCAGTGGTTGGTACCGGCGCCAAGGAAGATCATTGATTTGCCGCGTGTTTTTTCAGCATTTTCGGCAAACTCCCTTGCCACACGAATGACATCTTCCTTTGGCACACCGGTTATCATCTCCTGCCAGGCTGGGGTGTAGGGACGCGGATCATCGTAACTCTCAGGATAGTCGACTTGATGAGTGCTCTCCGGATGCCGTACACCCAAATGTGCGGCCATAAGATCGAAGACAGTCGTCACCCATTGTTCTCCTTTTGTGGTGATGATTTTTTTCACCGGCACGGCACCGGATTTTGACTGCGGTCCCTTGAAATCAAACAAAGGGAAATTGACCGTTATCCAGGTGTCATTGTCTTTTGCAAAGCTGAGCGCAGGATCGACTTCCTGGTCGTTAATTGCATCCTTGAGATGAAGATTCCATTTGCCGGATTCATTCCAGCGAAATCCGATGCTGCCGTTCGGAATACAGAAATCGTGTTGCGTGTTGTCATATAGAAGCGTCTTCCAATCTGCATTGTTCATCTCTTTTCCCAGGTCCGATGCTCGTAAAAAGCGTCCGGGAATATGGGCATCTTCTCTTTTTTCGATCACCACAATAAACGGCAGATCAGTGTAATTCTTGGCGTACTCGAAAAAGTAATCCGTTTGACGATCAATATAAAATTCTTTGAAAATCACATGAGTCATGGCAATGGCCAGGGCCGCATCCGTTCCCGCTTTTGCGGGAAGCCACGTGTCTGCAAACTTGACGTACTCGGCATAATCAGGTGCTACAGCGGTAACATGCGCACCACGATATCGCGCTTCGGTGAAAAAATGAGCATCCGGTGTCCGGGTCATGGGAATATTGGTCCCCCAGACAATCATGTATGTGGATTCATACCAGTCAGCGCTTTCCGGAACATCGGTCTGTTCTCCCCAGATCTGCGGTGAAGAAGGAGGGAGATCACAATACCAGTCATAAAAACTGATCATGGAGCCTCCGATTAATGACAGGAATCTGGCTCCGGAAGCGTAACAGACCATGGACATCGCCGGAATCGGGGTAAATCCGAAAATTCTGTCCGGGCCAAATTTTTGTATGGTATGAATCAGCGCAGCGGAGATTAATGTTGTCGCTTCATCCCAGGGTACACGCACAAAACCGCCTCTACCTCGATCCTTTTGGAACATTTTTTTCTTTTTGGGATCTTCGACGATACTACGCCAGGCAGACACCGGGTCATTGTACTCTTTCATTGCGTCCCGGAACATTTTCAGAAGTGAGGAGCGAATTAACGGATATTTAAGCCTTACCGGACTGTAAGTATACCAGGAATAGGTTGCACCGCGCGGACATCCCCTGGGTTCATGATTTGGATATCCCTTTCCACAGTCCGGGTAATCTGTTCGCTGTGTTTCCCAAACCAGGATCCCGTTTTTAACGTATACATCCCAGGAACAGGAACCGGTGCAATTCACCCCGTGGGTGGAACGAACTTTTTTGTCGTATTGCCAGCGTTTACGATAGAAATCTTCCCAGGCTCTTTGACCGCAACGAATTTCTCCCCAGTCTTCGGCGGTTTTTTCCTCCTTACAACCATACTTTTCACCTTTGGGACGGAAAAATCGCAGGGCGGATAGAAAGGATCGATCGGGCATGGGCCACCTCCTGAACTGGGTGTTATAGTTTTTATATCAAATTCAGACTTTACCTGTTTTGGTGCTTTTAGAGATTGACTTAAATCAAAATTATTAAAAATTATTCTGTCTATAGGGTATTAGAAACCATAAAACATGATATTGTAAACAAGGAATTTCTATTCGTCGAAATATTTTTTCAGTGTATTTACATTTTCTTCATGCTGCACCTTAATCGCATCCATGAACAAGAAGGCAGATCCGGTTGGAAGGTTGCTTTGGAACTCCCGGATTTTACGCGCAACCCATGCTTGACCGCGGATCAGAAGCTGTATCTTT
>Ga0210144_1000503_pt1 | contig 20381 bp, 12 predicted proteins | sample Muzzi_PWA_D2_FD_185532 | JGI IMG/M metagenome (GOLD analysis project Ga0210144, IMG submission 185532) | Wetland microbial communities from San Francisco Bay, California, USA, that impact long-term carbon sequestration - Muzzi_PWA_D2 (SPAdes) | ecosystem: Environmental > Aquatic > Marine >...
CCTGAGTCGTGTGACAGGAGGGAACGTTTCGGAAATCGATGGCACAATTCGTTCCACCATCTCGGGGGCCAACCTATTCTTGATGAACCCCAGCGGTATAATCTTCGCGCCGAATGCGCAACTCGACGTGAGTGGATCTTTTCACGCCACTACCGCGAACTACATTGGCCTTAACGACGGCGCGAACTTTAATGCCGTTGCCGCGATGGATGGAGCACTGCTAACATCCGCCCCCCCCGCTGCTTTTGGCTTCCTCACCTCCAACCCGGCCCCGATTGATGTACAAACGGGGGTCTTTGACCTTGACACTTTTCTTGCCGGGGGGGGCATGAACCCGGCTGACGGCTACACAAACTTTTTGCAAGTACCGGAGGGGCAAACACTTTCCTTTTTAGGTGGTACAGTAAACATCGGCTCGGGGTTTCCTCCTCAGGGTTTCATACTTGCACCAGCGGGTCGTGTTAATCTGGTGAGTGCGGCCTCGCCTGGTGATGCATCGTTCAACAATGATGGCTCGATCAACGTTAGTGACTTCGCACAGCTTGGCAATATCAACATTAGGGGCAACAGTTTCGTCGACGCCAAGGACGTGTTCATTCGCGCCGGGCAACTTGTAATCGAGGATGCGACAATAGCTCCCGGTTGGCTATTCCTGTTGGGTGCGTCGCCTTTACCTCCAGATGGTGGCAGCGTTGATGTCGGCGCATCTGACATCATGATCACGGCGACCGGAAGCCCTGTCTTAAACACGCCCGGTATTCAAACTTTCAACGGATCGCCAAGTGGCTTAGTTCCTGGTGATGCGCCTACCATTCATATCGATGCGATTTCCCTATCGGTGTCTGGTTCGGGCGCCCAGATCGGCGTCGCACGGTTCGGGCCGGACAACCTCAACTCGCCTGAGATCGAGATAAATACGCAAACCCTTTCTGTCAAAGATGGGGCAAACATCGCGTTGTTGAACTTATTCGAGGGAGCGGGGGGGACACTTACGGTAAACGCCGACACTACAACAATAACGAATGATGCTGAGTCGCCCATTGTTACGGGGATCATAACCCAGAGCGATTTTCACCCTGGGTACGGTTCTGTATTCTTCCCGTTTCTTGCTGATGGTGACAGCGGGTCAATCGTCCTTAACACCAACGATTTGATGATCCGCGGAGACAATGCGGGGATAGGTAGCGATAGTTTTGCGTTCGGCAACAGCGGATCGATCACGGTGAATACCGGCAACGCCCTTCTCACCGATATGGCGACCATATCTTCGCAGAGCGCGCTCGCGGGCACCTCCGCGGATATCACGTTCACCGCGACTGACTCAATCGAGATGCAGGACGGGGCTCGGGTGACCGGTGCTAGTGGGGGTTCCGGCAACGCGGGCCAAGTATCCGTGACGGCTGGCGAATCAATCGACATAACAGGTACTGACACTCGCATCACGAGTACAACTGTTCAACCATCGGACAGCGAAGCTTCACTGAACAGTTTTGCGCAGCTGTTTGACGGAGTTTTTCAGGCGGAGCTTGGCATTCCCATTCCGGATTATCCCGCCTTGCGTGAGGCGCTGGGTATCACGCCCCACGTCGGCGATCTGATGGATGTGCTTGCCGCGCTGAACGATCTCGGATTAACCGCCGTCGCTGATTTGACACCGGGGGATGCGGGTACGGTTTCGGTGACCGCGCCCATATTGAACATGAACGGCGCTACACGTATAGAAACCTCCACCGGTTGGGACGGCAATGCCGGTACGGTCCTAGCAGACATTGGATCCTTGTACTTGAATAACGGGTCCGCGATCCGTAGTGCCAGTGGCACTGTGCTCCCGACAGGCGAAATCGAGGTCGGCGCCGGTAATGCCGGAAACATAAACCTGACTGCTACCGATATCATTTCAGTTTCGGGTAGATCGCAGACATCAGGGGCCGGTAGTGCTGTTTCGACGAGTACGTTCGGCGATGGCAATGGCGGTGATATATCCATTTCCGGTAACAATGTGAAAATATCTAACGGTGGGCTCATTTCCGCAGATAGCGGCGGGACTCTCTCCGGACAGGAGCTGGCAGGTACCGGTCTCGCTGGAAATATAAATATAAGCGCCAGTAACAAAATTGATTTGAACGATGGGACGATCTCGACGAGAGCCGTCACCGCCGACGGCGGAAACATCGAACTGACCGCACCGGAATGGGTTTACCTGCTCAACTCCGACATCACCACCTCTGTCGAAAGCGGCTCCGGCGGCGGAGGTAACATCACCATCGATCCGCAATTCGTCGTCCTCAACCAGAGCAATATCCTCGCCAATGCCTTTGGCGGGCCCGGCGGCAACATCACCATCGTGGCGGATAACCTCATCAGCTCTGCGCAGAGCCGCATCGATGCCTCCTCGGCGCTCGGCATCAACGGTACCGTTAACATCAGCAACCCTGATCAGGAAGTCGCACAGGAGCTAGCCGTGCTGCCCGAGAACTTCCTCGACGTGACCGGCCTCATCAGCGACCGCTGCGGTACAACAGCCGGCACAAGCAGTCTGGTATCTGCGGGCCCGGGCGGACTGGCCGTTGATCCGGACGGTTATCTCCCGAGTTTTGGGGCAATGACCAACGCGGTATACAATGGTGGTGATGGGGAAAACAGCGCGATCAACAGCGGGAAGCCGTGGTGGGCCCTGGCTCTAGACTCCTCGGCGTTACAACTCGCCCAGGTCACCTGTCCTCGCTGATACACACCAACAAAAAATGCCACTATAGAAACGATCAGCACGCCGGCTTGTCATGCAGAACCGGCACAGGGAGCTTTGCGCCATGAATGCCAGGACGACGGACAAGTACATGTCAGCCCTATCGCGGGTATTTGTTATTACTCTGGGATTAGGACTATTCGGCAATCCGGCCTATGCACAAGAACCGCTCGGTCCCATCCCGCCGGGCGAGACGCGCCCCGGGGGTATCTCCAGGCCGGGTGAATTTCGCCCGCCCCTGCCGCAGCCCGGCGCTCCGGCCGAGGCGCCGCTTGAAGTTCCCCGGGAAGCTCCCCCACCGGAGGTAGAAAAGGCGCCCACCGGCTTCAGGGTCTTCGTCAAGGAAATACGCCTTACCGGCAACACGGTATTCAGCGCCGAGGAACTCGGAAAAATCACGGCGCCTTATGAGGATCGCATCGTGGCCAGCAGTGAGCTCGAGGATCTCCGCGTTGCCCTGACCCGCTATTACATCAACCACGGCTATATCAATTCCGGCGCCGTGATTCCCGACCAGAAAGTCGTCGATGGCGTCATCCATATGGTCATCGTGGAAGGCCGCCTGAGCGACATCGAGGTCAGCGGGAACACGCACCTGAGTTCCGACTATATCAAGGATCGTCTCGAACTCGGCGCCGGACCGCCGCTCAACGTCAAGGATCTGCAGGAACAGATCCAGATCATACTCCAGTCACCGGTGATCGAGACCATGAATTCGCAGCTGCGACCGGGCGACCGCCCCGGAGAGGCCAACCTCACCACCCATGTCAAGGAGGGCCCGCGAGTCCAGTTCATTCCGGTGATCGACAACCGGCTGTCGCCGCCGCTGGGCGATTTCCGGGTACTGCCGCAGGCCTTTATCTACGACCTGACCGGTCGCGGGGACGTGCTCAGCACCAACGTAGGCTTTGCCGAGGGGTTAACGGATGCCAATGCCAACTGGAGCATTCCCCTGACTCCCCGTGATACCACCCTCACTCTGCTCGCCGAGCATACGGATTCGGAGGTTCAAAACGGGCCGTTCCAGGATCTGGACATCAAGAACAAGACCCAGACCTACGGCTTCCGGGTGGGACACCCCTTCTACCGCACCCCGAGCCAGACCTTCAGCATGTCGCTGGGGCTGGATCTTCGCAAGAGTCACTCCGAACTGCTCGGCGAAGACTTCGCCTTTACACCGGGCGTACCCTCGGATGGCGATGTAAAAGCCAGCATCATCCGCTTCTCCCAGGAATGGACGCAACGCGGAGCAAAACAGGTGCTGGCGGCGCGCTCCCAGTTCAGCTTCGGCGTCGATGCCTTCGATGCGACAACCAATTCGGGCAACCTGCCCAGCGGGAAGTTTTTTGCCTGGCTGGGCCAGTTCCAGTGGGCAAAACGTCTGGGGGAAGACTGGGGTGAGCTGATCTTTCGTGCCGATACGCAGTTGACTAACGACAACCTCTTCACGATGGAACAGTTCTCGGTCGGCGGTGCACTCAGCGTGCGCGGCTACCGGGAAAACCAGATCGTGCGCGACTACGGCTATGACATATCGCTGGAGTACCGCTACCCGCTCATCAAGGATCCGAGCGGCCGGAGCATCCTGGCCATTGCACCCTTCGTGGATGGCGGAGGAGCCAAGAACAACGATCTGCCCAATGGCCCGAATCCGACCTTTCTCTACAGCGCCGGCGCCGGCCTGCGCTGGGATCCGATCCCCAAGGTTCACGCGCAGGTCTATTGGGGTCACGGATTCCGCAGCGTGGATAATGACGACAACACCCTGCAGGACGACGGCGTCCACTTTCTCGTGAGTGCCAATCTGTACGAGTGGCGCTAGCTTGTTCACAGTCGCGTAAACGTACCAATGGCCACGGAAGCACACGGAAATACACGGAAAAAATACTAATGTAAAATCAGTTGCCCCCGCGTTCGAGGGGATGACTGATTCTGCACAGGACGAATTCGCCAGGTGTGGCGCCGTATAGCTCAGTTCCGGTTCCAAGGTTCCCGTTCAAACTGCATCCTACCCTTGCTCTCGCGGCGATAATTTGTTTTCGCTCTTTTTTGCTTTTTTCCGTGTATTTCCGTGTGCTTCCGTGGCCAATAATCTACAGCCAGTTTCCGATTAACAGGAACGGCGACCAGTAGCTGGGGTGGTCGTAACGGCGATCCTTGAGCAGCTTCAGCTGGGCCTGCTGCAATGCCCTGGCCTTGGATAAACCGGGTTTCTTGAGGTCCTCGTAGAAATCGGTAACGAGGATCGATGATGACTGGTCATTGATATACCACAGCGTCGCCAGGGCGCTCCTTGCGCCGGCCTTGACGGCGACGCCCCCGAGACCGAGAGCGGCCTTGTCATCCCCCACCGCGGTCTGGCAGGCGCTGAGCGTCAGCAGTTCGACCGGTTGCTCGCGGTACGTCGTACTCGCCATATACCCCTGCAGCGTGTCCATATTCAGTTTGCCGTCGTAGGTCAGCAGGAAGGTATTCTCGGCATCCTTCTGGAATTTTCCGTGCGAGGCCACATGGACAATCGAATACGGCCGCTCATCCAGGTCTTTTCCGAAATTCGCCGTTGTGAAGTTTTTGTTTTCCAGCGTTGTCCCGTCGTAAAGCTTGTGAATCCGGGTAATCTCTTCCTCGACATTGGGCAGTGGTGGAAAACCCTGGACGCCTTCACTCAATCCCGCCGCCAGCAACTCGATATGTTCCCGCGGCAGGGGCCTGGGGTCGGTCAGCGTCAACCCGGGTATAGTCGCCACGGCATAGCGGTTAATAACAAAGTCCTTGCCGTCGTAGAGTGCGGAAAGCGGGATGGTCCGCAGCGAACCGTCCGGGATAAAGACCAGCGTGTCGATTTTCTGTATCGCCAGATCCTTTTCCAGCGGCTGAATCAGCCAGCCGTAGATCGTTTCGGCCGGTCGCCGGTACTGATTCGTCGTACGCTTCTCCAGGAGCGCGCGGAAGTGGTTGACCTCCCCGTTCAGTTCCTGCGCGCCGACCGGTACGCTGTAGCGCTTCATGCCGTCCGGCAGACTGACCAGGATTTCGAGACGATCAGGGAGGATGATCGGGTAAATAGCCGCGGTGTGTTCACCCAGGGAGTCGATACCCGTGGTCTTCGCCTTGAGCGCGGCGACGCAATCGTCCTGAAAATAATCGGCCAGTTCCGCCCCCTTGAGCAGCTCCACCGTGGAGCGCACCTCGCGCAGATCCGCCTCGGCGGCCGGCGTACCGGCATGGGCGGTCGCCCGTTTCAGCAGCAGATCGGCCAGATCCAGATACAACTGCCCGGTTTCCTCACGGAAATCTCCACGCCGGCCCATGTAGCCTGCCACCAGTTCCGGGCGAATGGTCTTCAGATCGCCCACGGCGCGCTGGTAGGCATTGATCGCCTCATCGGTCTTGCCCTCGGCACGCAGCAGGCGCGCCTCCTGCCATTCCCAGCGATAGCGGATCTCCGGTGCCTGCGACCCCGCCAGCTTTCGCAGGGCCTTGACGGTAGCGTTCATGGCATCCCCGGTGAGCCCTTCCTGTTCGTACAGCGATCCCAGATAGCCGTAGGCATAGGACATAGCCCGATTGTCGTCGATCGACTCGGCGACGGTGGCAGCCGCAGTGAGCGCCTGTTCGGCACGCTGATTCAACTCGTCAGTGTCGAGTTCGGGGTTGCCGGCCAGACGCAAATAGAGCCGCCCGATGCTGATCAGCACAAAGGCCTTTTCGTGTGAGGGCTGAAGAGCCTTCGCCTTTCCGTCTGCATTCTCAAGCTCTGCCAGGGCTTCCTTCTCGCGTTTGCTCTCGACCAGCGCCCTGGCAATATTCACCGACCCCTTGACGGCCAAGCCGTTATTACCGGCCTTTTTCGCATCAGAGATGGCCTCTTGGTAGACGGGAATGGCCGCGTCAAAATCACCCGCTGACGCAAGCAGACTGCCCAGGTTGTTCCCGGCGACCGCGGCGGAGGCGTACCGGCCGGCCGCACGTTCCTCCGCTACGGCCTGTTCGAGCAATGTTCTTGCCTCGCCCGTGCGATTGGAAAGCAAATAGGCCGTACCCAGGCTGCCCGCCAACCGGGCGGCAAGCTGTTCATCACCGGCGATCTTCGCCAGCTTCAACGCGGATTGCAGGCTGCCGATTGCCTGATAGGCATGCCCCATGGACATATAGGCTTCGGCCTTGTTCTGAAGGACGCGCGCCTGACCGAGCTTGTCATCTGCGCGCCGGTATTCGTCAAGTGCGACATTCCAGGCCGAGAGGGCATCCTCGAATCGGCCATCGTTAAAATACTGCTTTCCGGTATCGACCTGTTTGCTGGCTGACAGGCTGGTTGAGGGCTCCGCAGCGGCCACTACGGCAGCGGCAAAGAGGAGACTGACAGTGATACACAATATCTTCGACAGGAAGCTCCGTCCCATTTTGTAATCCCCCGGTGTCTGCGCCATACGGAATGTTCAAAGTATTACATACTAAGGTGAGAGTACCTATTCCTCGATGGTGTATTGGATAGTTGATCCCTTGTTTTCAGGTACCACACCGGGCAATCATGTCAGCCGTCCCGCTGGCAAGTGCTGAAAGCGCTCCTGGGCCTGTCGCGTAACGTCTCCCGCCTTCCAGGGGCCGGGTTGAGATGGTGAATGTAATAAGGGAATTTACTTACGTTCGGGGATTTCACCTGCGTGATAACGCCATTATACCGCCTGATCTGATAGGGTTATGGCATTGCGGGATACTCAAGGAATCCATGGTGAACACTGACTTCCGGCGAGAACCGGTGTGCATTCTCCCGATCGGGTTCTGTTTCGACGATGGCCGCCGGGAAAAGATCTGGCAGCGTTACAATGAAAAAGGCGCGCCACTCACGCGGGAAAACCTGCTCGGCCTGTTTCCGGAGGAACCGGTGCTCAAGCTCGATCGGGTAAAACCCGGGGGAGTGGGAAGTGAGAAAATCGTAATGGCCACGGAATCACACGGAATAATTTTTAAATCTTTTAGATGGTCACGGAATGACACGGAAATATACACTGCATCCAACCTCTCATGTCCTTACCTCTTGCTTCTCACTTCTCACTTCTTACTTCTTACTTCCTGAATTACTGTTCAGCCGCGACTGACAAACCAGCATAGAACTCCCGGCAGTCCGCTTCCCGCCCGCGCACCACGCGCAGGCCGGTCAGGGGACCGCGCGTTTCGGTGACGATGGTGCATTGCCCCTCATCGTGGTGGTTATCGTAGAAATACACCACCACCCAGTCCCGGGTGCGATTGAGTTCGTGAGCCCGGGCGGTGTTGGAGTACATCAAGGTGAAGTGCCAGTCGCCGCGCGCGGTGTGCAGAACGGGCAGCGAGGCTCGGCCGTCGGGATTGAAGCGCCGCGGCGCAATGAGCGGGAGTACGCCCTGCTCCGCCTTCTCACGATACTCACGGTCCACCACCAGCAGCACGCTAACATCCGGTTCAACCCCGGCCGGCGAACGTGCAGGACGGCGCGTTCGTCCGAGTAACTGCGCCAGCGCGTTGCGTATCGCCGTGATCCGGCGTACTCCCATGCCGGGCACACCCGCCAGGCGACCATCGTAGGCGGCCGCCTCGAGACCTTCGAGGGTATCGACGTGCAGGCTGTCATGGATCTGTTCCGCAAGTTTCGACCCGATGCCCGGTACCGTCCGGAACAGCTGCGCCGGGTCCAGGGTCCCGCGCAAGCGCTCCAGCTGCACCCAGTTGCCGGTGCCCAGCAGTTCCTTGATCGCGGCGGCAATGCCGGTGCCGATCCCTGGCAGCCTGACCAGCCCGTCCGAGCCTTCCGCTTGCGCCAGCTCGCCGATATCACGCGCAAGCCGTGAAACCGTCTCGCTGGCACGCCGGTAGGCGGAGACACGAAAAGGATTGGCGCCCTGCTGCTCCAGCAGGTCCGCGGCCTGGGCGAGCTTCAGGGCGATCTGCTGATTGAGCGGCGTGGTCATGGCGGCGAAGCTTAGCCCGAACGGGAGCGGTCGCAAAGTCGCTTGATGCACAGCAAAATCAGATAGCCACTGAATCCACTGAATCCATGGAAAAACTTTTTGAGGTGAAAACCGGATACGCTTCAGATTAGTGAGCGATGTTGATTACTCAAGAGATATCCTCGATACAAACATATAACTGGCCACGGAATCACACGGAAATACACGGAATACAACTAACAACGCACCTGCCTTTCGTATATTTCCGTGTACTTCCGTCGCCATTAACTAACAACGCTAGCCTTCTGTGTGATTCCGTGTGATTCCGTGGCTATTTACCGGTTAATAACTTCAGCAGGCAGGCCAGAACGAATTTGTGTTCATGGTCCACAGCATAATTGGGAGTTATTGAAAATCTTTCCGTGGATTCAGTGGATTCCGTGGCCATTCGCCTTTTCATGGCAACGGATCACTGCCCCGCCTGGAGGGCCGCAATACGCTCCTCCAGCGGCGGGTGGCTCAGGAACAGTTTCTTCAGTCCGGTCGCGAAGCCGCCATTGATGCCGAAGGCGGCGAACTCGCCCGGCAGGTCCTGCGGTTCATGCGCCCGCTGCAACGCCTGCAAGGCGCCGATCATCTTGCCGCGACCGGCCAGCGAGGCGCCGCCGGCATCGGCGCGGAATTCCCTACGGCGTGAAAACCACATCACGATCATCGAGGCCAGGATGGAAAGGAAAACCTGGGCGACGATGGAAGTGATGAAATAGGCCGGACCGTAGCCGCGTTCAGTCTTGAACACCACCCGGTCGACCACGTGGCCGATCACGCGTGAAAGGAAAATGACGAAGGTATTCACCACGCCCTGCAGCAGCCCCATGGTGACCATGTCGCCGTTGCTGACATGGGTTATCTCATGCCCCAGCACCGCTTCGACCTCGTCGCTGTTCATGTTCTGCAACAGCCCGCTGCTGACCGCCACGAGCGCATTGTTGCGGCTCATGCCGGTGGCGAAGGCGTTCGGTTCCGGTGCATTGAAAATCCCGACCTCCGGCATGCCGATACCGGCCTGTTTGGCCAGACGGCGCACGGTTTCGACCAGCCACTGCTCCGTCTGGCTGCGCGGCTGCTCGATGACCTGCACTCCCATGGAACGCTTGGCCATGAACTTGGACAGGGCCAGCGAAATAAAGGAACCGCCGAAGCCGATCACGGCCGACATTATCAGCAGGGCCTGCAGGTTCAGATCCACCTGATTCGCCTGCAGGATGCCATCGATTCCGAGCACCTTGAAGACGACGCTGATCAGCACCAGCACCGCGGCATTGGTGGCCAGAAACAGGAAAATTCGCATCATGGGGGTTAAACTCCTAAGTTGTAACCAGTGTTCATAGATAACCGCCGTTTTCACCGCAGAGACGCAAAGGACGCAAGGAAATTCTTTATACTAAAAAAGAATATACCTTACGCAATTTGTGGCTTTACGGTGAGTCTGGTCCTTTATGGACACACACTTACCAGAACCAGCACATCCATTAGATGGTGGCGAAACTAAAAAATTCAATCACACCTGAGTAGCCTGACCATACCCGCAGAAGCACAATCCAGGGATTGCCGGTCTTGTGTCCGTCCGGATATACGCTGCCGGCTCAACCGATCGACGCAAAGACGCAAAGAACGCAAAGTCATTTATTTCGTTCCATTATGGATATTCTCTGCGTTCCTTGTGTCTCTGCGGTGAATTTATTTCTCTCTGGATGCCCACTACCCGGTCTTGTGAAATACCACCGCTTCGACCTCGGGGAAGCGCGCCACGAAGTGCACCGTCATGCCTTCCCGGATATGCTCCTGCAACTCCTCGAAATCCCCCCGGTTGGCCTCCGGCAGGATCAATTCACGAATGCCGGTACGTTTCGCCGCGATCACTTTCTCCTGGATGCCGCCGACCGGCAGCACGTCGCCGGTCAGGGTAAGCTCCCCGGTCATCGCCAGCGGGCGCACCGGACGACGGCCCCGGGCAAGTGACAGAATGGCGGTGGCCATGGTGATACCCGCGCTGGGACCGTCCTTGGGTGTCGCACCGGCGGGCACGTGCAGGTGGATGAAGGCATTTTCGAAATACGCCGGCTTTACGCCGAAGTGCTGCGCGTTCGACATAACATAGCTGTAGGCGATCTCGGCCGACTCGCGCATTACCTCGCCCAGCTGCCCGGTCAGTTTCAGGCCGCGGCTGTAGTTGTGGATGCGGGTCGCCTCGATCGTGAGCGTGGCCCCGCCCATGGCGGTCCATGCCAGCCCGGTGATCTTGCCCACCCCGCTACTGCGCTTCTCCTTGCCGAAGACCGCCTTGCCGAGGTAACCCTCGATATCCGCGGCCTTGACCACGATCGGGAGGCGCTCCCCGTTCAGCAGTTTCACTACTGCCTTGCGAACAATAGCGCCCAGGTATTTCTCCAGCCGGCGCACCCCGGCCTCGCGCGCGTAGTCGTCGATGATCCGGCGCAGCGCGCCCGGCTCGATGCGCAGCTGGCCGCGCTTCTTCAGGCCGGCCTTCGAGAGAAGACGCGGCAGCAGGTGCTTCTGCGCGATCGCCAGCTTTTCACGTGCCAGGTAACCGGAAAGCTTGATGACCTCGGTGCGGTCAAGCAGTGGCGCCGGGATGGTGTCGAGCTGGTTCGCGGTGCAGATGAACAGGACCTTGGACAGATCGAACGGCACGTCGAGATAATGATCGAGGAATTCCACGTTCTGCTCCGGGTCCAGCACCTCCAGCAGCGCCGAGGCGGGATCGCCATGGAAGGAGGCGCCGATCTTGTCGAGTTCATCCAGCATGATCACCGGATTGGCCGAACCGGTACTCTTGATGGCCTGGATGAACTTGCCGGGCATGGCGCCGATGTAGGTGCGGCGGTGACCCTTGATCTCCGCCTCGTCGCGCATGCCGCCGAGCGAGAAACGAAAGAACTTGCGCCCCAGCGCATGCGCAATGGAATGACCAAGCGAGGTCTTGCCGACTCCCGGCGGGCCGACGAACAGCAGGATGGAGCCGGACACCTCGCCTTTCATCATACCGACGGCGAGAAATTCCAGGATGCGTTCCTTGACGTCTCCCAGGCCCTCGTGATCCTGGTCGAGTATCCGTCGGGCCTGTTCCAGATCGAGCGCATCCGGGGTGTGCTTCCCCCAGGGCAGCTGGGTCAACCAGTCGAGATAGTTGCGGGTGACGGCATATTCGGGTGACCCCGTCTCCAGCAGGGCAAGCTTCTCCAGTTCCTCGTCGAGCCGTTTCTGCGCGGCTCCCGGGATGGTGAGCGCGGCAATGCGCTCGCGGAACTTGTCGACCTCGGCGGTCTTGTCGTCCTTCGAAAGCCCCAGTTCCTTCTGGATCGCCTTCAGCTGCTCGCGCAGGAAGAACTCCTTCTGGTGCGACTGAATCTCCGCCTCGACATGCTTGCGGATCTTCTGCTGCGCCCGGGCGACCTCGAGCTCCTTGTTGATCAGCCGCAACACCTTTCCCAGGCGCGAGAGGATAGGCGTGGTTTCCAGCACCTCCTGCAATTCCTCCTTGCCGGCAGTGGTCAGGCTGGCGGCAAAGTCCGCAAGCTGGGAGGGATCATTGGGGCTGAAGTGATCCAGAAAGACCTTGAGTTCCTCGCCGTAGAGGGGATTGAGCGGCACCAGTTCCTTGATGGTGTTGATAATGGCCACCGCATAGGCCTTGACCTCCTGGACCTGCTCGTACGGGGCTTCCGGGTAATAACTGACCCGGGCGCTGAACGGCGGGTGTTTGGAGGTCCACTTCTCGACCCGGAAGCGCTGCAGCCCCTCCACCAGCACCTGCAGTTTGCCCTCTTCCTTCATGATCCGGTGGATGCGGCAGGCCGTGCCCATGGTATAAAAATCCTTGACCGTGGCATCGTTAACGCGGTCCGGTTTGACCAGCAGCAGGCCGATGATGTCATGCGGCGAATCATGCACCGCCTTGATGGTCGAATCCCAGGGATCGCTGTCCACCAGCAGCGGGGTCACCTGACCGGGGAAGATGGGACGGCTGCTCTGGGGCAGGATGTGGATAACATCGGGCAGAACATCCCTGGCACGGACGATTTCGCCGGCCGATGTTTCCTGTCCCGTATCATGGGTGTTGTTCAGGTCTGCGCTTTCCATCGTTGAATCTTTCTCCTGTCCGGCGGCAAATACGGGGGAACATTCCTCGTATGACGTGCGAGAGTACATGCCGCCGTGTTGCCGGCACATTCAGGGAATCTCGATACAGGCAGGAGCGGCTCTTGAACTGCCCTGTTGTGGTTCGGTTCCTCCAGCCCCGAAATCGGAAAGCTGCCCGGGATACCACCGCCATGCCCTATCCATGGGGGATGAATCGATAGAATTCAAGAGCTGCCGGGAAACTTGTAACGGAGTATACTGTCTTACCAGTTACTTACGGGGGCGACCTGGCTTCGACGCGGGTGGCAAATCCGGAGGTGCATGCCGAGGTGCGGTGACCTCGTTAAACACGCTGCAAAACCATAGTTGCCAACGACGACAACTACGCACTCGCTGCTTAATACCCAGTAGGGTGCCGTCTGACTGGAGCCGTGCTTGTGCGTCCAGCCTCCAGGCGTCGATTCTCACAAGATCGCGGTGAAGCTCTCCCGGGGCGGATCCACTAAAACCTTACCGGGATCGCCGTGTGTCTTCCCTGCCCGTCGGGTAGCATTCGGTTAAATCAAAGACCGGGCTAAGCATGTAGTACCGATGGCTGAGTGCTCGTGGACGCGGGTTCGATTCCCGCCGCCTCCACCAATAACTAAAGGCCATCCGCTCTCGGTTGGCCTTTTTCTTTGCGGGTTCCTGCATGTTTGCGGGGGTTCCTGCGGAAACCTGCGGACTTCGCCTCGCGGCCTGGCGGGCCGGTCGAGACCTCATTTTATGCCCTCCTGCTATTCAAACCTCAGATCTTGATGTTCTCCATCTCGATCACATGGCCGAGCGCCTCTTCGATCATGTGCCGCGCATGCGACGTGGCGGTATGCAAATAGGCGTGCAACGCAGCGTCTCGGGGACTGCGGCTTTCACACTCCATACTGTAGCGTTCGAACGCGGAAAGGCTGGTAATCAGCTCGGCAAGGTGTCGCGGACATTCGCACTTGACGGCAGATGACAGCGAGGCCAGCGTCGCCAGCACCTCTTCGTCGTAGCGCCGCGACGGCGCGGGCAGGTTGAACCCTGCGCTCTCCGGGCTTGCCGCTTCGGGGGCTGACTGACCTGCGTGCCACATCGCCAGGCAATGCGTCTGCAGTGTGCGCGGATCCACGGGTGCGCACAGGGCCGAACATGTTGAAGCGGGCAATTGCGCGAGTGTCTCCCGGGAGGCGTAGCGATACACCACCACGGCATGCGCCGCCTTTGCGCGGATCAGCCAGTCGACCATGCGGGTGGCGATATCCCCGTGCAGCGTCGCCTGTTCGATCACCAGCACGTCAGCTTCGGCGTCGTTGCCACGGACCCGGTAGTCGGTAACATCCCGGTAGCTGGCCACCAGCGCGATGCCGGCCGGGAGATTGCCGGCCACACGCAGCGTGTCGGCCAGGGCTTCGCCCACGACAGCCACCCGACAGGGGGACCTCTGCGTGGGTGTAGTACGGGGCGTCAGGCGGCAGGCCGCTTTCAGCCGTTCCGCTAACGTCCCGGTGTCGAGGCCCGCGACCTCACCGATGGCGTCACCGGCATCCACCAGCTGCTTCATCAGGAGAATCAGATCAACATTTGAGCCAGTACAATCTCGGTACCCCCGTTCCTCGCAAGCGGCGTAAATCAGGCGCAATGCAGTGGCACGGCGTAAACTGGAGGCATTACGGGACAGCATGCGACTGCGCGCGGCGCTCGCCGACGTCTGGGATAACAGCGGCGCTGCATGATGCAGTCTGACAGCTACTGGTTCCACGTATGCCCGGAGTTTTTTTATGACGGTGCTGATCGTACTCACACCTCTGCGACTGTTCGCTGCGCTGACTGGCTGCCTCTGTGATCCCATATGGCCGCGTGAAAGCCAGCTCCCCCGGCATCACACTGCCGGGGAGAAGCACCGGCAATCACCTAAAGGGGGGCGGAAAATCTCACGGCACAGACTGTGCCTGAAGATCGCGTCATGAACAAGGCAACAGACCCACTCCTGATCACGCTGTCCCTTCTGCTCGCCGCAAGCGTCACGGGGTTTTCTCTGGGCTTCATTCCCTACCCGTATGGCCTGCTGGTACTCGGATGCTTGATTGTAGCTCGCATCCTGTACCTTAAGGGCAAAGGCAAATCATCGCACTGAGTCATCAATCCGGCGCCGTGGACAGGAAAGATTCGCGCTGATTTCCCTGTGCGCCTGCGACTGGACACCGGGGGGGGTTGATCAGACGCCGGGTGGTGGACCGTGCGCAAGGTCAGCAGCCATCACAGTAGCCGAACGTCCCGTCGACCCGTTCGGATCGAAAATCTGACTGGCTTCATGTCATCCGCAACTCGACGACGTTCTGGAACTGGCTGACTACGTAGTAGGACTCGACTTCCAGTTTCAGCAGAACACAGTCAGCGGCGGCAACGAAAGCCTTCAGTTCAGGATGTTTGCCAAGATAGAGCTGCAAGAGTTCGACGCGCTGCACCCCATCGACCTCACTGACTGTGCCCTGTGCGGAGATGGCCACGGCATCGTGATAATCGATCGACTCGTTGGCGCGATTGTCGATCAGCAGGGAGACACGGGGATTGGCCACCAGGTTTGCATGTTTACGGGTTGCCCGGTAGGTCGCGAACACAATCCGGTGCAAGTCGGGTGTGACGGCAAAAGCCATCAGGCTGGTATAGGGTTGCCGGTCATGCTGGGTTGCCAAAACCCCTTGAATCTGCGAATCCAGCAGAGTCCGAACCGTCTGTTGCAGTTGCTCTGGTATGGTCATCGCAAAACCCGCTACGGAATCTGGTTACATGGCGTCGACCGCGGGGGCGGCCAACAAAAAAAGGCCAACCACGCCCGTTTGGCCTTCTTGTTGTGCATTTCCGGTTGTTTTCCCGTGTTCTCAGGCGAGTACGCTGTCCGGACGTCGGCAGCGTCTACCCGTCGTCGAACAGCCCGTAATGGTAAGCCCCTTCGATAACGCCGCTGGTGTAATATCCCTGCAGGCCGTTGAAATCACCTTTGGCGAAATAGACTTTCAGGGCCGGATTTTCGTCCATCGCTTTCCTGACGTTTTGCACCAGCTGTTCGTCGGCATTTCTCACCAGCACACCGCTGAATCCCGCCGTGAGCGGAAAGATGTCGTTGCCGCTGTCACCGCAAAACACGACCTCTTCCTTCGCGGCTCCGAACTCGGCGGCGACATATTCCAGCGCGGTCTGTTTCGTGGCGCTGGCGGGCAGAAAATCAAGCAGCCCCTTGCCGTCCTGTGAATCGAAGCTGTAAATGATGACTTCGTCGAACCTGCCCTTCACCGCCTCCTCGACCCCGCCCAGAATTTCGTCATTCCGGTCGTGCTCGACGTAATAGCTCTGCTTGAACTGGTTCAGGTGCTCGCTTTCCTGCACCCGCATGCCATCGATCCCGCTGACCGCCTCATGCACGGCGGCGGCGTCCCAGCGTGGACTCTCGCGCCGGACATGGGAAATCCAGCCTTCGTCAAATGTCCACTCGCCGTTGCGGTACTTCCTGATGGTGGTGCCGACATCGCCGCAGAGGATATCCGGATAGCGGACGCCGTATTCGCTGATTGCGTTTTCGGTGAGCGCGAGATTCCGCCCCGTCACGTATACGACCAGCACGCCGTTTTTTACCGTCAGCTCATTGAACAGGTCGATGGCCTTGTCATCGGCTTTCCATTGGCCGTTCGGGAGCAGCGTTCTGTCAAGATCGGTGGCCAGGATTTTCATAGTGATTCTCCGCGAGGTTCGATTTGACTGACAGTTGTGCGATTAACGATACGAGGTCACGTACTCGGCACAGTCCTTGCCCTGGTGCGTGACGCTGAAACCGAAGTCGCGCAGGTCGGCGTTCAGCGTCGCCACGCAGCCGTCCTTGCGCCAGGTCAGGTGCAGGCGGTGAGGCGCCGAGTCGTGGATCTCCAGCTCGCCCCCGAAGGCGGGGGACTTGTTGCGCATCCGCATGAGCTCCAGCTGGTCGCGCACGACGATTCGCGACAGGCCCTGATCGATATCGCTGTTGGTGAGCGTGGTGCGGTTGATCTCCTTGTGTCCGGCCGCGCCGCCCTTGTCCGCCGCCTCGTAGTCGTTCTTCCCGGCGAACAGGTCCAGGTACCAGACCTGCGGTATGCCCGGCATGAACATCTGAATGGCCCGGGCGATGCGCAGTTTGCGTTCGTCCTCGCCAAGAGCGCTGAAGAAGGTCGCGTTGATCTGGTAATACGAGATTTTCTTGCCGTCCGGTCCGTACAGGTTCTTCACCCGTCCGCCCCGGCCCATGATTTCATCGATGATGTCGTCGATGACATCGTCGCTCAGCAGACCCTTGCGGTACACACCGTCTTTATTCTTGCCCCTCAGATCGAGCACCGGGATGCCGTCATGGCAGCCGAGCATGTTGATCGTTCGGATGTTCTTCTTGCGTATCTCGCGTATCCAGCGCAGCAGATGGGCATTGGTCCCCCGGTCCAGCGCATCGATGACCAGGCCAGGAAAGAAAAAGTCGTAGATCGGGAAACCCTTGCCCGCCACTTCCTCATGAAGCCCGGAGCCGTATTCGGAATGTATTTCGGGCAGCAGTGTCAGGTCATACTTGTCCGCTATCCGCTTCAGCCTTGCCAGGTACTCCCAGGTGCCGGGCTTGTTGAAGAAATTCACTTCGCCCGGCTCCTTGTGCAGATACGCGAAGGCGTCGAGCCTGACCAGCCTGCCGCCGTGGTCACGCAGCTTGCGCAGGGTCTCATCGTAGAAGTCCCAGACTTCCTGCGATTGGGCGTTCAGGTCCATTTGTCCCAGATACTTCCGGTTCTGCTCGACAACGGCGACAATTTCATCCTTATGCTCGATGTAGTCGCCCAGGTCAATCTCGCTGATGTCGCGCCGGGCACTCAGCACGTCATTCACGATCGACGCGATGCGTTCCGCGTCCTCCCGGGTAAGTTCCTTGATACCGAGCGTGCGCAGCAGGTCATGGGCAGCAATCTCGTGATAAATGACCTCCTGATAGAACGTATTCCAGTAGGGCCTGTCGGTCCCGTCCGGAAAGCGCACCTTCAGGATAGGAAGCCCGGGTTTGCGCATGAAAAGCTTTCCAAGATGTTCCTCGCTCGGAATCACGTGGCCTTCCGGGCTCATCTCGCCGTGTGATTTCCAGAATTCATTCCAGTCGATGAAGAAATTCCGGTATTCCGAGGCGTCCCCGTTCTTCAGCAGGTCCTGAAACTGGCGGGAACCCGCGGAGAGGTGATTCAGCACCATATCGAATTTGAACAGGACATTGAGCTTGTGGAGTTCCTCAAGATCCTCCCGGGAAACGAGCTCGTCGTTGAGGTCGTAGTCGATAATGGAAAAGCCGCGGTCGAGATCGCTGTTGAAAACGGTCGGAAGAATGTAGAACAGGGAGAAAACATCCTTGAATTCCGGCCGCTTGAGCATATGCACAGCATCGGCAAGATTTCTGCCGATGCTGTCCGGATAGGCGTTGAACATGACGCCTTCCGGCATGTTGTTTTTTATCGATGCGGGTTCGGAATTCATAACACTCCCCCTCTGGCTTGTATGTTCTTCTTGCGGGCGCTATCACAACCGGGTTGCCGGCGCCGTCTTCCGGACAGGAGAGTTGCATATTCTAGTGGTAAAGCGGACGCATGGAAACCCGCGTTCTGGCAATGGTGAGCCCGATTTCCGGATACCGCAGGTATGACGCACCATTGCATCGCGAAATAAGTTAGCGTAGTAAACTGGATGTTTCGCAGGGTGTTCAGGCGCCTGCCTGACATCCTCATCCCGGGGGTGACAATTACATGATGACTGCACTCGCCGCGATCATCGGCGGCCTGATACTGCTGGTATGGAGCGCTGACCGGTTCGTGGAGGGCTCGGCCGGCACGGCGCGGCATTTCGGCATGCCCCCGTTGCTGATCGGCATGGTGATCGTCGGTTTTGGAACCTCGGCCCCGGAGATGCTGGTCTCGACCATGGCGGCCCTGCAAAACACGCCCGGCATTGCGCTTGGCAATGCCTATGGCTCGAACATCACCAATATCGCCCTGATCCTCGGCGTGACGGCGCTGATAGGCCCCATCGCCGTACACTCCCGTGTGCTGCAGAAGGAACTGCCGATGCTCATCGCCGTCACCGCGCTGGCCGCCTTCCAGCTTCGGGACGGCGAACTCTCCCGCCTCGATGCCTGGGTCCTGCTCGGCGTGTTCGGCGCCCTGATGGCCTGGTCTATCGGCCAGGGACTGCGGCAACGCGCCGATACACTGAGCGACGAGATGGAGCGGGAACTCGTCGTGCATGCCATGTCCCTCGCCCGCGCGCTGTCGCTGGTGGCGCTCGGACTGGTCGTGCTGCTCATCAGTTCCCGACTGCTGGTCTGGGGAGCGGTGGAAATCGCCAGGGATCTAGGCGTGAGCGACCTGATCATCGGCCTGACCATCGTGGCGCTGGGCACCTCGCTGCCCGAGCTGGCCTCCTCGGTCGCAGCCATCCGCAAGGGCGAGGACGACATCGCCGTGGGCAACGTGATCGGCTCCAACCTGTTCAACACGCTGGCGGTCGTGGGCATCGCGGGAGCGATTCGCCCCATCGACGTTGCGCCGGAGGTCTTCTCCCGCGACATCCCGGTCATGAGCCTGCTGACTGTCGCCCTGTTCATCATCAGTTACGGCATCCGCGGCCAGGGCCGGATCACCCGGCCCGGTGGCGCCGTGCTGCTCGCCGGTTATTTTGCCTATACCGCATTCCTGATAGTGAATGCATTTGGCTAGTTTTCGTTTACAGAAACTATCTCAAAATCGGGGATTGGATGACCGGAACCGGCGCAGCTCGTGCCAGGACAGGCAGGACCGGCCGATGCAGCATATATCTGCCGCACCGGTGCACGTGCAGAACGCGTAACTTGTTGCCTGCCCGAGGGATGGGTATATTTCCCCGTATCCCCGGGACCCTTGACAGCGTCCCTCCAGCAGTGAAGGACTGAACGCATGAGCAGCTACGAATTTGGTGGTTTTGTTTCCTTTACGCTGGCGATCATTCTTCTGTTTTTTGGCAAGACCCTGACAAGCAGGATCGAGATCCTGCGCCGTTACAGCATCCCGGAACCGGTGATTGGCGGTTTTCTATGCGCCGCGGCTGTGGGTGTCGCCTATTTCGCATTTGACCTGAAGGTCACGTTCACGCTGGAAGTCAGGGACTGGCTGCTGCTGTATTTTTTTGCCGCCATCGGCCTGCGGGCCGACATTCGCACCCTGATCTCGGGCGGCAAGCCGCTCCTGATCCTGCTGGTCCTGGCGACGGCATTCATCTTCCTGCAAAACCTGGCGGGCATAGGCATCGCCGCCGCCTTCGGAATGGATCCCAAGGCAGGTCTCATGGTGGGTTCGATTTCCCTGACCGGCGGGGTTGGCACGGCACTGGCCTGGGCGCCCACCTTCGTCGATTCGCTCGGCATCAGCAACGCGCTCGAACTCGGCGTCGCGGCCAACACGGTAGGTCTCATATCGGCCTGCGTCATCGGCGGTCCG
>Ga0210144_1000504_pt1 | contig 20302 bp, 18 predicted proteins | sample Muzzi_PWA_D2_FD_185532 | JGI IMG/M metagenome (GOLD analysis project Ga0210144, IMG submission 185532) | Wetland microbial communities from San Francisco Bay, California, USA, that impact long-term carbon sequestration - Muzzi_PWA_D2 (SPAdes) | ecosystem: Environmental > Aquatic > Marine >...
CCGCACCCGCCGCTACGTGGTGGACCGGGAGCTGACCGTCCACCCCGGCGACCTGTACACGCCCGAGGCCCTGAGCGAGACCCGCCGCCGCCTGTTCCGGGCCGCCGCCTTCGACCGGGTGCGGGTGGGCCCGGCCGATCCCGACGACCACGACGCCGAGCGGGACGTGGCGGTGCATCTGACCGAGGGCAAGCCCGGCGCGGTGGAGCTGGGGATCGGCTACGCGGAGAAGGATGGGATTCGCGGCCTGATCGACCTGTCGTACCGCGACCTGTTCCGGCGCGGCCAGCGGGGCAACCTGCGCCTGCGCTACGGCCAGCTGCGCCGCTCGGTGACCGTGGGCCACGTGCTGCCGTGGATCGGCCCCTACCGGGTGGCCCTCCACTCCCGCCTGCTCTACGAGCGGGAGGACCTGATCAGCTACGAGCGGGTCACCTGGGCGGTCGAGTCCGGCATCCGCCGTCCGGTGCTGGACGACGTGGTCCTCACCGTCACCTACCGCCTGGAGCGCAACCGCTTCCCCCGCCTGCCCGCGGACCGGGTGGCGGCGGTGGCGGAGCGGCGCCGCATCAGCGTGGGCTCCCTGTTCGGCAGCCTGGTGCGCGACACCCGCGACGACCCCTTCTCGCCCATGCGGGGCACCGTGCTGGGCGCCACCTATGAGCAGGGCGCCCACATCCTGGCCTCCCAGGTGCAGTTCGCCAAGGTCACGGCCCAGGCGGCGGGCTTCCTGCCCGTGGGCGCCGACGCGGTGCTGGCGGGCAAGGTGCAGGCCGGGCGGGTGCGGCGCCTGTTCGAGAGCACCGAGGTGCCGGTCAGCGAGCGCTTCTTCATGGGCGGCCAGTCCAGCGTGCGGGGCTACGCCCTGGACTCGGTGGGTGTGCCGGGCGAGACGGTGATCGGCGGCGTGCCCCAGGGCGGCCGGGTGATGCTCCTGGCCCAGGTGGAGCTGCGCCTGGGGGGGCGCTCCGGCTGGGGCGCGGCCCTGTTCGCGGACGCCGGCAACGTCTGGACCCGCGCCAGCAGCGTGGGCGTGAACGACTTCCGCGCCGGGGCCGGGCCGGGGCTGGAGTACGCCACCCCAGTCGGCCCTCTGCGCCTGGACCTGGGCTACAAGCTGGACCGGCGCCCCGGCGAGTCCGTGTACCGCATCCACTTCACCCTGGGGCACACCTTCTAGCATGACCTCCCCCGACCCCGAGCGCGTCCGCCGCCTGCTGGCGCCGATCGCCCCCCTGGCCCCGGGGCTGGACCTGGGGGCCCTGGCGGCCGCCTCCCCCGACCCGGACGGGGTGCTCACCGGCCTGTCCCGCCTGGCCGGGAGCGACCCCGAGGGGCTGCAAGGCGCCCTCGCCGGACCGGCGGCGCGGGACGCGGTGGTCGCCCTGCTGGCGGCGGGACCGTTCCTCACCCGCCTGCTGGTCGGCCGCCCCGGCGCCCTGGCCGACGTGGTGGAGGCCGCCGCCGGCGCGCCCCTCGACTGGCCCGAGCCGGCGGCCCTGGCCGACGCCGCCGCGACCTTGAGCGACCTCCAGCACGCCCTGCGGGACCTGAAGGCCCGCGCCTTCCTGCGCCTGGCGGCCCGCGACCTGACCCGGGCCGACGGGCTGTACGCGGCCACCGAGGGGCTCACGCGCCTGGCCGAGGTCACCCTGGAGGCCGCCACCCGCTTCGCCCGCCGCACCCTGGCCGAACGCCACGGCGACTGCCTGCGGGCCGACGGCTCTCCCTGCCCCATCGCCGTGATCGGCATGGGCAAGCTGGGTGCCGCCGAGCTCAACTACGGCTCCGACGTGGACCTGGTGATCCTCTACGGCGACGGCGGCGGGGAGACCACCGGGTCCCGCCCGGCCACCCCGCCGGAGTTCTTCGCCCACGTCGCCCGCCTGGTGATCCGGGCCCTGGAGGAGAGCACGGACGACGGCTTCGTGTTCCGGGTGGACATGCGCCTGCGGCCCGAGGGGGGCGGTGCCGCCGTGGCCTGGGGCCACGCCGCCGCCATGGCCTACTACGAGACGATGGGGGACACCTGGGAGCGGGCCGCCTACGTCAAGGCCCGCCCCGTGGCCGGGGACCCGTCCTTCGGGGCGGACTTCCTGAAGGAGCTGTCCCCCTTCGTGTTCCGCCGCTACCTGGACTTCGCCGCCCTGGAGGGCATCCGCTCGGTGCAGGCCCGCATCCGGGGCGCCATCCGGGCCTCCGAGCAGGCGGGCCACACCGACGTCAAGCGCGGCCGGGGCGGCATCCGCTCCATCGAGTTCTTCGTCCAGGCCCAACAGCTCATCCACGGCGGCCGCCGCCCCGAGCTGCGCGCCCCCCGCACCGCCGACGCCCTGGAGGCCCTCGTGGAGGCGGGCCTCGTGGCCCGGGCCGACGCCGACTTCCTGGCCGACGCCTATGTCTTCCTGAGGGACGTGGAGCACCGGGTGCAGCTGGTCGCCGAGGAGCAGACCCACCTGCTGCCCACGGCCCCGGAGGCCCGCCGCCGCCTCGCCGTCCAGATGGGCCAGGCCCCCGGGACCGGCGCCCCGGGGGCCGCCTGGGAGGCGTTCGAGGCCCGCTACCGGGACCGGACGGCCAAAGTCCACGCCCTGTGGGAGACCCTGTTCCAGGCCCCGGAGGCGGAGGGGGGGCGCTTCGAGACCCTGGTGGCCTCCCTGGCCCGTCTGCCCGAGGGGGCCGACCTGTCCCCCCTGAACCTGCGCGACCCGGAGGCGGGGCGGCGCCAGCTCATGGCCCTGGGGGCGGAGATCGAGGCCCCCTGGCAGACCGAGCAGGCCGCCCGCCGCTGGCGCCGTCTGGTGCCCCTGCTGCTGGCCGACGCGGCGGAGGGCGACGACCCCGACGCCGCCCTGCGCAACCTGACCCGCTTCGTCGAGACCCTCAAAGGCCGCAGCATCTACGCCGCCATGCTCGAGGAGAACCCCGACGTGCGCCGCCTGCTGGCGCGCCTGTTCGGGGCCTCGGACTACCTGTCGGGCCTGCTGGCCCGCCACCCGGCCCTGCTGGACGACCTGCTGTCCCCCGCCGAGCTGCTGGCCGACCGCGCCCCGGACGCCCTGGCGGAGGACCTGGCGGCGCGCCTGGAGGGGCTGGACGAGGAGGCGTGGCTCGACGCCATCCGCCGCTTCAAGCACCGGGAGGTGCTGCGGGTGGGCCTCAAGGAGACCCTCACCGGCATGGACGCCGCCGCCGTGGGGCGGGCCCTGGCCCAGGTGGCGCAGGCGGTCCTGGGGGCCGTGCTGGACCACGCCCGGGCCGAGCTGGAGGCCCGCCATGGCCGCCCGCCGGGGGCGGGGGGCGGCCCCGGCCACGTGGCGGTGGTGGCCATGGGGCGCCTGGGGAGCGGCGAGCTGGCCTACGGCTCCGACCTGGACCTGGTGTTCATCCACAACGGCGACCCGGACGCGTCCACCCCCGGCCCCAGGATCGTCTCCGTGCCGGAGCACTACGCCCGCCTGGGGCGCCGCATCGTCTCGCGCCTCACCCTGGCCACCGGGGAGGGGGTGCTCTACGAGGTGGACATGCGCCTGCGCCCCTCCGGCGCCAGCGGCCAGCTCGTCACCTCCCTGGCGGCCTTCGAGCGCTACCAGGCCGAGCAGGCCTGGACCTGGGAGAAGCAGGCCCTCACCCGCGCCCGGGTGGTGGCCGCCACCGGCGACTTCGGCCGCACCGTCAGCGCCGCCCTGCGCCACGCCGCCTACGTCCCCCGCGACGCCGCCGCCCGCGAGGCCCTGCGCGCCGACGTGGCCGCCATGCGGGACAAGATGGTCGCCCACCTGGGCAGCGCCGGGGCCGACGCTGTGGACTTCAAGCAGGACCCCGGCGGCATCGTGGACGTGGAGTTCGTGGTCCAGTACCTGCTGCTGGCCCACGGCCACGACCACCCGGAGGTGGCGGACCCCGCCCCGCGCGAGGCCCTGGCGCGCCTGGCGGCGGCGGGGCTGCTGGCCGGGGACGACGCCCGCGCCCTGGCCGACGCCCTGGCCCTGTTCCGGGCCGTGGAGCTGCACCTCCAGCGCACCGGGGGCGCCTCGGTGCGCACCCTGACCCGCGCCGGCCCCCCCCTGCCCGGGGGCCGGGAGGCGTGGTTCCGCAAGGTCGAGGCCGCCCGGGAGCGGGTGCGGGCCGTGTACGCCCGGGTGCTGGGCGGCACGCCTTAAGGCACCCCCGCCGGGCTGACACCACGCCAGGGGGTGCTATATTGGTGGCTTTCACGGGGGCGGCCTGACCGCCCCCGGCCGATCATCCGAGGGAGGCGGCTTCCGCATGAACATCAGCGTCGTGGGCACCGGCTACGTGGGCCTGGTCACCGGCACGTGCTTCGCCGAGTTCGGCGTCAACGTGACCTGCGTGGACAAGGACGCCGGCAAGATCGAGGCCCTCCAGGCGGGCCGCATCCCCATCTACGAGCCGGGCCTGGAGGAGCTGGTGGCCCGCAACGTGAGCGAGGGCCGCCTGCACTTCTCCACCGACCTGAAGAGCGCGGTGGAGGGGGCCCTGGTGATCTTCGTGGCCGTGGGCACCCCGCCCCGGGGCGACGGCTCGGCCGACCTGAGCTACGTGGAGGAGGTGGCGCGGGAGATCGCCCTCCACATGGACGGCTACAAGGTCATCGTCACCAAGAGCACCGTGCCCGTGGGCACCGGCGAGCGCCTGAAGGCCATCATCGGCGAGACCCAGCGCGAGCGGTACGACTTCGACATCGCCTCCAACCCGGAGTTTCTGCGGGAGGGCTCGGCGATCGAGGACTGCATGCGTCCCGACCGCATCGTGATCGGCGCCACCTCGGCCCAGGCGGCCGCCATCCTGAAGGACCTTTACCGGCCTCTGTACCTGCTGGAGACGCCGTTCGTCATCACCGACGTGGCCACGGCGGAGCTGGTCAAGTACGCCTCCAACGCCTTCCTGGCCACCAAGGTGAGCTTCATCAACGAGGTGGCCAACCTGGCCGAGCACGTGGGGGGCGACGTGCAGACGGTGGCCAAGGCCATGGGCCTGGACGGCCGCATCGGGCGCAAGTTCCTGCACGCCGGGCCGGGCTTCGGCGGCTCCTGCTTCCCCAAGGACGTGGCGGCCCTGTACGACATCGGCCGCCGGGCGGGCTACGAGTTCCGCCTGCTCGACTCGGTGATGAAGGTGAACCACGGCCAGCGCCTGCGCATGGCGGACAAGATCACCGCCGCCCTGGGCGGCGAGCTGGCGGGCCGCACTATCGCCGTGCTCGGGTTGAGCTTCAAGCCCAACACGGACGACATGCGCGACGCCCCCAGCATCCCCATCATCGAGGCCCTCCAGGCCGGCGGCGCCACCATCCGGGCCTGCGACCCGGTGGCCCAGGGCCACGCCGAGGGGATCTTCAAGGGCATCTCCTACCACCCCAACGCCTACGAGACCGCCGAGGGGGCGGACTGCGTCGTGATCGTCACGGAGTGGAACCGCTTCCGCAACCTGGACCTGGAGCGCCTCAAGGGCCTGATGCGGTCCCCCGTCCTGGTGGACCTGCGCAACGTCTACGAGCCCGATCCCGTCACCGCCGCCGGCTTCGCCTACCACTGCGTCGGCCGCGGCCGCTACCGCTAGCCGCCCGCCCCCAGTCCCCCCGAGCGCTTCCCCGGTGTCGGCCCCTCCCGGGCGCCGCCTGCCCCCGTGCGCCCTCCGGGCTGGCTTCCGCCGGGCCCTTTGGGTAGCATGGCGCCAGCCGCGCCGGGAGACCGGGCCGCGGCCGGGGGGGTACAGCGCTTCAGGCGGGGGCCTGGGGACAAGCGGGGGGCGGCCGTGGTCGAGGTCATCGAGAGCTACAAGCGCGTGGCGGGGGAGCCGGGCTTCCTCGACCGCTTCTACGAGCGGTTCATGGAGCGGGACCCCGACGTGCGCCGGCGCTTCGCCGGGGTGGACATGGCGCGCCAGCGCTTCGTGCTGGGGCGCGCCGTGACCCTGCTGCTGCAGCACGCCTCGGGCATGGAGCGCGGGGTGGAGAGCCTGCGGGAGATGGCCGTGCGCCACGGCCCGCTGGACCTGGACATCCCGCCCCACCTGTACGACCTGTGGCTGGACGCCCTGGTGGAGACGGTGGCCGAGCACGACCCCCGCTTCAGCCCCGAGCTGGAGGCCGGATGGCGCGCGCTGCTGCGGCGCGAGGTGGCCTGGTTCCAGGAGCTGGGTCGATCCATCAGGCCCTAGCGCCGCCCCGGACGGCCGCCCCCCGGGTTGGCGCGGCCCGCCGGGTTCTGCTATCAATGAACAAATCACGGTCAGATCCGGAAGGACGGTCGGGCCCGCGCGGGGGACGCGGCGGGCCGCGACCTTGTGTCACGGGGGGGAGAAGGTGGTTCCGGTGCGGGTGGGTGTGTGGACGGCGTGGTGTCGGTCGGCCGCCGTGGCGGCCTTGCTGGCTGCGGCGCTGGCGGGGTGCAACGGTTCGTCGGGCGGCGGGGGGGCGGGGGGCTTCGGCGCCGCGACCGTGACCGCCGCCACCGGCGGCGCCGTGGCCACCGGGGACGGCCTGGGCAAGGTGGAAGTCCCCGCCGGGGCCCTGGCGGACGACACCGAGATCAGCATCGAGCGGATCACCGGCGCGGACCTGCCGGACGACGTCGCCGCGGCCGGGGGCGACTCCGGCCTGACCTACCGCCTCTCTCCCGACGGCCTGACCTTCGAGCCGGGCACCACCGCCAAGGTGACCCTGGTCCTGGACGGCGAGGCCACGGTGCAGGGGGACACCGTGACCGTCCCCGACGTGCTCGTGGTCCACGACGGCGGCACCGCCCCGGAGCCCCTGGACAACCTGGACGTCACGGTGGACATCGACACCGGGCGGATGACGCTCACCGGCGAGGTGTCGCACTTCTCCGAGCTGAAGCTCCGCAAGGGGCTGGGGGGCATGGCCATCCTGGAGATCAAGGGCGTGGAGAACCCGATGACGGTCGACAAGCCCTACGATGTCGAATTCACCGCCAAGATCGCCTCCAAGGTCAAGAACGCCATCGGAGACGGCATCGGAGACCTCTTTATCGCCTACGGGGACGAGTCCGAATCACCGCTGGACGCCACCTATCCCTACGGGAGCCAGCTGAGCTCGAATCCGGATAACTGGTATCCGCTTTCCCCGCCCGATGCGCCGCGTTACGATCGGGCGTACCAATACGACTACCTGCTGTTTTGCCAGGACAAGGGGGGGAAGGACACGGGGACGTTCCGCGCCAAGGTGAGCTTCTGGCCGAGGGGGCCGTTGCCGGAGCCGGACTCGGACTGGATCGGCCCGACGATCGGCGATTGGTTGCTGCTGTTCCCGGGGTCGGAGACGCCGAAGGAGGTGCCGGCCGCCTTCAACGCCGGCACCTTCACCCTCAAGGGGGAGGTGACGTGCGTCAAGCCCGAGTTCGGCTTCGCCCCCGACATCCCGTCGGAGCTGAACAAGGGGGAGGGACCCAAGGAGTTCGCCGTCAACGCCGACCCCGCCCCGGGGGCGGACACCACGCTCCAGTTGAGCGTCAGCTCCTCCCTGACCCCCGGCACGTCGTACGTGATCACCGGCGACACCCTGACCCAGGTGTCCGACACCGTGTACGACCTGGTGGTGGGCGCGGGGAACGGCTCGGCCGCCTTCAACGTGGAGATTCCGGCGACCGGGGACGCCGCCGACGGCGACCTGCTGGCGTTCGCCCTGGACGTGGACGCCCAGGCGGGCGCCATCGACCCGGAGGCGGGGACCCGGCAGGTGACGGTCCGCGCCTCGGGCGGCGGAACGGGGGACGCCTGCGCCGACCTGGCGACCTGCGTCGCCGCCTGCGACACGACCTCCTCCGGGGTGCCGAACCCGGCCTGCCTGGGGGCCTGCGTGCCCGCGTCGGACACCTGCAGCGACGCCTGCCAGGACCCGTTCGACCAGGGGTGCGAGACCTGCCTGGCGGGAGTCTGCGCCGAGCAGGCGGACGGCCCCTTCGGCAACGGTTGCCACGAGAGCGGCGACGGCATGGCCCTGTGCACCAGCGGTGACGACGCCTGTATCTACGACGCCCTCGATCCCCTGCCCCGGTCCATCGCCGACAGCGACTGCCTCGCCGCCGCCGACACGGCCTACTGCCGCGCGGTGTCGGTGGCGACCCAGTGCCGGTCCGAGGGCGTCAACGTGCCGCGCCCGTTCGCGGCCACGGACCCCAGCAACAACGACGCGTGCAGCGAGTTCCCCGACTCGGCCTCGGTGCCGGCGGGCTGGAGCTTCTTCCCGGCGGCCGACACCTGCCCGGCGCCGACCGCGCTGCCGGCCGACGCCACCCACACCGTGGCGGACCTGCCGGAGGCGCTGTTCCCCGTCGAGGTCCTGTCGGGGGCGGGCAAGCCGGGGCGGGGCAAGACCGGGATCAGCCGGCAGATCTTCGAGCTGGCCGCGCCGGGGACCTACGGCCTGGTCGCCCACGGGGACGGCGCCACCCTCTACGACCTGGCGACGGGCGACTCCTGGGGCAGCCCGCTCTATGGCTTCTTCGGGGCCGGGATGTACGGCGCCCTGGCCCTGCACGGGCCCGACGCCGACTTCGTGGTGGGGTACGGCCCGGCGGGCCAGTCGTACACGGCGTACCGGTACGCCGATCACCAGTTCACGTCGATCATCGGGGACCCCTCGGGGGACGTCGACACCGACGGCTTCCTGCCGGAGGTCCAGCGCGAGCCCTACGACGACCGCTACGCCATCGTGAACCACAACCACAGCCGGGTCTTCTGGTACCGGTACGACTCGACCCTGGGCTACTACGCCCGCTACCGCAACGTGGACATCAACTGGTTCGACGCCACCCCGGCGGGCTACGCCTTCAGCGCCCAGGGCGGGTTCGACACCGGGGCGCTGGTGGTCACGGCGGGCACGCCGGGGTCGGTGAACGGCGAGCTGTGGTTCGGCCAGCCCAACCCGGACAACGTCTTCCCGTCCCCCGACAACCAGGGCTCCAAGGTGGGCGACGTGGGGGACGACCCGCGCTACCTGCGCTGCCTGGGGACCGTGTGCGCGGTGGCCAACTACGGCTCGGACACGATCACCGTGATCCACTGGCCGGACCGCGACCAGGCCCCCGCCATCGCGGGCGACGTGGCCGTGGGCGACGGCCCGGTGGGGGTGGACCTGGTGGACGACGGCGCCGGCGGCGTGGAGGTGCTGACCACCGGGTATAACAGCGACGACTACACCCTCACCCCGGTGGCGTCGGACGGCACGCCGGGCACCCCGGTGACGCGCTCCCTGACCGACTGCACGGCCCCCGGCTTCGGCGCCTACGTGGGCGAGGGCAGCACCCACATCGCCATCACCTGCCAGGGGAGCGGCACGATCCGGGTGTTCGAGCGGCCCTGAGGGCGGGGGGGGGAGGGCGGCGGTCCGGCTTCGGCCGGGCCGCCGCCTGCGTCGGCCCCCGGACCGGCCGCAACCGCGCCGGTCACGCCCCTTCCGGCGCCCTCGCCCCGCCCCGAGGCGGGCCCCCGGTCAACGGCTCCCCCGCCTTCCGGGCCGGGGGTGACAAGGGTCATCCGGGCTTCATGATCCTCTTCCGATCGGACCGGGTCTCCGCGCGCGGCGACCGATAACGAATCGCGTCTGGCCGCGCAAGGGGACCGCGGCCGGACACTCGACAACCTGGAGCGCGTGCCGGTGTGCGAGGGGGACGCCCCGGGTGCCGCTCCCGACGTGAGGGAGACGACGCCGATGTCCGCCATTGAGGCCGTCAAGATGAGCTTCTGCCGGTGCACCCTGAAGCCCGGCTTCATCGACCGGTTCTACGCGCACTTCCTGAAGAGCCACCCGAGCGTGGCGCCCCGCTTCAAGGCCACCGACATGGAGGCCCAGCGGGCCGTGCTGCGCCACGGCCTGGCGATGATGATCCAGTACCCCCAGGGCAGCAGCGTGGCCCGCAACGCCCTCGACCGGATCGCCGTCAGCCACGGCGCGAGGAACCTGAACATCCCCGCCCACCTCTACACCTACTGGCTGGAGAGCCTGGTGGCGGCGGTGCGGGACTTCGACCCCCAGTTCTCCCCGGCGCTGGAGAAGCACTGGCGCGCCGTGATGCAGGAGGGCATCGACCACATCGTGGCGGGAGGCGAGGGGGCATGAGCGCCCTCCGCGAAGCCCTGCGGGCCTTCGGAGCCGTGGCCGCCGCCCTGGGGCTGGCCCTGGGCGGGGTGGCCTTCCGGGGCGGGGCGCCTACTCCACCCAGTCGGCCCGCCAGACCCGGTTGAACGCCTCCGCCTCGTCGGCGGTGAAGCGCTTGACCACCCGGAACCGGCCCGAGGTCTCCTCCAGGCTCACGGTGAAGGCGTCGATGACGGCCTTGCCCCGGGTCTTCCAGTCGGGCCCGATCAGCTCCACGGGCACCCCCAGGGGGTAGATGCGGGGGCCGGACTTGCGGAAGGTGTAGGTCTCGCCCTCCCGGGGCGCCTCCGGCAGGCCCTGCTCCGGGCTGAGCTTGAGGACCGTGTTCATCTCCACGGGCTGACCCATCGGCTTCGGCTCCCTGTTCCAGGGGGTTGACGTTCCGGCCGGTCGCCGCCCCTGTCCCCGGGGCGGGGGCGGGCCCGCCATGGTACCCCGTCCGGCGCCGGGCCCGCACGGCCCGGCCGCCCCGGGCGGAGGGGGGTCAAGCCGGAGGCCGCCGTGGCCGAAGGGAGGGGGCGGACATCCGGCCCCCCGAGGGGCCGGCCGGGGAGGGTGACGCCACCCCTTGTCGGAGGATGGGATGCCCCCCAACCCCCGGGCCCCGGCGCGCGTCCGCGCCCCCCGACCCAGCGACCGACGCAAGCCTTCCGGGCCGCTCTGCCGTGCCGCGGCCGGTCCCGTGCTCCTGGCCGGGCGCCGCCGGGTGGGGCGACAATGGTCCCTTTCGGCGGGCCGCCACGGCCCGGGGAGGGACCCATGCCGCACACCGCACTGGTCACGGGGGGCAACCGGGGCATCGGCCTGGAGGTCTGCCGCCGCCTCGCGGAGGAAGGCCTCGACGTGATCCTCACCGCGCGGGACCCGGTCCTGGGGCAGCGGGCCGCCCGCAGCCTCGCGGGCCACGGCCTCAAGGTCCGCTTCGAGCCCCTGGACGTGGCCCGGGAGGGCGCCGCCGAGGCGCTGGCGGCGCGCCTGCGGGACGCGGGGGAACGGGTGGAGGTGCTGGTCAACAACGCCGCCGTCTACCCGGCCGGGGGCGTGCTGGACGCCCCGCCGGGGGCCTTCACCGAGGCCGTGGCGGCCAACTTCCTGGGGCCGCTGTGGACCTGCCGGGCCTTCGTGCCGGGGATGCTGCGGGCCGGGTACGGCCGGGTGGTGAACGTCTCCTCCGGGGCCGGGGCCTTCTCCGACGGCCTGCCGGGCCCGGCGGCCTACGCCCTCACCAAGGCGGCGCTGAACGCCCTCACCCTCAAGCTGGCCGCCGAGGTGCGGGGCGACGTGAAGGTGAACGCCGTCTGCCCCGGCTGGGTGCGCACCCGCATGGGGGGGCGGGGGGCGCCCCGGGGGGTGGAGGCGGGGGCGGACACGGTGGTGTGGCTGGCCACCCTGCCCGGGGACGGCCCCAGCGGCGGCTTCTTCCGCGACCGGGAGGCGATCGAGTGGTGAGCCCGCCCGGCGCCCCGCCCGGCGCCCCGGCCGGCGACCCGGCCGGCGACCCGGCAATCCGCGAGCCGTGGGAACAGGTGGTGGAGGCCCACTTGAGGGTGGTCCGCCGGATCCACCCCCCGGCGGTGGTGGAGGTGCTGGCCCGCCGGGCGGGCTTCGCCATCCACCCCGCCGCCGGCAACGCCGCCGCCGCCTACGCCGACGTCCTGCGCTACCTGCTGGCGGTGCGGGGGGCCCTGGGTCAGGGGGCCTGGGTGTCGGCCAAGTTCACGGTCATCAGCCGCATGCGGGAGCTGGGCCTGTCCGCCGACCTGCGCCGGCCGGTCTTCCCGGGCGCTCCACCCGGGGCGCCCGCCGGCCGATAAGGAAACCGCACCCCGCCGCCGCGCGGGAGGGGCCCGTTGCGGCGCGCCCCCGAAGCAGGAGACCAGACGGCATGACCGACGCCACCCAACGCACGGCCCGGGCCAGCCGGGTCCTCTACGAGGACGCCGACCACCAGTTCGTCTGGCTGGGGGCCGGGGACCCGGCCCAGGAGCGGGGGATCTCGTCCAACCAGTACCTGATCGTGGACGCGGGCGAGGGGGTGCTGCTGGACCCGGGGGGCTACCACGTGTTCGAGCGGGTGTTCGACAACACGATGGCCCACGTCCACCCGGACCGCATCCGCACCCTGTTCCTGTCCCACCAGGACCCGGACATCTGCGCCAGCCTGGTGTCGTGGCTGGAGGTGAAGCCCGACGTGGAGGTCGTGCTGTCCCGCCTGTGGGAGCGCTTCGTGGCCCACCTGGCCCTGCCGGTCACGCCCCGCATGCACGGCCTGGCCGACGAGGGGGAGCTGGTGACCCTGGCCTCGGGCGCCTCGGTGGTGTACGTGCCGGCCCACTTCCTGCACTCGCCGGGCAACTTCCACGTCTACGACCAGCGCTCCCGCACCCTGTTCACCGGCGACCTGGGGGCCTCCCTGGTCCCGGAGGGCGACACGGAGCCGGTGGTGACCGACTTCGCCGCCCACGTGGCGGCCATGGAGGGCTTCCACCGCCGCTACCTGCCGTGCAACCGCGCGGTGACCCTGTACCTGGAGCGGGTGCGGGACCTGGCGGTGGACCGGGTCTGCCCCCAGCACGGCAAGGTGATGGAGGGGGACGACGTGGGTCGCTTCTTCGACTGGCTGGCCCGCCTGGACGTGGGCCTGGACCACAAGGACTGGGGGAGCTGACGGCCCCGGCGCCGGGCCCGGATAGCGGGCCCAGGGCGCCACGCGGGCAAGAGTGGCGGCCGGTCCCATGGCGCCCGTCATGGGGCGGAGGGTCGCCCGGACCGAGGAGAGCGTTCGAGGGGCGACGGCGCCCGATGGGGGACCGGGGTGGAAGGGGCCCGGAACAGGCGGGTGGTTCCATCCTGGCCGAAGGAGATCTCCGTGACCGATATTCCGGTGGGGGCCGCAGGGCGGACCCACGTGCTGTTCGAAGACGCCGACCACCTGTGCGTGCGGCTGGGGGCCGCCGACCGGACCGGCGAGCAGGGCCTGGACGCCAGCCCGCACCTGATCGTGGACGGCGGCGAGGGCCTGCTGCTGGAGCCCGGCAGCGACCACGCCTTCCCCGAGGTGTTCGACGCCGTGACGGACATCCTGCCGCCCGAGCGCCTGCGGCGGGTGTTCCTGTCGCACCCGGACCCGGACGTGTGCTCCGGGCTCGCCTCCTGGCTGGAGGTGCGGCCCGACCTGGAGCTGGTCCTGTCGCACCTGTGGGAGCGGTTCCTGCCCCACCTGGCGCTGCCGGCGCCGCTGCGCACGCGCCTGCTGCCCGACGAGGGCGAGCTGCTCACCCTGCGCTCGGGCAGCCCCCTGCTGTGGGTCCCCGCCCACTTCCTGCACTCGCCGGGCAACTTCCACGTCTACGACCAGCGCTCCCGCACCCTGTTCACCGGCGACCTGGGGTCCTCCCGGGTGTCGGAGGGGGACACGGAGCTCGTCGTCACCGACTTCGCCGCCCACGTGCCCCGGATGGAGGACTTCCACCGCCGCTGCCTGCCGTGCAACCGGGCCGTGGCGCTGTACCTGGAGCGGGTGCGGGAGCTGCCCGTGGACCGCATCTGCCCCCAGCACGGCAAGGCGATGGAGGGCGACGACGTGGGGCGCTTCTTCGACTGGCTGGGCGGCCTGGACGTGGGGCTCGATCACCGCCCCTGGGGCGACTGACCCGCCCGGCGATCGGCTACCGCGCCGCCCCGAGCTCGTCCCGCACGTAGGGGTCCGCCTCGCGCCGCCGGGCGCGGGCCCGGGCGGCGTCGGCCTTGGGGCCGCCGATGCGCCCCAGGGCCCAGGCGGCGTGGCCCCGCACCAGGGGCTCGGGGTCGGCAAGGGCCCGCGCCAGGGCCGGCACGGCGGCCGGGTCGCGGGCGTTGCCCAAGGCCACGGCCACGTTGCGCAGCAGGCCCCGGCGCCGGGTGCGCCACACCGGGGTGTCCTTGAAGTGCCGGGCGAAGTCCGCCTCGGACAGCTCCAGCAGCTCCGTCAGGGGCGCCCGCGTCACCGGCCGGGCGGCGTAGGCCGCCTCCCGCGCCTCGGCCGCGAAGCGGTTCCAGGGGCACACCGCCAGGCAGTCGTCGCAGCCGAACACCCGGTTGCCGATCAGGGGGCGCAAGTCCCTGGGGATCGCCCCCTTCAGCTCGATGGTCAGGTAGCTGATGCAGCGCCGGGCGTCGAGCACGTAGGGGGCCGGGAAGGCGTCCGTGGGGCAGGCGTCCAGGCACGCCGCGCAGCTGCCGCAGCGGTCGGGGAGGGCCCCGTCGGGCGACAGCGCCAGGTCCGTGAGGATCACCCCCAAGAACAGCCAGTTGCCCCCCCCGAGGACGCCCGGGACCGGGACGGCCCGCCGTCCTTCGGACGGAAGCGGCGTACGCCCGGCCGGGCCGGGATCGACCAGGTTCGTGTGCTTGCCGCGCCAGCCGACTCCGGCCTGCACGGCGAGGTCCTTCTCCAGCACCGGCCCGGTGTCCACGTACACCTTGCAGGCCGCCCCCGGGGCCAGGCGCCGGAGGCAAGCGGCCAGCGCCTCCAGGCGGCCTTTGAGGACCTCGTGGTAGTCGGCGCCGCGGGCGTAGCGGGCGAACACGGCGCGGGCGGGGTCGGCCAGGTCGGCGGCGAGGTCGTCCCGGTCCCCCTCGGCATAGGCCTGGCTGGCCACGATGGCCGTGGCGAAGCCGTCCAGCAGCCGCCCCGGCTCGGCCCGCTCGGCGGCGCGGCGGCCGATGTAGGCCATCTCCCCCGCGTAGCCCTTGGCGAGCCAGGCGTCCAGGCGGGCCGCCGGCGCGGCCAGGTCGGGGCGGGCGAAACCCACCCGGTGCAGCCCCAGGCGCCGCCCCTCGGCCCGGAGGGCGGCCTTCAGGGCGGCGGGGTCGGGTCGGGGCGTCGCCTCGCCCCCCTCAACAGTGGTCGCAGTCCGGGTCCGGGACATGGGTGAGGGCACGGGCGATGAGGGCGGGCAGGCCGCCGTGGACCTCGCCGTTGGTGGCCAGGACGGTGACGCCGGCGGCCTTGGCGGCGGCGCGGCGCTCGGTGTCGGCGTGGCCGCAGTAGGCGATCACCGGCAGCCCCGCCGCCAGCATGGCCTGGGCCGCCGCCAGGCCTGCCGCCGCGGCCAGGTCCACCAGGCCCACGCCGGGGGCCCCGGCGGGCACCTGCTCCGGCACCGGGCGGGCGGGGTCGTAGCGGCCTTCGGTGAGGTTCGCCAGCTTCAGCGCGGAGGTCACGCGGGGGCGGAACAGCAGGTCCTCGACGACAGTGAGCACGTGGGGGTTCATGCAGGGTTCTCCGGGGGGTCTCCGAGGGGGACAGGATCGGGCGCCATCGCCGCCGTGTGTCCCCGAGTTTGACAGGGTTTGGATACGGCCCTTACCATAAAACTCCAGTCAGAGTACGCACAAGCCTTGGGCGCGTGGGCGCTTTTCGCCGTCAGGGGACGGCGGTGACCCGAGGAGGACCTTGAGGGGGATGGGGCGCCGGAGGGTGCCCGCCCGTTCGGGACAGGACAAGCGTGACGGGGCGGTGCCGGCCCGCGGGCCTTCCGCGGCGGGCCGCCCGAATCCGACAAGAGGGTAACGGACGCCGATGACCACACTGGTCCAGGTGGCCGCCGGGGCTGTGCGCGCCGGGCGGCCCTTCGATGGCTACGCCGGGCTGCCCGCCGAGGCCCTGGAGGCCCGCATCCGCGCCGCCCGCGAGGCCCTGGGGCGGCGCGCCGTGGTGCTGGGGCACCACTACCAGCGCGACGAGGTGTTCCGGCACGCCGACTTCACCGGCGACTCCCTCAAGCTGGCCCGGGAGGGGATCGCGGTGGAGGGCGTGGAGCACATCGTGTTCTGCGGCGTCCACTTCATGGCCGAGACGGCGGACATCCTGAGCCCGCCCGAGGTCAGCGTGGTCCTGCCCGACCTGGCGGCGGGCTGCTCCATGGCCGACATGGCCGACCTGGGGCAGGTCAGCGCCTGCTGGGAGGAGCTGGCCGACACGGTCGGCACCGACGGCCTGGTGCCCATCACCTACATCAACTCCTCCGCCGACCTGAAGGCCTTCGTGGGCAGGAACGGCGGCGTGGTCTGCACCAGCTCCAACGCCGCCCGGGTGCTGGCCTGGGCGTTCACCCGGGGGCAGAAGGCCCTGTTTTTCCCCGACCAGCACCTGGGCCGCAACACGGCGCTGGACATGGGGCTCGCCCCCGACGAGATCGTGGTGTGGGACCCGGCCCTGGAGCTGGGGGGCAACACCCCCGAGGCCCTGGCGGCGGCCCGGGTGATCCTGTGGGCGGGGCACTGCTCGGTCCACATGATGTTCCTGCCCGAGCACGTCGACGCCTTCCGGGCCCGATACCCCGACGGCAAGGTGGTGGTCCACCCGGAGTGCACCCGCGAGGTGGTGGAGAAGGCCGACGCCTGCGGCTCCACCGAGCACATCCTCAAGACCATCCGCTCCTCGCCCAAGGGCACGCGCTGGGCGGTGGGCACCGAGTTCCACCTCGTGGACCGCCTCAACCGCGAGGACCCGGACCACGAGGCGCACTTTCTGTCGCCCACCTACTGCCACTGCTCCACCATGAACCGGATCGATCCGCCCCACCTGCTGTGGGCCCTGGAGAACCTGGTGGAGGGCCACGTGGTCAACCGCATCACCGTGGAGGGCGACGACCGCCACTGGGCCCGCGTGGCCCTGGAGCGGATGCTCGGGCTGGGCTAGGGGGGGCGGTACCCGCGCAGGTCTTCCGGGGACGCCCCGCGGACGGGCGGCCACCGCGCGGTGCTCCGGCGATGGCCTGCCGCGCCGGGGCATGAAGCAGACCTTCCGTCCCCCTGGAGCCCGTGACCGGGCCTCTCTCCCCCGCCTCCCCCCTTCATGCCCGCCACCCACACCTTCTTCGCCACCTCCCCCCTGGGGGTGGAGCCGCTGCTGGCGGCCGAGCTCGAGGGGCTGGGGTGCGGGCAGGTGCGGCCGACGCGGGCCGGCGTGGGCTTCGAGGGATCTTTGGAGACGGCCTACCGGGCCTGCCTGTGGTCGCGCCTGGCGAGCCGGGTGCTGCTGCCGTTGGCGAGCTTTCCCGCCCCCACGCCCCGGGACCTGTACGACGGCGCGCGGGCCCTGGCGTGGGGCGAGCACGTGGCGCCGGACGGGACGCTGTGCGTGGACCTGTCCACCTCCCGCTCGGCGATCACCCACAGCCGCTACGGCGCCCTGAAGGTCAAGGACGCCATCGTGGACCGGCTGCGGGACGAGACGGGGGTGCGCCCCTCGGTGGACACGGCGCGGCCGGACCTGCGGGTGAACGTCTACCTGCACCGCGACCGGGCTACGGTGGCGGTGGACCTGTCGGGCGACGCCCTGCACCGGCGCGGCTGGCGGGGCGGGGGCCGGGCGGCGCCCCTGAAGGAGAACCTGGCGGCGTCGGTGCTGCTGCACGCCCGCTGGCCCGCCCTGGCCGCCGGGGGCGCGCCCCTGGTGGACCCGATGTGCGGCGCCGGCACCCTGCTGGTGGAGGGCGCCCTCATCGCGGCGGACGCGGCGCCGGGGCTGGGGCGGACGGCGTGGGGCTTCTCCCGCTGGCGGGGCCACGACGCGGCGCGCTGGGGCGCCCTGGTGGCCGAGGCGCGGGAGCGGCGCGAGGCGGGCCTGGACCGCCTGCCGCGCGTCGCGGGGGCCGACCGGGACCCGAAGGCGGTGGCGGCGGCGCGGGACAACCTGCGCCGCGCCGGCCTGGAGGGCAGGGTCGCGGTCGAGCGGCGCGCCCTGGCGGAGCGGGTGCCCGAGCCGGGCCCGCCGGGCCTGGTGGTCGTGAACCCCCCCTACGGCGAGCGCCTGGGGGCGGAAGGGGGGCTGGAAGCGCTCTACGCCGAGCTGGGGGCGACCCTCAAGGGCTGCTTCCCGGGCTGGCGCGCGGCGGTGCTGACGGGGGCGCCGGACCTGGCCCACCACCTGGGGCTCCGGGCCGACCGGCGCCAGACCCTGTACAACGGGGCCCTGGAGTGCCGCCTGCTGCACTTCGCCATCGCCCCGGCCGGGGAGCGGCCGCGCAAGGCCCGCCCGCCCCTTGCCGCCGGGCCCGGGACGCCGTAGGTTTGAGACAGGGGACCGCCGGGCGGGCGGCCCCGCCGAGAGAGGGGCGCATGAGAGCCAAGGAGATCGGGGTGGCGGCGTGCCTGCTGGCCGGGGCCCTTTGGGCGGCGCCGGCGGCGGCGTTCGACTACAGCTACATCGAGGGGGGCGTGGCCTTCGTGGACCGGGACGACCCCACGGCCGACGGCGACGGGCCCTGGGCGGCCGTATCCCTGGCGGCCTCGCCCGACGTCCACCTGTTCGGCCACTACCGCCGGGCCGAGCTCGACCGTTCCGGCGGCGGCACCCGCACCGAGGAGGCGTGGGGCGTCGGCCTGGGCAACCGCCGCGAGCTGGCCCGGCGCCTGGACCTGGTGGTGGCGGGCTCCTTCGAGTCGGTGCGCACCGAGACCGGGGGCGGCGCCGAGAACACCGACACGGGCTTCGCCGCCGACCTGGGCCTGCGCCTGGGGTTCCGCCTGGGGCCGGTGGGGGTGCAGGAGGTCAACGCGGGGGTCGCCTACCGCTACCTGGACGCCCACGGCGACGTGCTGGTGCGGGGCGGGGTGGTGGTGCCCCTCACCGCCAACGTCTCCGTCACCGGCGAGGCGCGGGACGACGGCGACCGCTGGGAGGCCCGCGCCGGCCTGCGCCTCGCGTTCTAGGCCGCGCCGCTTGTCCGGCCGGGCCGACCGGCCTTACCCTGATCGGCATGCCGTGGGATCCGGGCCAGATGCCGGCGGTGAAGCACCAGGTCTTCGTGTGCACGGCGGACGCGTGCACCGATCGGGGCGCCGAGGCCACCTACAAGTCGCTGAAGGCCAAGGTGAAGGCCACGCCGGGGCTGGAGGGCGTGCGGGTGGTGCGCTCGGGCTCGGTGGGGGGGTGCCTGCACGGGCCCATGGTGGTGATCTACCCCGAGGGCATCTGGTATTACGGCGTCACCGAGGACCGGGTGGACGCCCTGATCGAGCGCCACCTGGTCGGCGGCGAAACGATCGACGCGTGGCTGTTCCACCGCACCGACGGCTGCCCCTGCGTCACCGGCGCCGCACAAGCGGCGGGCGACGGCACCGACGACGGCGCCTGACCCCCGTGCCCGGGCCGGAGTGGGGTATCCTCTCGGGCGCCATGCCCCGCCCCCTGCCACGTTCCGACGACATGCCCCTCCGCGTCCCGTGACCGTCGCCCGGCTCCACACCCTGGGCGCCACCGGCGAGGTGACGGGCTCGTGCCACCTGCTGGAGGCGGGGGGGCGGCGGGTGCTGCTGGACTGCGGGCTGATCCAGGGGGCGCCCCGCGACGCGGCCCGCAACCGGGAGCCGTTCCCGTTCGACCCGGAGTCCCTGGACGCCGTGGTGCTCAGCCACGCCCACATCGACCACTCGGGGCGGCTGCCCCTGCTGGTGAAGGCGGGGTACCGGGGGCCCATCTTCGCCCACCCGGCCACCGCCGACCTGTGCGACATCATGCTGCGGGACTCGGCCTACCTGCAGGAGAAGGACGCCGAGTGGGAGAACCGCAAGCGCGAGCGCAAGCACTTGAAGCCCGTCGAGCCCCTCTACGACGAGCGGGACGCCCGCGCCGCCGTGGAGCGCTTCGAGCCCCTGGACTACGCCATTCCCCGGGAGGTGGCGCCGGGGGTGGTGGTGACCCTGCACGAGGCCGGGCACATCCTGGGCTCGGCGGTGGTGGAGGCGCGGGTGGGGACGGCCGGGGCCACCCGGCGCATCGTGTTCAGCGGCGACCTGGGGCGCTCGGGGATGCCCGTGCTCCAGGACCCGGCGGTGATCGACCACGCCGACCGGGTGCTGATGGAGAGCACCTACGGCGACCGCCTGCACCGGGGATGGGAGGAGACCCGGGAGGAGATCCGCGAGGTGCTGGCGGACGCCGGGGACGACGGCGACGGCAACGTGCTGATCCCGTCCTTCGCCGTGGGGAGGACCCAGGCGATCTTGTTCCTGTTCGCCAAGTACTACCGGGAGTGGGGCCTGGAACGGTGGCGCATCTACCTGGACAGCCCCATGGGCATCGAGGCCAGCGAGGTGTACGGCCGCCACGCCGACCTGTTCGACAAGGAGGCCCGCGACCTGTGGCGGGGCGGCGCCGAGAGCCCGCGGCTG
>Ga0210144_1000505_pt1 | contig 20238 bp, 21 predicted proteins | sample Muzzi_PWA_D2_FD_185532 | JGI IMG/M metagenome (GOLD analysis project Ga0210144, IMG submission 185532) | Wetland microbial communities from San Francisco Bay, California, USA, that impact long-term carbon sequestration - Muzzi_PWA_D2 (SPAdes) | ecosystem: Environmental > Aquatic > Marine >...
CAGCAAAATCGCCCTCCCTTCGATCGGCCGGCGCGCCGCAGCGTGCGGCGATCCGGGTTTTCGAGTCTCATTCATCGCTTGCGTTCCTTCCGTTATCGGGTCGGCTGCCGTGATGACGGTACGAACCGCCCGTGATTGATGACCAGGGACCGTGCCATTGGGGCGTTCGCCGCAAACGTTGCGACGGTGAAGGCGCCCGCCGGTTTCTCGTGCCCAGCCGCGGTCGGCGGCGAACCCGGAACTCTCGGGCCAGGCAAGGCGTGCGGGCCTGGCTCCGGCGCCTCTGCCGGCCGGTGCGCCGCGTTCCGGGGACCTGATCTTCGGCCGTGAGGCGCCGGCGGGGCCGGCGAGCCGCCCCGCCGGACCGGCCTATGCGGCAACCGCTTCGGTGTCCGTGGCCTCGTGACGCTGCATGATCTCGCGCGCCTGCTCGATCTCCTTGGCGCTGCCGTGAGCGATGATCAGGTATTTGTCAGCCTTGAGCTCGCTCTCGTACTTCAGGATGCTCTTCCGCGGTACGCCGAGGCTGGCCAAGGCGGCGCCCAGGGCGGAGAGGCCGCCGACGAGTGCGGCGCCCTCCACGGCGCCGGCGAGCAGCTGCACCATGGGGCCGGCCGCGGCGATCGGGCCAATTCCGGGAATCCAGAAGAATGCGGCGCCGAAGAGCAGAGCCCACAGGCCGCCCCAGAAAGCGCCGATGCCGCCCCAGGCCTTCATCCGGTCGCCGGTGGTGTAGAATCCGACGGGATGCTCCTCCTTGCGGTAGCCCTTGCCGATGATCGAGAGCTTCTTCATGTCGAAGCCGGAGCGCTCGAGCTCCTTGATCGTATCCTCCGCCTGCGTGTGCGTGGCGTAGATGGCGATCACTGCGTTTTCATGTGCCATTTCTGGTCTCCCATTCGCCCGATCCGGCGTGCGGCGGCCCGCTCAGCCGATGGGCCTTACCTCGACCGTGGTAATGTCAGCGACGAGGTGATCATCGGCGTTCTTCAACGCCCGCTGTGCCGTCGCAATGTTGGGTGTGGGCCGGGACAGCGCCATGCGCGCCGCAGCAACCCGGCCGTAGACGTAGTCGATGGGCATATAGAGGGTGCTGGTCGTTATGGTTTCCTCAGCATCTTGCATGTCCTTGCCGGCCTTGGCGGTGTTGCCGCCGGCGGCATCGGTCTCGGCCTGCTTGAGCTTGTTTTTGGCGTCCTGCGCTACGTCGGGTGCGTAGGCGGACATCTCGTCGAGCTGCGAGTAAATGGGCAGCAGGTCGTCACGGAAGTGGGTCACGTCCTCGGCCACCAGTTTGTTCTTGGCGTTACGGATGTTGTCGGCAACGGTGAGGAACGGCATCATCGATCGGATCGCGCCGGCCGTATCCTCGGCGGCATCCAACTCGTTGCGCGCCGCCCGATACTGTCCGGAAACGATCATGCCCTCGGCCGCCCTGATACGACGAACGAGAAGCTGGCCGCTTTGACGGGCGAGATGGGCCATTTGCGGATCGGTCCACCCGCCTTTGACGGTGACGGTCGCGGTTGCGGCGGCCTGCGTTGCGGCCAATGCCGGTACGCCGGGCGCGACCAGGGCGGCCACGAGGGCGCTCGTCGCGAACACGTGCGAAACGCTGCCGGAAAACTTGATACTCATCAGTCCTCCTTCGAGAATTTGATTCCTGTGCGGCCGACGGACTCGGTGCGTCGGCGCCCTTTCCCGTCTCCAAGCATCGATCGTGCCAAGAGAGATTCCCGCGCCATACTGCGGCGAACGGGACCGCGAGCCGGTGCAATATGCTGCGTCTCGGTGCATAGCGGCCGATTTCCGACGGCCGGCGGTGGTAATCCGCTATCGGGGCGGCGGGGTGCCCCAACGCGCCAAAGACAGACCGATCCAGCTTCAGCGATGGCCGGGGCGATGGGCGGGCGGCCCCGATCGTCCTGCGTCCAAGGCGGTCCCGCGGATTGTCCGTCAGGAGCCGCGGCGGCGGGCGAAATGGCGGAAAACCAGAGCCACCAATATGGCGATCCCCAACAGAGCGACGGCTGCATAGCCGAGACGGTGGACCCAAGGCAGCACGCTGGCGATGCGGTGCCCGAGGTGGTAGACGCCCAGCCCCCACACGCCGACCCAGAGCGCCGCGCCCACGGCGTTGTAGAGGAGGAAGCGGTGCCATGCCATGGCCACGGTTCCAGCCGTGACGCCGTTGAGCTGACGCAGGATCAGGAAGAAGCGGGCGACCAGAACGACTTCGGCACCGTATCGGCGGAAGAACGTTTCGACCTTGTGCAGGCGGGCTTCCGTCATGCCGACCCGGGCACCGTACCGCACGACGAGCCGCCGCCCCCCGAAGTGCCCGAGGGCATATCCCAGGTTGTCACCGAGCACGGCCGCGGACCAGGCCGCGCCCAGCAACGGCACGATATGCAGATCGCCCTGGGAGGCGAGCAGCGCGCCGCCGATGATCAGCGATTCGCCGGGCAGCGGCAGCCCGAACGACTCGAGGAAGACCATCACGAAGATGGCGGCGTAGCCGTAGCTCTGGAGGTAGGGCGAGAGTCGCGCGAGTTCCTGTTCAAGTCCGGTCATGAAGAACCGTCCAATGGGGAGGTTGCGGTCACGGTCCGGCCGACTCAGGGCGCGGTCAGGCCGTATTTCTGAATTCGGTATCGCAGAGTATTACGGGTCGTACCAAGGGCCCGGGCAGTAGCGGTGACGTTATAGTCATGTCGCTTCAGGGTCGTTTCGATGATATAGCGGTCCATATCTTCGAGCCGCATGCTGCCGTCCAGCGGCAGATGCAGCATGTCGCCCTCGGTCATCGGGCGATGGGAACCGCCGGTGACGCCGCCGGCGCCGAGCTGGAGCCATTCGGTCGGCAGGCTCGGGCCGCCCGCGAACAGGACGCACCGCTCGATGACGTTGCGCAGCTCGCGAACATTCCCGGGCCAGTCGTGCTGCTTCAGGGCCTGCCAAGCCGACTCGGGGATGGTCCGGACCTGTTTCCCAGCCTTGGCGTTGAATTCCGCAACGTAGAGCGGCACGAGATCGTCCAGGTCCTCCTTGCGCTCGCGCAGCGGAGGAAGTTCGAGCCGGACCACGCTGAGGCGATGGTACAGGTCGGCGCGAAATGCGCGATCGGCGATTCGCGCGGTGAGATCGTGGTTGCTCGCCGCGAGGATCTGAACGTTTACCGGGACGACCCGGTCGCCGCCGAGGCGGCGGACCGCGCGGTCCTCGATCGCGGTCAGAAGCTTGGCCTGGAGATCGAGCGGCATTTCTCCGATTTCATCGAGGAACAGCGTGCCGCCGTGCGCCTGCTCCATCAGGCCGCGATGGCGCCCCTTGGCGCCGGTAAAGGCGCCGGCCTCATGACCGAACAGCTCGGACTCCAGAAGTTCTCGCGGCAGGGCGGCACAGTTGACCTCGATCAGCGGCCCTTCGCCGCGCGCACCGCCGTGATGGAGGATTCGGGCGACGAGCCCTTTGCCGGTGCCGGTCTCGCCGGTGATCACCAGGGCACTGAAGGGGACCGCGGTCAGCTTGGTCAGAACCTCCCGGACGTTGTGGGCTGCGGAGCTGTGCCCGACAAAGGATTGGGGTGAGTAACGCCGGGCCATCTGCGAGGCTTCGTCGCGCAGCCGGCGTTGCGCCTTCGCGCTGCGCGCCGCGCCGGCGAGCACGAGATCCAGCCGCTCCTGCTCGCATGGCTTGGTGAGAAAATCGAAGGCGCCGAGCCGCAGGGCACGCACCGAGTCAGGCACTTCACCATAGCCGGTCAGGAAGATCCACTCGCCGACATGGCGTCGGTCCGTGCCGACTTCCTCCAGCAGGTCGAGCGCGTTCCCGTCCGGAAGGCTCATGTCGGCGAGAACCACGAGCGGCTCCTGCTGCTTGTGTAGCAACGCCTGTCGGGCCTTGTGCAGACTGTCGACCAGCGTGGTTTCCCAACCTTGACGCCGGTAGTAGCGCTCCAGCTCCGTGCCCAGCAAACGTTCGTCTTCGATAATCAGCAGACTGTCACCCATGAGCGCCTCGGCAGGGGAGCACAAGTCCTACACACGCGCCATGCGGCGCAACATTGCTGAGTTCCATGCGACCTTCCAGGTTTCTGACCAGACGGGACACGATCGACAATCCAAGACCGGTACCGCCGGGCCGGTGCGTGCGGAACGTACCGACCCCCTCGCTCAGGAACTCGCCCGGGAAGCCCGGTCCGTCGTCGGTGACGGTCAAGTTCATCATTCCGTCCGCGACCGAGGCGACGATCATGATCGTCCCCGGCCGGTCGCCAATGGCCTCGGCGGAATTCAAGACGAGGTTGAGCAGCATCTGCCGGAATCGGTCGCGCGGCAAGTGGCAGACGAGATCGTCGGGTATCTCCTTCGACAGCTCGATCTGCCTGGGAATCTGATACCGGATGATGGAGAGCAATTCGCCGACGACCTTGGCGATGGGGAGGTCGACGTTCGGTTCCGGCGTGATTCGGGATTGGTCGAGCAGGCCGTTGAGCAGACCGGTGACCCGCCGCAACTCGTCGATGACGAAATCCAGGCGTCCGACGAGATCCTGACGGTCCCGGCACTCGGTGCGGATGTTCGAAAGCGCCATCTGCATGCCGGCCAGCGGATTACGCAATTCATGCGCGATCCGGGCGGCGACCTCTCCGGTCGCGGCAAGGCGCTCGGCGGCGGCGAGGCTTCGGTGCTGCTCCAGCAGTGCCGCGGTCACGGCGCGAATTTCCTGCTCGAGCGACTCGCGATACCGGGCGTTTTCCTCCTCGAGGTCGATGAGGCGCTTGACGAGCTCGTTATAGCTCGTCGTCAGCGGGAGAACGATCGGGTCGACGTCTTCGGTCGGGGCGAAACTGTATCCGCGCTTTGCCAGCAGCGCGAGCAGGTGCTCGAGCGTAGCCAAGGGACGAAAGATGCGCTTCCGAGCGGCGACCAGCGTCAGCAACCCCACGCCGCCAAAGAGGACGACGGCAGTCCCGGCCGCGCTGAATTCCAGGATCATGTCGTGCCGGACCTGGGTCAGGAGCTCGTCGTGGACCCGGGTTTCGTCGCGCTGCACCTTCCGCATCTGCTTCAAAGCGGTGAGCAGCGCTTGCTTGGGAGCCAACGCGGGATCGCTCAGCGCGGTCTGGGCGGCACCGAGCCGCTCCGCGGTGTCGGGTGCCAGATAGCCGTCGAGAGCGGCAACCGAAGCGATCTCCCGGCTCAAGGGCTCGAGCATTTCGGGCGAAAGGCGGGTGCCGTTCATGCCCTTCACGGTCAGTTCTTCGAGTCGCAAGCCCGTCTCCTGCAGCCGGGTGAGCACCTTGAGATGGTTGTGCACCGGATCGAGGTGCTGCAATCCGCGCCAGGCAATCACCCCGAATGCTGCCAGCGCGAGGACAAGAAGCCCGACGACCAGTGTCGCCGGCACCTTGACCGAGCGAAGAACGAGATGCTTCGGGGCGGCGCCTTCGACGCGCTCCGCACTTGGCGAGAGGGCGCCCTGTGCCGAAAGTTTGGAGGACCGCGTCATGGCATCGCTCCGGCACCCGCTCGTTCCGTCGAGCCGGCCCGGTCCCGGCCAGGTGGCGCTGGCGTCTTGCGGCGCATACTCTACTACCTTACGCAGGCCTTCCGTGAAGGCCATGCGCTCCCCCAGGGTATTTGCGAACCTTGCCGATCTCAGTCCCCCTCATTGCTTCGCGCCGCTCCCTCGGCGCCGCCGTCGAGCCCACGCGTCCTTTCTCCGCGCAAGGATCGCGCTCAGCCTCGGGACGCTTCGGATCATCCGCCGGCCGCCCCCCGCCGCCGCCACTCTATGCTCATGAGACCCTCTGAATCATCCGATTGAGCTGGGAGACGACGACACTGAAGCGCAACCGCTGATCGGTCTCGTTGGTTTCGACCGTCAGCCGCTCGGCCTCGTTCCGCAGCGTCGAGACACTGGTCGTGTCCTCGGACCGCGCCCAAATCAGCGACCGATCGAGGTACAGTTTGGCTTGTCCGACTTCCCGTGTCGCTTGAGCCAGATCCTGCATCACAAACCGATCGACCTGGGCGCAGGCAAGGCGAAGCTTGGCCTCGATCAGGTTGGATCTGAAATCGGTATCCATGCCGGGCGTTTGCCAGCCGATGGCGAAGCATTCGACTTCCCGCTCGGACAGCGCCTTGACGCGGCGCCAAAGCGCGGCCAGTTGCAGCGCGATGTCCCCGCGCTGCGAGCCGAGCTCGTTCTCGATCGATCTCGCATCTCTCGAAAGGGCGTCCGCGATGTCCCGAGTCGCGCCGTCGGCGCCATCGGAAGCATAGTCCAGATATCCAATCGCGCGATGAATCTCGTCTCTTGCCCCTGCGTAGTCACGTGCATTGTAGCTGCGCAGGGCGCGCCACAGCGATTGATGCGCTTCGGCCAGCGGCTCATGCAGCGCAATGGTCAGGAGAACGGCATGATCCTCGGCCGCCTTGAGCAACTTGCGTGCGGTCGCCAGTTTGCCGGTGTTGAGCGCTGCCCGCGCGCGCCTGACGAGATAACGCGCCGCGTCGAGCGGCAGGGCAATTTCCTCGTAGACCAGCGTCGCGTCGGCGGCTTGCAGTTCGAAATCGGCCTTGTCACGCTCATTGGCGCGCAGCAGGGCCTTGGCGTTGTCGACGTGCTCGATCGCTTCCTCGGTAGGCGCATCTCCCGTCAACCGTTGCAGCGCCCGGAAGAGAGCCGCCAAGTCATGCGTGACACCCAGGCTCTCGCCGTTCCGCAGGCGCGTCCGCAGCGCCCGGATTCGCGCCCTGGCCGGAGACGAGGGCTGGGAGGCTTCGACGATGTGGAAGAGCACGAGCGCCCTGTCGAGCTCGTACCCGGCCTTGCCCGGCAAGTTGCTCGCAAGGGCATCTCTGGCGCGGGCGACGTGGCTGAGCGCCTCGCACGCGGCCGAGTTGAAGACCACCGCGTTCTCCGCCGCGGTGCTGCGGGCCCTCGCGGTGGTCCGCCGCCCTCCCGGGGCGTGGCATCGCGACGCGCCGCGCGGTGTGCCAACGAATCCGGCGATAACGGCGGTTTCCACGGTTGGGCCGTGCGACCCAGACGTTCCGGCTTGCATGACGGGATTCTCCTCATCGTTCGATTGGACGGGACAACCTGAACTCCGTAACCCGGAGCCCGGAAGCGTGCGACTCGAATGCCTCCTGCAGTCGTCGGGCACCCCTGGAACCGTCATCAGCAAATCCCGTGCCAGGAAAAACATGACGAAAAATCAATGATGTATGGGATTTCCGCCGCCGCGCCGTTGGGCTGTGCGGTTGAAATCCACCAATTTTGGGATATCCACCGGGCCGGTGCAAGGCGGCCGGATCGGTGCCGAGCGGCGGCGGTCCGGATCGTGGCCCGAAGGACGAGAAGCGCCCCCTCGCGCCCGGGGATGTCAGGACAGGAGGGCTTCCTTCACCTTGGCGAGGCCGTAATGCGCTGCCTGCGAGAGGGTAATGTCGGGCGGCATGGCCACCTCGCCCGGACTGACCGTGACGTCGACCACCGCCGGCCGAACGTCGGCCAGAGCCTCTGCGGAACCTCGCAGCGAGGCCGGCGTTGATAGAACCGTTGGGTATTCCTATGTCGGTGTACGAGCCGGCCGCTGTATGCGCATGGCGGTGCTCTACAACAAACCATGAACGAAAGGAGTCGCCGATGGCCTTCAAACTTCCCGAGTTGCCCTTTGCCTACGATGCGCTTGCCCCGCATATGTCGAAGAAAACGCTCGAGTTCCATCACGACAAGCACCACAAGGGCTATGTCGACAAATTGAATGCGGCGGTCGACGGTACCCGTTACGCGGGTATGGCACTCGAGGAGATTATTCGGGAGACCGCCAAGAATTCGAAGGAGCGCGGCATCTTCAACAATGCCGCACAGCACTGGAACCACGCCTTCTTCTGGAACTGCCTGTCGCCGGGCGGCGGGGGCAAGCCGGAGGGCGCGCTCGCCGAACGTATCAAGGCCGACTTCGGCAGCTATGACGATTTCGCCAAGGCCTTCAAGCAGGCCGCGACCGGGCAGTTCGGCAGCGGCTGGGCTTGGCTGGTGCTTGATGGCGGCGCGCTCAAGGTGACGGCGACGCCGAATGCCGAAACGCCGATGATTCACGGCCAGCATGCGCTGCTGACCTGCGACGTCTGGGAGCACGCCTATTATCTGGATTACCAGAACCGCCGGCCGGACTTCGTGGAAACCGTGCTGAAGGAACTGGTCAACTGGAAGTTCGTCGCCGAGCGCTTGGACGAGCAGGGCGAAGATCTCGAGACCATGCAGAAGGTGGCGGCCGGCGGCCGCCGGTGACCTGCACAGGGCTTGGCGGGACGGCGGCGGACGGAGACGATGACATCCCGACCCGCCGTACGCCGCCGGCGCCGGTCGAAGAGCCGCCGAAGCGGCGCAAGCCCGTGCCCGAGCGCGAACCGGAGCACGAGCCGCCGCCCGCGGTACCGCCCGATCCGCCCAAGCGCCCTCCGCTCAAGACCTGACAGAGACGGCCCGACCGCGGTCCATCGGGCCCCGCTCGAATACGGGCCTGCCGCGGGCCGGGCCTACCGTGTCGCCCTACCGCTTGCCGCCCTCGGATCCCTTTGGGCGACGCGGCGCGCCAGGCCCGTCGCCGCGGTCGCCGTCCGACACCCTCTTCAAGGCCTTGAGAACGCGGTCGAGCAGGTTCGGCTCGCCACCCGATATGACCTCGTCCTCGGCCGGGGCCAGGGCGCGGGCGTCGCGTTCCCAGGCTTTCAGAATCGCTCGCTTGCCCTGCCGATCGAGGCGCGGATCCGACAGCACCCGCTCCGGCGTTCCATAGACCGCTTGCGGATCGTCCAAGGCGTCTCGAAAGGTCGCCTTGTCTGCGGTGAAGTGTCTGCTCACGACGGTGCCAAAGATCGCTGGATTCCCATCTGCCGTGATATCCCTATGATAACGAGCCTCTGCATCAAGGCGTTCCCAGGGGATATCAAAAAACGGAGGCTTCCGCCAAATCGGGGCCAATTCGGCCTGCTTCCGGGCCTGCCGGCCCGGAGGGCGCAAAATTTGTAAAATTCCGGAACGTTATCCATATCGGTGAAGAGATGGAGCAAGGGGCGCGACAACCGGAGGCCGCAGAGCTCCGCCTCGAGCCGTCCGTCGCGGCCGTGGCGGCGGCCATCGCGTTCGGGATCTTCGGGGCCGACCTGCTGTTGCCCGAAGGTGTCGTGGTACCGGTCCTCTACGTCGGCCTCGTGCTGGTGTCGCGCTCGACGCGCTGGCCGCCGCTCGCCATTTGGCTCGCACTGGCGGCATCTCTGTTGACCGTCGTCGGCTATATTCTGTCGCCGGGGCAGGACGTCGGCTATGTCGGATTGGCCAATCGCTTCCTGACGCTTGCGGCGATTTGGGTCGCAGCGGTGCTCTGTCATCGGCATACGGTCATGGCCAACGATCTGCGGCGTTCGCGCGACGCCTTGCTGAGCCGCGCCGAGATGACGGCCGCCACGGCGGAGCGGACAAGGGCCGCACTGACCCGGGAGAAGCTGAGCCACAGCCGAACCGAGGAGAATCTTCACGAGACCGAGAAGCGCTATCGCGGCGTGTTCAACCAGACCTTCCAGCTGGTGGCGATCCTGACGCCGGACGGCACGGTCGAAGAGGCCAATGAAACCCTGCTGACGGCTGTCGCGCTGCCGTCCCATGTCGTACAAGGCAAGCCGATTTGGACGCTGCCGTTCTGGGGCGATGGTGACATGGCCGCCGAGCAAATGCGGGCCGCGGTCATGCAGGCCGCACGCGGAGATTTCTTTCGCGGCGAATTCGAGGTCTCGCGTCCCACCGCCGATCCCCTGACCGTCGATGTCTCGATCAAGCCGGTCCGCGGCTTCACCGGAGACGTTGCCTGGTTGATTCTGGAAGCGCGGGACATAACCCTGCAAAAGCGCGAGCACGAATTGCTCCTGCAGGCCCAGAAGTCCGAAGTCGTCGCGCAGTTGACGAGCGGAGTCGCGCACGACTTCAACAACCTCCTGACGGTCGTCTCCGGGAATCTCGAATTGGTCGGCCGGCGTCTGAAAAACACCGAAGACGAGGCCGTCAACCAACGGATCCAGAAAGCCTTGAACGCCGCATTCGAGGGGCGGGCCTTGACCGACCATCTTCTTGCTTTCGCACGCAAGCAGGATCTCTCCCCGCAGGTCATCGATCTGAACGAGGCGATCGCCAACGTGGACGACCTTCTGCTCCACGCATCGGACGACAAGATCGAGGTCGCGACGGAGCTGTCCGACGACCTCTGGGCCTGTCGGATCGATCCGGGACAGATTCAGGCCGCCGTTCTGAACCTCGTACTCAATGCGCGGGATGCGATGCCGGATGGCGGCCGCGTGGTCATCCGGACCGCCAACGTGACGCTTGCGCCGAGCGACCTGAGAGACCTTCCGGATCTCGATCGCGGAGATTACGTCGCTCTGTCGGTGGCCGACGAGGGAAGCGGCATTCCGCAGGAGCTCCTCGAGAAGGTCGTCGATCCCTTCTTCACGACGAAGCCGGCCGGCAAGGGCAGCGGTCTGGGCTTGAGCATGGTCTATGGGCTGGTCAAGCAGTCCGGCGGGGATCTGCGAATCGAGAGCCTGCCGAATGCGGGTACGACGGTCACCATCTTCTTCCCCCGCGCGGAGGAGGAGCCCAGTGCGCTGCCGGAGCCCGAGGGCCGCGTCAAGCGTTCGTTGGCGCCCTGCCGGATCCTGCTCGTCGAGGACGACCCCGACGTTCGCGAGATCGCGACGAGCGTGCTGTCGGACCTGGACTGTCACGTGGAACAGGCGGAAAACGGTGATCGTGCCGTGGAGATCCTCGATTCCGCAGCACCCTTTGACGTTCTGATCACGGACGTGCGCATGCCGGGCCATTACGACGGCCCGGCGCTCGCCAGATACGCCCGCGGGCGCAACGACGACATCGAGATTCTCTATATATCCGCGCACCCAAGGGATATCGGGAGCGACGGCCACGCGATCCCCACGGGGGCGAACTTCATCGCTAAGCCGTTTCGCTATGACGAGTTGGCCGGCCGTATCGGTGCCATCCTGCACGAACGCGGCTAGGCCCCTGCGCCACACCCTGCGCGGGAGACATCAAGCCGCGCTTGGCCGTAAGTGATCGCTGTTCGCCGCGCCCTGTGCCGGCGGCAGTCCCCCGTCGAGCATCTGGCGCAGTTGCTTGCGACCGCGGGATATCCGCGACTTGACCGTCCCGACGGGCAGATTTGTCGCGGCCGCGGCCTCCTCGTAGGAACGGCCCTGCAGCGCGACCATCTGAATCAAGGCGCGCTGCTGTCGCGGCAGGCTTCGCATGGCCTTTTCCAACGCGCTCAGCAGCAGCCGATCGTCCTGATCCGGTCGGCTGGCAAGGGCATGCGATACGTCGTCCGGGTCGACGGGGATACCGCTGCGGCCCTGGCGGCGCATGTCGCTGACGTACTGATTGTGCAAGATCGTGAACAGCCATGCGCGTAGATTCGTCCCCGGCCTGAAAAGGTGGGCCTTGGACAGTGCCCGAGCCAGCGCGTCCTGCACCAGGTCGTCGGCCGCCACCGGGTTATGCGCCAGATAGCGGGCATAACGCCGCAGATGCGGGATATAGTCTTCGATGTTCCGATAAACCTGATTCATTTCGGCCTCCAGCCTGAATTTTTCTCGGGCCTGCCGGGCGCCGCCGAGGCGGCTGGCCCGGGTGAACGCCCGAACGAGGCAGACTCTAGGCCATCGGGTCGCCCGCAGTATGTCCGCCTCTGAAATTTATTGTTTTATTTCAGCGTTTTGTAACAGGGGTGGTTGTAAGCCGTTACATTTGTCACAAACGACCGCATATATGAGCGTCTGTAGCCAAAAGGGCGGATGAGGAGGCGGAGTTCAGCGGTGGCGGAAGGGGCCCATATCCTGGTGGTGGATGACGACCCGGAGATCCTCGACGTCGTCAGGGAGTACCTGGGCGACGAAGGGTACCGCGTGAGTTCCGCGGCGTCGGGGGCGGAGATGCGGGAGAGTCTGAAGGGGTCGGACGTCGACCTCGTGATCTTGGACGTTCGCCTGTCCGGCGAGAACGGTTTCGACCTCGCCAAGGAGCTTCGCGAGTCGAGCGACGCCGGAATCATCATGCTGAGCCGGAAGGACGATGTCGTCGACCGGGTCGCCGGCCTGGAGATCGGGGCCGACGACTACATAGCCAAGCCCTTCCATCTGCGGGAGCTTTTGGCAAGGACACGGAGCGTGCTGCGTCGCCGGGCGGGCCGTAGCCAGCCGACGAACGGCTCGCCGGCGGAGCAGCCCGGGAGCCGGTACGTCTTCGGCGGCTGGCAACTCGACCGCAGAACCCGCGTGCTGATTTCGCCTTCCTCCAAGCCGGTCGAGCTGTCGAGCGGGGAATTCGATCTGCTCCTCGCATTCCTCGAAAACCCGAAGGAACCGCTCAGCCGCGATCGGCTGCTGGATCTGACGCGCGGCGTGCGAGCCGCGCAATTCGACCGCAGCATAGACGTCCAGGTCGGCCGCTTACGCCGCAAGATAGAGGCCAATCCACCGCGCCCGGAGATGATCAAGACGGTGCGCGGGGTCGGGTACAAGTTGTCCGTCGACGTCAAGCAGAAATGAGGGATTTGCGATCGCGGGCGCACCGGCACCGGAGGCGCGGTGCGCGGCGCTCTCCGGAACCGGCGCGCCCGTGAGGCGTTGCAACCGGATATGTTTGGCGCTGCACTCGGCCTCTGGCTCCTGTTTCTCCTCGGAGCCGTATTCTACGTCCGCCGGGCCCGGCACCCGGAGGTCAAGCCGGTGGCGGCCTATCTGATCTTCGTCATCGTGTTCACCGCCGTGTCCTTCGTGCTGTTCGGCGCCTTCGCGGCCCTGCTTCAATTGGCGGACTGGGCCGGCGTCCTGGCGACCCCCGTTGGGGCCGCCGTCTTTCTGATTGGCGTCTTCCTTCCGGCCCTTCTGGCGGCGCGCTGGCAACTGCGCAAGCCGCCGATGGGCTCACCGCGGCCGTAACGGGGATCCTTTCTTTTCGCCCATGATCGAATCCTCCCTCAAGGCGGTCCTGACGGACCCGCGCTTTCTGGTCGTCTGGGCCGTGCTGGTCGCCCTGTCGGTGGCCCGGTTGATTCGGGATCTCACCCGGAACAACGCGCAGCTCGGCAGCCTTATGAAGTGGGTCTGGACCTTCACGGTACTCTATTCGGGGCCGCTCGGCCTGTGGGTCTATTATTATTCGGGACGCGCGCAGATCGCCCGCGATTCCCTATGGCGACGCGGCTTTCGTTCGGTGGCGCACTGCTATTCGGGCTGCGGCGCCGGCGAGATCGTCGGCGTATTCGTCACCGCAGGTCTATTGTCGCTCGGCAACTGGTGGGTGGTCGGCGTGACCTTCGTCCTGGCCTACGTGGCCGGCTTCGCGCTGACGGTCGGGCCGCTGATGCAGGAAGGGGTCGGTATGCGCCGGGCGTTATGGGACGCCTTCTACAGCGAGACGGCCAGCATCACGGTCATGGAAATCGTGGCGATCGCCACGGATTTGTGGCTGGCGCAGCGCGCCACGATGGATCAGGCCCTGTTCTGGTCGTCGCTCGTCTTCTCGCTTTCGGTCGGGCTCGTCGCCGCCTATCCGGTGAATGTGGTTCTCATTCGGCTCGGTGTGAAATCCGGAATGCACAGCCCGAAGGATGCCGGCGAGCACGGCCGGTGACGTTCGGACGCAATGTCGAATGCGCCGGGCTAGACAGGACGCCCATGAGACCGACAGAGCCTTCGCGCTCCGCTGTCACTCATCGGCGCCGACAGGGAAAGTGCAGCGTTACCTTGAGGCCCGGCCGGTTGTCCGAGAGCGCGATGCGGACGTCGTGCAAATCGGCGACCGCCGCGACCAGCGCCAGGCCGAGCCCGCTGCCCGGGGTGCCGCGGTCGGACTCCAGCCGATAGAAGCGCTTGAAGACATTGCTTCGCTCGGTTTCCGGAATGCCTGGGCCGTTGTCGCAGACTTCGGCGAGCGGACCGTCCGCGCCGGCGCCGAGGGAAAGTCCGATGCGCGCCGGCATCGGCGTGTGGCGCAGCGCGTTCTCGATCAGGTTGACGAACAGCTGCGTCAGAAGCTCCCGGTCGCCGCAAACGTGAATGCCCTCGGCGACCGTCGCGTCGAGGGATCCACCCAGGTCTTCGGCGACCGCCGTATAGGTCATGGCGAGGTTGCTAAGCAGATCGGAGAGGTCGACGTCGGCAAACTGCGCGCGGCGCGTGCCCGACTCGATCTGGGCGATCCGCAGCAGTGCGCCGAACGTGGCAAGGGCCGTGTCGGCGTCTTGAAGCGCCTCGTCGATCGCAACCGCGTAGTCGTCTGCCGATCGCGCCTCGTCGCGTGCCGTCTCGAGGCGCTGCTTCAGGCGACTCAGGGGCGTCCGCAGGTCGTGTGCGATATCGCTCGAGACCTGCCGCAGGCCTTCCATGAGATGCTGGATCCGATCGAGCATCTCATTGAGGTTGCCGCCGAGGCGGTCGAGTTCGTCGCCGGTGGCGCCGATCCGGATCCGCTCGGCAAGATTGCCGTGCATGATGGCATGGGTCGTGCGGTTTATCTCGTCTATGCGGCTCAGGAAGCCACGGCTGAGGACGATACCGCCGACCAGTGCGAGCAGCAGGGTCGCCCCGGCGGCCCAGGCGAAGGAGCGGGCGATCGCCTCTTCGGCCTCGACCACCGGATGCATATCCGTTGCAACCGTCAGGAGGCTTCCGTCCGGCAAGCGCTGACCGAGTGCAAGAAAGAGATGGCCGGATCCGTCGGGCAAATCCGCGTCGCCGCTTTGCACAAAAGGCGAGGGGAACTTCCGCCATCCATCGAAGGCGTCCGCGCCGGGCAGGTCGCCCACCAGCGTCTCTCCGGAAGACGATCGAAGACTGTAGAAAAACCCTTGCGGATTTCGTCCCTGTAGTCGCTGGGTGATCTCGGCGGAGATCTGGCTTGTGCTCTGCGGGGCGGCCGTTCCGGCAAGCGAAGCGAGCTCGTTCTGCACGGCCAAACGCGCCTGTTGGTCCAAGGCGTCGGTCGCGATCCAATAAACGATCCCGAACAATAGGCCCGTCGACGCCGCGAAGAGGGCCGAGTAGAGCGCGGTGAGACGGAAGCTCGTGGTGCGGAAGAGTCTAGGGGTCTTCACGGAGACAGTATCCCGCGCCGCGTACCGTGTGGATCAAGGGCTTTTCCTGGCCATGGTCGACCTTGCGGCGGAGGCGGCTGATATGCGTCTCGACCACCGTTGTCTGGGGGTCGAAGTGGAACTCCCAGACGTTTTCCAGCAGCATGGTCCGGGTCACGACACGGCCGGCGTGACGCATCAGGTACTCCAGGAGCTTGAACTCCTGCGGCTGCAGATCGATCCGTTGACCGGCGCGCGTGACGCGGCGCTTCAGCAGGTCGAGTTCCAGGTCGGCGATGCGCAGAACCGTCTCGCGCTCCGCCGGCGGAGGCCGCCGCGCCAGCGCATTGACGCGGGCGAGCAGCTCGGCGAAGGCGAAGGGCTTGACGAGATAGTCGTCGGCGCCCGACTCGAGCCCCTCGACCCGGTCATCGATCCCGCCCAGGGTCGTGAGGATCAGGACCGGGGTCTTGACGCCGGCGCCACGGATCGTCTTGACGATGCCGAGGCCGTCGAGCCCCGGCAGCATGCGGTCGACGATCATGACGTCATAGGTCTCGCCCGCGGCCAGGAACAGGCCGTCCCGCCCGTTTGCCGCATGATCGACGACGTGCCCGTGCTGCCGCAGGCTCTTCACCACATGCGCGGCCGTCGCGGCATCGTCCTCGATCAGGAGTATCTTCAAGGGTAGGGCTCGCCTCAGCTATTGCAGGTCTTATTCTCCAATTTCGGCGTATGTGTCGAGAACATTTTCGGAAAGACCGGGTGGCCCATGGCCTCGTGTATCACCGCCAGGGAGGCGTGGCCGATCAGGTATACCCACATGAGATTTGCGAGGCTCGAATGGACGAACAGCACCGCCTGGCCGGCAGCCGTCATCTGGCCGGTCGGGCCGAGCATGACGTAGATCGCGCCGCCCGATAGGGCCATCGCAGTCGCCACCAGGAGGCCAAGACCGTGGATCGCAGTGGCGAGCGGCGTGTCGCCCTCGGGATGCGGCAGGTCGCCGCTCCTCAGGTGGTGGAGGTGCCTCAGCAGGTCGTCGAAGACGGCCTTGCGTCGCCGGCGCGAGAACCAGGGCACCAGAGCGGCGATGCCATGCTCCCTGTGTCTGATGAACGCCCAAAGCCAGAAGGCCAAAAGGATGGTGATGCTGGCGAGGCCCACGTCCTGATGGAACGCATAGGCGAGGTTGCCGCCGTGATGGCTGTGGCTGGGCCGGTGCATGAACGCGGTGATGACAAGCTGGTGAACGATGGCGGCAGCCAGCAGAAGATGCAGGAGTCTGGTCGTCAGCGAGCGGATCATGGAAAGAGTCCCGATTTCGGTGGTGATGGCAAGTGGGGCACGGCGATTGCGCGGACTATCCGCTGCTCGTCCCGCGCCTTGGCCGTCGCCAGAGCAGGGCAACGCAGAGCAGGAGAGGGATGCCGAATGCGACGGGCAGGACGCGACGGGACTCGACGACCGGCTTCTGGCGGACCGTGAAATCGACGAAGGCGCTGGTGGTCAGGTGCGTCCCGGTGCGGCTCGCGGCGCTGATTGCCACCCGATAGTGCCCGGCCTTTATGAGGCGCATCGGCCAATCGGTTTCGATCGCCTTTCCCGGCAGCAGGGCGGCCGCGGTGACGGCCTTGTGGGCGCTCCAATCCTCCAGGTCGACGGGCTGTTCCTTGCCCTTGTCGACCTGAACGAGGCTGATCCAGGCGATCAAACCGTCGACGGGGCCGGCGCCGTCATTGTGAATCACGCTGTGGAACGTGAGGTTGTCGCCCATCTGGGGCGCGGCCGGATTCGCTGCAGCGGGCTGTAATTCGATGGACAGGGGCGCCGCGTGCAGCGCGTGCGGCCCGAGGAGGAGGCCGACCGCGAGAACGAAAGCCGAGAGTTTCATCGGATGCCTCCTTACCTGGTGACCTTTGCGAAGCCCGAGCGAGCGAAGACAAGCGTAAGGACGATCCAGGCGGCTGCGACCAGAATGTGCGCGCCCTGTGCCGTGATCGTCTGCGAATCGATGATGACGGCGTCGTAGGCATTGACAGCGGCCGAGAACGGATTGACCGCGTCGAACATGGCGCCGACGGCGGACTGCCGCAGGCCCGGGCCGAGCAGCAGCGGGCTGGCCGCTACCAGCAAGGCGACGATGCCGGTCAACAGTGCGGTGCGCGACGATCGGGTCCAGCATCCGAGACCCATGCCGAAGAAGCCGAAGCCGAGGACGATCGGCGTTCCCAGCAGGCCGCAAACAAGCATGCCGTCGGCCATGTTCTGGCCGGTGCTGCCGACCGCCCAAAGGTAGGGCAGCGACAAGGCGTACATCACCGCCCACGCGATCGCCACGCCGCCGAGCTTGCCGAGGAGGATGGCGCTGCGGGATGCGGGCGCCAGCAGGAGCGGCACCAGGCAGCCCCTTTCCCGCTCTCCGGCGACCGCGTCTATGCCGACGACAAGGCCGAGAAGACTGCCGAGCCCCGTGACGATGCCCGCCATGTCATAGACGACCTGTGCGTTGTCCAACAGGCTGAGTTCGGTGTTGCTGACCAGCAGCAGGGCGAAGGCCGAGAGGGCGACGGCGACTGCCGTCAGCCAGGCCAGGCCGCGCGGGCTGAGCAGCAACTCGCCCGCCTCCTTGCGGGCGATGAGGTTGGTCGCGCTCATGCCGCGCTCCCTTCGGTCAGCGTCAGGTAGAGGTCTTCCAGGCCGCCGCCGTCGCGTCGAATCTCGGCGATCGGCCAGCCGCGGAATGCCAGCTCCCGCCAGACGGTGTCCGGCCGCGCGGCGGGATCCAGGTCGACGACGCACCAGTCGTCCTGTCGTGCGACGATCGAGACCAGGGAATCGGCGGGGCGCTCGTTCGGGCGTGGCCCGGCGAGTCGCAGGCGGAACCGGGCACGCCGCCCGGACTTTCGTATGAGTTCGGCGATCGGCCCTTCCGCGACGGTTCTGCCGTCGACGATGATGCCGATCCGCTGGCAAAGGCGATCGACATCGTCCAGGAGATGCGTGCAGAGCAGAATGCCGGCGCCGTTTTGCGCCAGGCCGGTCAGGATGTCGTGGATTTCGCGCCGGCCGCGCGGATCGAGCCCGTTCGTCGGCTCGTCGAGGATCAGGAGATCCGGATCGCCGATCAGCGCACGTGCGAGGCCGAGACGCTGCCGCATCCCCTGTGAAAACGTGCCGATCGATTGCCCGCGTCGCGGCGCCAGCCCGACCTGCGCGAGACGTGCGGCGATCTGCGGGCGCGCGAGGCTGCGACCATAGAGCGACGCATAGAAGGCGAGATAGCTTTCGGCCGTCATCCAGTCGTAGAACCCGTTTCTCTCGGGCAGGACTCCGAGGCGCCGGCGCAGGGCGGGTTCGTTTGCGCCGGCAGTCTGGCCCAGGACCGTGACGGTTCCGCCGTCCGGCCGCCGCAGGCCCAGGGCGGCGGCAATCGTGGTGCTCTTGCCGGCGCCGTTGGGCCCGAGCAGGCCGTAGATATCGCCGGCCTCGAGCCCGAGATGCACGTCGCTCAGGATCTGCGTGCCGCCGATCGAGAGGCGAAGTCGTTCGATTTCGAGAAGCATGTCGGTTGTTCCGGTCTCGGGGCCTTCGCGCGGACCGTCCGCTTCCGGCCCGGCGGTCACCATTCCTCAGTCGGCGTCGGAGCCGCCCTTGGCGTCGCGGTCGGCCGCTTCGGCGGCGGCCTGGAGCACCTTGCCGCTGTCCGGATCGACGAGGACCGTGGTGACGCTGCCGCCCTTGGCGGTCTTGACCTGGTACGCCAACCGGCCGTCCCGGTGCTCCAGGCCGGTTTCGACGGCCTTGCCGCCGGTGTATCGCTCGGCCGCCGCGATGGCCTGCGACAGGGATGTCTTGGCGCTCAGGACGGACTGGATCTCGTGATGCTCGTTGAGCTCGCCCGCGCCGTTGTCGGCCAGGGCCACGCCGATGCCGCCGACGGTAATGACGGCGACGAGGACGGCCGGAACGATCCTCGAAACTTGCATGGAAATGCCTCCATCTCCTCTTGGCGGCCCGCACCCTGCGTGGCCGTATGGCCTATACCTGGAGATCCGGGCTTAGGGGGGCCTCGACGAGACCTTACAATTCGGTAAGCTCTCGGCTTTCCCCGATCGGCGCGGCAGAGGACCGGTGAGGAGACCGCCATGGAGACCGATACGAGCCCCGAGCGACCGACCTTCGTCTCCCACCTGGAGTGCGCCAAGACGGGTGCGCGCTACGACGCCGACCGGGTGCACGGGCTCTCCGAGGCCGGCAAGCCGCTGCTGGTGCACTACGACCTCGCGGGCCTCGAGGGCGCGCTGGACAAGCAGGCGCTGGCGCGCCGGCGGTTCGGCGGGTTCTGGCGCTACCGCGAGTTCCTGCCGGTGCGCCGCGCGGAAAACGTTGTCTCGCTGGGCGAGGTGACGACGCCGATCGTCGCCCTAGACCGCATGGCGGACAGCCCGGGCACCGTGCTGGTCAAGGACGAGGGCCGCCTGCCGACCGGCTCGTTCAAGGCGCGCGGGCTGGCCGTCGCGGTCGCCATGGCCAAGGAGCTCGGCCTCGAACACCTGGCCATGCCCACCAACGGCAACGCCGGCGCCGCAATGGCGGCCTACGCGGCGCGCGCCGGGCTGCGCAGCACGGTGTTCTGCCCCGAAGACACGCCGGAGGTGAACGTGCGCGAGATCGCGCTCCAGGGGGCGACAGTCTACCGCGTCAACGGACTGATCAACGACTGCGGCAAGATCGTCGGCGAGGGCAAGGCGGCGGCCGGCTGGTTCGACCTCTCGACCTTGAAGGAGCCCTACCGCATCGAGGGCAAGAAAACCATGGGGCTGGAGCTGGCCGAACAGCTCGGCTGGACGCTGCCCGATGCCATCTTCTATCCGACCGGCGGCGGCACCGGCCTGATCGGCATGTGGAAGGCCTTCGCCGAATTGGCGGAGATCGGCTGGACCGGGACCAGGCGGCCGAAGATGGTCGCCGTGCAGGCGGCCGGCTGCGCGCCCATCGTCAAGGCCTACGAGGCGGGCGCCGAGCACGCCGAACCGTGGCCCGACGCCCATACCGTGGCGGCCGGGATTCGCGTTCCG
>Ga0210144_1000507_pt1 | contig 20146 bp, 21 predicted proteins | sample Muzzi_PWA_D2_FD_185532 | JGI IMG/M metagenome (GOLD analysis project Ga0210144, IMG submission 185532) | Wetland microbial communities from San Francisco Bay, California, USA, that impact long-term carbon sequestration - Muzzi_PWA_D2 (SPAdes) | ecosystem: Environmental > Aquatic > Marine >...
ACCCTCGAGGCTGCCCGCGTCGGTCACGTCGCCCTGGCGGATCTCGGCGCCGAGCGACTCCAGCCTCCGCGCCCGCGAGCGGTCGCGGACAAGACAGCGAACCGGCGCGCCCGCCCCGGCCAGCTCACCCGCCAGCCGGGCGCCGATGAAGCCGGTTGCCCCCGCTATGAGTGAACTGACCGCGATCGACCAAGGCTACTCGGGGACGAGTGACGTGCCGGCACGTCACTCGGTCAGGGGGCGAGGCGCTCCAACACGGTGCCGTCCGCCGCGACCGCGAGGACGGTGGGCACGACCGCGATCCCGTACTTGTGCGCCAGCTCCGGGCGCTCGCGGACGTCGAGGGTGATCAGCGGCTCACCGCGACCGGCGAGGCGCTCCTCCCACTCGCGACAGTCGGTGCAGAGCGGGTGGGTGAACTCGACGAAGGCGCGGGTGTGCCCGTCCAGCGCCCCGAGGTCGGCGGGCTCGATGTGGCTGTGGTGGCGCGGCGAGATCCCGCGCAGGCGGGCGCCGAGCTTGTACAGCTCGCATCCGGCGCAGAGGCCGCTCACCGCGGCGAGCAGGGCGAGGGCGGCGACGATCGCGCCCAGCACGGTCCCGGCGGCCGGCGAGCCGAGCCACCAGGCCAGCGCCGCGGCGCCGAGGAAGACGACTCCGATCGCGTTGGCGAGCCGCGGCGGCCGCGAGTCCTCCAGCGGCCCCTCGCCGAGGCGCGGCTGGACCAGGGTGAAGTAGGCGACGCAGGTAATGCAGAGGCGGCGGCCGAGGGTGAGGCCGATCAGCAGCTGCGCTCCCATCAGGGCCCAGGCCAGCGGCCAGCCGAACAGCGCCCCGGCGAGCGCGACGAGCCCGACCGCGAGCTGGTTGAAGCGCGGCGCGCGCTCATCGATCACGTCGGTGTCGCGCCATGGGTCGGCCGTGCGGCGCCTCGTCATAGCCGACGAGTTTAGGGCCCCGCTACGGCCAGGGCCCCACCCCGGCCCTCGGCTCGGACCATCACCCGAATCACCGTCAAATTCTCTTTCAGGGACTGCAGCTCCTCGCCCCTTGACTCAAGGAGGCTCGCCACCTCTCATACCCCTTCCGAGACATAAGTCGAACCCGGTAGCGCGGATCGACGCCGACCCGGTTTTGCTGGCCCGGCAAGACATCAGGGCAGAATCAGATTTATCTGATACCGTGCGTGTATGATTAGATTGACCGCCACGGAGGTCGCCAGGAAGTTCTCGCAGGTCGTCAGCAGAGTGGGCGCCGGCGAGGAGGTGGAGGTCGTTCGCAACGGCGTTCCCATTGTGCAGATGCGGCCTGCCCAGGGTCGCCAGGTCGTTTCCGCGGCACGCTGGCGCGAGTTGATGGACAGCGCGCCGGCGGTTGACGGAGACTTCGAGAGCGACGTAGAAGCGGCCCGCAAGACCATCGGCCCGCCAGACGCGGCTTGGCCGTCCTGATCGACACCTCTGTGCTGGTCAACGCGGAGCGACGCGGTCAGTCGCTTGAGCGCGCCCTTGGGGACCGGGCGCGCGCAATCAGCGTGATCACGGCCAGCGAGCTGCTGCACGGTGTTCACCGCGCCACGGACGATCGCGTTCGCACTCGGCGACAGGCCTTCGTCGAGCACCTGATTTCCTCGCTTCAGCCGCTGCCGATCACTACCTCAATAGCCAGGGCTCATGCCGAGATCTGGGCCGGACTGGAGCGCGGCGGTGAAGTGGTCGGCGCGCACGACATGTGGATCGCAGCGACCGCCATAAGCCATGGCATGGAGGTCGCGACCGCCAACACGGCCGAGTTCGAACGAGTCCCAGGACTTGCCACCGTGGCACTCTGAAAGACAAGCGCTGCCATTGGATCGGGACAGCAGCCCCAGGCGGCCATGGCAGATCAAGACGAAGCCCTGGCTTGATCGGCCGGCTTATTCGACCTCAGCCGACAGGTCGCGCATCAGTACCCCCACCGAGACATAAGACGAACCACGCGGCGCGGATCGCCTCCGGCTCGGTTTCGCTGGCTGCCGAGCGGTCAGGCCGTTACAGGCGGCGCGGGTGAGAGTCCGTGCCTGAGCATCACCTCGCGTATCGCGCCCAGGTCGGGTGGGCCACCGGCGGCAGCAGCGACGACTTCCGCGATCTCCGAGAAGTAAGCGGGCCCGAAGACTCCGGGGGTGGCGATCGCGAGGAAGCTCGCGTCGGCGGCGGCGCGGTTCTCGAATCCGTGCACCGATCCGCGCTTGATGCACAACGACTCGCCAGGCCCGACCTTGCGGGTTTCGCCGTCGACAGTCCACTCGGTGACGCCCTCGAGGCCGTAGATCGTCTCCTCGAACGCATCGTGGCTATGGGGCACGGGCACGTTGGCCCCTGCCGGAACCCCGCACTCGAATACGGTGACGCTCCCACCTGAGTCCTCAGCGTCGACGAGGAAGCGAACCTGGATCGGGCCGATCTCAATCGGCGCCTTTGAACTCGAATTCATCAGTTCTCCTTTGGATCTGGACATATAAGTAAAGTGACTGGACATCTTGGCAGCATCGTCTAACATTGTCAAGTGACTTGACCGTTAACGCTGACAGCAAACTCGCCCCTCCCCTGATCGGAGCGTTGATGCGGATGCCGCTGGACGCGGTGCTCGCCCGAATGCTCGCCGGTCTGCACGCCGCCGGTTTCACCGACCTGGTGCCCGCGCACTTCAGGATCTTTCGCTATCCCGGTCCGCAAGGTCGGCGCCCGTCGGACCTTGCCGCCGAGGCCGGCATGACCAAGCAGGCGACGAACTACCTGCTTGGAGAGCTGGAACGCTCCGGCTACCTCGTTCGCGAAGACGATCCGGAGGACAAGCGCTCGAAGCGGATCAGCCTGACCCAACGGGGAGAGGCGGTCAGGCGAAACATCCGCGACACCGTCGGCGAAGTCGAGGCCGAGCTCGAGCACGAACTTGGACCCAGGGACTTCGCACGGCTGCGACAGCTGCTGGTCGAGTTGAACGTAACGGCCTTCGTCCGCGACTCCCACCGATACGACGGCCGAGCCTGAGCATCGCGCCTGTCGGAGGCTTGGATAACCCCGAGATCCCCGCTAGGCCATATGAACCACGCGGTCCCGGCCCTTGTGAGAAACACTATGCCCTCAGCAGCTCAGTCGAGTAGCCGCGCTGGCTTCACCTTGACCGCTTCGGCGAGCCGCCGTACCGTCGAGACCTGCGGATCGCGTTTCCCCCCGTCGATCCGGCTGACCTCTGTGGCATGAACTCCGCACCGCTGCGCGACTTGTTCCTGCGTCAACCCAAGCCGTTCGCGCGCCTCGCGCAAGTTGGTGCCGAGGTCGGCCATGCGGCAATCCTCGGCCCTATGGACCGAGACCTCCATAGGGCACTTCACAAGCCAGTGCGCAGGCTCGCGCCTCCCCTACGCCGCCGAAGAACTACTACCGCGCCACCGAGAAGACGCTGCTGCCGGCGAAGGCATGGCGGCGGCTAAAGAAGGGGCTGCGCGCCGTGGTCGGCGCGGGCCAGGCCAGCGACCTGTTCAACGACCTGGTCGGCGCTCTGAAAGCAGGCAAGCTGCAAGGGGGGCGCGATCACATCAGCCGCACGCCGCTCGTCCTCGACACCGAGGGACAGCGCAACGTGAAGGCAATTGCGGAGCGAGCGACCAAGGAAGTCGAAGACGAGCAGCAGGCAACGGCGAAGCGCATGCGAGAGGCCGACGGCGACGGCGACAATGCCGCCGGTTGCACCTTCGCGGTGCTGGCCTTCGAGGCGGCGTGGGAGCCAGCCGACCTCCAGACTTCTGAAAAGGGAGCGGCGAACGCAGGAGCCGCGTCATCGGACGGTGCGGACCGCGGCGCTCGCGAGGGCGGCGGGAGCAAGAGGGGCAGGCGCAAGGCAGGGGCACCGAGGCGCTAGGTGCGTGCTGGGGACGTAGGGGCGAGCAGGCCCCTACGCTCCCCCTCGCCCCTGCGGGCAACCCGCCGAGGTGAAAAGCGTGACCGACAGCAAGATCCCGCCCAAATACAACGTCGCGATAGTCGAAGCCGTGATCCTCGAAGTGGCCGCCGAACTGCACCCCCAGCACCTGACAGCCAAAGACCTCTCGCTGCACATCGTCAGCGACCCCGACGACGGCAGGGAGACCGAGACAGCGGCCGAGGCGATCCGCAACCTCCGCGCGTTCGGCCTGTTCCACGGCCGCGAGGACGGGATCGTGGAGCCGACACAGGCTGCACTTAGTAGTGCCTGCGCGCTACTCACGTAGTGCGTACCGGGCTAGCTCCAGGCCACCCCCGGCTCCGCCTGGGAGGTCGCCTCCGATCAAAGCAGCGACGCGGCGGGCTGAGGCTCCGATTCAGCCGACTGGGACTTTTACCCCCGTTATTGGGGGTCAAAGTCCCAGTCGAGCGCACGGCGATCGGGTTGGAGCTAACCCGGTACGCGCTACTCACGTAGCTGCCTTGGCTCTATAGAGCGGTTTTCTAGTACCCCCGCCAGGATTCGAACCTGGGACCCTCGGATTAGAAGTCCGACGCTCTGTCCACTGAGCTACGGGGGCGGGTGCCTCAAGGTTACGGCTCCGGGGCCCCGTCAGCCCTTGCCCAGCTCGGCGCATTCGGCCGGGTCGAGCTTGCCCTTGACCTTGAACACGTAGTCGGGCTCGGGGGTGATGTCCGGCTCTTCGATCACCAGTTCGAGCGCCGGGCTGGTCTTCAGCCAGGCGTAGATCGGATACCAGTAGGGCGCCTCGGTCGAGTCCTGGGTGTACTGGCTGACGATCAGGTAGTCGTAGCGCCCGGCGTTGATCTGGCGCCGGAACTGGCGGCAGGTCGTCGCCAGCCGGTAGGTGCCGTTCGGCCCCGGCACGCCGATGTACTGGACGTGGTTGTCGAGGTTGGCGCCGTAGAAGCCGTACTGGCCGAAGAAGATCTCGCCCGAGCCGGCGATGCCGATCCGCGCTCCGTGCCGGTTGCGGGCGAAGGTGTAGGCCTGGCGCGGCCCCCCCTCCTGCAGGAAGGGCAGCACCCGCGTGTAGTGCTGGTCGTAGTACTGGACCTCCTGGGCGCGCCCGAGCACCACGGCGAGCAGCACGACGACGCCGGCGACCGCCGCGACCGTGCCCCGACCGAGCAAACGGCGCGAGCGGCCCGAGCTCAGCCCGAACGGCACCCAGACCAGGGCCAGGGTGATGAAGACGGTGCCGACGATGTAGCCCGGATACCAGCGCGGCGTGGTCAGCACGGTGATCGCGTAGACCGCGGCGAGGAAGAGCAGCGTCTGCCAGGCGCGCGAGTCGGGAGCGCGCAGCGGCCGCGCGATCGGCAGCAGCGTCAGAGCGAGGACCAGGCCCGGCATCAGGTAGCGGGTGTTGGTGAAGAAGCCGGTCGGCGACCCCTCCTGGCCGGCCGCGGTGAGCGGCGTGAAGACGTAGACGACCGCGGTGAGCAGCGCCGCGGCGGCGATCACCTGCAGGATCCGGTTGCGCGAGCGCACCGCGATGAACACGGCGGCGGCGACGGCGACGATCAGGATCAGCGGCCAGAGCGTCCCGAAGGCGTCCTCGAGCCGCGGGAAGAACCAGCGCCGGTAGATGGTCGGGTCGGTCAGGTAGTGCGAGACGGCGAAGCGCGGACGCGGGTCGAGCGGCATCTGGTCGGGCGTCGGGAGGCGCAGCGGCCCCCAGCCGATCTGGGGGATCGGGTTGCCGCCGGTCTTGATCGCCGCCCGCACGTACCAGTAGCCGCCGACCACGAAGGCCGAGAGACCGAGCACCCAAGCGGTGGTGAGGCGGCGCCCGCGGCCGCTGAAGGCGACGACGCCGAGCGCGATCGCGCCGACCGGGATCAGGAAGGTGAGCTTGACCGAGACGGCGAGGCCGGCGGCGACGCCGGCGATCGCCAGCGGCCCACGGTCGAGCAGCGGCGCGTCGCGCTCCGGCGCGTCCTGCACCGCTCCGGCGCTGGGCGCGCGGCGCTGGTGGCCGTTGATCAGGAAGGCGGCGAAGGCAATCAGGAAGGCGAGACCCATGATGTCGTTGCGGCCCTCGCCGGGCTGGGTCTCGATCATCACGCCCGAGTCGAGCACGATCGCCGCCGCGACCAGGGTCGCCGGTCCGACCTTGTAGGGGCGCCCGACGCACCAGGCGGCGAGCAGCGCGATCGAGAGCCAGACGAGGTTGATCAGCGGCGAGAGCCAGTCGGTCTTGAAGACGACGATCGCGCTGCCGTGGATCAGCTCCGAGCTCTGCGGGTAGAACCAGGCGACGAGCCGCAGCGGATCGGTGAGGTGCAGGTGCACGATCGAGTGTTCCTGCGCGAACCGCGCCGCGAACGGCATGTGGTACCAGGTGGTGTCGCCGCCGAACATGCCGAAGTCGAGGTCGAGCTGCGAGGGGAAGGTCCACTCGGCGACCGTGAAGGAGGCAGCGCCAAGCGCGATCAACAGGGCGACCGTCTGCACCTGCGGCGCCGCCACTTCCCGCCCGTCGCGGCCGGCCATCGTCCAGCCGAGCAGCGCCGCCAGCAGGCCGATGCCGATGCAGACGACGATGATCCAGCCGACCGTGAGGATGCTGAGCGAGCCGAGCAGCTCGAGCGAGACGAGCAGCAGCGCGACGGCGATCGTCGCGTCGGCGAGGCGGGCGAGGGCGCCGGAGAACTCGGGCGCGATCCAGCGCCGCAGCCAGTAGCCGCCGAGGCCGACCGCCGAGACGATGCCGATCACGGCGAAGCAACCGCCGATGTAGGAGCCGAAGGAGGGGGTCACCGGCGCGGGATGCTATTCGGCGCGTCGGGCGCGCGAGCTACTGCGAGGCAGCGGCGGGGATGCGGCAGGAAACCCCGGTTCCGACCAGCCCGCAGTAGCCGTTCGGCATCTTGTGCAGGTACTGCTGGTGGTAGTCCTCGGCGTAGTAGAAGGGGCCGGCCGGCTCGACCTCGGTGGTGACCGGCTCGTGGCCGGCGGCGCGCAGCGCCTCGTCGTAGGCGCGCAGCGCCATCTCCGCGGTCGCCTTCTGGGCGTCGTTGGCGAAGTAGACGCCGGAGCGGTACTGGGTGCCGACGTCGTTGCCCTGGCGCATCCCCTGGGTCGGGTCGTGCTCCTCGAAGAAGACCTTGAGCAGGTCGGCGTAGGAGATCCGCTTCGGGTCGAAGGCGACCAGCACCGCCTCGGCGTGCCCGGTCCTGCCCGAGCAGACCTCCTCGTAGGTCGGGTTGGGCGTGGTCCCGTTCATGTAGCCGACGGCGGTCGCGTAGACGCCGTCCAGCGTCCAGAACAGCCGCTCCGCGCCCCAGAAGCAGCCGAGCGCGAAGTAGGCCGCCTCGATCCCCTCGGGGAAGGGCGGCTTCAGCGGCGTGCCGAGAATGGCGTGGCACTCCGGCACCTCGAAGGCCGGCTCGCTGCGCCCCGGCAGCGCCTCCTCCGGCGCCGGCATGCGCGTCTTCTGCGGGCTGAGCATCGAGACCAGCTTGTCGAGTCGGCTCATAGACCGATGACGTTACAGGGGCGCGCCAGGCGGCTCGGTCGGGTTGAGAGATCGGGTGGGGTGGGCCAAGGTGCGGCCCTAATGGGAAGCGCAGTGATGGGAGGCCCAGGTGCGGGCATTTCGGGAGGCCCGGCGGCCGTTCGCACCCCTCTGCGCTTCCGGCGCCTGCGCTCGGCAATCCATATCGTCGCCGTGGCGCTCCTCACGTTCGGCGCGAACGCGCGCGCCGCGCCCGGGCGCCGCGCAAGGCGAAGGTCGTCAAGCAGCGTCCGCGGCCGGGCGCGATCCGTCCGGCCGGGGCCAAGGTGAAGGTGACGCTGCTCGTCCGGAAGCGGTCGCGCGGCAAGTCGGCTGGCCGGTCGGGCTGATTCCCGCCGACCCGAGCGGATAGCGTTCCGCCCATCGCCTGCCTGGTCGTCCTCTTCGCCCTGATCTCGCCGCGCCTGGCGCTGTTCGTGCTGTGGCTGTTCAGCGACCTGCTCAGCCGCGCCTTCGAGAGCTGGATCGTCCCCTTCCTCGGCTTCTTCCTGCTGCCCTGGACGACCCTCGCCTACGCGGGGATGTGGGCGACCTCGGAGGGGGTCAACGGCTTCGAGTGGTTCATCGTCCTCCTCGCCTTCCTGGTCGACCTCGGCGCCTTCGCCGGCGGCCGCAGGCGGCGGCGGGAGATCGCGTAGGTCCCCTCCGGGAGGGGCCGTCGCCTACCCGCCCCCGAGCGGATAGGCGAGGCGGACGTGGGACTTGGCGAGGACGGCGAAGTCGCGCCTCTCGGCCTGGCCGCCGCCCTGCGGCGAGATCTCGACGTCGACCAGCGAGATGAACGCGACTTCGCCGCGGTTGATCGCATCGGAGAAGCGGCTCTGGTAGCCCTCGCGCGGCAGCGTCATGTCGCCGACGATGATGTGCCGGTCGGTCTCGAACACCACCCGTTCCCGGCCGCGTGCACTGCCTGGCTGGCCCTCCATGGGGCGCCTATCGGCGTTTGCAGGCATCTCACGACCGAACAACCGTCCAGTGACGCCCATGCGCGTCGCCTCAGGACGGACGCCAGGGGTCGCGCCGCGGCAGCCAGCGCGGCACGGCGCGCTTGTAGGCGCGGTATTCGCCGCCGAAGCGGCGTTCCAGCCCGGGCTCCTCGGCGAGCAGGAAGTAGGCGGTGTTGACGACCAGGAAGAGCGCCGCCCAGGCGAGGATCCAGGGCGATCCGAAGAGGACCGCCTCGCCCGCCAGCAGCGTCACCACGGCGCTGATCATTGGGTTTCGCACGTGTCCGTAGGGGCCCTCGAGGACCAGCTTCGAGGTCGGGTCCCAATCCGCAAGCGTCCCCTTGCCGACCCGGCTGAACAGGCGCACCGTCCACAGCCACACGGAGAAGCCGGCGACGATCAGCGCGAGCCCGAGCAGCCCGACGAGCACGGCGGGCGCGCCGCCCAGCCCCCAGCCGACCCGCGGAGCTTCGACGAGCAGCAGGATGAGTGCCGGCGCGACGATCGTCACATTGCCGGGCAACACCACGATCGCCCGAGCCTGCCGCCGGCCGCTCATCCCGGCGGGCGCGCCGGGAGGCCGACGGGCAGCGACAGCCACACGTCGGCGCCGCCGCACTCCCGGTTGGCCGCGCCTGCGCGTCCCCCGTGCGCCTCGGCGATCGCCCGCACGATCAGCAGCCCGAGCCCGGCGCCGCCCGGCGAGCGGGCGACGTCGCCGCGCGTGAAGCGCTCGAAGGCCCGCGCCAGGAACTCGGGTGGGAAGCCGCGGCCTTCGTCGAGCACGTGCAGCTCCACGCTGCCATTCCGCTGCCGTGCCAGCAGCCGCACCTGCCCGGCGCCGTGCTGGAGCGCGTTGGAGGCCATGTTGGCGAGGGCCTGTTCCAGCCAGGCCGCGTCCGCGGCGACGGTCGGGACCTCGGCGGGCTCGGCGATCACCTCCCTCCCTTCGCCGTCCGCCGCGGTGCCGAGCCGCTCGGCGACGGCGCGCAGCAGACGCGGCACCTGGACGGGCCGCTTCTCGACGGGCAGCCCATCGCGGTCGGCGCGGTCGAGCATCAGCAGGTCCTCGGCGAGCTTCGCCAGCCGCTCCACCTCCTCCCTCGCGGAGCGCAGTCCCCCTTCGAGCTCGTCGCGTGGGCCGCTCACGGCGACCGCCTGCTCGAGGTCCTCGAGCTGCAGCTCGAGGATCGACAGCGGGGTGCGCAGCTCGTGCCCGGCGTCGGCGACAAATGCCCGCTCCCGCTCCATCGCCTGCTCGAGCCGGCCGAGCATCTCGTTCAGGGTGGCGCCGAGGCGGTGCAGCTCGTCGTTCGCCTCGGGCACCGGCAGCCGGCCTCCCGGGTCGTCCCCCGAGATCCGGGTCGCCCGCCGGCGCATCTTCTCCACCGGGGCGAGCGCCCGGGCGGTGAGCACGTAGCCCGCCAGGCAGGTGAGGACCAGCATCGCCGGGCCGCCGATGAACAGCAGCCGGCCGAGCGTCGCCAGCGCGTGTTGACGCTGGGACTGCGAGAGGCCGGTGGCGGTCTCGAGGCTGGCCGAGTAACTGGTGTAGAGGAAGAGGGCGAGGCCGCCGAACAGCACCACCATGACGGCGGCGAAGATCAGCGCCAGCCGCAGCCGGAAGGGCACCCGCCGGAACAGGTCAGCGATCGTCGTCATCGGCCCGCAGACGGTACCCAGCTCCTCGCACCGTCTCGATCGCCTCGCGGTCGAGCTTGTCGCGCAGGTAGCCGACGTACACGTCGATTACGTTGGAGCGGTTCTCGTAGCTGTCGTCCCAGACGTGCTCGAGCAGCTCGAGACGGCTCAGCACCTGCCCCGGGCGCCGCATCAACACCTCCAGCAGCGCGAACTCGCGCGGGGTCAGCGAGAGCTCCTCCTCACCTCGCCAGACGCTGTGGCTGGCCGGGTCGAGCCGCAGCGAGCCGACGCGCAGGGCGGTCGGGCGCGGTGGGTTGCCGCGCCGCGCCAGCGCTCGCATCCGCGCCAGCAGCTCGTCGAAGGAGAACGGCTTGGCGAGATAGTCGTCGGCGCCGCAGTCGAGGCCGCGGACGCGGTCCTCGACCCCACGCAGCGCGGTCAGCATCAGCGTCGGCGACCAGACGCCGCGATCGCGCAGCTGCCGGCACACCTCGAAGCCGTCCAGGCTGGGCAGCATGACGTCGAGCAGGATCAGGTCGTACTCGGTCGCGGTGGCGCGCACCAGCGCCTCCTCGCCGTCGCTCACCACGTCCACGCCCATCCCCTCGCGCCGCAGCCTCCGGCGCAACAGCTCGGCGAGCTTGCCAACGTCCTCTACGACCAGCACCCTCATTGTCGCGTCCTCGCCACAGTGTGGCGGAACGCGCCCAGATCAGCTTCCCGCCAGGGCCCGCAGCGATTGCCGCAGCGAGCCCGTGGTGGCGAGCACCGCGGTCGGCTCATACCCGCAGTGGGCCATGCAGTTGTCGCAGCGCGGGTCGCGACCGCGTCCGTAGGACTCCCAGTCGGTGGTGTCGAGCAGCTCGCGGTACGTCTCCGCATAGCCGTCGGCCATCAGGTAGCAGGGTCGCTGCCAGCCGAACAGCGAGTAGCTGGGTATGCCCCAGGCGGTGCATGGAAAGTCGACCTTCCCCTCGAGGAAGTCGAGGAAGAGCGGCGAGTGGTTGAGCCGCCAGCGCCGCCGCCGCCCGCCGGCGAAGGCGGCGCGGAACAGCTCGTGCGTCTGGCGCACGCCGAGGAAGTGGTCCTGGTCGGGCGCCCTCTCGTAGGCGTAGGCCGGCGAGATCATCATCTGGTCGACCTCGAGCTCGTCGTTGAGGAAGTCGAGCACCTGGCGCACGGCGTCCGGCGAGTCGTGGGTGAAGAAAGTCGTGTTGGTGGTCACGCGGAAGCCGCGCCCCTTGGCGGCGCGCATGGCCGCGACGGCCGTGTCGAAGACCCCCTCGCGGCACACCGATTCGTCGTGGCGCTCGCGCAGCCCGTCGATGTGGACCGCCCAGGCGAAGTAGGGGGACGGCTCGAAACGGTCGAGCTTGCGCTCCATCATGATCGCGTTGGTGCACAGGTAGACGAAGCGCTTGCGCTCGACCAGCTTGCGCACGATCTCGTCGATCTCGGGGTGGATCAACGGCTCGCCGCCGGCGATCGAGACCATCGGCGCTCCGCACTCCTCGACCGCGGCGACCGCCTGCTCCACCGGCATGCGGCGGCGCAGCACATGCTCGGGCTGCTGGATCTTGCCGCAGCCGGCGCAGGCGAGGTTGCACTGGAACAGCGGCTCCAGCTCGACGATCAGCGGGTACTTGTCCCGCCGGCGCAGCTTCTGCTTCGCGAGGTAGGCGGCCATGCGAGCGGTCTGTCTCTTTGGGACGGGCATAGGATCAACTCCCCTTTCGGACCTCGGGCGGAAGCCTGAAGCTAACGTTCTCATGCGCCACCGCGCGCTCGCTCACCGAGACGTCGCCGAGCCCGTCGAGCGCCCGCACCACGTCCTCGACCAGCGCCTCGGGGGCGGAGGCCCCGGCGGTGAGACCGACACGGCGGGCGCCCACGAGCAGCTCGGGCGGGATCGCGCCGGCGTCCTCGACCAGCATCGCGGGGCAGCCGGCCCGCTCGGCGACCTCGACCAGGCGGCGCGAGTTGGACGAGTTGCCGGAGCCGACGACCAGGACCAGGTCGCATTCGGCGGCGACCGCGCGAATCGCGTCCTGGCGGTTCTGGGTCGCGTAGCAGATGTCGCTGGAGGCCGGCCCGACCAGGGACGGGAAGCGGGCGCGCAGCGCCTCGACCACGGCCGCGGTCTCGTCGATCGCCAGGGTCGTCTGGGTGAGGTAGGCGACGCGCTCTGGGTCCTCGACCTCGAGCGCCTCGACCTCGCCGAGGTCGGCCACCACGTGGGTTCGCTCCGGCGCCTCGCCGAACGTCCCCTCGACCTCCTCGTGACCTCTGTGGCCGACCAGCACGATGTCGTAGCCGGCGGAGGCGAAGCGGCGTGCCTCGGCGTGGACCTTGGAGACGAGCGGGCAGGTGGCGTCGATCGCATCGAGCTGACGCTCGGCCGCCGCGGCGCGCACCGCCGGAGAGACGCCGTGGGCCGAGAAGACGACGGTGGAGCCGCGCGGCGCCTCGTCGACCTCGTCGACGAAGACCGCGCCGCGCTGCTCCAGCGAAGCGACCACGCTTGCATTGTGGACGATCTGCTTGCGCACGTAGACCGGCCGCCCGCGCTGCTCCAGGACCTGCTCGACCACCTCGACGGCGCGCTCCACACCGGCGCAGGAGGCGCGCGGCGTTGCCAGCACCACCTCGCGGGAGCCGAGTGCCCGCGCCCACTCCTCGGCCAGGCCGCAGGCGCGGCGCAGCGCGCGGTAGGCGACCGCCGCCCCGGCGACCGTCCTGAGCGGCCGGTGCAGCTCGTGGCGGTGGGTGTCGACGACGACGCGCAGCGCGGCGAGCGGCCGGCCCCGGGCGGCCGGGGCGAGCCAGGCGGACTCCATGTCTACCGCGAGCGCGCCGGTGCGCTGCAGGGCGCGACGTCGCTCGCGCCGCACGAGCCGCTGGCTGGAGGCGATCGGCCCGGTGCGGACGCGAAGGCCACCGCGACGCAGCGCGCCGGCGAGGATCGCCGGGTCGGCGCAGGCGGTCGTGCCGGTCGGGCCGCGCAGCTCCGAGGCCAGCACCACGTCGCCCGGCTCCAGCTCCGGGTCCAGCGCACCGCAGAAGCCGGCGATCAGCAGCGCGCCGCCCACCCCCTCTCCCGCCAGACGCGCCGACCGCGCCGCCCGGCGCGGCCCCATGCCGATCTGATGCACCTGCGCGGATGGCGCGCCGGCCCGCGCGGCACGCGCCTCGACCGAGAGCGGCGCAAGCACCACGAGGCCGCCGTCCCCGCCGCCGTCCCGTGTGGCGAGGGCGCTCACGCGATCACCGCCGTCGCCGGCTCGCTTCGCGCCGCCGCCAGTGCCTCGCGAGCGGCGGCCCGGCCGCTGCGCACGGCCCCCTCCATCGTCGCGGGCCAGCCGGTGTCGGTCCAGCTGCCGGCCAGCGCCAGGCCGGGCAGAGCGGTCCGCGCCGCCGGCCGCAGCGCCCGCGCCCCGGGGGCGGCGCGAAAGGTCGCCGAGTGCTCGCGGGTGACGAAGAACTCCTCGACCTGGGCCTGGTGCGCGGCCGGCAGCAGCTCGGCGAGCGCCGGCAGGTAGCGGCTGCGCAGCTCCTCCACGGTCATCGCCAGCTCGGGCTCCGCCGCCGACAGCGAGACCGCCAGGTAGCGGCCGGCCGGCAGGCCGGTGCCGGCGCTGCGGTCGAACACCCACTGCACCGGCGTCCGCACGCCGGCCGCGAACGGCGCCTCCAGCACGGGCCGGTCGTAGACGACGTGCAGGTTGACGATCGGCGAACGGCCGAGGCGGAGGAGACGCGAGCGGTCGATTCCCGCCTCGCGGGGCAGCAGCCCCGCCGCCCGCTCGTGCGGCACGGCGACGACCACCGAGTCGGCGACCAGCACCGAGGCGGCGTTGGCCTCGATGCGGAAGCCACCGGCGGCGGGAACGATCGCGGTCACGCCGCTGCGCAGGTGGACGTCGACCCCGGCCTGCGCCAGGACGCGCCGGGCGGCGCGGTCGTGGATCTCGGAGAGCGGCACGCGCGCGTAGCCGATGTCGGCGGCGGCGGGATCCCCGAGCAGGCTAGTCCGGAACACCTGGGCTGCCTGGGCCAGCGAGGCATCGGCGGGCCCGAGGTTCAGGGTCGGGCGCCCGATCAGTCCCCAGACCGCCTCGACCGCCCGCTCGCCCTGGTCGTGCTCGCGCAGCCAGTCGCCGAACGAGCGCGCGTCGGCGGCGGGGTCCTCGGGGTCGACCGTGCGCAGCGCCCGCATCGCGCGGGCCACGCCGACCCGCTCGCGCGGGCCGAGCAGGCGGTAGCGGGCCAGCGAGCCGGCCAGGTGGAGCGGCGCCGGCAGGCGCCCGCGCCGCAGGCGGGCGGCGCGACGGCCGGGCGAGAGGACCGGGATGTCGAGGCGGGGCTGAAGCGTCACCAGGTCGGCCGCACCCAGCCGCTCCAGCAGGTCGCGGTAGGCATCGCAGCAGCGCAGGAAGACGTGCTGGCCGTTGTCGGCGAGGATGCCATCGCGGGTGAAGGAGTAGGCGGCGCCGCCGAGCCGCCCGCGTGACTCGAGCAGGGTGACCGCGACGCCCTGGCGCGCGCAGTCGAGCGCCGCGGATATCCCGGCCAGGCCGCCGCCGACGACCACTGCCCGCCGCTCGCTCATCCCCGCCCCCCGCTCGCGCCGCCCGCCAGGCTGCGCACCGCCAGCCAGGTCTTCTCCCAGGCGGGCAGCGAGACCCGCCGCAGCAGCACCGCCTCGGGCTCGCGCTCGATCCGCTCGAGGATCGAGCGGTAGATGCCGGTCATCGCCAGCACGCAGGCGGCGCTGCGCGAGTCGAGCCGGTCGACCAACCTCAGGCCGCGGTCGAACCACTCGCGGGCGCGGGCCGCCTCGAAGCGAATCAGCCCGGCGGCATGGCCGTCGGGAACGGCGCCGAGGTCCTCGCAGTCGAAGCGACGCAGATCCTCGGCCGGCAGGTAGACCCGCCCGCGCGCCCGGTCCTCGCGCACGTCGCGCAGGATGTTGGTGAGCTGCATCGCGACGCCGAGGTCGTCGGCGAGCGCCGCGGCGCCGTTTTCGCCGGCCTCGCCGTCCGCGAAGATCGCCAGACAGAGGCGGCCGATCGAGCCGGCCACCTCGCGGCAATAGACGACCAGCTCCTCGAAGGTCTCGTAGCGAGTGTCGCGCACGTCCAGCTCGACTCCGTCGATCAGCAGCTCGAGCGCCTCGAGCGGGAGATCGTAGTGGCGCCGGGCGTGAGCCAGGGCCACGGTGACCGGACCGTCCCCGTCGCCGTCGCCCGCCACGGTCGCCAGGCTCTGCCGCTCGGCGCTGAGGGCGGCGAGCTTCTCCTCCGTGGCGAGCTCGCCGTCGCCGATGTCGTCGACGCGGCGGGCGAAGGCGTAGACCGCGCTGATCGCCTGGCGGCGGGGGCGCGGCAGCAGGCGGATCCCGTAGGAGAAGTTGGCCGCCTCGCGGCGCGTGATCCGCTCGCACTCGCGGTAGGCGTGCTCGACCTCCAGCGCCGGCATCGTCATCGCGCCACCGCCGTTCGCAGGAAAGCGCCGGCGAATCCGATCCGGTTGGGGCGGGGGCGGGCGGCGAAGACGTCGCAGCCGGCGGCCTCGACGGCGTCGAGCGCGGCGCGGCCGCCGGCGACGTAGCCGGCGACGGCGAGCACGGCGCTGCCGCGCAGGCGTCGGATCAGAGGCGCGCCCGCGGCGAGCAGGGCGCGCGCGCGTTGGACCTCGAAGCCGATCAGCTCGCGCAGCTCGGGCGTCGCGGCGCGGGCGTCGAGGTCGTCGGCCGTGCAGTCGAAGCGGCGCAGGTCGGCGGCCGGCACGTAGACGCGGCCGCGCTCGCGGTCCTCGACCACGTCCTGGATGTGCTCGGCGACCTGGAGGCCGGCGCAGATCCGGTCGGAGAGGGCGATCCGATCGGGCGTGGCGGCGTCGAAGACGTGCAGCACCAGCTCGCCGACCGGAGCCGCGGAGAGGCGGCAGTAGTCGAGCAGCTCGTCGAACGTCTCATAGCGACTGACCTCCTGGTCGCGGCGGTTGGCCTCGATCAGGCGACGGAACGGCTCGGCCGGCAGGCCGCCGTCCCGCATCGCGGCCGCCAGCGCGCGCATCGCGGGGTGGCCCGGCTCCTCACCGGCGCAAGCGCGGTCCAGCTCGCGTTCGGCCCAGTCGAGCAGCGCCGCACGATCGCCCGCGGCCTCGTCCCCGATGTCGTCGACAAGGCGGGCGAAGCCGTAGATCGCCATCAGCAGGCGGCGCCGACGGCGACCGAGGAAGACGGCTGCGACGGGAAAGTTCTCCTCCCGCGCCCTGGCCATCGTCTCGGCCTGAGAGGGGGCGGCGAGGGGCGGCGCCGCGGCGCTTCCCGCCGCGTTCACCGGACGCACCTCCCCAGCGCCATGACCGGGAAGACGAGCCGGTAGAGGTGGTAGTTGATGTAGAAGTGGGAGGGGAAGCCGGTGCCGGTGAACTGCGGCTCGTCCCAACCGCCGTCGGGCAGCTGGGTCTCGAGCAGCCACTCGACCCCGCGCTGCGCCGCGCTGCCGGTACGCTCGCCGGCCGCGTCGAGCGCCAGCAGCGCCCACGCGGTCTGCGAGGCGGTGCTCTCGCCGCGGCCGACCCAGGCCGGGTCGTCGTAGGAGCGCGGGTCCTCACCCCAGCCGCCGTCGAGGTTCTGGCGCCGTTCGAGCCAGGCGACGGCGCGGCGCACCGGCTCGGCCGTGGGCGGGACGCCGGCCTCGACCAGCGCCGGCACGGTGGCGCCGGTCCCGTAGACGTGGTTGACGCCCCAACGCCCGAACCAGGAGCCGTCCTCCTCCTGTGCGGAGAGCAGCCAGTCGAGACCGCGACGGGCCGGCCCGTCGCCGCCGCGCCCCAGCGCCGCGAGCATCTCCAGCGCGTGGGCGGTCACGTCGGCGCTCGGCGGGTCGATCACCTCGCCGAAGTCGCAGAAGGGCAGCTCGCGGACCAGCGAGCGGCAGTTGTCGGCGTCGAAGGCGCCCCAGCCGCCATCACTGCTCTGCATCCCCTCGACCCAGGCCGCCCCCCGCTCGATCGCCGCGTCGACCCGGAGGGGATCCGGGTGCTCGACCCGGCGCAGTGCCAGCGAGATCACGGTGGTGTCGTCGATGTCGGGGTAGTTGACGTTCTCGAACTCGAACGCCCAGCCGCCCGGCTCGAGGCCCGGCCGGCGGATCGACCAATCGCCGCGGGCGAGGATCTGCTCGCCGAGCAGCCAGTCGGCGGCGCGCACGAGCGCCTCGTCGTCGCCGGGCAAGCCGGCGTCGCTCAGTGCGACCAGCGCCAGGGCGGTGTCCCAGACCGGCGACTGACACGCTTCCATGCGGCGCGTCCCGTCCTCGACGGCGAAGCGCTCCAGCCCCTCCAGCCCCCGCCGCATGACCGGGTGGTCGAGCTCGAAGCCGCGCAGGCTGAGCGCGATCAGCGAGTAGACCCAGGGGGGCTGGATGCCGCCCCAGGAGCCGTCGGCCTCCTGGCGGTCGACGATCCAGCGCTCCGCCCGGCCCAACGCCAGCTCGCGCAGCGGCCGCAGCGGGCGGCGCTGGTAGAGGTGCAGGAGGCGGTCGAGGCCGACCAGCGCCCGGCCGCCGAGCGAGGCCGGCGCCGGCGGCGACCAGGGCCGCGGGCCGCGCAGCTCCTCCAGCCCGAACGGCAGCGGGCGGCGGGGACGGCAGGAGACCACGACGGAGAGCGCGACGATCGTCTGCCGCGCCCAGCAGGCGAAGTCGTAGGCGTTGAGCGGGACCCAGGGCGGCAGCAGGATCAGCTCGGCGGGCAGAGCGGGCACCTGCTCCCAGGGCCAGGCACCGAACAGCGCCAGCCAGATGTGGGTGAAGACCCGCGCCTCCTCGACCCCCCCGGCCTGACGGGCGAAGGCGGCGGCGGCGCGCATATGGTCACTCTCGGGCCGGTCGCCCGCGAGCCGCAGGCCGACGTAGGCCTCGATCGTGGTCGAGAGGTCGCCGGGACCGTCGCGGAAGTTGGCCCAGGAGCCGTCGGATCGCTGCTGGGAGCGGATCCAAACGGCGGCGCGCTCGGTCGCGTCGGACTCGCGGATGCCGAGGAACTCCCGTAGGAGGAGATCCTCGGCGTCCATGGTGACGTTCGTCTCCAGCTCGCCCTGCCACCAACCGCTGGCGCTCTGCAGGGAAAGCAGGCGCTCCCGGGCCCTGGAGAGCGCTTCCTGGGCGGCGTCGGGAGCAGCGACCTCGCGAAGTGACTCGCTTGACCCCATGCGTTGACCTGACGTATAGCGACCCAAGATGAGAGATCGCTGAGAATCGGGGCGCCCGGATTCGAACCGGGGACCTCGGCCACCCAAAGGCCGCGCGCTACCAGGCTGCGCCACGCCCCGCTCGTTCGATCTTAGACGCAGCGTTCGCACTTACGCCGCTCTGGCTCGGGAAAATGCGAACGCGGCCGGAGGGCGGCGCGTCGGAACCGCGCCGCCCGGCCGGCAACCGCTAGGTTCCGCCCGGCATGGCCGACGTGCGCCCGCTCTACGCGACCCACTACGACCTCGGGGTGGTCGGGTCGCTGGACGACGTCGCGGCGCCGCCCTACGACGTGATCGACGCGGTCCAGCGGGCGGCGCTGCTCGAACGCTCCCCCTACAACGCGGTGGCGATCGACCTGCCGAAACCGTACGGCGAGACCGGGCCGCAGCAGACAGAGGGCGATCCCTACGAGCGGGCGGCGCAGACGATGGCCGCCTGGCGCGACGCGGGCGCGCTATGCGGCGACCCCGAGCCGGCGATCTGGGCGATCACCCAGGACTACACCGGCCCGGACGGCACAGCCCGCACCCGCCACGGCATCCTCGCCCGGGTCCGGGTCGAGGACTTCTCGGCCGGGCAGGTGCTCCCCCACGAGCGCACCCTGCCCGGGCCGAAGCGCGACCGGCTCGACCTGACCCGCGCCACCCGCCACAACCTCTCGCCGATCTTCTCGCTCAGCACCGCGGACCCCTGGCCGCTGGTCGCCGCCGGGATCGACGCGGACGCGCCGTGGGGCGAGACGACCGACGAAGGCGGCACCGTGACCCGCGTCTGGCGGGTCGGCGACCCGGCGATCCACGCGCAGGTGGGAGAGCTGCTGGCCGGCGCGCAGCTGCTGATCGCCGACGGCCACCACCGCTACGAGACGGCGATCGCCTACCGCGACGAGGTCGGCGGCGAGGGCGACCACGAGTTCACGCTGATGGCGCTGACCGGGCTCGACGACCCCGGCCTCACCGTCTTCCCCACCCACCGCCTGCTCTCCGGCTTCCGCGAGGACCCCGAGCGCCAGCGGCGGCTCGGCGAGGGGCTGCGCGAGCTGTTCGAGACGACCGAGGTGCCGGTCGCCGAGCTCGACCCGCTTGGCGAGCAGGGGGCTGGGGTCTTCGGCCTCTACGACGCCCACCACCGGCAGGGCTACCGCCTGCGCCTCAAGGACGAGGCGATCGCCGCGCTGGACCGCCAACTCGCCGGCAAGCCCGAGGCGTACCGCCGCCTCGACGCGGCGATCCTCGAGACCCTGGTGCTGAAGGGGATCGCCGGGCTGAGCGAGGAGGACATCCTCGCCAAGCGCGGCCTCGGCTACGCGAAGAGCGCCGAGGACTCGCTCGCCCTGATCGAGCGCGGCGCCTACGACGTCGCCTTCCTCCTGCGCCCGATCCCGGTCGACCAGGTCCGGGCGATCTGCGAGAGCGAGGAGAACATGCCGCCCAAGTCCACCTACTTCTTCCCGAAGGTGCCGACCGGGCTGGTCTTCAACCCGGTCGGCTGACGAGCGCTCTCCGTAGGATGGGCGGCTGGTGAAGATCTACACGCGAAAGGGCGACGACGGCACCACCTCGCTGTGGTACGGCGGGCGCGTCGCCAAGCACCACGGCCGCACCGAGGCCTATGGGACGCTCGACGAGGCCTGCGCGCAGCTGGGCGTCGCCCGCGCCCTCTGCGGGGCTGAGGGGGCCGACGAGCTGGCTGGCGACGTCCTCCGCCTCCAGGACGACCTGTTCGTCGCCGGCGCCGAGCTGGCGACCGCGCCCGAAGCGGCGGAGCGGCTCGAAGACGGG
>Ga0210144_1000508_pt1 | contig 20136 bp, 20 predicted proteins | sample Muzzi_PWA_D2_FD_185532 | JGI IMG/M metagenome (GOLD analysis project Ga0210144, IMG submission 185532) | Wetland microbial communities from San Francisco Bay, California, USA, that impact long-term carbon sequestration - Muzzi_PWA_D2 (SPAdes) | ecosystem: Environmental > Aquatic > Marine >...
CGGCCCGGCAGGCTCGGCCCCTCATAGATCAGCCCGGTATAGAGCTGCACAAGATCGGCGCCGGCCTTCAGTTTGCCGAGCGCCGTCTCCGGCGAGTGGACGCCGCCGACACCGACCAGCACCATCTTCCGGCCGACGATCTTGCGCACCTTGGCGAGCACGATGGTCGAGGCCTCGTAGAGCGGCTCGCCGGAGAGGCCACCTGCCTGCTTCGCCAGCGGATCGTCAGCGACAAGCGTCCGCGCCACCGTGGTGTTGGTCACCACCATCCCCTCGACACCGGAGCGGAGCGCGATCCCTGCGGTCGTGGCGATCGCCGCGTCGTCGAGGTCGGGCGCGATCTTGAGAAGGAGCGGCACTTTGCGGGCGGCCGCATCGCGCGCCTCGAAGACCCGGGACAGCAGCTCGGTCAGCTCCCGCTCGTGGTGGAAATCGCGCAAGCCCGGCGTGTTGGGCGATGAGATGTTGATCGCAAAATAATCGGCGAGGTCGGAAAAGCAGGCGACTCCGGCGGCATAGTCGCCGGCCCGGTCGGGGCTGTTGCGGTTGGCGCCGACATTGATCCCGACGATGCCGCCGCGGTTTCGCCGCGCCGAGAGCCGGCGGTGGACCGCCTCGTGGCCCTCGCTGTTGAAGGCGAGCCGGTTGATCAGCGCCCTATGCGCCGTCAGCCGGAAGATGCGTGGCTTGGGATTGCCCCCTTGGGGAAGCGGCGTCACCGTGCCGACCTCGGTGAAGCCGAAGCCGAGCGCGAGCAGCGCGTGCGGCGCCTCGCCGTTCTTGTCGAAGCCGGCCGCCATGCCGAGCGGATTGGGGAAGTCGAGGCCGAGCAGGCGCTGACTGAGCGCCGGGTGCTCGCGCTTGGGCCGCGGATGGAGCCCGGCAGCGAGCGCCTTCAGCGCCAGACGATGCGCGACTTCCGGATCGAGGGAAAACAGGAACGGGCGGAGAAGGTCGTAGGTCCCACTCATGGCAGAAGGTCGGGCAGCCGATGGCGCCCGTCCGGCCCGAGCGGCATGGGTTTCGCCCACAGAACCGCATCGAGGCGGAGTGGCTCATACAGGTGCGGAAAAAGGTCGCCGCCGCGCGCCGCTTCATGGCGAAGCGCCGGGCCGAGCCTGTCCCCGTCGACTGCGACCAGCACCAGATCGTCGACTCCGGCGAAGTGGCGCGCCGCGGTGTCGGCCACCTGCGCCGCGGTAGAGAAGTGGATATAGCCATCCGCGATGTCGATGCCGGCGCCGCGGAACACGCCGGCCTTCTCGGCCTCGCGCCACAGCGGCGCCGGGCAGATCTTGTAGATCGTCGCCATGCGGTGCCCCGCGGTCAGTCCCTCAGCAGCTCGTTGACGCTGGTCTTGGCGCGGGTCTGCTCGTCGACCTGCTTGACGATCACCGCGCAGTAGAGCGACGGCCCCGGCTCGTTGTTGGGAAGCGGCTTGCCGGGCAGGGCGCCCGGCACCACCACCGAATAGGGCGGTACCTTGCCCCGGTGGACCTCGCCGGTAGCGCGGTCGACGATCTTGGTCGAGGCGCCGATATAGACCCCCATCGACAGGACCGAGCCCTCACCGACGATCACCCCCTCGGCGACCTCGGCGCGGGCGCCGATGAAGCAGTTGTCCTCGACGATCACCGGGCCGGCCTGCAGCGGCTCCAGCACGCCGCCGATGCCGGCACCGCCGGAGATGTGGCAGTTCTTGCCGACTTGAGCGCACGAGCCGACCGTCGCCCAGGTGTCGACCATGGTTCCCTCGTCGACATGAGCGCCGAGATTGACGAAGGACGGCATCAGCACCACGCCCGGCGCGATATAGGCCGAATACCGAACAATGCAGTTGGGCACCGCCCGGAAGCCGGCCTTTTCGAACTCCGCCGGTCCCCAGCCGTCGAACTTCGACGGCACCTTGTCCCACCACGACGCCTCCCCCGGCCCGCCCTTGATCACCGCCATGGGATTGAGGCGGAAGGAAAGGAGCACCGCCTTCTTCAGCCACTGACTGACGACCCACTTCTCGCCCTGCTTCTCCGCCACGCGGACCTCGCCCCGGTCGAGCAGTCCGAGCGCGGCGTCGACGGCATCACGGACGGCGCCGGTGGTGGCGGAGCTCACCTTGTCGCGTTGCTCGAAGGCCTTGTCGATGGTGGCTTGCAGGGCGGCGGTATCGGCCATCGGGTTCCTCGGTCTCGTCGCCAGGCAGAATGCGCGCGGAACCTAGGCGATGCTCCGCCCTCGCGCAATCGTTGGGGATGGACGCGCCGCCCCGGTCGGCCTGTGAACTTCATCACACATATCTGTTCACCTAATTATTGACATGTGGATTGCTGTCGAATAGTACGTCCTTCCATTGTATGAACAATACCGTTCACTGAAAAAACGGAGACAGAAAATGGCCAACAGCATGCAGATCGAGCGCAACCGCGGCGTGGTCGAGGAGTTCCTCGACGGCACCCATTCGGGGCGCTTCGAGGTGATCTGGGACACCGTCGCGGAGAACGTCGTCACCCACGGCTTCCCTGGCGGCAACCCCAACAGCCGCGAGTCGTACCGGGACTGGTTCCTCGACTTCCAGTCCGGCTTCACGGTGGTGGATTTCGAGGTTCCCGCGATGGTCGCCGACGAGGACACCGTCGCCGTCCGCTGGAACTTCACGGTCGACCACACCGGTCCGTTCGCCGGCGTCCCGGCAACCGGCAAGCGCATCGCCTTCGACGGCACCGCTTTCTACCGCCTGGAAGAGGGCCGCATCGCCGAGACGTGGCTCCATATCGACCAGCTGTCGCTGCTCGGCCAGGTCGGCGCCCTACCGGCCGAAATGGCCGCGGCTGCGTAGCCGCCTGCCGGCCGGGCGTTCGCGCGTCCGGCCGCCCCCTCAGCCCGGCTTCGCAAGCGTCACCGCCAGCTTGTCGATGCGGCGGCCGTCCATGTCGACGACCTCGACGATCATGTCCGGCCGCACGACCCGGTCGCCGGTCTCCGGCAGCCGGCCGAGCTCGGCAATGACGAAGCCGGCCACTGTCTCGAAGTCGCCGCCCGCGGTGAGCCCGCCGATTCCGACCAGATCCTCGAATTCGTCGATCGGCAGCATGCCGTCCACCAGCCACGAGCCGTCGGCCCGGCGCACGATCATCGGCTCGGCGATCTCGCCGCGCTCCGGCAGCTCGCCGGCGATGCTTTCGAGAACGTCGGTCGCAGTGACGATGCCCTCCGTCGTCCCGTACTCGTCGACGATCAGGGCAACATGGACGCCCTCGCGGCGGAACAGGTCGATCAGCCGCAAGACCGGCGTCTGCTCGGGAATCACCAGCGGCCGCGGATCGATCGCGCCGAGGTCGATCTCCTCTCCCTTGAGGGCGGCGGCGAGGATATCGCGGGCGTCGACGAAGCCGAGCGGATGATCGATGGCGCCATCGCAGACGAGCAACCGCCGATGCCGGCCCGTCTCGATCATCTCGACGATGCGGTCGCGGCCAGCGGCGCGGTCGATCCACATCACCTCCGACCGCGGCGTCATGATTGCCCGCACCGACCGGTCGGCGAGCCTGAGCACGCCGTCGATCATCGCGCGTTCCTGGGGCGCGAAGACCCCGGCCTGGGTGCCGGCGGCGATCAGCGACCGCACCTCGTCCTCGGTAATGGTCGTCTCGCGGGTGCGGGCGAGGCCCAACAGCCTGAGAACGGCGTCGCTCGAATGCTTGAGAACCCATACCGCCGGGGCGGCGACGCGCGACAGCGCCAGCATCGGCCGCGCCACCATCACCGCCGCGCGTTCCGGATTGGCGAGCGCCATTCGCTTCGGCACCAGTTCGCCGACGATCAGCGACAGGTAGGTGATCAGGAGGACGACGATGGCGATCGCCAGCGGGGTGCCGTTCGGCGCGATCCACGCGATCCGGTCGAGGGCGGTGCCGAGGGTGTCGGCGATGGTGATGCCGCCATAGGCGCCGGCAAGAATGCCGACCAGCGTGATGCCGATCTGCACCGTCGCCAGAAACCGGCTCGGATCGTCGATCAGCCCGAGCGCTACGCGGGCGCCGGAAACGCCGTCTCGCGACAGGACCTCGAGCCGCGAGCGGCGCGACGAGACGATAGCCAGTTCCGACAGCGCCAGCACGCCATTTGCCAGAATCAAGAGGACGACGGCGACGATCTCGACGAGCAGCATCGTGGTGGCTCTCCCCTCGGCTCGCATCGGATGGCGGCTTTCTCAGCCGCGCGGCCATGATGCGGCGGATCACGCCGAGGGCAAAGCGATCACTTGCAGGACGGTATCGAGGAAGGCGGCAAGATCGTCGGTGAGGAAATCGACGTGGGGAGCCTCGCGGCCCTCCATCTCCCAGTCCTCCTGGAACACCTCGCGCGTGCCGCCGGGAACCACCAGCACCGTCGCCATGCCGAGCGCTGCCGGCACTTCGAGATTGCGGGCGAGGTCCTCGAACATCGCCGCCCGTCCGGGATCGATGCCGGTGGCGGAGACGAAGCCGTCATAGGTCTCCCGGTTGGGCTTGGGCAGAAGCTTCGAGCGGACGATGTCGAAGATGTCCTCGAAATGCCCCGTCACGCCGAGCCGCGCGGCCACCTTCTCGGCGTGCGCCCGGCTGCCGTTGGTGAGGATGAACTTGCGCCCCGGCAACGCCTCGATGGCGGCAGCCAGGCGCGGGTCCGGCGCAACCGGCGTGTGGTCAATGTCGTGGACATATTCGAGGAAGTCGTCGGGCGCGACGCCGTGCTCCTCCATCAGGCCGCGCAGCGTCGTGCCATAGCGCCGGTAATAGTCCTTCTGCACGCGCTGCGCCTCGACCGGGCCGAGGTCGAGGAGCCGCTGCACGTATTCGCGAATGCGCTGGTCGACCTGCATGAACAGGTTGGTGTGGCGCGGATAGAGCGTGTTGTCGAGGTCGAAAATCCAGGCTTCGATCGCTGCGAAGCGCCGGAGATCGCTGACGGTGTGGCCATTGGCGGGTCGCCGCGACGGAAGGTCGTTCATCGAATCGCGCGCTGCTCCTGCGCTAACGCGATCACCTGCAGCACCGTATCGAGGAAGGCGGCGAGATCGTCGGTCAGGAAGTCGACATGGAGGGCGTCGTGACCTTCCATCTCCCAATCTTCGTGGACAATGTTGGTGGTGTCGACAGGGATCACCAGGATCGTGGCCATGCCGAGCGCCGCCGGGGCTTCCAGATTGCGCGACAGGTCCTCGAACATGCTCGCAGATTGCGGGACCATCCCGGTGGCTGCGACGAGGCCCTCATAGGTCTCGCGGTGGTGTTTGGGCAGCAGATTCGAGCTGACGATATCGAAGATGTCATCGAAGGAATCGGCGATGCCCAGCCGTTCGGTAACCCTTTCGGCATGCGCGCGCAGGCCGTCGGTCAGAATGAACTTCCGCCCCGGCAGCGCCTCGATCGCCGCGGCGAGCGCCGGGTTGGCCTCGACGGCGCTGTAGTCGATGTCGTGGACATATTCGAGGAAATCGTCCGGCGCCACCCCGTGCTCCTGCATCAGGCCATGCAAGGTGGTTCCGTAGCGGCGGTAGTAATCTCTCTGGAGGCGCGCCGCCTCGTCGGGGCCAACCTCGAGGTGTCCTTCGATGTAGTCCCGCATTCGCGCGATAAGCTGGTGAAACAGGTCGACATGGCGCGGATAGAGCGTGTTGTCGAGGTCGAAGACCCAGACATCGACCTCGGCGAATGCGAGAAGTCTGCGAGCGGTGTGACCAGTGGCCGGCGACGCGCGAACAGCGTTCATGGCAGGATCAGGCTTCCGGCGCCGTGATCGGTGAACAGCTCGAGGAGCACCGCATGCGGCGTCTTGCCGTTGAGGATGACCACACCCTCGACCCCGCGGTCAAGCGCTTCGATGCAGGTCTCGACCTTGGGGATCATGCCGCCGTGGATGGTGCCGTCGGCGATCAGCGCCTTGACCTCGGTCACCGTCAGCTGCTTGATCAAGTTGCCGTTCTTGTCGAGCACCCCGGGCACGTCGGTGAGGAAGAGGAGCCGCGCGGCGCCGAGCGCGCCGGCGACGGCGCCGGCAAAGGTGTCGGCGTTGACGTTGTAGGTCTCACCGTCGGCGCCGGGCGCCACCGGCGCGATCACCGGGATCAGCTCGGCGCCGAGCAGCATGTCGATAACGGCGCGGTTGACGGTCTTCGGCTCGCCGACGAAACCGAGGTCGATCACCTTCTCGATATTGGAATCCGGATCGACCTCCGTCCGCGTCACCTTCTCGGCGAGGACCATGTTGCCGTCCTTGCCGGAGAGGCCCACCGCCTTGCCTCCCTCGGCATTGATCGCCATGACGATTTCCTTGTTGATCGAGCCGGCGAGCACCATTTCGACCACGTGCACGGTCCGCTTGTCGGTCACCCTCAGCCCGGCGCGGAACTCGGACTGGATGTCGAGCTTCTTCAGCATCTCGCCGATCTGCGGGCCGCCGCCGTGGACGACCACCGGGCGGACGCCGGAGGTCTCGATCATGGTGATGTCGCGAGCGAACGCCTCGGCGAGTTCCGGATCACCCATGGCATGGCCACCGTATTTGACGACGACGATCTTGCCCTCATACCGCAGCATATAGGGCAGCGCCGCCGAAATCAGCCGGGCGCGGGCGATGGCGTTCTCGGTTTCCTGATCGTAGGCGTCGGCCATTCGCGAAAGCTCTCGAAGTCGGGCGGGCGGCCTCTATAGCGATTCCCGCCGGGACGGACAAATTCCGCTCCGGCTACTCCAGCGTCACCGTCTCGGGATCGAACATCAACCCGTCCTGCCCCGTATTGGTATAGACGACCCGGTCGGGGAAGCGGCTGTCGGTCATGAAATAGCGCACGCCGTGGGTCGACCAGCCATAGTCGCCGCAGGGCGGGTCAGGAACCTCGTCCTCCGGCGTCGCCTCGAAGGCGGCCTTGCGGCCCCCGGTCGGTCGAATGTCGAAGAAGGCGACGGTCCTGGCGGCGGGCCGGATGTCGGCCGGCTCGAAAACGCATTCCCCGTCGTCGGGAATGTCTCCGTGCTGTCGGAGCTCGGGCAGGATGGCGGCGATATCGGCTCCGGCCCGCTTGGAAAAGACCTGGAGCACCACCGCCTCGTCGATGCCGTCGACGGTGAGCACGAAGCCAGGGTGGTCGGGATCGTTGCGCAGTTCCCAGACGCCGGTGTCCAGCTCGCAATGCTCCGCCCACACGCCGAGACCGCCGCCCGTCTTCCATTCCCACCGGCACCGGTCGGGGTCGGTGCTGTGGTTCGGTTGCAGCGGCGCAGCGACAGCCGGCCCGGCCAGGCAAACAATGGCTGAAGCGACAGCAAGCATCACACGCATGGACGCACCTCGGAAGGGCAAGCCCCGACGCCACCAGCATAGCACGGAGAACGGCCGCGGGCCTGCGGATCGGTGCGGCACCCGAGCGCTTGCATGTTCGCCGCCCCCTCCGTAAAAGCCCGTCACGTCCATGGAACCGCCGACGGTTCCGTTCCCTGCTCGATCGGGAGAAAGCGGCATGCTCCGGTTCATTCTCATCGTCCTGGTCGTCGCCGCTGCCATCCCGCTCCTCGTCGAGCGCACGACTTCCCCCTGCGACGCGCTGCAGAAGCGGCTGGTCACCATGGCTGCGCGCGGCAGCAACGATCCGGCGCTGGTGGAAATCCTGGGAGGACTCGCGCAGCACCTCACCGGCAGCGGCCTTGCCGAAGCGGCCGCCAAGCAGAAATACCCCAAGCTGCCGGCACCGCTCGCCTGCTACGTGATCTACTACGAGGCCTACTACCGCTCGATCGTCGAGTCGTCATACGTCCTCGGAGCCGGGCCTTGGAACGGCCGGGCTGACCTCGCTTGAAGCCTGAGACCGGATCCTTGGGTCCGGCGATCGACTGCGGGGCCGTCAGGTGGCGCGGAGCGGGTGACGGCGCGGCACCGTCGCCAACTCGTTGAGGAGCAGCCAGGAGGGAAAGGCGCGACAGAGCGGACGGGGTCCGTGCAGATCGATCGTGCCTTCGGCCAGAGCCTCGGCGAGTGGGATATCGCCGTACCAGACCCAGGTGATCGTACGGCTGTCCGTGGTCACATAGAGGTCGACCTCGAAACCCGGATCGGTGATGCAGAAGTCGACCTCCGGCGGCTCGGCGACGATCCAGCGGTCGCGCTCCGCTTTCGGCTGGTCGGTGAAGGTGAAGCGGATGACCGTGCGCCCTGCCGGCAGGCGGTCCAGATTCATGCGCCGGTGGAGGTCCCACATGATGAGGTCCGGGTCGGCCTGAACCCGTGACAATGTCGCGGGCAGCCAGCGCTTGCCCCACTTGGCCAGCATTTCGACTACCGGCCACAATTCGGCGCCTGCCTCGGTCAGCCGGTAGTCGATCCGCCCGCCGGCGGAGGAGCGCGAAACGATGCCGGCGTTCTCAAGGGCCTTCAGCCGCTTGACGAGAAGCGTCGGCGACATGCGCGGCAGGCCGCGGTGAATGTCGTTGAAGCGGCTGCGGCCGAGCATCAGCTCGCGAAGCACCAGCGGCGTCCAGCGCTCGCCAACAATCTCCGCGGCAAGCGCGTAGGGACAGAATTGCCCGTAGCTCTTCATGCCCCTCAGGCTAGCCGTTCGCGCGATCCTTCACCACTACAGTTCGTGTAGTTGATGGCGCCGGGCCGCCTCTGCGAGAATGCGGACCAACGCCGGCAACGCTTCCATGCCGGCGGCCAAGCAAGGAGGACCCCGAGGCGCCCTGTCTTGACACTGTGCCCGACCGTGACCGCGCTGCTCCTGCTCCCCGCGCTTGCGACAGCGGCGGAGACGAACGCAAACACCGCAGACGTCTGGCAACGGCATGTGTCGCGCGCGATGACCGGCGATCTCGACTCAGTGATGCAAGACTTCGGCGATGACTCGGTGATCATAACGACCGATTGAGTGGTTCAGGGCAAGGCGGCAATCCGCGGCTTCTTCACCGATTTCTTAGCTGCCTTCGACAAGGCAGCGATGGAGCCGACGGTGGTGAACGCCCAGACCATCCATGGCGACGTGGTCGTCTCCAACTTCACCATCGGCTCGCTCCACCGCACGTTCCAGGACACTGCGGTCATCCGCGACGGCGAGATCAAGGTGCTGACGACGGTCGACTATCCCGCCGAATAACGCGGGCCGGGCGCCCGCTACGCGAGCGCGGCGATTTCGGCGCGGAGTTCCGCGATCCCCACGCCGCTGCGCGCCGAGGTGGTAAGGACCTGCGGATGGGCGGCCGGGCGCTTGGCGACCGCCGCCGCGGTTTCGGCCACGACCTTGTCCAACGCCTCCGGCTTGGGCTGGTCGCATTTGGTCAGCACGATCTGGTAGGAGACCGCGGCCTGGTCGAGCACGTCGAGCGTCTCGAGATCGTTCGGCTTGAGGCCGTGACGCGCATCGACGAGGAGATACACCCGGCGGAGATTAGGCCGGCCGCGCAGATAGTCGAGGATCAGCCGGTTCCAGCTGCCGATCGCCCGCTTGGAGGCCCGCGCATAGCCGTAGCCGGGCATGTCGACGATGGCCGGCCCGGCGCCGGCGGTGAAATAGTTCAGCTCGCGCGTCCGCCCCGGCGTGTTGGACGTGCGCGCCAGGTCCTTCTGCCCGACCAGAGCGTTGATCAGGGACGACTTGCCGACATTGGAGCGGCCGGCGAAGGCGACCTCCACGTCGTCCTGCGGCGGCAACCCGGCGACCGAGGCGACGCTGAGGGCGAACCGCCACGGCCGGGCGAAGAGCCGCCGTCCCGCCTCGATCCTGTCGAAATCGCCGTCCGCCGCCCTGGCCATGGCTCAGGCGAGCGGCTTGACAAAGGCAGCCGGCGGGGAGGCCGGCAGCAGATGCGGATAGCGCGTATTGGGGCCGTTCATAGGTCTCGCGAACGGCGGCCGTCGCTCAACCCTCGGCCTCGGCCGGCCGGGTCGATTTGGGCTTGCCGGTAGACTTCTGCCGCTTGCCGGTCCGCGCCTGGCCCTTCTTCTTGGCCGTCGCAGCCTTGGCCGGGGCGCTCTTCTGCGGAGCTGGCGCCGACCCGGCATCGTTGGCCGCCGCCGGCTTCGCTCCACCGGAGGCGCTCGAGCCGCCCGCTTTCGGCGTGGCGGGCGCGGCGGCCGGCGCCGCCGGCTTGGGCTTCCTCAGACCGATCGATTCGAGGACGTTACCCCACAGGTCCACCTCGACGCCCTGGCGCCGCATGATGACGTATTGCTGGGTCACCGACAGCGTGTTGTTCCACGCCCAGTAGATCACCAGCCCGGCCGGGAAGCGCGCCAGCATGAACATGAAGATCAGCGGCATCCAGGTGAAGATCAGCCGCTGGGTCGGGTCCGGCGGCGTCGGGTTGAGCCGCATCTGGACGAACATCGAGGCGCCCATGATGAGCGGCCAGATGCCGATCATCAGGAAGGACGGCGGATCCCACGGGATCAGCCCGAACAGGTTGAAGACCGTCGTCGGATCAGGCGCCGACAGGTCCTGGATCCAGCCGAAGAACGGCGCATGCCGCATCTCGATGGTGACGAACAGCACCTTGTAGAGCGAGAAGAAGACCGGGATCTGAATGGCGATCGGCCAGCAGCCGGCAAGCGGATTGATCTTCTCTTTCTTGTAGAGCTCCATCAACGCCTGTTGCTGCTTGACCTTGTCGTCCTTGTAGCGCTCGCGCAGCTCGGTCATCTGCGGCTGCACCTTCTTCATCGCGCTCATCGACTTGTAGGACTTGTTGGCGAGCGGGAAGAAGAGCAGCTTGACCAGCACCGTGACGGCGAGGATGGCGACGCCGAAATTGCCGAACAGCCGGTAGAGGAAGTCGATGAGGAAAAACATCGGCTTGGTGATGAAATAGAACCATCCCCAGTCGATCAGCAGCTCGAAGCTCTCGATGTTGTAGGTCTTCTGGTAGCCGTCGACCACCGACACCTGCTTGGCGCCGGCGAACAGCCGGCTGGTGTTCTCGGCGCTGCCGCCGGCCGGCACCGAGACCGGCGTGCCGCTGTAGTCGGCCTGGTAGCGGAGCGAGGGGCTCTCCGACTTGACGAAGCGCCCGGTGAAATCCTGGTCGGCCGGCGGGATCAGCGCCGCCGCCCAGTACTTGTCGGTGATGCCGAGCCAGCCGCGGTTGACCACCGGCATGGTCTTCTCGGGATTGTCTTTGAGGCCACTGTAGTTGACCTCTTGCAGCCCCTTGTCGCCGAAGACGCCGATCAGCCCCTCGTGGAGGATGTAGTAGCCCGTCGTCTTCGGCTCGCCGATCCGCGTCACCCGCCCGTAGGGCGTCAGATCGACCGACGCGCCGGTGGCGTTGGCCACCGAGTCGGTGACCGTGAACATGTAGTGGTCGTCGACCGCGATCTTGCGGCTGAAGGTCAGCCCCTTGCCGTTGTCATAGGTGAGCGTCACCGGCTTGTCGACCGACAGCTCCGCCCCGGCCGGCGCAGTCCACACGGTGTCGGGCCCGGGCATCGGGCCGGAATCGGCCGAGCCGATCCAGCCGAACTCGGCGAAATAGCCGTCCGGAGCGTCGGCCGGCGACAAGAGAATGATGGTCGGGCTGGTCGGGTCGACGGTCTCGTGGAAGTCGTTGAGACGAAGGTCGTCGATGCGGCCGCCGCGCAGTTTGATCGAGCCGGAGACGCTCGGCGTCAAGATCGGCACGCGGGGCGACTCGGCGAGCGCCTGCTCGCGGCTGAGCGTCGTTGCGGCGGCGCCGCCTGCGGTGGTCGGGGCGGCGGAGGTTCCGCTCGGCTGGGCGGAACCGGAACCGGAACCGGAGGTGTCCGGCTGCGTCACTTGGTCCGCGGCCTGCTGCTGCGCGGCGATCTGCTGTTGCTGGCGGGCCTGCTCGATCTCGGGGCCGGCGAAGAAATATTGCCAGCCGATGAGCACCGCGATCGAAAGCGCGATGGCAATGAGGAAGTTCTTGTTGTCCATCATGTCCCGGACCTGTCTCCGGCAGTCTCGTTGTCCGACAGCGCCGCCATGCCGCTTCTTAGATCGGTAATGAGTCGGTCAAAAGGAAGGCTTAAGGCGGCCCGCCGACCAATCAACACATAATCCGTCCCCGGCGCGGCGAGATTCTGGGCCGAAAGTCTCACGGCCTCCTTCAGCCGGCGGCGAATACGGTTCCTCACCACTGCATTGCCGATCTTCTTGGTCACCGTGAAGCCGAAGCGCGGCGGCTGGTCGCTGTCTGCCGACCGCAGAGCCTGTAACACGAAGCCGGGCCGCGAAACCCGACGCCCGCGTCCCACTGCACGAAATTCACTCCGACGCCTCAGCCGTTCCATCGGCGCCGGCGGCGACCGCCTGAATTCAGGCGGACAGCCGCTTGCGGCCCCGGGGCACGAAATTCACTCCGACGCCTCAGCCGTTCCATCGGCGCCGGCGGCGACCGCCTGAATTCAGGCGGACAGCCGCTTGCGGCCCCGGGCGCGACGCGCGGCAATCACCTTGCGGCCACCCTTCGTCGCCATCCGGGCGCGGAAGCCGTGCCGGCGCTTGCGCACCAGTTTGCTCGGTTGATAGGTCCGTTTCATTCGACAACTCCGCGCGACGGGAACGCGTCGGGCTTATAAGGAGCAGGCCGAATCAAGTCAACGTGCCGGGGGGAGCCCGCCCCCGGCGCGATCGTGGTTGATGTGCCGGCAACCAGCGCGTCCCGGTCCCCTTCGAAGGGGCGGCGGTAGCAACACGCATTCCGTCGCTGCCGGTTCGCTGATATGCTCCGTTCGTCGCGGCGCAGCCTGCTCGACGCCCGTTCGGGGACGCGAACCATGAAATCTGTCGCTATCGGCCCCGCCCTGCTGGTCGTGCTCGGGCTGTGCACCTTGTCGGCAAAGGGGGCGGAACAGATTCCGGTCCCGACGGATGCCGCCGATCGGCTCTTTCAGGCCGGGGAGTTTGCCAAGGCTGGCGAACGATACGCCAGGATCGTCGCCAGCCACCCGGACGACTATTCGGCGACTTTCCAGCTGGGTCGGATTGCGCTGCTCGCCAACCGGCTCGACGAGGCGGAGACTTGGCTCAACAAGGCGATCGCCCTCAAGCCCGGTGACGCCGATGCCAAGGTTACGCTGGCCGAGGTATATTATCGCCGCGACGACTTCGAGAAGGCGGCGGCTGCGCTGGCAGGCGTCGACATGAGCAGCAACAAACTGATCGCCGAACAGTATCCGACGCTGAATGTGGCGAAGCTGGAAAGCTTCAAGGGCGAGACGCCCTATGAGCTGGAGGGGGAAGGCCAAAGCACGCATGTGAAGTTCCTGAGGACCGAGCCGCTGCCCTTGGTCAGCGTGCGCGTCAACGGCGGCGGCGAGGTCACCTTCTTCATCGACACCGGGGGCTCGGAGGTCGTGCTCGACACCGACTTCGCCAGGGAGCTTGGCGTCCCCCTGTTCGGGGCAGTGCAGGACACGTTCTCCGGCGGTCAGCACGCCGAAGTGCAGCAAGCGCGGATCGACTCGCTCACGCTCGGCGACTGGACCATCAAGAACCTGCCCGCCGCGGCGCTGCCGCTCCGCCAGCTTTCCGAAGGCCTCGGCGCAAAGCGTATCGACGGCATCATCGGCACGACACTCTTCTACCATTTCCTGGCGACCCTCGACTATCCGCGCGGCGAGCTCGTGCTCCGCCGGAAGGATGCGGCGAGCCTGGAGCAGTTCATGGCGACGTCAGGCAACAGCGTCGCGGTGCCTTTCTGGATGGCGAGCGATCATTTCATGATCGGCTGGGGTCGCGTCGAGACGCTTCCACGATCGCTGCTCTTCGTCGACACCGGGCTGGCGGGCGCTGGCGTCAAGCTTGCCGAGTCGGTGATCAAGGATGCCGGGATCCAGCTCGAGGAAGACAAGGCTTACGAAGGGGCGGGCGGCGGCGGGACCCTGAAGATCGTGCCCTATGTCGTGCATCGCCTTTCGTTCGGGGACCTGCAGGAAGAGAACGTCGCGGGGCTGTACGACGGGCCGTTCCCCTGGGAGAACCTCTTTGGCTTCCACCTCGCGGGCATGCTCGGCCACGATTTCTTCAAGCCTCATGCGGTGACGTTCGACTTCGAAAACATGAATATCTTCTTGCAGTAGGCGCTCCGGTCTGGGGGCTCGGTCTTGCTGGTCGTGCGTGCGCCTATGCATATCGGCACCGCTGCTTTCGTGGTACGCGGGACGAGCCCGCGCGCGGCGGTCGACCAGCCGTAAGGGAGACCGGCTGCAGTCAGGCCTTGGTGCCACCCCGGCAATCTCCTCCCCGTCGTGTTGACGTGGCTGTCCCCGCTGTCGTTTGCCCCAAATCAAGGCGATGGCAATCCGGGCGTAGTCCTTTGACCGAGATCGCAGAAATGCAGACTTATGGAAGGAGCCGTCATGGCCGATCTGAAAATCCGCGTGTTCAAGGGGAACGAGCAGGAGCCGGCAACCACCGTCACCATTCCCGGCGGCGTTCTCAGGATCGCGTCCAATCTCGTTCCCCACAAAGCGGGCGCCGCCCTCAAGGAGCAGGGCATTGACCTCGACGAGATCGTTCGCCTCTCGGAGACGCCGGACGCCAGGGGCACGCTGGTGGAGATCGAGGATCACAAGAAGAACGAGCGGGTCGTCATTTCGCTGGAATAGCAGGGGAGAGCTGGTTCAGCTTCGGCTGTTGCCCATTTTCTGAGGGCTACTCGCGCTGCAGGCTTCACATGGCAAGGGCGCGCAACAGCAGCCAAGCGGTTCTCCCGATGGACGTTGGGCGCTCGCTGCTTCCCCACCAAAAATTCAATGCTTCATGGAAAGCTTCAGGGCTTTTGCGATAAGCGCGCAAGATCCGCTCCATCAAGGGCCTGCGCTGTAGAGCCAGACGTAGCAACAGCCCATTGCGCAATTGCGGCTTTATCCTGCGGTCGAAGGCTTCTTGATAGCGTGCCGCGGCCGAAGAAAGACGGGTCCCTGTGTTCAGGGCGTCAGCAAGTATCTCGCCCAGCAGCAGTCCTGCCGCCATGCCATAACTGATACCTTCGCCCGAGGCCGGATTGATCATTGATGCGGCGTCGCCGACGAGTGCCGCATTGCGATCCGGAAACGCTACAGGTGGCAGGTACCCGGCATGGGGCAATGGCGCTGTCTTTATGCTTTCCACATCGACGGCAAAAGAATCTCCGAGGTGGCGCTGATAGTCGAAGATCAAGTCCCGAAACTGCTTCGGCTGAGCCTGATAGACGCCGATCTCGGTGCCGATCCCGATATTTGCCGAATTGGTGTCAGTGGCATACATCCACTGCAGGCCGGGCCAGATAAGCTTTTCGAGCAGATCGACGCGCATCCGCGCCCCAATTGCCGAGGCGGATGAAACATAAGCGCGTGCCGCGATCATGGTGTGCCTCGGCGAATTCAGCGCAAGACCGAGGCTCCTGCGGACGCGGGACGCGGCGCCATCGGCGCCGATCAGAAAGTCCGCCGTGATTCCGCGGCGCTCTTGCCTCTGCAGATTCCCGGTTGAGGCAAGCTCGAGCCGCCATCGCGGGGGTTCGAAGACAGCTTTGTCGAGCGTCCATCCACTGTGATTTGCTGCGCCACGCTTGAAAGCCGCCTTCGCAATGTAAGAATCGAAGATCGTCCGCGGGATGACATAGGTTTCCGGCAATTCCGATTGCATCGCACCCGCTTCGACTGCTGCTGAGATCCCGGAGGGCGCATGCATTTCAAACAGCGTTATCCTGGGGTGCAACCGTAGCCGATTTTCCAATCCGATCTGGTGCATAACCCATGCGCTGGCGCCGGTGATTGCATCGCCGCATGTCTTGTCTCTCGGGAAGCGCTCCCGGTCGATCAATGCCACGTCATCCACTCCGGCCAGCAACAGGGCATTGGTCACGGTCGATCCCGCCGGTCCGGCGCCGATGACTGCCACCCTGAAATGCCGGTCGCGCATTGGTGAACGTGCCTGTCCCGGTTCAAGACGCCAGCCCGGCGCGGCTCACGACGATGATAGCTTGGGCGTTCATCCAGTTCCCCAGTCTCCGGCGTGATCTTTTTTGTCCGTTCGTTGCCGCGTCGGCCAATTCGAACTCGACGTCCATTGACAAAAACAATCTGCGCGGCGGTTATCGCTCCCGAATTGAAGTGCGCAGGCTAAGCCGGAAGCCGGACCACCTTAAGAACAATGAACGGTCGTCTCTGTCCTGCAATCGTCCAGGTTTTTCGACTGGAATATATTTTCGCTACCATTCCTGGCCTGACTATCACCTTCTTCCTCTGCGCACAGCACCCTGCAGACATTCTCACCATACCCGTCATCGAAGGGCTCGTTGTGGTCGCCTTGATGATATTCGCGGGGCTCGGGATCAATGCCGTAACGGATCGGGAGATCGACGCTAAATATGCGACCCACAAGAGCCGAATTCCCGATGCTGTGGATGTCATCGGTGTGCCGCGTGTATGGTGGATAATTGTCTCGATGATCCTCACCGCGTTCGCGCTCGCGGCTCATCTATGTTGGCAATTCCAAAGCTGGCTGCCCTTGCTACTGGCGCTGGGGGAAGCGTTCTTCGGCTATGGCTATTCGTTGAGTCCGCTCCATTTCAAGATTCGTGGCGTTGCATTTCACGCGTTGTCGTTGACCTTGGCCACCGGGATCATTCCTTTCACCCTGTCGGCCTATACTTACCTTGGCGAAATCCCGCCCGCACTGGCCATATTCATAGCCGGCTTCGCAATCGTCCAATACGGGTTTGAATTTGCCAATCAGGCGCTCGATTATCTCGAAGACCGGACCGAAAACCTGCTGACTCCGGCGGTCCGGCTCGGGCTCCACCGGTCCATCGACGCAGCGCTTTTCGTGCCAGCTGTGGGTATGGTCGTTGCCTTCGCCGGTCTCTACCTGCTGTTCGTGAGCCGGATTGAATCATCTGGACTCGAAATACCGGTGACGCAGGTCTTGACGGCGTGGGGTGTCGCGATTTTCGTCATGCTTGTTGGATATGCCTATCCGCTGGCAAAGACGTTCGAAATGAGAGCCCTGTGCCGCGGCGTCCCTGCAGAGCTATGTGCTCCGAAACTGCCAGGTTTGATCCGCTACGCCCGCTGGCAGGCAAGTTCCGTTGCTGGGACGGCGGCGGCGGCAGCCATTTTCTATGTGACGACCAACTATCTCTGGGTAACCGCCATCTCATGATCAAATCCGGCCGGACAAGGTCCGGCCGTCAGGCATCACGTCGCGAATTTCGAGAAGTGGAGAGGTCAGGCCTTGCCTCCCAAGTGCCGATAGAGAGCGTCGAACTCGGCACGACCAAAGCCCTGCGCCACAAGCACACGGTAGATCTCGCTGACTGCCGCGGTCATTGGCATCGGCGTTCTTGTGTGGCGGCCGACGTCAAGAGCCGTGTCGACGTCTTTCAGGACCACGCCAATATGGGCGAGCGGCTCGTCAATCCGTTGCAGCATTCGCGGACCAAAGATCTGCAGAGGTTTCGAGTCGGCAAAGCCACCGGTCATCGCTTCGATCAGCGTATGGGGGTCGATTCCGGAGTTGGCAGCAAGTCGCAGTGCCTCGGCGATCACCGCGAACGAGCAACCGACGATCGCCTGGTTGCATAGTTTGGCGGTCTGCCCGGCCCCGATCTCGCCCATGTGGCTTGTCCGTTGCGAAAGGTGGGCAAGGAAGGGTTTTACGCGGGCGAAGTCCCCCGCCTCGCCCCCCACCATTATCACAAGGGTCCCCGCTTCGGCGCCGGCCACTCCGCCGGAGACTGGGGCGTCGAGCCAGGACATGCCATTTGCCTCCGCCAACCGCGCTGCGAAGGCTCGGGTCGCCTCGGGATGGATCGAAGAGTGATCGACCAGCAGCTTGCCCCGGCCATCGGCTTCGGCAATGCCGTCGGGGCCGAACACGACAGCCTCCATGGCCGCGGTGTCGGTGACGCAAGTGAAGACGATCCGGGATGCCTCGGCCACCTCGCGGGCGCTGGCAGCGACATCGGCTCCGTCGCGGTGGGCAGCCTCTGCCTTCTGCGTGCTTCGGTTCCACACCGTGAGCGCACAGCCTTCGGCGAGAAGGCGCCGCGCCATTGGCAAGCCCATCAGTCCAAGGCCCACAAACCCCAGCGGTGTATTATCGGAAGTCATTTCCTCCTCCACTTCCGCTGCGGACACATTGCCGCCGATTTGGGGCGTAAGGGCTCGCGGTCGCTGGGACGATGAGCCCTTCCGACGCGGGCAGCAAGGAAGAAAGGGCAGCTCGCAGGAGGCGGAGGAGCCGCCATCTTGCCGCAGCACGGTGCTACGCGACGTGGGGCGACCGTTTGACTGTGCGCAGCGCGGATGCCGCATTCGGGTCAGAAACTGATATTGCGGCTGGATTGCCATCCTGGGAGAGGTTGTCCACGCCTCCGGAGCCTTTGGGCCGACGTATCTCCGGTCACGGTACGCGCGACGGCGGGGCCAATCCGTGAAAACACCGCCCCATCTACCAATCCCTCCCGCCCCCCGCTAAAGAAGCGGCGATGGCGGACGAACTCAAACCCGATATCTGCGTCATAGGCGGCGGTCCCGGCGGCATTGCCGTCGCGACCGCCGCCGCCAACGCCAGTGTTCCGGTCGTCCTCATCGAGAAGGGCGAAATCGGCGGCGCCGAGTTCGCCGCGGCGGTGCCCTCCAAGGCGCTGATCGCCGCCGCCAACCGCTACGAGACGCTGCGGAGCGCCCCGGCGGTCGGCGTCACCGGCGCGCCGCTCCAGGTCAATCTCGGCAAGGTCCACGACCATATCCGCTCGGTGATGGATGCCGTTGCAGCGAACCTGTCGGCGGAGCGGCTGACCGCTCTCGGCGTGACGGTGATCCGGGCGGAGGGCCGCTTCACCGACCGGCGGACGGTGGTCGCTGGCGACGCGACGATTCGCGCCCGCCGGTTTGTCGTCGCCACCGGGGCGAAGCCGCAGGCGCCGGACCTGCCCGGCCTCGCCGACGTCGACTTCATGACGCTCGATACCGCCTTCGACGTCGCCCGCAAGATGACCCACCTGATCGTCTTCGGCGCCGGGCGACGCGGCCTCGAGCTTGCCCAGGCCTACAACCGCCTCGGCATCGACGCCACGGTCATCGACGACCAGGCCGCCCTCGCCGACGACGATCCGGAGCTTGCCGCGCTCGTCCTCAATCGCCTCGCCGCCGAAGGCGTCAGGGTGCGCGATAACGCGCGAATCGTCGGTTTCGCCAGGCGGCGCGGCGGTATCCGTGTGGCGCTCGGAGAAGACGCCGACGAAGGCAACGGGGACTCCGAGGACGAGGAGGCCGATCGCATTCATGTCGACGGCACGCACCTGCTGGTGGCGACGGGGAGCGCCCCCAATGTCGACGGCCTCGGCCTCGCTGAGGCCGGCATCGAGCACGGCCCGAACGGGATCAAGGTCGACAGCCGGTTGAGGACGACCAACCCGCGGGTTTATGCGATCGGCGACGTCGTCGCCGGGCCGACCGCCGCCAACCGCGCCGAGCATCATGCCCACCTGGTGCTGAAGTCGGTGCTCTATCGCCTGCCGATCCGCGATGATGTCGGCGCCGTGCCGCTCGTCGCCTTCACCGACCCGGCGCTCGCCACCGTCGGCCTCGGCGAAGCCGCCGCCCGGCAGAAGCACAAGAACGTCCGGGTGCTGAGGCTGCCGATGAGCGAGAACGATCTTTCCCAGGCCGATCGCACGACCGCCGGAATGCTCAAGGTCGTCGCCACGCAGCGCGGGCAGATCCTCGGCGCCGCGGCGGTCGGCCGCGATGCGGGCGAGATCATCGGCCTGTGGTCGCTGGCGATCGCCAACCGGCTCGGCATCTCGGCCATGCAGCATTTCGTCCCAACCTATCCGAGCCGCCTGGAGATAGCGCGCCGCGTCGCCGCCAGCTTCGACGGGCCCGGTTTGACGCCGCGGTGGCGGCGGCGCATCATTGAAATGCTGAGGAAATTCGGCTGATCGGAATGGACGATCGTCCAGTCAGTTCGCGTGTCGAGGTCGCGGCTGAGCCGCCGACCAGGACGCTGCCGGTGCGACGCCGGATCGGGCTGTCGTGGAAGCTCCTGATGCTGACCCTGTTGTTCCTCATGGTCAGCGCCATTTTGATCTACATCCCGGCCATCGCCAATTTCCGCCTCACCTGGCTGTCCGACCGGCTGGCGATGGCCGACACCGCCAG